>OGDU01001329.1_pt1 | contig 20009 bp, 17 predicted proteins | sample 1570371 | NCBI WGS metagenome assembly OGDU01 (sample SAMEA2581977, study PRJEB24529) | metagenome | biome: Human gut stool | place: China | collected 2011
TGCCACATCCTCATTAATAGCATCCGACATCGACAGACCTCGGAGCTGATCCTGATTTTAGAAAAGACCGGAGGATAGCAACATGCCTGCATATAAAGTAGAAATCTGTGGCGTCAATACCGCCAAACTCCCAATTTTAAAAGAAACCGAAAAAGAAGCCCTGTTTGCACGGATCCGGCAGGGCGATCAGGAAGCAAGAGAGATGTATATCAAAGGCAACCTGCGCCTTGTGTTAAGTGTGATCAAGCGTTTCTCCGGCAGCCATGAAAATCTTGATGATCTGTTCCAGATCGGCTGTATCGGACTGATCAAATCCATTGACAACTTTAATCCTGATCTACAGGTAAAATTTTCCACTTATGCGGTACCTATGATCATCGGGGAGATCCGCAGATATCTGCGTGACAACAACAGTATCCGTGTGAGCCGCTCCCTCCGCGACACTGCCTACAAAGCTATCCATGCCAAGGAAGTTCTGTCCAGGAATTCATTTAAGGAACCTACACTGCAGGAAATCGCAGAGGAATCCGGGGTTGCCGCAGAAGACATTTTATACGCACTGGATGCGATCCAGAGTCCGGTAAGCCTCTATGATCCGGTCTACACCGATGGGGGCGATACCCTCTATGTCATGGATCAGATCAGTGACAAAAAAAACCGCGAGGACAACTGGATCGAAGAACTCTCTCTAAACGACGCCATGAATCATCTGAACGAGCGCGAGAACTTCATCCTGCGCCTCCGCTTTTACGAGGGAAAGACACAGATGGAAGTCGCCGAGGAGATTCACATCTCCCAGGCACAGGTCAGCCGTCTTGAAAAATCCGCCTTAAAATCCATCCGCACCTATCTCTCCATGTAATGCCTACCGCTCCCACTTGTTGCAGAGTTCATTGATCTGGTCCGCAAATTTGCCAAGTTCGCGGTTCGGCATACCCTCGCACTTGCGGATCACCGTCATCAGGCGCTCGCCGGCTGCCACAAGTCTTGCAAAGATATTGTTGACTGCGCGGGTACTCTTCTTCTCCACCGCCTCTCTGGAGCCCTGTGCCACACAGGCGCCTGTCAGCAGATCAAACGCATCACCGCTGAAGGGCGCGTAAGCCTCCAGCCCCAGCTCCTCGTGAATATGCGCCGCAAACTGCTCCGTCACCTTGTCTTCGCCATGTACGATAAAAACGCGCTTCGGCTTCGGGTCAAACATGCTCACCCATTTAGTCAGCTGGTTCACGTCCGCGTGGCCGCTGATTCCCGGAAGGTTCTCGATCTTCGCCTGCACCTCGATCGTCTCGCCAAAGAGCTTCACTTCCTTTGCCCCGTTTAACAGCATATTCCCGAGCGTGCCCGGAACCTGATATCCGACAAACAGGATCGTGGAATCCTTTCTCCATAGATTGTGCTTCAGATGATGCCGGATCCGCCCCGCCTCGCACATGCCGGATGCAGAGAGAATGACTTTCGGCTTGTCGTTAAAATTGATCATCTTCGACTCGTCGCTGGTGATCGCCATCCGAAGCCCTGGAAAACCGATCGGGTTGATGCCCTGCTGCACAAGTGCGAGCGCGGTGTCATCAAAACAGTCCTGCACATTTTTGCCGAAAATCGTGGTGGCTTCCACCGCGAGCGGACTGTCCACATACACCTCAAAATTCTGGAATTCCGGAAGCAGATTCTCCATCTTGATCCGACGGATAAAATACAGCATCTCCTGCGTACGTCCCACCGAGAACGCCGGTATGACCAGATTGCCGCCTCTCGTAAACGTATCGCGGATCACGCGGGCAAGCTCCACGGCATAATCCGGCGGTGTCTCATGCGTGCGGTCACCGTACGTCGACTCCATGACCACGTAATCCGCCGATGTAAGATACTCCGGATCCTTGATGAGCGGGCGGTTCCCCGGTCCGATGTCTCCGGAAAATACGATCTTGCGCTCCTCCACACCCTCAGCAGTGTTCTCAGAGATCCACATCTCAATACTGGAAGATCCAAGCAGATGCCCCGCATCCACAAACCGGACTTTTAAGCCCTCACAGACGTTGATCACGCTGTGGTAGTCGCAGGATACAAAATGTCCCAGAACCCCCACCGCATCATTCATATCGTAGAGCGGTACGACCTCCGGCCTGCCGGCACGCTTCGCCTTGCGGTTCTTCCACTCCGCCTCAAACATCTGGATATGCGCGCTGTCCTTGAGCATAATCTCGCACAGCTGATGTGTCGCCGTCGTCGTAAAAATCTGCCCGCGGAAGCCATGATTATATAACATCGGAAGCAGACCGGAGTGATCGATGTGCGCGTGTGTCACAAACACATAGTCGATCGTCGACGCGTTCACCGGTATCTCCTGATTGACATACAGATCCGGTCCCTGTTCCATACCGCAGTCCACCAGTACATGCTTATCCGCAAACTCCAGATAATGACAGCTTCCTGTCACCTCGTGTGCAGCCCCCAAAAATTCAAGCTTCATATGCATTCCCCCCAGCATTTTTTTGATAAGACCATTATACACGTAATGTCCTGCGGTTACAATTCTTTTCCCTTGTCTCTTTTTTCACAATCCCGGGCAGCGCTACTCAAAGCGCACAATTTCTTTCTTCAGGCGTCCCATGATTTTTTTTTCAAGACGCGAGATGTAGGACTGGGAAATCCCCAGCATATCCGCCACCTCTTTCTGCGTTTTCTCCTCCCCTCCCGCCGTGTTCAACCCGAAGCGCAATTCTATGATCATGCGCTCTCTGCCGGTCAGTCCGGCAATCGCTGTCATGAGCAGCGAGCGCTCCACATCCGTCTCAATATCCCGGTAGATCACATCCTCATCCGTTCCTAAAATATCCGACAGCAGCAATTCGTTTCCATCCCAGTCCACGTTTAACGGCTCGTCGATGGACACCTCCAGCCTGGTCTTGCTGTTTCTGCGCAGATACATCAGAATCTCATTTTCGATGCAGCGCGACGCATAGGTTGCCAGCTTGATATTTTTATCCGGATTGAATGTGTTGATCGCTTTGATGAGACCTATGGTGCCGATCGAGATCAAATCCTCCACGCCTACTCCTGTATTGTCGAACTTTTTTGCGATATATACCACCAGACGCAGATTGTGTTCGATCAGTTTTCTCCGCGCCTCCTCCGCCGCATCTGTAGCAAGCATCCGGATGCACACGCTCTCCTCCCCTGCATCCAGCGGCGGCGGCAGCACCTCCGCGCCGCCGATATAGTGCACCTCATCATTCTCCCCGAACAAAAAGCGTCCGATTCCGTTCAAAATTCCCCGCATCCCGTAATCCGGGACCATCCATTTTATGTACATGTAAGCTCCTTTCTTCACTGTCATCCCAGGGATGCATGCAGAATCAGGTCATATTCTTTGTCCTCAAGCAACCCCTTCTGTGCGATTCCAACCGCCATGTGTTCATACCGCCGCATCTGCCTGCCATCCTGCAGTATCATCTCATCCACATCCATCACCGCAAGAAGTCCGTCCTCTGCTCCAAGAGCACGGTACGGCACAAACCGGATTCTGTCTTTTGTCTGATCCACAAATTTTTCCGCCAGGCTATAGCTCAAAATACAGATCGGCTGCCCGGTATAGGGATCTCTTAACTGGTTCCCGCTGTCCCAGTAGGCGCTTAACGCCATCCGGCGCGCATCTTTTCCAAGCCATGCCCGGCGCACATGGCTGCCAAAGGCTCTACTTCTCCCAAGATACCGAAGAAGACCGCACGTTACCGTCACTGCAGCCGCAATCGCCACTCCTCTGCTTTTTGATAAAATACCGCTCTCCTGCAGCCATTCAAACGCCCCGCCGAGCAGAAGAACCACCAGATACACCGCCAACCAGTTCTCAAAGAACTGCCTCCTGTCACACCTCCCGAAACAGATGACTGTCATCAGTGTGTTGATGAGAAAATGCGTGAGCAGGCAGTACAGCAGATAATTGCGGCAAAGCAGGATGCAGCACAGCCCGAGCACTGCGGAAACAGCCGCCCCAAGCAGCAGCCACCGCATTTTCCTGCATCTCTTCAAAAAAAGATTTGCCCCTGCAACAGCAAGGAAATCCATGAGAAAATTCTGGATCAAAAATACGTCTGCATAAAATACATATATTTCCTCGGTTTTTCTCGTACATGCCACCTATTATACGATGCCGCCGTCTCCTTTTTTGTCAAAAGTCCGCTCTATAATACGGCGAGTCATCTGCCCGGTTCGACATAATCTTACTGTAACACAAAAACTGCCATGTGCAAGTCCTGTAATCGGACTGACACATGGCAGTTCATATTATGTCACTGTAATTCTATTTGCGTGAATTCTTCAGGAAATCCGGAATCTTGATGTCCATCTGCTGCACCGTGCTCTCCGGCTGACGCGGTCTCTGGATACCCGGCAGAGGCGGTGTTACTGTACCATGTCCTCCCTGCGGCTGATAGGTCGGAGCAGCGGTTCCTGTGGTTCTTCCGAGTGTGGAACCGGATACCGGTCTGGTCGGTGTCTGCGTTGCATAATTCAACTTCGGCATGATCTTGCTCGTTGCGCCCGGATTCTCAAGTCCTGTCGCAATGACGGTGATCGTAGCCTCATCGGTCATGGACTCATCGTACTTCGCACCGAAGATGATGTTGGCATTGTCGCCTGCGAGATCCTGTACATAGCTTGCCGCATCATTCGCATCCATAAGAGAAATATCACCGGAAATATTGATGATGACGTGGGTAGCACCGTTGATGGTTGTCTCAAGCAGCGGGCTGGCAACTGCAAGCTTGACTGCCTCGATCGCCTTGTCGTCTCCCTTGGCATTACCGATACCGATGTGAGCCATACCCTTGTCCTTCATGACGGTAGACACATCTGCGAAATCGAGGTTGATGAGTGCCGGCAGGTTGATTAAGTCTGTAATACCCTGTACTGCCTGCTGCAATACCTCGTCCGCCTTCTTCAATGCATCCGGCATCGTGGTACGTCTGTCCACGATCTCAAGAAGCTTGTCATTCGGTATCACAATTAAAGTATCAACGCTCTCTTTCAAGCGGTCGATACCGGAAAGCGCATTGACCATACGCTGTTTTGCCTCGAACTTAAACGGCTTTGTCACAACTCCGACCGTCAGAATCCCCTGCTCTTTTGCGATCTTCGCTACAACCGGCGCTGCGCCTGTACCGGTACCGCCGCCCATACCACAGGTAACGAATACCATATCTGCACCCTTGACTGCAGCGGATAATTCTTCTGCACTTTCCTCTGCTGCTTTCTCGCCGATCTCCGGCTGTGCTCCTGCACCAAGTCCTTTTGTAAGCTTTTCTCCGATCTGTATCAACGTAGGAGCCTTGCAAAGCTGCAACGCCTGCTTATCTGTATTTACTCCGATAAATTCGACTCCACCTATATTCTCATCAATCATGCGGTTCACAGCGTTATTACCAGCACCACCTACACCAATCACGATAATTTTGGCACTCGTATCTGTCTCTGTTGTCCGAATCTCCAGCATGGTTCTTCCTCCTCTTTCCTATAGCCCTGCGGCACCGTGAAACATAAAAATGTTTCATACGTACCCATATAGACTATAATATAATTTTTCATACAAATAATCAACCGAAAATTATGATTTTTTATTATCTTTTTTCGAACTTTCCGTTTTGTCAAACACAATATTTGTCGTTTCTTCTGTCCAGTTTTCTAAATGTAGTGTTCCTTCCATTCCCTGCAGCTGCGGCTTGATTTTTGCCAGCCGCTCCACTTTCTGGGTCAGAAATTCCAGGGAACCCATGGAAACTTTAACCGTCCCGTATGTCAGAACCGGCTCATTTTCCACACCATAGGTAATGGAATCCGGGATCAGATCATTCCGTTTTAAAGCCTGCGTCAGCGTCAGAAGCTGCTTTAGCCGCTTTGAACCGATCGGCAGCTTTTCATACTGCACTACTTTTTTACAGTCAATCCCAAGGATCTGCGGTGTATCCTCAATCACACGGTCAGACAATTCTGTCACAATGCCGTCTTTGTCGAAATAGACATTCTTATTGATCGAGGAGAGATACAGATATCCCATGATTCCTTTCTCATACACTTTGATATGCAGCGTCTGCGGATCTTTCAGGCTGATCTCCATCGTGTCCACAAACGGAACTTCACTGGTATTGACAAATTTATATTTCAGGAATACATACAGGGAATTCCAGGAATAATCATCGTTTAATACTGCTTTTTCAATCACTTTGGCATCGTAGAGTTTGTTTCCCTCCACCTCCACATTTTTTACTTTAAAAACGGTAAAAATGATCAGAACTGCCAGCGCAAGCACAATCAGGATTCCCAGTATCACCTGCAGAATGTTTTTTCTTTTTTTCTTTTTTCTTCGTTCTTCTTTAATCATGACAAACCTACTCGATCGTATCCAGACGGATGCCCTTCGACACGCTCAGCGCAAGCCCCATCTCTGCCATAAGGAATACAAGCGAGGTACCTCCGTAACTGATAAACGGCAGAATGACACCGGTATTCGGAATCGTATTGGTAACAACCGCAATATTTAAAACTACCTGAATCGCAATATGTGACATAATGCCCGTCACCAGAAGTGCCCCGTACAGATCCTTTGCATTATTGGCAATGACCATCATCCGCCAGAGCATCAGGACAAACAGAAGAATGACACAGACAGCTCCGAAAAGACCAAGTTCCTCACAGATAATGGAAAAAATCATATCATTCTGTGCCTCCGGCACATTGCCCAGCTTCTGCAGACTCTGTCCGAGTCCTTTTCCAAACAGCTTGCCGGATCCGATTGCATAGAGTGCCTGCATGGTCTGATATCCCTTATCTCCCGCTGTCTCCGGATGTTTCCATGCCTCCACACGGTCACTCCGGTAAGACGCGATATTGATAAATGCGAAAATAAACAGCACCCCCAGCACGGCAACCACAAAAAACTCTTTGTACTTCGGACTTGCCACAAACAGCATACAGACAGCAATCCCAAGAATGATAATCGCCGTACTCAGGTTGTTTACCGCGACAAACAAAACCAGCGGCACCAGACGGATTCCTACTTTTGCTATGCTTGAAACCTTATCCAGCTGCTTGGGAATACGCTCGATCAGCATCGCCAGATAAATAATGATGGCAATCTTTGCAAGCTCCGATGGCTGAAAGCCGATCGGTCCGACCTGAATCCAGCGGGACTGTCCGTGGGAGCTTCGCGTCAGCCCCGGTACCTTTGCCAGAACGACAAGGCAAAACCCCAGGGCTCCCCAGTATGCCAGCCTTCCGAATTTTCTCCACACATGATAATCCTTCTTTGCAAAATAGAACATAAAAACAAGACCGATTGCGATATTTCGAGCCTGCAGTTTCAGATAATGTGCACTGTCCCCATATTTATTTGCTGATGTATACGAACTGGAACTGTAAAGCATCACCAGTCCAAAACACAATAGGAAAATAATGATAAACAACAGATTATAGTCAAAATATGTTGTTTTCTTTTCCCCACGTCTCCGTTTCGGCACGACTCACTACTCCTCTAATCCACGAACGATTTCTTTGAATATCCGTCCACGCTCCTCATAGTTCGGGAACATGCCCCAGCTGGCACATGCCGGTGAAAGCAGAACCGCATCCCCGGATACTGCATGGTCATAGCAGTAACGGATCGCTTCCTCAAAGGTCTCACAGCGCACGGTATCCATAAAACCATGCTTATGCGCACACACTTCAATCTTCTCTGCTGTCTGTCCGATCAGCACCAGTTTTTTTACTTTTCCGTCAAATGCATCAATCCACTCATCGTATGTGGACTGCTTATCATAACCGCCTCCGATCAGAAGCGTTGGACGGTTCATCGCACGGATTCCCTGAATAGCGGCATCCGGGTTGGTTCCCTTGGAATCGTTGTAAAAACGGACCCCTCTTTTTTCGGTCACATACTCGATCCGGTGTTCTACCGCCTGGAAACGCTTCAGCACCTCCACGATTTTCTCCATCGGCACTCCGAAATTCACACTCATGGCAGTTGCGGCCATGACATTTTCATAGTTATGTCGTCCCAGCAGATTCAGATCATTGACATTGATCACCTTCTCGGTGTTTCCGTCATGCGCATAAAAGATTTCCTCTCCGTCGAGATAAAATCCTTCAGCAAGTTTTCTTACACTGCTGAACCAGACCACATGCACCGGTGCGCTCTCTCCGAATGCCCGAAGCACCTCATCCTCATAATTAAGCACACAGACCTCATCCTTTGTCTGATTGGTGGTGATTGCCTCTTTGGTCTTAATATAACAATCCATGGTGTGATGACGGTTCAGATGATCCGGCGTAATATTTAAGATTGCGGATATTTGTGGATGGAACTCATGAATGGTTTCCAGCTGGAAACTGCTGATCTCTGCGACGGTTACGGTTTCATCCGTCATTGTGGCAGCCTCGGAAGTATACGGAATTCCGATATTTCCAACCACGCGCACATCCTTGAAATAATTTTTCATGATTTCTCCGGTCAATGCTGTCGTAGTGGTCTTTCCGTTTGTTCCGGTGATTGCAATCAGTCTGCCTTTTGCGAAAGAATATGCAAGTTCAATCTCGCCCCAGATGCAGACGTTCTGTGCACGCATCCGCTCTACGACCGGCAGATCCGTTGGGACGCCCGGACTTAAGACTGCTACATCAAATGCACGCAGCTGCTCATCCGTCAGCTCCCCAAAAAGCACCGGCATTCCTTTCAGTTTCGGTGCCTTTTCATATAACTTTTCTACATCCAGATCTTTGTTTCCATCATAGAGAACAGTTTCAATTTTTTTATCCAATAACAGTTCTGACGCAGCAATGCCGCTCTTTCCGGCTCCCACAACCAGAACCTTTTTTCCTTCAAGTTTCATTACGATCAACCTCCATCTTTGCGTATAATTACGATTATAAGGTATTTACTGCTCCAATTCAAGGTAAGGCAGTATGTTTTCGAAAATTTCCTTTGCCACAGGAGCCGCAATGGTACCGCCATAATAAATGCCGGAAGGGTTCCTTATGATCACAAGTACCAGAACTTTCGGATCATCCGCCGGTGCAAACCCCAGAAACGAGGAGATGTACTTATGTGCGGAACGGGGCAGGGTCTGTGAAGTGGCTGTTTTTCCGCCAATCTCATACCCCTCAATATATGCTTTGTTTCCGCCTCCCTCGGATACCACTTTTTCCAGCAAAAACCGCATTTTTTCCGACGTTTCCTCCCTGCAGATTCCCTCCTGCACCGGAAAATCAAACGTTTTTATTACTTTTTTATCTCCATTCTCCACCTGCATTCCGACGTGCGGTGTCACGCGGTTTCCTCCATTAATAATAGAAGAAACGGTGGTTGCCAGCTGGATCGGTGTGATCTGAAATGACTGTCCGAATGAGATGGTTGCCAGTTCCACAAGCCCGATCTTTTCCCGCTTGTGCATGATGGTCGAAGCCTCTCCCGGCAAGTCAATCCCCGTTTTATGTAACAGACCGAACTGCTCAAAATAGTCATAAAAGTGATCGGCACCGATCCGAAGTCCCACATTGATAAACACGGGATTGCAGGAATTTTCGATTCCTTCCACAAAGCTTTCCGCTCCATGCCCGGTCGTTTTGTGGCAGCGAATCCTGCGGTCCTCCACCACGATATATCCCGGACAGTGAAACCGGTCTTCCAAAGAAACCACACCTTCTTCCAGTGCCGCTGCCGCGGTGATCACCTTAAACGTTGATCCGGGCTCATAGGTATCATTGATACACTGGTTTCGCCACATCCGGTTACAGTATTCCTGCTCCTTTTTGGTACCCTCATACTCCTTATACTCCTCAATCAGCTGAAACGGCTCATTCAGATGAAATTCCGGATAATCCACCATTGCCATGACGGCTCCGTCGGAAGGATTCATCACAATAATACTGACAGAATCCGCTTCTTTCTGAATATATGCTTTATTTGCCGCCTGCATGGCAAACATCTGAATATTTGCATCCAATGATGTGCGCAGATTATTTCCGGCAACAGGTTCTTTGCGTTCCTCTCCGATATTGTCAACTTCCACACCACGGGCATCCGTTGTCGTCAGAATCAGACCATCGGTTCCCTCCAGATATTTGTCGTACACACTTTCCAGTCCGATAATTCCCTGGTTATCCCCGCCGGTAAACCCCAGCACTTTTGAGGCAAGCGTATCGTATGGATAATTCCGTTTATAATCCTCATCCACTTTCACCCCTGCATAGCCATAGGCAAGAATCCGGTTTCCGGTTTCCTTATCGACATTACTTTTGATCTTCTCGAGAGACGAATATTTTTCTACCCGCTTACGGACCTTTTCTTCCGGAATTCCAAGCTCCTTTACGAGCATGGCAATGACCGCTTCCGGTTCCTTTATCTGGTTATGTATGACAGAAATGGTGCAGACTGATTTGTTATCTGCCAGTACTACACCATTTCGATCCAGAATTTTGCCTCTGGCGGCTTTTATTTTTCTTTCTCTCTGCTGCAGATCTTTTGCCTGCGTCTCATAATATTTTCCCTCAAAAAGCATAAGATAGACCAGACGCCCGCACAAAACCATCGACATCAGAACAACAGAAAAGAATATGATACATATTTTTCTGCGGTGATAGGTTTTATTCCACTCCATGAAAAGCACCACGATCCTTTTCTTAAAGCATATGCACTGCAGAGCCTTTCTAAGAACTCTCTGTCTTTAGTTCTTCTTTTTCTTTTCATTTCTGGACTTGGTTCCGTTATGCTTTCCGGTATACTGTGAACTGTCTTTTGACCCGGTAACATCATAGCCCTTGTTTACACCGGTCTTCTTTTCATCCGGATAAATATTCATATACGGAAGAACTTCTTCTAAGATCTCACGCGCAATGTTCTGCGCAAACACGCTGTGCGGCTGGTCTGCCACATTTGGTTCATTCACAACCACATAGATCAGTACCTGCGGATTGTCGTATGGGGCAAATCCCATAAATGAAACAAGATATTTTCCGTTTCCACGCGGAAACTTCTGTGCGGTTCCTGTTTTACCGCCCATAGAATATCCATCCACTTTTGCCGTATTTCCCGTACCTTCCTTTACGACACTCTGCAGATAATCCCGGATTTTATCGCTGGTACTCTGGGAAATGGTCTGTTTCACAGCTTTCGGTTCCACCGTGGAAATCGTATTTCCTGTCGAATCCGTGATTTTGGTTACCAGATGCGGCTGATAATAAGTTCCGCCATTGATCAGTGACGCAAATCCACTCACCATCTGGACCATCGTACAGTTATAGTTCTGTCCGAATGCATTGGTTGCCAGATCAATCGGTTTCATATCTTCCACCTGATACATCAAAGATGCGGTATTTGCCTCTCCCGGCAGATCAATTCCCGTTTTCTGTCCAAATCCATAGATGGACTGGTACTCTGTAAAATGATTCTTTCCGATTTTGTATGACATCTGCATGATGGCATCATTACAGGAATCCATAAGTGTCTTCCGGACGGTTTCTATTCCATGTCCGTAGCGCGCCACGCAGCGCACCTTCTGTCCATTAAAATCCTCGTACCCATCACAGTCAAATGTCATTTTATCTTTGATTGTTCCGGTTTCGAGTCCACACGCAACCGTAAAAGGTTTCTGTACAGATCCCGGCTCATACGTTGAGGATACACAAAAATTCTGCCATATCTCATTGAGCGCATCCATTTTTTCATCCTCGGACATATTTTTGATCTGTTTTTTGGTGTACCACTTGCTCAGATCTCTCGGATTGTTCAGATCCACGTTTGGATAATCTGCCATGGCAAGGATTTCTCCATTGTTTGGATTCATGACAATCGCTGCCGTATTGATACTTCCGGTTCCTTTATAATAGTTGTCCCGGTATTTTTCATTCCAGTCTTTGATTTTTTCTTCAACAATGGACTGGATATTTGCGTCGATGGATGTCACCAGCGTATCCCCGTCCTGTGCATCAATAACGGTCTTTTCAAAATCGCTGTCCGAGTCCAGATAACCGTACTCCCGCCCATTGATTCCGTTTAATGTACTGTTGTAATAATTCTCCAGTCCGGTTGTGCCGACATTCCCGGAAGAAGTAAAACCAATCACGGAAGAGGCTAAAGATCCAAACGGATAATTTCTCTGATATTCTTTTTCAAACCAGACGCCCTTGATATCCGGATTTACTTTGTTTCCTTTTTTGTCTACGGCATCCTGCAGTTCCACAAAAGGCTGTACTTCGTCATATGGTACTTTCTTGGCAAGTACAATATAGCGTTTATCCTTTTTTTCTTTTATAATTCTGCGGATCTCCGTTTCATCCAATTCCGGGAAACATTTCACCAGTGCTTCCACGGTCGGATCAACATACTCTTCTTTGTCATTGACAACGGTGCAGTCTAAAATCACATTATAGACTGCCACACTGGTAGCAAGAACCGTACCGGAACGGTCGATGATTTCTCCCCTCTGGTACGGAATCGTTTTACTGTCATAAGACTGCATGGAAAGTACTTTTTTCTGATAGGTTTCCCCTTTCGTGTGTTCAATATAAGTCAATCTGCCGATCAGTCCACACAAAACAGCCAGAATAAGGGAAAACAATACCATCAGTTTTGTCCGCATCTTCCGGTTAAATTTCTGTGCCGGTCTTCTTCTCTTTCTTCTCACATCTGACTCCTGTTATTTGGATGGAATATCCTCATACTGATCCATGAAATTGCTGTTTTCCACGGTATAATATACCACCTGTTTTTCCGTTGGATATTTCATGCCAAGCTTTTTCATTGCCACTTTTTTGATATGTTCAAGGTCTGTTGAAGTTGTAAGATTTTTATAACGTGCATCATTGTCCGCGCGAAGATCTGCCAGCTGGCTCTCCAGATTTGCCACATTTTTCATTCGTGTCGTCATCTGCGACTGCATTTGTACAAACAAAACGGCAGTCAGTGCAGTGATCACTACACATGCCGTAAGAAATACCACATAACCGCGGCTCATCTCCATCGCTCTCTGGCGGTTCCTTCTCGCGGCGTTTCTACGGTTTTTGCGGCGCCTTGCCTCTTCGATTTCTTTGCGTGTTCTCTGATTGTGTCGAACCGGTGTATCCAGTTCTCTCACGGTATTCCCGTTTACATAATAGTTTTTACTGCTCATAACGCTTCCCTGCTTTCCATTCCATCTTCCACACGCTCAAACACGCGTAATTTTGCACTCTTTGATCTGCTGTTCTCTTCGAGTTCCTTCTCCGAAGGCAGAACGGGCTTTCTTGTCACCACACGTCCTTTGGATTTCTTTCCACATACACAGACCGGGAAATTGCTCGGGCATGTACACGGATTTTCGTTCTTTTTGAAGTTGGATTTTACAATACGGTCTTCCAGTGAATGAAATGTGATAATGCAGATTCTTCCCCCATCATTCAACAAATCAATCATGGTATCTAACGTATCGCGAAGTACATCAAGTTCATGATTCAGCTCAATGCGGATTGCCTGATACGTCCGCTTGGAAGGATGTCCTCCGGTCACCTGTACTTTCATTGGGATGGCTCCACGGATGATTGCGTTGAGTTCCCCGGTCGTTTCAATCGGTTTTTCTTTCCGCGCCTGTACAATATGCTTTGCAATATTCTTTGCGAACCGATCCTCTCCATAATCACGAATTATGCGGAACAGTTCCGCTTCACTGTAATCGTTCACAATGTCCCTTGCGGTCAGGCGCTGACGCTTGTCCATCCGCATATCCAGCGGTGCATCCTCACTCCGGTAGGTAAAACCGCGTTCCGGTGTATCCAGCTGGAAAGAAGAAACTCCCAGATCGAGAATGATTCCATCCACTTTTTCGATTCCGAGATTCTTCAACACGTCCGCCATCTGTGCATAATTGCTTCTTACGATGGTAACCCTGTCTGCATAATCTTTCAGTCTCTCTGTGGCAGCGGCAATGGCATCCGCATCCTGGTCGATTCCGATGAGTCTTCCGGTTGTCAGATGTCTGCATATTTCCAGTGAATGTCCGCCTCCCCCAAGCGTTCCATCCACATAAATGCCATCCGGGCGAATATGTAATTGTTCAATTGTCTCGTTCAAAAGAACGGAATAATGTTTAAACTCCATATTTAGATTCCAATTCCCAACTCTGCCATATGCTCTGCGATCTCATCCATGTCATCAAAATCGTTGTTTTCCAGATACCGTTCTTTGCTCCAGATCTCCACACGGCTGAATACGCCGACGGAAACAACTTCTTTATCAATTCCTGCGTATTCCCTCAGATTCGCCGGAAGTAAAATTCTTCCCTGCTTGTCTACTTCGCAGTTTGCAGCTCCTGCAAAAAAGAATCGCATAAACTTTCTTGCATCTTTTGAAGTCAGTGGTTTTTCACGAAGACTCTCCTCAATCCGTTTCCATTCTTCCTGGGAATAAACAAACAGGCATCCATCCAGTCCCTTTGTCACAACAAATTCATTGCCAAGCTGTTCCCGGAATTTAGAAGGTACGATCAGTCTGCCTTTTGCATCAACCGAATGATTGTATTCGCCCATAAACATGGCAGACTCACCTCCCCTTCCTCATTTTCTGAACTTCTGTTTGTTCACCACTTTACACCACAAAGTGGATTTTTTATTCCACTTTCCACCACTATGTATCCATAATACCCTAAAAGCCCCCTGAAATCAAGGGTTATTCCCGGTCTTTCTTGAAAATGAGCCGACAGCTACCGTTTTTTCCAAAAAAAATCCTCCACACGTGGAAACGTGTGGAGGATTTTCCCATCCAAATGTACATTATGCTGTTTTTTTGTGCTGGCGGACATGCCAGATGATGATCCAGGAAACCGATACGACCACAAGAAGTGCTGCAAGTGCCATAGACACCGGATATCCGATGACCGGCAGCAGCAGCTGGTCCGTCCGCAGGGATTCTATCCAGAACCTGCCAATCCCATACCCTGCCAGATACAGCAAAAAGACTTCCCCATCAAACCGCTTGTGTCTGGTAAACAGGATCAGAAGGATCAAAAGAATCAGATTCCACAAGGATTCATAGAGAAACGTGGGATGTACCTGGATATAAGAGATACCATTTACTTCCACCACGTGCTGCAGCAGGCTGTCCGTCACATCTGAGGATCGGACAGCAGAAAGCGGCAGCTGCATGGCAAACAACCCGTCCGTATAACCGCCAAATGCCTCCCTGTTAAAAAAATTTCCCCACCGGCCGATAACCTGTCCTAAGACCAGACCAAGTCCCGCGGTATCGCAAAGCAGACCCATGGACAGTTTCCGTACCCGTGAAAACACAAACACGGTAATAATTGCCGCAATCACGCCTCCGTAAATCGCCAGACCTCCCTGCCGCAGATTGAACACACTCAGCAGATCGTCCTTGTATAGATCCCAGCGGAATATCACATAATAAACCCGCGCCCCAATGACAGAACAGATAATGGCAACGAGTGCCAGGTCAAAATAAGTATCCGTTTTCTGGCCGGTCCGTTTTGCCATCCAACAGGCGATTCCAAGTCCTGCTAACATTCCGATTGCAATCACAATTCCATAATATGCCACCGAAAAATTTCCGATCATGATATTTTTTCCGACATGGTGCAAATAAATATGTAAATGCGGAAAATTAATACTGTAATCCGTTAGTTGTTCCATTCCTTTTCTCCTTTCACTGGCAGGGCGGCAGTCTGCCGCCCATATGCCCCTGTCAGCAGCTGCATACAAAACTGCCGCACTCTGTCTCCCTGCTGCTGTCTGCATGTCCGCCGGAAATACCAATGTGTCCCGCATGACAGGCATGATCCTCGTTGAATTTGCACTCACACGCTTCACAGCTGACGGTTGTATCTTTTTTGACATCTGTTGTATGACAGGACTGACATCCACTTCCTTTCGGTGCAAAACTTCCACAACAGGTTTCGGAAGAAGTTTTTGCCTGTGTTCCTTCCACCTGAATATCCGTTCGTCTGCAGCAGTTGTCTGCATTATAAGAACAGTTTACCACATTACAATCCAGTTTTGTCATCTTACATACCTCCTTGTGTTAAATCATCGCTGCCACATCAGTATGTACCAAACCACATGGTCTTATTCTGTTCCGGTTCTTCTTTTTAAAAAAGCCCGGTATCAGTTTTTCTGATACCGGGAATTTGTATTTCAAAATTTGAAATTTATTTATTCTTTCCACAGCAGAATTTATATTTCTTTCCACTGCCGCATGGACACGGATCATTACGTCCCACCTTTTTGCCAACGATAACCGTACCGGATTTTTTCTGTTCCATATACAGTCTGTGCTTTGTCTCTTTATCAAAAATATCATCCCACATCGGAAGATTGTAAAGCCAGTCAGCCTTGGCATCTACCATGTTCTTGTACAGCTTTTCCTTATCGAAAACGAGATTTACCCTGGTATTTTCATCCATTGTTTCGATTGGATTGTCTTTTACCAGACTGTCATTGATTCCGTCTAAGAAACCAGCCATCTCCAGAATGGTAAGTCCATACTTATCAGCAAGTTCTTTTACCGTTCCTTCTACTTTTTCATCCGGGTTTGTCAATAATTTCTCATACACACCCTTCTCTAACAGGAAATATCTCTGCCAGAATTTCTGAAGTTCCCCCTGACTTGCGTTCTCATTGTAGGCAATTTTCTGCCAATCCTGCAATATAGCCATTTTTATACCACCTTTATCACTTACGAATTTACATGCCTTGATGCATGTATGTTTATTATAACAAAATGTCTGCCATTTTCCAAGCCCTTTCTTGACGAAACCTGCCATTTCCCGTATCATAAAGTTACGGTTTACAGGTTTCCTGCAAATAGCATATTTAGCCAAGGAGGTTGTTCATATGAAAAAAGGAAAACAGATTCTTGCCATCATTGGCATCATTTTACTGATTGTTCTGTACCTAAGTACACTGGTATGCGCCATCACAGACAATACCGGAACCATGAAAATGTTCAAAGCTTCTATCTTTGCCACCTTCGTGATCCCGGTACTGATCTGGGCTTATACGTTCCTATACAAACTTACGCACAAGAAATAATTATTTTTCTGTTGTTTCTGTAGCTAAGACAGATTCTGTCTCAGTCTCAGTCTCCAAAACACTTTCTGTCACATTTCCCATGGATGCATTTGGTCCGTCATTCTCTGTGGAATCCAGTTTCCCTGCGTTTTTGCTGATAAAAATATAAGCAACAACGCAGATCACCAGAAGAATGACCACCACAAGCATCTGTATTTTCTGCTTTTTCATTCTTTATTTCTTTCTCCTTACCATAAAGATTACAATTCCTCCGGCCAGTAACAGGATTGGAAGAATAATGGTAACCAGCAGTCCCAGAAGTGCCGCATGTAATGCATTTACTGTCAGATTACTGAGCGTGTACTCTTTTTCCGGAATTACGCTGCCGGCCGACTGGGTATCCGTGATCATATTTCCGATCACATCGGAAAACAGTGATGCATTGTTTGTCGTCATCTGACTTGCATCATCGCTGAATACATACGGGCTTGCGAATACCACAAGCTGCGTCGTGTGATCATCATCTACTTTATCTTCTACCGCCAGTCCGACACTAAACGGTCCCTTGTCGTCTCCATCTTCGTATCCATAATCCTGCATACTGTTTGGATTGTTCTTTGCAACCGCATCATCGGAAGTATCCAGTAAAGAAGTATACGTTGTCTTACTCTCCTCTGTACTCTCCGTGTCATCCGTCGTGCTGTTCTGCGGATAATTGATTCCCAGAGAAATCGGAAGATATACATATCCGCCGGAAAGACTTCCGGTATACGAACTGCTGTTTACATTTGGCAGCAGATACAGTGGACCTCCCATATTGTAATAATGCTGTGCATCATTATCCGCGATCGGCCCTGTGGTAAGGCTTACTCCGTAAGTATCCAGAATCGATGCAAAATTCGGCATCTCGGTCTCGGAATGCATTCCCACGATAATCGCTTTTCCGCCTTTTTGCAGATAATCAATTACTTTCTGTGCATCATTTTTATTAAAATCTTTCTGCGGTGCATTGATAATAATCGCTGCCGCATCCTTCGGAACACTTTCTTCATTTAACAGTTCCACGGAAGACAATGTCATATTGGATTTGCTGATGACATCCGAAAATGCACTTCCGATTGTAGCCTCATCATGTCCGGTGATCTGGTATACGACAGGGAGCTGGTTCGCATCCATCGTTACATACTGGATGGCACTTGTAATCTGTCCTTCCGCATCGAATCCCTTCAGTTCGTTGTTGTAGGAATATGTGGAATAATCCATGTTTGACTGATAATCATAGATATCATAATAATCTATCACTTTCGAACGCTTGTCACTGACAACGATCAGACTGTTGCTGGTCGGTGCATTGTCCGTATAGTCCTTATAAAAATAAGGTTTACTCTTCGGATTGACGTATTTTACCCTGATATGCCCGGACAGATCTTTGTAACGCTCCAGCATGGAATCAATCTGTGCGTCCTTGCTTTTTTCCGCTGCCAGAACATAGATGGTTACATCACTTTTCAGTTTTTTCATGGTCTTTTTCGTATCCTTTGTAATGGAATACAATTTAGAATACGAACAGTCCACCGAGGTAATTCTCGTCGGCAGCGCATCGACTGCCAGGTTGGCAACCACGGCAAGAGCTAAAACTACGACTATAAAACTGCTTGAAAAAACGCTGAGCGAAAATGTCTTTTTGCTGATGCTCCAACGCCGTTTCTGAATGGCCTGCACGGTAAAGAAATTAAATAATACAATAACCGTTACATAATAGAGGATTGCCGTAATGTCCAGACAGCCCCCCTGGAATTTTTCAAACGGTGCATACAGATCTAGACCGTTTAAAATCTTTGTCAGCCAGTTTCCATCCGATGAAATAAGTCCTGTCAGACTCTGCATCATATAACTGATAAACAGTACCACAAACGTCAGAACTGCCGCAATCACCTGGCTTTCCGTCAATGCGGAAATAAACATACCTACCGCAATGGAAGCTGCTCCATATAACCAGAACGCCAGTATGGCAATATAGCTCTCGCCCATGGGAATTGTTCCAAACGCCCGTAAAATGAGCGGTGTCACACAGAAAACTGCAATATCCACGGTAAACACCGCAAGCATTGCCAGATATTTTCCGAGCACAACCTTTGCCACCGGTACCGGTGCTGTCAGCATCAGCTGATCCGTTTTATTTTTCCGGTCCTCTGCAAAACTGCGCATCGTAAGGATCGGTACCGCAATCATAAAAATAATCGTAATGGCACTTAACGTATAATACAGATACGGATATCCCTGTCGGAGATTATACACATAAAAATACAGTCCGAACAGTGCCATAAGGGCGGCCACAAACAGCCAGCCGATCACATTCTGGAAATACGACCGGAATTCTCTTTTTAACACAGCAAACATTACTGTGCACCTCCTTCCTGGGTAATCTCAAGGAATACATCTTCAAGAGATTTCGTCACGGTCTTCATCTCCAGCACCGGAATGTTATGCTCTGCCATCTGCCGGAAGACTTCTTCCCGCACATCGGCACCTTTCTTTGCATAAATACGGATTTTATCATGATCCGCCTGCTCAACCCTTGCAATGTTTTCTTCTCCCTGTAAGTATCCGGCTGCTTCCCCGGCACCGGTCCGCACCGTCAGTTCAATCTCCTGTGCACCCGACATCAGATTTACCAGATTCTCCGTAGAGTCGCTCGCTACAAGCTTTCCTTTGGAAATAATAAACACATGATCACACACGGCAGAAATTTCCGGCAAAATATGGGAACTTAAGATCACCGTATGTTTTTCTCCCAGATGCCGGATCAGTTCACGGATCTCTATGATCTGTTTCGGGTCCAGTCCGACCGTAGGCTCATCGAGTATAATGATCTCTGGATACCCCAGGATCGCCTGTGCAAACCCGACACGCTGCCGGTATCCCTTGGACAGATTGCGGATCATACGCCCTGCCACTTCTGT
>OGDU01001357.1_pt1 | contig 19718 bp, 18 predicted proteins | sample 1570371 | NCBI WGS metagenome assembly OGDU01 (sample SAMEA2581977, study PRJEB24529) | metagenome | biome: Human gut stool | place: China | collected 2011
GCAATCCCTTATTTAGTTTTTTTTGAGGTGGCCGTTGTAACGCAACCTTAGGAGGGGGCTGTTATATCCATTTAACTAAGGAGGCGTATATGCTTTTTGACGCTCAATATTTTATCAGATAAGCTCTTCAAAGTCAAGAAGAATCGGTTCGGGCAAAACAATATAAAAACTTTTGGGATAATTGCCTGTTTTACATGGTATCATACATACAAATAGACTTGAAATATTTACATTTATGTTATAAAATAATCAGTGGTGCAAGCGTAAAAAGCTGGCAAATTCAACTTTTGAAAGGACGATCAAAATGAGCGCACTTAACAAAAAGTCAGTTAAGGATATCGACGTTTCCGGCAAGAGAGTGCTGGTACGCTGCGATTTCAATGTCCCGCTCCAGGACGGCAAAATCACCTCGGACAAGAGAATTGTTGCCTCCCTCCCCACTATCAAATATCTTATCGATCATCACGCAAAGGTTATTCTTTGCTCCCATCTGGGCAGACCCAAGGGTGAGTTCAAGCCCGAGTTCTCCCTTGCTCCCGTAGCTGCAAGACTTTCCGAGCTTCTCGGTCAGGATGTCAAGATGGCTAAAGACGTTATCGGCGACAGCGCAAAAGAGCTTGCCGCTAATCTCAAGGACGGCGAAGTCATGCTCCTTGAGAACGTGCGTTTCCACGCAGAAGAGACCAAGAACGATCCCGCATTCTCGAAGGCTCTTGCCTCCCTTGCGGATATCTATGTAAACGACGCTTTCGGTTCAGCTCACAGAGCTCACTCCTCCACGACCGGCGTTGCCGACTATCTGCCAGCAGTCTGCGGCTTCCTCATCCAGAAGGAGATCGAGTTCATGGGCGGCGCTCTTGAGAATCCGAAGAGACCCCTCGTCGCTATCCTCGGCGGCGCAAAGGTCTCCGACAAGATCGGCGTCATCAACAACCTCCTCGATAAGGTCGATACCCTTATCGTCGGCGGCGGCATGGCTTATACTTTCTTCGTCGCCAAGGGCTACCATGTCGGCACCTCCCTGTTCGAGGCCGATAAGGTTGAGCTTGCAAAGGAAATGATGCAGAAGGCTGTTGACAAGGGCGTCAAGTTCCTTCTCCCCATCGACAACGTTATCAGCAACGAGTTTGCCGAGAACGCTGAGTACAAGACCATCAACTCCGACGAGTTCCCGGACGGCTGGATGGGTATGGACATCGGTCCCAAAACCCGCGAGCTGTTCGCAAACGCCATAAAGGGCAGCGGAACCGTTATCTGGAACGGCCCGATGGGCGTTGCCGAGTGGGATCACTTCGCAGGCGGCACCATTGCCGTTGCAACCGCTGTTGCTGACAGCGGCGCTATCTCCATCATCGGCGGCGGCGACTCCGCAGCTGCTGTTCAGAAACTCGGCTTCGCCGACAAGATGAGCCACATCTCCACCGGCGGCGGCGCATCTCTCGAGTTCCTCGAGGGCAAGGAGCTGCCCGGCATCGCTGCGCTCAACGACAAATAATTATCTGCAAATTTTAAGCCCGCGGGCGGCAAACCCGCGGGATTTTTCAGGAAGAAAGGAAGTTTCAGAATGAATAAGCAGCTCAGAAAACCCGTTATCGCGGGCAACTGGAAAATGAACAACACTCCCGCAGAGGCTACCGCTCTCATCGAGGCTCTCAAGCCCCTTGTAAAGGACGCCGACTGCGAGGTCGTCTGCTGTGTCCCCTATATCGATCTCTATGCAGCTCTTGAGGCTGCAAAGGGCAGCAACATACAGATAGGCGCCGAGAACTGCCACTGGGCAGAGAAAGGTGCATTCACCGGCGAAGTCAGCGCGAAGATGCTCAAGGCAGCAGGCGTGCCCTATGTTATCATAGGCCACAGCGAGCGCAGACAGTATTTCGGCGAGACCGATGTCACCGTTCGCAACCGCGTCAGAGCCGCTCTCAACGAGGGTCTGAAGGTTATCCTCTGCGTCGGCGAAGTCCTCTCCGAGCGCAAGGACGGCATCACCTCTCAGATAGTCAGCGCGCAGACCGAGATAGCTCTCGGCGGCGTATCCGCTGACGAGCTCAAGAACATCATCATCGCCTACGAGCCCGTCTGGGCTATCGGCACGGGCGAGACCGCAACTCCCGAGCAGGCGAACGAGGTCTGCGCCGTTATCCGTTCTCTTATCGAGAGACTTTACGGCAAGGACGCCGCGGACGCCATCGTTGTCCAGTACGGCGGATCGATGAACGACAAGAACGCCGCAGAGCTGCTCGCTCAGCCCGATGTTGACGGCGGTCTCATCGGCGGAGCTTCGCTCGTCGCAGAGAAGTTCACCGCTATAGTCAACGCCGCAAGCGCAAAATAAACAAGATTTGCCGCCGGTCGGTCACATGCCGAACCGGCGGTAATTGAAAGGAAAGTTAAAATGAGTAAAAAGCCTGTGCTTCTTTGCATCATGGACGGCTTTGGCAAGAATCCCGACACCTACGGCAACGCTATCGCCGCGGCGAAGAAGCCGAATCTTGACAGAATATTCGCGGAAAATCCGATGACATATATCGGCGCATCGGGTCTCGATGTCGGTCTGCCCGACGGACAGATGGGCAACAGCGAGGTCGGTCACACCAATATCGGCGCCGGCCGCGTTGTGTATCAGGAGCTCGTGCGCATAACCAAAGCTATCGAGGACGGCTCGTTCTTCAAGAATCCCGCTCTCGTTGACGCCATGGAGAACTGCAAGAAGAACAACTCCGCGCTTCATCTCGCGGGTCTGCTCTCAAACGGCGGCGTTCACAGCCACAACACCCACCTCTATGCGCTGTTGAAGATGGCGAAAGATTTCGGCATCGAAAAAGTTTTTGTCCATTGCCTTATGGACGGACGCGATGTCTCCACAACCTCCGGCAAGGGCTTCATCGAGGAGCTTGAGCAGAAGATGAAGGAGATAGGCGTCGGCAAGATAGCCACCGTCGAAGGACGCTATTACGCCATGGACAGAGAGCGCAAGTTCGACCGAGTCGAAAAGACCTATCGCGCCATGACGAGCCTTGACGCTCCGAAGTTCGACGACGCAGCCGCAATGATGGAGAAGTCATATGCCGACGGCGTGACCGACGAGTTCATCGTCCCCTGCGTCAGCAAGGATGCCGAGCCCGTCAAGGACGGAGACAGCATCGTGTTCTTCAACTTCCGCCCTGACAGAGCGCGTGAAATCACCAGAGCTTTTGTCGATCCCGATTTCGACGGCTTCAAGCGCGAGAAAGAGCCTAAAGTTTTCTATGTCTGCATGACTCAGTATGAGGCGGAGATGCCCAACGTCGAAGTGGCTTTCAAGCCCGAGAGAATAGACATGCCTCTGGGCGAGGTATTCAGCAAGGCGGGTCTTCGCCAGCTGAGAATCGCCGAGTTCACAAAATATGCCCATGTCACATTCTTCTTCAACGGCGGCGAAGAGACTGTCTACGAGGGCGAGGACAGAATCCTCATTGACTCCCCCGATGTTGCAACCTATGACCTCAAGCCCGAGATGAGCGCATACGAAGTCACCGACACGCTTGTTGAGAAGATCAACGAGGACATCTACGATGCAATAATCCTCAACTTCGCAAACTGCGACATGGTCGGTCACACCGGCGTGTTCGATGCGGCTGTCAAAGCTGTTGAGGCGGTCGACGCCTGCGTCGGCAGACTCGTTGACCTCGTCGCTTCCAAGGGCGGTGTAACGCTCATCACTGCGGATCACGGCAACGCGGACCGCATGATCGGCGACGACGGCAAGCCCTTCACCCCGCACACGACGAACCCCGTTCCGTTCGTTGTTGTCGGCTATCCCTGCAAGCTCCGCGAGGGCGGCAAGCTCGGCGATATCGCGCCGACCATGCTCGAGATAATGCATCTCCCCCAGCCCGAGCAGATGACAGGCAAGAGCTTAATAGTAAAATAACGGACTGCCGCATTCAGCGCAGACCAAAGAGCAAAAAGCAAAGGTCATATTTCACACGATTGACAATGTGGAATATGACCTTTATTTTTATTTTGTTGTCGCTCTTTTAAAGATTTATATCTTTATCTGCCTGTAGGCGATATGCTCACGGTCATAGGTATAGGTTATGTGCAGCACCCCGCCGCGCTCGGTTATCGCAGGGTAGGAGAACTCGCCGCCCTCCCTGTCCTCAAGGCGCATGAGCAAATTGAACGTCTCGCCGCCGTCCTCGGAGACGAGCAGATCGAGCGGCGAACGGCCGCCCCAGTTCTTTTTGACAGGGTTGCAGACGAGATAAATCTTCCCGTTCCCGGCGAGCACAAGATCGATGCCGCTGTTGTTGTTCGGCATCTTCGTGCGGTAAGCTATGCACCATGTCTCACCCTCATCGGACGAATCGCTGCGGTATATCCTGCCACGCGAGGTTCTTGTGAGCATATGCACATTGCCGTCCTCGCTCTGCCACAGGGTCGGCTGAATCATCGGGACATAAAAGCCTCTGAGCGCCTTTGTCGGCACGGTGCGCATGCGCTTCCATGTGCGGCAGTCGTCGTCCGAGATATCAACAAAGCAGACCCAGAGCGTGTTTCTCTCATCCGAGGCGGGCGCTATGACCCTGCCGCTTCTGAGCCTTATCGGCTTGTTCTTGACAGGTCCTCTGCCGCCGCCTATATCGCCCGGCACAAGCTCGGCAGGCTCGCTCCAATCGACTCCGTTATCCGAGAGCGAAAAATATGTTTTCCACATCGGTATCTTCTTGCCGACTTTGAAAAAGAGCATCATTTTCCCGTCCGCGCGCCGAAAAAGCACCGGGTTCCAGTGCGGGATATTTCTGTCCGCGCTGACCCTGACCGGCTCGCTCCATCCGCCTTCGCTGCGCACGCTCGTCAGGATATCGACATCGTCGGCGCTCTCTTTTGTGCCCGCGAACCATGCGGCGACAACTCTGCCGTCGTCCAGCGGCAGAACGGTCGAGGCATGGCAAGAATCAGTCGGCTTGTTTTCAAATATAAATTCCTTCAAAATTTCCAAAGCTTATCCCTTACCTTAACTTTTGTTGTTATCATTATAGAATCCCGCAGCCCGGAATGTCAACTTCGGGTCGCAAATTTCAACTCATTTTCAAACAATATATTTCGCACATCGAACCATTTCTGCAAATTACATTTAATTTTCTAAATTTTTCTCTCAATCATTGACAGTATTGCCATTAAATGGTACAATGGAGTCGAAATAGGGTATAGGTCAAATATAGGAGGTCTTTAAAAATGGAATCATTGGGTATCGTCAGGAAGATTGACGAGACCGGACGCATCGTACTGCCAAAGGATTTCAGGCGCAGGCTCGCGCTTGAGCCCAACGCGGACGCGGTGGAGCTTTTTGCGGACGGAGATCAGATCATTATCCGCAAATATGCCGCGCGCTGTATATTCTGCGGCTCGTCCGACAACACGATCGAGTTTTCCGGCAAGAGAGTCTGCCGAGACTGCTCTTCGAGACTCAGCGAAGTCATTCGACTGCAGAGCAAATAATAACGCAAAGAGAAAAATCCGCCGAATGTTTTTTCGGCGGATTTTTTATATTCTTTTTACAGCTTCTCTATCGCTTCGACGGCGTCTTTTACATACTTGTCGCCGACAAGCTCCGCCGCTCCCTCGTCAACGAGCTTCGCGGTCTTTTCTTCCATCGGGATTCTGCCGAGCACGGGCACGCCGAGCTCCTTGGCGGTCTCGTCGATGTGGCTCTCGCCGAACACCTTTATCTGCCTGCCGCAGTCCGGGCAGAGAACATAGCTCATGTTCTCGACCAGTCCGAGTACGGGGATGTTCATCATCTTTGCCATGTTGAAAGCCTTTTTGACTATCATCGTGACAAGATCCTGCGGTGTCGTGACGATAATTATTCCGTCGACGGGCAGACTCTGGAAAACGGTCAGCGGCACATCGCCGGTTCCGGGAGGCATATCAACGAACATGTAGTCGACATCGCCCCAGACGACCTCCGACCAGAACTGCTGGATAACACCGGCAATGACAGGGCCGCGCCAGACTACCGGCGCATCCTCTTTTTCGAGCAGGAGATTGACTGACATTATTTTTATCCCGGTCTTGCTCTCCATGGGCAGGAGTCCGCGCTCGTCGCCGACGGCGTTGCCGTGGAGACCGAATGACTTCGGTATGGACGGGCCGGTGACATCGGCGTCCATTATAGCGGTCGCGTGTCCGCGCGCCTGCATAGCAGAAGCGAGCAGGCTCGTCACAAGGGACTTGCCGACGCCGCCCTTTCCGCTGACTACGCCGATAACTTTTTTAACGTTGCTGAACTGACCGCACGGAACACGCAGGTCTTTTTCAGAGCACTTTGATGAGCATGTTGAGCAATCGTGTGTGCATCCTTCACTCATTTTAAAACTTCCTTTCGGTTATATATCTGTTGAATATCTTTTAGTATATGCATCGTCCGCATGGACAACACATCGATTATCAATAAAATCGGATCTGCCTTTTATTGCTGGGATTGAGACTTTTGGGTGTTTCCTTTTGTAGGGGTCGGCGACTCGACGACCCCTACAAAAGCGCTTATATGAGAAATTTGTTATTTTGCTATAATCTTTTCAACGACCCAGAGTATGCCGTAGATAATTGGCTGATGGGCTATATATATCACAAGTGCGTGGCGCCCGAGAAAGCACAGAGCCTTTGAGCGCTGGCGATAAGTAAACGCGGGGAATCTGCCGTTCGCCGCATAGACACCGACGAATGTGCCGGTCAGGAACATAAACAAATGCGGCAGCAGCGGGAAATAATCCGCCGAATGAAACGAGGAGTTGAAAAATCCGAGCGGCATGAAGTAGTTGGTTCTGTAGAGCACGGCGGGCAGATTAAAAGTCTTGAGCCCCGCTATGCCGACATAGCCCGCCGACACGCCGTAGGTGAAAATATATATTGCTATACATATTATAATGCCGACTATCGGGTTTATCTTATCGAGTCCCGTGCGCAGCGCCGAGAAGATGAGCATCGACAGCGAAAGCAGGTGGAGGATTCCGAAATATATCTCCGCGCCCTCGAAGTGCATCATCGGCATGATAACAGCCGTCACAACAGTCAGCGCGAGCGCGACGCATAAAAGGCGCACGCCTCGTTTAGTATTATTGTGAGACAGGCGCGAGGATATGCCGGATATGACTATAAACAGCGCCGCAAAAAACGGCTCTGCAGGGGTGAAGAAATCGAGCAGCTTTGTGCCGATTGCAATGTTGAAGAACTCGGACATACTGTAAAACGCATGATAGAACACCATGCAGAAAACGGCAAGCCCGCGAAGCTCGTCGAGCAGATATATTCTTTTCTTTCCGGCTGCCACGGCGCACCTCCCTGTATTCGGTAATGTATATTCTATCACAACCGCTCTATTTTGCAAGCCTTTCTTGACAACAGACGGGGTTTCGCCGTATAATTTTATAGTATGTCAATACGACTTCAAATAAAACGGCAAAGGATGGGCTCAGCATGAAAGACACCTATGAATCCCCGCTCAACTCCCGCTACGCGAGCGACCGAATGAAATATATCTTCTCGCCGGACTTCAAATTCAGAACATGGCGCAGGCTCTGGATAGCTCTCGCAGAGAGCGAAAAGGAGCTCGGGCTCAACATAACGGACGAGCAGATAGCCGAACTCAAGGCACACAAGGACGACATAAACTATGATGTCGCCGCCGCCCGCGAAAAAGAAGTCCGCCACGATGTTATGTCCCATGTTTACGCCTACGGCGTGCAGTGCCCGAACGCCAAGCCGATAATCCATCTCGGCGCGACCTCCTGCTATGTCGGCGACAACACCGATGTTATTATCATGCGCGAGGCGATGCTGCTCATCCGCAAGGAGCTTGTCAATCTGCTCAATGTTCTCGCAAAATTTGCCGTTGAATATAAGGACATGCCCTGCCTCGCCTTCACCCACTTCCAGCCCGCTCAGCCCACGACTGTCGGCAAGCGCGCCGCGCTCTGGCTCAATGAATTCCTCATGGACTTCCAGAACCTCGAGTTCCAGCTCTCACAGCTCAAATTACTCGGCTCAAAAGGCACGACCGGCACGCAGGCGTCGTTCATGGAGCTTTTTGACAACAACACCGACAAGGTCAAAGCTCTCGACAAAATGATAGCCGAGAAGATGGGCTTTGACAGCTGTTTTGCGGTCTCCGGTCAGACATATTCGAGAAAGCTCGACTATCAGATGCTGACCGTCCTCTGCGGCATAGCGATGTCGGCGACAAAGTTCTCAAATGACATTCGCCTGCTCCAGCACATGAAAGAGATAGAAGAGCCGTTCGAGAAGCATCAGATCGGCTCATCGGCGATGGCATATAAGCGCAACCCGATGAGAAGCGAGCGCATAGCCTCGCTCTCGCGATATATCATAGCGGACATACAGAACACAGCGATGACCTCCGGCGCGCAGTGGTTCGAGCGCACGCTCGACGACTCGGCAAACAAGCGTCTGAGCGTCCCCGAGGCGTTCCTCGCCGCCGACGCGGTGCTCGACCTGTGCATCAATGTTGCGGACGGACTCGTGGTATATCCGAAGATGATAGAGAAGCACCTGCTCGAAGAGCTGCCGTTCATGGCGACCGAAAACATCATGATGGAGGCGGTCAAGCGCGGCGGGGACAGGCAGGAGCTGCACGAAAAAATCCGCGTTCACTCAATGGACGCCGGCAGAGTCGTCAAGGTCGAGGGCGGCAAAAACGATCTGCTCGACAGGATAGCCGCAGACAGCGCATTCGGCGTAACGCGCGAGGAGCTTGAGGGCATAATGAAACCCGAAAACTTCGTCGGCCGCGCTCCCCAGCAGACCCAGGAATTCGTGGACAATGGGATTCAGCCGATACTTGACAAATACTCCGACCTGCTCGGACTTGATGTGGAAATAAAGGTGTAAAAAATGGAAAAATTAAAGGCAATATTCAAAAAGATAGTCAACAAAGAAACAATACTCTATATCGTCTTTGGCGTGCTGACGACGCTCGTCAACTTCATCGCATTCAAGCTGTTCACAATGGTGTTCGACAAACTCGTATCATCTCAGCTCGGCGTTCACATCTCGAATGTCCTCGCGTGGATATTCGCGGTCGCGTTCGCCTATGTCACGAACAAGCTGTTCGTCTTTGAGAGCAAGAGCTGGGAGGGCAAAGTGCTCGCAAAAGAGATCCCGTCATTCGTCGCGGCAAGACTCTTCTCCCTCGGCGTTGAGGAACTCGGACTCATTATCTTCGTAAACTTCCTGCACTTCGACAGCAAGGTTTTCCACATCCCGCTGATAAACTTCGACCTCAGCGGCGAAATGACTGCAAAAATAATCCTCGCAGTCGTCGTGGTCATCCTCAACTACTTCTTCAGTAAGCTCATCATCTTCAAAAAGAAGAAAGCCCCAGAGCAGGAAAAGGCAGAATAAATCAAAAATAGCAGTATGAATCTCCCGCCGCGAGTTGGCGGGAGATTTTTTCGGTAAATCCGAACTTTTTATGCAAAAAGGCTTGCAATTTCTGAAAAAGTGTGTATAATATAATAACGCACTGAGGAACAGAATATATCGCGGAGTAGAGCAGTTGGTAGCTCGTCGGGCTCATAACCCGGAGGTCGCAGGTTCAAGTCCTGCCTCCGCAACCATGGCGAGTGTTCTTACAGCATTTGAAAGGCTGTAAGAACACTCGCTTTTTATACAGCGAGTTCACAGGGGGCGTAGTTGACGACTACGCCTTTTCTTGTATTTATGGACACTTCCGGGATCGGCAGGGGCAGCACCGTTGGAATCTCAATCGTTCCGACGCAGTTATAGTGGATGCGAAGCCGCTGCTCCCATACGCCGTCGATCTTCTCCGCATTGAATACTTCGATCTTCTCAACCAGTTCGTTCAGCATCCGGGGCGTCAGTTTCCTCGCTCTGGTGTACTTGCGAACAAGACCGATAAACATATCCGTTGTCATGGAACGGCTGCTCTGCTTCTCTATCTCGGAGCGGAGCTTTTTTATTTTCTCCGACAGCTCCTTTTGCTCGTCCTCATACCGCCGGGACATTTTTGCGAAGCGGTCATCGGAGAGCTTGCCGGAAACATTGTCCTCATAGATGCGCTCAAAGAGGCCGTCCAATTCTTCGTCACGGGCAAGGAGCGTTCTTAGCTCTTTTTCCTTCAGCTTGCGGTCTGTCTGTTCCGCCTGCTGGGAATGACCGATCACAGCTTTTACAAATTCGTCCTCATAGAGGCTGGCGAATTTCGTTAAACGCCGTATCTCTCCCAGCACTACTTCCTCCAGGAAGTCTACGCGGACATAATGGGTAGAGGTGCAGGTGCCGCGGTTGCCCTTATAGTTGGAGCAGTTGAAATACTTGATCTCCGGATTGCCCTGATTGAAGTGAAAGTGAAGGTTGCTGCCGCAGTCGGCGCAGACCAGCAGTCCGGAAAACATATTGTGTTCTCCGTTGTTGGTACGGCGCTTGCGGATTTTGCCCCGTTTCTGCTGCACCTGCTCATAGACAGCCCGCTCGATGATCGCCTCATGGACATCCTGGAACACCACCCAATTCTCGCGGTCATTGTCGATTCGCTTCTTATTCTTGTAGGATTTGGAATAAGTTTTGAAATTGAGAATGTCACCACAGTATTCCTGCAGGGAGAGAATTTTGGTTATTGTGGAGCTGTTCCACTTGGTAGGAGGCTGCTGTTTGCCCTTGCCGGGGCGTTTGATGCCCTTCGTGAGCCAGTAGGCCCGCGGGGTCAGGACATCGTCCTTTTCAAGCTGGGCGGCAATCTGCTCTGTTCCGAGCCCCTCCAAAGTCATGCTGTAAACGCGGCGCACAACCTGGGCTGCCTCGTCATCCACGATCCAATGCTTCGGATCATTCGGGTTCTTGATGTAACCATAGGGAGGCTGGCCCATCGGCTCACCGGCATTGCCCTTGATCTTATTGCTGATGCGCCGCTTTTTGCTGATATCGCGGGCGTACCACTCGTTGAACAGGTTGCGGATCGGAGCAAGCTCATTTTCGCCCTCTGCCGTGTCGATGTTATCCGAAACGGCCACCAGACGGATATCATGGTCCGGGAAAAATTCCTCTGTCAAACGTCCGACCTCAATGTAGTTGCGCCCCAAGCGCGAGAGGTCTTTGACAAAGACAGCGGCGGCTTTTCCCTGTTCCAACTGGCGGATCATTTCCACGAAGCCGGGGCGATCCATCGTCACGCCAGAAATACCGTCATCCAGGAAATGGACCAGATTTGTGTAGCCCTTTTCCTTTGCGACTTTGGCAAGCAACTTCTTTTGATTGCCGATGCTGTAGCTTTCGCCTTCAAGATTATCGTCACGGGAAAGTCTTTCATAGAGAAAGGCGGTCACGTCACGGGATTTTTTGTTATTCGACTGTTTCATAAGTCCTCCTTCCGTCAAGGCAGTCGAATAGCAAATATACTTGTACGAACACATTATACCGCCATTTGCTGCCTCTGTCAGCCGGGTTTGAAAGCTATTTACAGCTTTTCACTCTCGGACTTCATCAGGCGAAGGAGAACGCTGCCCAGGGTATCCGGGCTTTCTTCTTTGAAAACCGGCTCAACAACGAACGACCGATTGCCAATGTGATAGGTCGTTTTTGCATCCAGAGGATTTTTCTCTGGCCTGCTGGTCTTGCCGGGATTTGTAGCTTTATCTTGCATGATAAAATCCCCTTTCATAAAGCATAAAGATAGCAATGAAAGAGGCAAAACGGACGGCTGTTGGCACAGCTCCACGGGAGTCTAACCCCGGCCCATGCTGATGGGTGCGGCGCACAATGCTTTGTGGGCGTTCAATGCGCGAGTATCTTTAACCCTGCCCGTGTGTCATCGCCCACAAGCTGCCACGCTCGCTTTGCGGTCTGGTGCTGTTCGCTCGCCCGTTACAGTGGTCCCGTCCTGCGGACTTGAAACGAGGTCATGGCGCACCGACCGTATGGCTCGGCACAAACAGGAATGTATCCGTTTGCCTTATACTGCGGCGCTGGCCTCCCAACGGGCTTTCTTTGTCAAGGTGCGAAACACACCATGCGGAAAGGGGAACGCACGGCGGTCATCTGGATCAGGTCAGGTCAAAATCCAGAATCGCAATAATCAGCTTCGTTTCCAGCCTACGGCGCAGATCATCGTCCACCTGAGAATGAGGACAGCCCTGAGAATCATAGCTTGTCCTTGTGGAAAGCGCCGCTATGTAGCCGGAGTAGTGGCCAATCACACGGTTTACCGCGTCAGGGTCTCCCTGGACAGCGGCGGTAATGACCGGGTAAGGAAGAAGCGCGGTGTCACGCATCCGTATCACCTCCCATCAGCTCTTTCAGCAGCCGATAGGATTTCAGCCTGCGGTTGTTGATCGTCCTGCGGGCCAGGTTCATACGCTCCGCGATCTCACGGTCCGCCATTTCCAGGAACCAGTACATCAGAAGGATATCCCGGTTTTCCTGAGGCAAGGCGTTCAGCGCATCCGCCAGTAGATCGCTTTCAATCAGGATCACATCACCGCCAAGAATGAAGGTGTTGTACTCCCAGGGATAACGGTCATAGGCCGCAAGCTGTTCCATTGCGTCCTCCGGCAGTTCGCTGAAAGGGATGCTGTGCTTCTTCCTGCGGCTGATCTCTCGATAGCCGTTGAAGGCTTCGCACTTCAAGACCTTTTTGCAAAAGCTGTCAAAGGCATGCTGCTTGTGTTCGGCGTGGCGATCAGGTTTCATGTTCTCACCTCCCTTCGTGCCGGGAGGCAGTTCTTTTCTTCCCCTTTCGCCCACTACTCGTTCTGCGGAAGGCTGTTTTGGCCAGCTCTGCCGGGAAAAACCAAAATTATTTTTTCTGTCGTTCATTTGTGCGCTCCTTTCGTCCTGATCGGGTGGGTGGCCGGATCAGGCAAAGGGCGGAGCGCGGGGACAGTAGAAACATCCCCGATAACGACAAAAAGCGCCTGTCTGCAAAACGCAGACAGGCGCAGAAGGATTATATAATCTATTTACATGATTTCTGTGTTCATACTCATGGCCAGAATAGTCCGACGGAGGAGCTACGCTTTTTTTAACTGGTGCAGATCATGGACGTTGCGAAAAAGCAAAAAGGACACGGCAATACCTCCCAGATACCGCCGTGTCCTTAAAAAAGGGCGACTTTAACACACCCCCCGTATTCTTATTTTTCGAAAAGAAAACGGCGGCTTTGATTTCGTATTAAAGCCGCCGTTTTTTATTTCGCGCAAATCTGCTGTTAGCGGCTCTGTGCGAATGATTTATAAAACTTGATGCTTTGCAAATACACGGCGAGAGATACCTGCACCAACTCCCAAAAAGAGCAGTGCTGCCGGGATTGCCCATATCGCATACAGCATCCCGTTACTCATTTGTTCCACCGACAGGAGCGAAATGGCCAGTACATGATAGATCGGAAGAAGTCCAACCAATCGGAACAATGGATTTACTTCGGTGATCGGCAGCAAAACGGGAAAAAGAAAAATTGCCATCGCCGCAACCAAAGCTACAATCTGATTTTTACTGATTGCAGATAGGAACAGTGTAATTCCCGTAACGCTAAGCGTACAGGTAAATGCCAGCAGAATTTGATATTTGAGCAGCGTACCGCAGGTGATATTAAAAGGGATAAACGCTTCCACATAGTCACTGGGGGCAAATAGAATACTGCAATCCAACCCTTCTGTTCCATAAAAAACAAAAGCAAGAAGCAGGTTAAATGCTGCAATCAGCGTGGTAGTGAGAATGGCGGTGATAATACCTGCAACCACCTTTGCAGTAGCGCATTTGGTTTTACCGTACTTGCTTGTCAATATGATATTATCAACACCTTCATACTCGCCGGAGAAAATCGGAGCAAGCATGATGATAACCGCAAGAGCAAGCGCGACAAAAACCCGCACCATGTTTCGGCTGGTGGAAAGCCAACCGTCCACATAGCCAATTTTGATTTCTTCATTGCCAAATACATCAGAAACACTTAATCCGTTCCAATTTCCCTCTTTATCAGAAAACCGTGAAAAGGCTGCCGATTGCATGGCGTTTTGATAAACATAGATTGCACTCAATCCATGTAAATCTGATGTCGGTGCAAAATCAGACATCATTTGCTGCACTTTTTTGTCTGTCAGGATTCCTTCATATTTCGCTGCAATTTCCTTGTCGATTTCTACTGCTGTTTTGCCAGTACCTTTACCGATATTTTGGTCAAACGCATATTTGTTTTGAAAGGTGGAAAAGGATAGCAAGGCAGAGAACAGGATAATTCCAATTAGAGCGATGAGCGCCAAACGCTTTGAAAACACTTTCCGCAGTTCAAAAAGAATCAGTTTTTTCATTCTTCACAGCCCCCTTTGAAATAGAACAGGTACAAATCTTCCAAAGTAGGCTGCACCCTTACTGCATTTTCCATCGGCGGACGATCTCCAATGATCCGTAAAATTGTCTGGTTTTCGCTGGTGTTTCGCAAGTTGCTTGTGTTGTAGGCAGCCGCGTATTTTTCCGCATAGGCAGTCGGAACCGTACATTCCCACACTTGGCCGTCGATTTCAGAAGTGATCTCCTGCGGATTTCCAAAATGAATGATTTGCCCGGATTTCATCATAATGATTTCCTCTGCGATAAACTCCACATCGGAAACAATATGCGTAGACAGGATCACAATGCGGTCTTTGGAAAAGGCGCTGATCAAATTGCGGAAACGGACGCGTTCTTTCGGGTCAAGCCCCGCCGTCGGCTCGTCTAAAATCAAAATATGGGGGTCATTGAGCATGGCCTGTGCAATCCCCAAACGCTGCTTCATGCCCCCGGAAAAGGTTTTGATTTTGTGCTTACTTTCTCTCGATAAGTCTACTGCTTCCAGCAGCTCCTTTGACTTCTTCCGCGCCGCCTTCTCGTCCAATCCTTTTAGGGCAGAAACATAGAGCAGAAAGTCAAACGCTGAAAAATCCGGGTAATATCCGAAGTGCTGGGGCAAGTAGCCCAAAAGATTGCGATAGCGTTCACCCAGCCCCACAATGTTTTTCCCGTTCAGCAGAATTTTCCCGGAAGTAGGATTTTGGATATTGCAGAGCAGACGCATAAGCGTTGTTTTCCCTGCGCCATTTGCACCCAGTAAGCCGTAGACGCCATTTGTTAAGGTAATATTCAAATTGTCCACGGCGGTTTTGGAACCGAACTTTTTTGTCAGTCCGATCGTTTTTAATTCCATAAAAAGCCCCTTTCTCCATAGGGAGCAAAAAAATACTCTCCATGTGTTTTCATGGAGAGTATAGAGGGAAAATATCTACTTTTTATCTACAAGGCAGGAGATTTGAAGTAGGCGGATACCTTTGCCCCGGATGCAGTATTTTCAATCTTCAAATAGCCGTTGTGGTGTTCACAAAGCAGCTTGCAAATATACAGCCCAAGTCCAAAATGCTCGGAATGGTTGCTTTCCTCTGTGTAATATGGACTGGTGGCTTTTTGCAGACAGTTTTTGTCAAACCCCTTTCCATCATCCGATACGGAAAGCAGCAGACCATTGTCACGCAAGGCAAAAGAGATTGCCACCGCAGTCCGGGCATACCGAACCGCGTTGGAGATTAGGTTATTGCTGACCTGTGAAACAAAGGCCCCATCAAGGGATAACTGCGAAACAGGCACGTCATTTTGTAAAATCAATTCTTTTCCGCTTTTCGCACATACGATTTTTGCGCTGTCATACAAAGAAGATGCCACTGTCTGCAAGTCTATCAACTTGTACTCCGGCTGCGCATCTTCCATGCGCCTAAGATTGCTCATACTGCTCACATAGCTTTCCATACGGGAGATATGTTTGCCCATTATGGCGGCGGTTTCTTGTGTTTGAGGATTTTCGCTGGCTTGCAGCATTTCATTATAGCCTTTTAGTACTGTTAGAGGGGTACGCAAATCGTGAGCAAAAGCGGCGTTGAGTGCTTTTCGTTCTTCAACTTGCCGCCACATTTTAGAGAAATTGTCCGCAAGGGTTGTCCGCATGATTTCAAAGGACGCGCAAAGCTGCCCCAATTCATCGTTGTTATCATAGTCGATTGAAAAGTCCAAGTCATTGTTCGCTATTTTTTCAGAAGCAGTCCGCAGTTCCGCAAGCGGCTTTTTCAGCCTGTTTCTGTAAAACAGCAGCGCAGCAGCGATAATACAGAATGCAGAATAGATAGGAGTTGCAACAATGGGAAGTTTCTCCAGTAGCGCAATGGTACGCTCGTCCTCTTTAGACATCGGGACGGGCACTGTCCCGATGTAAGCGCCGTCGCCCAACTGTTCCCCCTGTTCATTTGTCAAATAATATTTTTCGCCGGACGGAGGATAAGATGCGCTGATACCCTCGGCAGCACCATCACAGATTGAAAAAGTCGTTACGGATAGAAAGACTGCGAGTACAACAAAGGCGATTACATAGAGAACAAGGCTTTTTCGGAGAGATAAATAGTGCTTGCGGCAATTTACTTGACCCATTTGTATCCACACCCCCAAACCGTTTCAACATATATATGGTCGGTATATGCAGCAATTTTAGTCCGTATCCTGCGGATATGCTCTGCCACAACGCTGCTGTCGCCCTCGCTGTCATAACCCCAAATACGCTCATATATCCGTTCTTTATCAAAGATCTGTCCTGGATTTTGAGAAAGCAGTTCCACAATATCAAATTCCTTTTTTGCAAGACCGACACGCTTATCGCCAAAGAACAAGCAACGTTCTGAATAGTCAATCGTCAAATCACCGGAAAACTTGACTTGTGCTTCAAAATTGTGTCGTGCTTCCCGGCGCAGATGAGCGCGCACCCGCGCTTCAAGTTCCATAAGTGAAAAGGGCTTCACAATGTAATCATCGCCGCCAACAGTAAAGCCTTTTACCTTATCTGTATCTTCGATTCGAGCAGTCAGAAAAAGGATCGGGCAGGATATGTGATCGCGGATACGCTTGCAAACTTCTAACCCGTCTGTTCCGGGCATATTGATGTCAAGCAAAATAATATCCGGTTGTTTTTCCACTTGCTTTAGTGCTTCTGCACCATTGAAAGCGGGCAGGACACGAAAGCCCTTGCTTTCAAAAAAGCTGCCGAGCATAGAAACAATGTCGCTTTCATCGTCAGCGATTAAGATTTTTGCTCCCACTTTACACACCCCCTAACAATTAAGTGTAGTGCTCATTTTTCAACTATTTATCAATTATCTTACTGTCTATTCTTCTCCCATCAACAGGTTTTTCTGCGTCTTTGGGAATTAACCAAACGCGGCTGAACTTCACCGCGCCGGGTATGCGGTTATCCTCGCAAAGTTTCTGCACCCGTCTCGCAGAAATTCCCCATTTTTCCGCTGCTTCCGCACAAGATATATATTCCATATTCGTACCCGTCCTTTCTGTTCAAAACCTACCATGATATATTATATACGGTAAAACGAATAATAGCAACAGACTGAATGCGAATAATAGGAAGTATTTAAGCTAATACAATGAACTAATAAGGCATATCATCGAAAACGAGGTGAACAGTAGAATGTAGTAGGGTGAATGGATATGCCTAAAAGAACGAAGAAAGATAAGCGGCCTGTTGCGAAAATCGACTTCAAGCCGTATGGCGCAGCAATCAAAGCCGGGCGCACAAAGCAGAAAGAATCCCGGAATAAGGCAGCCGATGCGCTGTTTATTTCGAAACGCACTGTCGATAAGCATCGGTCGAATATCCTGGCTAAAACCGGATGCCGGAATACGGCGAACCTGGTCGTCTATGCGATCAAGCACAACCTGGTGGAGATATGAAACGAAACACTCCCGGAACGCGTTACGAACGGTTCCGGGAGTGTCGTATAACGGGGACGGCGTTTAGAACTTGAGTCCCGCCGACAGGGTGATCGTGTTGCGGTTCTGCTTGGTATCGACGGCTCCCGACTGGATGGTGTATTTATCTTTATCGTCGTAGAAATAGAACATCTGGTAGGGAGCGTATTTGTACGCGGTGTAAATATAGGTCGCGTCCAGGTAGAAATTTTGGAAACGGAATCCCAAGCCGGCCGAATAGTTCTCGTAAGAACGGACGTTCGCCTGGTTGATGAAGGCGTCCTTCGTCCGGATGCACTCCCCGTAATTGGCATAGCCGACCCGCACGTAGAAGTTTTTCAGCGGAGTCGCCTCGACGCCCACCCGGAAGTTGTTCGCCGGCTGAAAGAACGACTTGATGTCCTGGTTGAGATCCTGTTCGAATTCCCAGTTGTTTCCGTTCATGTTTCGGATCTTCATGTTGTCGTACCATACCCGTTCGTAATCGGCCGTGATCAGCCCTACGCCCGGGAGCGTGAACGAAATACCCGTGAGCAGCCGCGTGGGGGTTGATGTTGTACTGGTTGGGGGCGTACGGGCTCTCCTGCCAGTTTTGCTGGGTGTTGAATTCCGCCGACATGTATTCGGTGTACTCCTCGTTCATGCTGACGTAGGTCGGCGTATGGACGGCCACGCCGATCCGCAGGTTGTCGACCGGACGGAGGATGGCCCCGAACTTGAAATTCACGCCGGTGCCGTCCTGACGCAGCGTCCGGATGTAATTCAGGCGATTCAGCGGCAGCGTATTGTTGCTGTAAGTTTCGCTGTAATTGTTTTCGTTCCGGAAGTAAATATCCTGAATCCCGACCGTAAACCCGAGGTAGAGGATATTCTGGAAGTTGAATCCGCCGGAGATGTCGTATTCGCCGATACTTCCCTTGTTGATGTTGTACAGCGACGGGTTGATCCGCGCGTCTTTCGAAAGGTTGTTCCACGGGGCGTAATAGTTGTCGCCTACCGGGTCGAGCACATAGGTGTTGTAGGCCAGAATTCCACCCCATTGTCCGATAGCGAGGCTCTGGAACGGACTGATCGGGTCTTCGGGAGTCATTCGCAGCGTCGATTCGCTGACTCCGCGGATATCTTCCGCGAATACTTCGGTCATCGACTGTCCGATCCCTTGTCCGTAAGCCGCCGACGTGGTATTGAAATCGGCCAGTTTCGTATAACCTACGCCCAGCGTGAAGCTGGTCAGCGCGCCTGTTCCCTGGTAGAGGTTCAGCGCTGCCCCGACATTGCCCAGCGAAAACCGGGTGCGCGAATAGTCGTTGCTCCGTCCCTGAAAGCCGCTTTCCATGTTACTCCAGGTCAGCGACGGCGATATGCCGACTTCCGATCCCCGGTAGATTCCCAGACCTGCCGGATTGATGTTCATCGAAGAGAGATCCGCGCCGAGCGATGTGAAAGCTCCGCCGAGCGCCGCGCTGCGGGCCGTTCCGAATGAATAGTTGTACTGAGATAGATTCAGTAGGTCGCCCGGAGTCTGGGCGGTCGCCGTTGCGAACGGAAGCGCCGCGATGACGCATAGCGTGACGAATTTGTTTTTTTTCATAATTCGTTCTTTGATTAATTCGATGTTGAGTTTCGTGTTCGAGGTTTGTCGTTGCCGGAAGCCGGCCGAAGATTATCTCCGATAGCTTGCGCCGCCGCCCGACGATTGTCCGCCGCCGGTGTATCCTCCTCCTCCGCCCCGGTAGCCGGACCCGGTGCTCGGCGAGTAGCTGCTGCCCGAAGAGGGAGCGGTGCTTCCGCGCCGGTACGACGATCCCGAATTGTTGTTAACCGACGGGCTTACGGTGGTAGTCGGCCCCGATGCGGTTCCGCCGCGCCGGTAGGACGAACTGCCCGAAGACGTTCCCGAACCGGTGCTGCCGATCGAACTGCCGCTC
>OGDU01001394.1_pt1 | contig 19208 bp, 11 predicted proteins | sample 1570371 | NCBI WGS metagenome assembly OGDU01 (sample SAMEA2581977, study PRJEB24529) | metagenome | biome: Human gut stool | place: China | collected 2011
ATAGCAGAAAGAATTACCGAAATACTGTATCTAATTCTTACTACTATTTCCAATGATATTCCTGAACCATACAGCTTCTGTATAAAAGGTGTTGTCAAATAGTCAGCAAAAAAAATTATCAAGCCTGACAAGATTAAATATACGCTTGACATAAATAATGTTCTCTTCATCATTATCACCATTTTAAATCGGGACAACCTATGCAAAGGTTGTCCCGAATATTTTTTAGGCTGTACAAGATGGAACGGTTCTGGTTGCACTCCAAGAACTTACACCGGGATAGCCGTACGCATCATACGCATAATAAATCATTCTTGCAATTTCGTCATCCTGAAGACTGCATAAAGCAGTCTTTTCGAAATTTTTACTTGCCGAAGTAGCTGAAGTGCATGTAGTCGCGCTTGCTGTGCCAGGCGTTGCCGCCCCAGGCGAAGCCGTACTTGGTGAAGGCGTTGTAAACGTCGCCGCCCTCGGGAATGGAGAACGGGTCGGTGTACGGCGTCCAGTGCGTGCCGCAGGTCGGGGTGAGCGAGCCGTCGGCGTTGATGGTCGCCTCCATGTTCTCGTTCGGGTTGATATCGACCGCGGTGCCCTGCGAATGCTCGCCGGTACGCCACGAATAGCAGCCGACGTCGTTGATCGGGAACTTTTCGTCGCCGTTGTAGATCTCCTCAAAAATCGCCTTGTAGATCGCGGCGAGCGAAGCGTTGACCTGTAAGTAAGCGGTGCCGGTGGTCTTGGTGCCGTCCGACTGGAGACGCCATACCGGAACTGCGATCTCGACCATGTGAGCCTCGGCCTCCTCGGCAGAGGTGTATTTCGAGCCGCCCGGACCGTAGACGAACGTCATCTTATCGTCCGGAATGATCGTGCTCGGGGTGTTCCAGAGGTTGTTCGGCGTGCTGACCGTCGTGTTCGGCTTGGTGATAACGACCTCGGACTTGTTCGGCGAGAGCTTTTCGAACTCGCTGCAGAAACGGTTGGCCATGATAACGGCCTGCTCGCGCGTCGCGGTGCCGGACGGAGCCAGCTGCGCACCGCCCAAGCCGTCCGAGATGCCGTTGACGATGGTGTAGTCCACCATGCGGACGACCGGGTCGACCGCGTAGGACTTGATCGTGCTGACGTCGTCATAGTCCTCGACGCAGGCGTCGCCCGCGATCTCCGGCGCGTCAATGCCGGCCTTGTCGAGGATGTTGTTGAGAATGACGCACAGATCCTGACGCTCGATGCTCGCGTTCGGGTCGAAATAGCCGCTGGCGCGGCCGGTGACCAGACCGAGAGAATAGGCTGCGTTTACGTTGGCGTCGTCCGTGTCGCGGAAGAACTTCTGACCTGAGGCATAGACCGCCTTGCCGGTCAGCTGCTTGTAGGCCTTGACGGCGATCGCACAGAACTCGGCGCGCGTGATCTCCTCACGGGCGGAGCTGTCTGCAAGCGAGGTCGGCATAAGGCCTGCCTGCTGTGCCGCAGCAATATCCTCCTGCGCCCAGCTCGAAACGTCGGAGAGCGCACCGGCCTGCGGCACGACCATAGTCGCCGCGAGAGCCAGAACGCCTGCGCGGCGAACAAAGTGGTATGGCATAGGGAAGACCTCCTGTAAATTCCTGTGTTAATTTCCTGTATTATATGTATATAGTTTAATGAGCTTTTGTGTCGAATTTGTGAAAAATATAGATTTATTCACAGTTTCCACAAGCTTATCCACACAGGCTGTGGATAACTCCGGTGCGTGCACGCACACGCCGGCGGAGCACAACGATTGTGCGCAGACCGAAAAGAAATGTCTGCATATACATATTAACATTATATCATCAAACAGAGAATATTTCAACAACAAAACGCCGGAGAATGTCTATTTTATCGAATTTACAGGCCGTTTTCATCCAGCCACGCATCCAGAAAAGCGGCGGCAAGGCTGTTCGGACGAATATTCGCGCGCGCATCTTCCGGGGAAAACCAGCGGAAGCGGTCGACCTCGCGGTTCACGTGAATGCGCTCCGCGTCGGGGACGAAGGCGGTGAAGTTGCACATGAGCGTGTTGGACGGCTCGAAGAACCGGGTGCGGTTGAAATGGATACGGCCGGTGTGCAGACCGGTCTCCTCGAGGATTTCGCGCCGGACGGCAGCCTCGGCGCTCTCGCCGCGGTTGATATAACCTGCGACGAGGATATAGCTCGGTCTGCCGTACTGCTGGATGAGCAGGATGCGGCCGGTGTTTTCGTCCACGACGATCATGCTGACCGCCGCGTTGTACATGGGAAAGCGGTATTCGCCGCAGGCCGGGCAGAAGGGCACGATGCCTTCGCCCTCGAGCGGCTTTTCGATGAGCGCTGCGCCGCATTCCCAGCAGTGTTTCTGTATCACAATGAATGTCCTTTCGGGGGGGGATGGCCGGTTATTTCGACCGGCGGAGCCACTTGAAGAGCAGGCAGATGATGAATACCGCGAGCGCGGTATTCAAAACCGTCACAAAGGTGCCGTAGAGGTCAAACGCGAAAAAGCTGTTCATGAAAGTGCTCCTTTATACATTATATAATATATTACTCAAAATTGGCCATGCGGTCGAGCGTGCGGTACTGGATGGCCTCGGCGATATGCTCGGCGCCGATGGTGTCGCTTTCAGCGAGGTCCGCGATCGTCCGCGCGACGCGGAGAATGCGGTCATGGGCGCGGGCGGTCAGACCGAGCCGCTCGAAGGCGCGGCGGAAAACGGCAGACGCCTCGTCGGTCAGCGGACAGAACTCCGCGAGAAGCGAGGGCGGAATGGCGTCGTTGCAGACGTCCTCGCCCTGCCGGTCATACTGCCGCTGCCGGGCGGCGAGCACACGGGCGCGGATGGTCTCCGAGCTTTCCTCCTGTGCGCGGCTGCGCGCGGCGAGCGCCTCGTACTCGACCGGCTGCACGGTGATCTGGAGATCGATGCGGTCGAGCAGCGGCCCGGACAGACGGCGCAGATACTGCTGCACGCGCTCCTTCGTGCAGGTGCAGCGGTTTGTGCCGTACCAGCCGCACGGACAGGGATTCATGGCGGCGATGAGCTGAAAATCGGCCGGATAAGTGACCTGTCCGGCCGCTCGGGCGATGGTCAGCTTTCCGTCCTCCATCGGCTGCCGCAGCACCTCGAGCGCGTCGCGCCGGAACTCGGGCAGCTCGTCAAGGAACAGCACGCCGCGGTGCGCGAGCGTGATCTCGCCGGGCAGGGGAAGCCGTCCGGGTGAGCCCGAGCCTCCGGCAAGCGCTGCCGCCGAGGAGGAATGATGCGGCGCACGGAACGGCCGCTCAGCGCGGTCGACGGCCTCCTGCGCCCGGCCGACCGCCGACCAGACGCGGATGACATCCAGCCGTTCGTCATGCGAGAGCGGCGGCAGGATGGACGAAAACCGCTTGGCCATCATGCTCTTGCCCGAGCCGGGGGAGCCGGAGAGCAGGACATTGTGCCCGCCGGCGGCCGCGACCTCGAGCGCGCGCTTGACGAGGTGCTGCCCGAGCACATGCGCATAGTCGAGGTCGTGCTCCGCCGGTTTCGGTTCCGGCGGCGGGGGGCAGGGGACAAGCTGCTTTCGGCCGCTGAGGTGATTGATGAGCTCGCTGAGCGTGCGCACGGGATAGACGGTCAGACTGTCGGCATAAGAGGCCTCCTGCGCGTTGGCCGCCGGGACGTAGACCGCACGGAAGTCCGCGCTTCGCGCCGCGAGCGCCATGGAGAGCGCGCCGCGCACCGGACGCAGCTCGCCGGAGAGTGAAAGCTCCCCGAAGAACAGCGCGTCCTGCGGCAGAGCGTTGATCTCGCCTGCGGCGGCGAGAATGGACAGCAGGATGGGCAGGTCGAAGGCGGTCCCGGCCTTGCGCGTGTCCGCCGGGGCGAGGTTGACCGTCAGGCGCGACACAGGCCAGTCGAACGAGCAGGATTTCGCGGCGGCGCGCACGCGCTCTCCGGCTTCGCTGACCGCGCCGGTCGGCAGTCCTACCACATCGAGCCGCGGCAGTCCGCCCGAAAGCAGACACTCAACCGTGACGATATATCCGTTTATGCCGTCGATACCGGCGGAAAATACGCGAGAGACCATGCTCGATCCATCCTTTCCGAGGGAAGCTGTGCTTCTTCCGTGGAGCAAAAACCGCTGTATAGAATAAATATACCATATCACTCCCCCTTCCACAATACAAAAACTGTAGGTTTGCACAGGAAAAACGGATGGAAAAACGGAATTTGTTTCACGATGCAAAACAGCTTATCAAAAAATGAAAAAACAAGCGAAAAAAACGGCTTTTGCTGTTTACAATCGTTTGCATCGGTGATACAATAAATTTCAGAAAAAAAGTCTTGTTATCGTGTAAAATACACTAAAAAGGGGCTTTTTAAAATCCGACGCTATAATTAAATAGGAGGATATATCTCATGGCAAGAAAGATGAAGTCCATGGACGGTAATACCGCTGCGGCACATGTGTCGTATGCATTTACCGAGGTTGCGGGCATCTATCCGATCACCCCGTCCAGCCCTATGGCAGACAGCGTTGACCAGTGGGCAGCCGCAGGTCAGAAGAACATTTTCGGTACTACCGTAAAGGTTATCGAAATGCAGTCCGAGGCAGGTGCGGCAGGTACCGTACACGGCTCTCTGGCAGCAGGTGCTCTCACCACCACCTACACCGCATCTCAGGGTCTTCTGCTGATGATCCCGAACATGTACAAGATCGCAGGTGAATTGCTGCCTTGCGTATTCCATGTATCTGCTCGTACATTGGCTTCTCACGCACTGTGTATCTTCGGTGACCATCAAGACGTAATGTCTGCCCGTCAGACAGGCTTCGCCATGTTGGCCGAAGGTTCTGTACAGGAAGTTATGGATTTGGCAGGTGTTGCTCATCTGGCTACTATCAAATCACGCGTTCCGTTCATGAACTTCTTCGATGGTTTCCGTACTTCTCACGAAATCCAGAAGATTGAAATGCTGGAAAACGAAGACTTGGCTCCGCTGGTTGACCAGAAAGCTTTGGCTGAATTCCGCGAACGTGCATTGAACCCGAACAAACCGGTGGCACGCGGTATGGCTGAAAACCCTGACCACTTCTTCCAGCACAGAGAATCATGTAATCCGTATTACGATGCAGTTCCGGCTATCGTAGAAGAATACATGAACGAAATCAACAAGATTACCGGACGTAACTATGGCCTGTTCAACTACTACGGTGCTGAAGATGCTGAACGCGTTATCATCGCAATGGGTTCAGTAACAGAAGCTGCTCGCGAAGCTATCGACCACTTGATGGCTAACGGTGAAAAAGTAGGTTTGGTTTCTGTACACTTGTACCGTCCGTTCTCTGCTAAACATTTCTTGGCAGCTGTTCCTAAGACTGCTAAGCGTATTGCTGTACTCGACCGTACCAAAGAACCGGGTGCAACCGGCGAACCTTTGTTCCTCGATGTGAAAGAATGCTTCTACGGACAGGAAAATGCGCCTCTTATCGTAGGCGGACGTTACGGCTTGGGTTCTAAGGATACTACTCCGGCTCAGATTCTGGCTGTATATGAGAACTTGGCATTGGCTATGCCGAAAGATCACTTTACCGTAGGTATCGTAGACGACGTTACTTTCACTTCTCTTCCTCAGAAAGAAGAAATCGCATTGGGCGGTGAAGGTATGTTCGAAGCTAAGTTCTTCGGTTTGGGAGCTGACGGTACAGTAGGTGCTAACAAGAACTCTGTAAAAATCATCGGTGACAATACCGACAAATATTGCCAGGCTTATTTTGCATACGACTCTAAGAAATCTGGTGGTTTCACTTGTTCTCACTTGCGCTTCGGTGACCATCCTATTCGTTCAACTTATTTGGTAAATACTCCGAACTTCGTAGCTTGCCACGTTCAGGCATACTTGCACATGTATGATGTAACCCGTGGTTTGCGTAAGAACGGTACCTTCTTGCTGAACACCATCTGGGAAGGCGAAGAGTTGGCTAAGAACTTGCCGAACAAGGTGAAGAAATACTTTGCTGAAAACAATATCACTGTTTACTATATCAACGCTACTAAGATTGCTCAGGAAATTGGTTTGGGTAACCGTACCAATACCATCCTTCAGTCTGCATTCTTCCGTATCACAGGCGTTATCCCTGTAGACCTGGCTGTAGAACAGATGAAGAAGTTCATCGTGAAATCTTACGGTAAGAAGGGTGAAGATGTGGTTAACAAGAACTATGCTGCCGTTGACCGCGGTGGTGAATACAAACAGCTGGTTGTTGATGCCGCTTGGGCTAACCTTGAAGTAGAAGCAGCAGCTGCCAATAACGATCCTGCATTCATCAACGAAGTAGTTCGTCCGATCAATGCACAGGATGGTGACTTGTTGCCAGTGTCTGCATTCAAGGGTATCGAAGACGGTACTTGGTATCAGGGTACAGCTAAATACGAAAAACGTGGTGTAGCTGCATTCGTTCCTGAATGGAATCCTGAAACTTGTATCCAGTGTAACAAGTGTGCTTATGTTTGTCCTCACGCTTCAATCCGCCCGTTCGTATTGGATGCTAACGAACAAGCTGGTGCAAACTTCACTACACTGAAGGCTGTTGGTAAACAGTTCGACGGTATGACATTCCGTGTTCAGGTAGACGTTATGGACTGCTTGGGTTGCGGTAACTGTGCCGATGTATGTCCGGGTAACCCGAAGAAGGGTGGCAAGGCTTTGACTATGAAGCCGCTTGAAACTCAGTTGGGCGAAGCTGCTAACTGGACTTACTGCTCTGACAATGTGAAGAGCAAACAACACTTGGTTGACATCAAGGCTAACGTGAAGAACTCTCAGTTCGCTACTCCGTTGTTCGAGTTCTCTGGAGCTTGCTCTGGTTGTGGTGAAACTCCGTACGTAAAACTGATTTCTCAGTTGTTCGGTGACCGTGAAATGGTTGCTAACGCTACCGGATGTTCTTCAATCTACTCTGGTTCTGTTCCTTCAACTCCTTATACTACAAACGAAAAGGGTCAGGGTCCTGCTTGGGCTAACTCATTGTTCGAAGACTTCTGCGAATTCGGTCTGGGTATGGAACTGGCTAACAAGAAACTGCGCAACCGTCTGGAAGAAGCAATGAAGACTGCTATCGCTGCAGAAGGTACTCCGGCAGAATACAAAGAAGCATTCCAGGAATGGATCGACGGCCGCAACGATGCTGACAAGAGCAAGGCTGCTGCTGAAAAGATCATCCCGCTGGTAGAAGCTGCTAAAGATAAATGTCCTTCATGCGCTACGATCGCTGAATTCAAAGACTATCTGGTAAAACGTTCACAGTGGATCATCGGTGGTGACGGTGCTTCTTACGATATCGGTTACGGAGGTCTGGATCACGTAATTGCTTCTGGCGAAGACGTTAACATCCTGGTACTGGATACTGAAGTTTACTCTAACACTGGTGGTCAGTCATCTAAGGCTACTCCGCTGGGTGCTATCGCTAAGTTTGCTGCTTCTGGTAAGCGCGTACGCAAGAAAGACCTAGGTATGATCGCTACTACTTACGGATATGTTTACGTAGCTCAGATCGCTATGGGTGCTGACCAGGCTCAGACTCTGAAAGCTATCCGCGAAGCTGAAGCTTATCCTGGACCGTCACTGGTTATCGCTTACGCTCCGTGTATCAACCACGGTCTGAAAGCTGGTATGGGTAAATCTCAGGCAGAAGAAGCTAAGGCTGTTGAATGTGGTTACTGGCACTTGTGGCGCTTCAACCCGGCTCTGGAAGAAGAAGGTAAGAATCCGTTCTCACTCGATTCTAAAGAACCGAACTGGGAAGGCTTCCAGGATTATCTGAAGGGTGAAGTTCGTTTCGCATCTGTAATGAAACAATATCCGACAGAAGCTGCTGATCTGTTCGCAGCTTGCGAAGACATGGCTAAGAAACGTTACGCTTCTTACAAGCGTATGGCTGCCATGGACTGGAGCGAAGAAAAATAATCCCTGAGGGAACTATTTTCTAGCTAAATAAGTTCAGAGGACCGCCTCCTGATGGGGACGGTCCTCTTTTTTATGATCATCTGGTCTTTTTTATGATTATCTGGAGAAAACAGCATATGCAGGATCTTCCGCATCTGCCAGCATTTGTACCAGAGCCTTTCTGAGTTTGCCGGCCAGCTTTATTTCATTTCCGGCCAGATTATTCATCTGATAAGGATCATGTTTCCGGTCAAAAAGATATTCCCCGGTAATCTCACCTTCCTTGAACCTGACAGCATAGGTATACCGTTCATTACGTATGCCTCTTGCACCCGTCTCCGGATTCTTTCCTGTGGCATCCACCTGACTGTACAGCATATACAGCTGGTATTCCGGCATATCTTCCCTACTACCCAGAATCTGTTTGCTCAGATTACGGGTCTGGACTGAAGAAGGTATCTTGTCCTCCAATCCCATCAGAGACAAAATAGTCGGACAGAAATCCTCCACAGAAAGCAATAACTCCTGATCTACCCTTGGCGAGAGTTTGTCTCCCCAGGAAATCATAAAAGGAACTCTCATTGCTTCTTCATAGAAGATATTTTTCCCGATATTCTCATGCATTCCCATGGAATCCCCATGATCAGAAACAAAGACAACGATTGTATGATCAAACATACCGTTTCGTTTGAGCGCTTCAATGATCCGTCCAAACTGTTCATCTACTCCCGATATGCAGACATAATAATCAAGCAGACTTTTCTTGAAATAATCAACATACTTCTGATCTGCGTTTCGGAGATGCGGCATTGCGGCTACAACCGAATCAACATTCAATCCTTTATAAAGTTCCTTATAATTGTCGGGCACCAGTTCATAACCCGTATGAGGAGGATTCATGGATACCATCATGGCAAAAGGCTGGTCTGATCCCTTGATACTATCCAGATACTGAATGGCAAGATCGGCCTCATATTCAGGCCCCCACTGATTCACATAATAAAAATCCTCGCGCCCGGCCTGAGAATTCCAGTACATGGGTTTCAGATGCCAGTCGTATGTACCATAAGCCACCCAATAGTCAAAGCCATGTCTTCTGTGAGGAGGACACCATTCATTCCAGGCCATTTCCCCCTTATTGTTGTAGCAGTCGATAAAAGGCTTCACAGGTTTGTCCAAATGCCATTTCCCGATGTATGCAGTATGGTAACCTTCCGAGTGAAGTACATCCGACCAGCAAGTCAGGTCTTCCCGCAATTCAACATCCTGTACGGCTGATTCCGACTGACAGTTGGTAATAACTCCATTCTTGTGCGGATAAGCTCCCGAAAGGAACATACCTCTGGCCGGAGATGATACAGGATACCCGCTGACAGCCTGGGTACACACGACTGCTTCTCTGGCAAAAGAATCAAAATGCGGAGTTTTTACCGCTTCCTTTCCTCTGAAACTGAAGGCATCTCCACGAAACTGGTCAGCCATTATGACCAGAAGATTAGGACGTTCATTACCGGAATTATCCGATACGGCAGTTGCCTGGACAGGAAGCTGATACAAAGTGGATGCAATAGCAGCAAAACAGAAATTCGCGTAATTTTTCATGGTATCTAAGTTTTATTTCAGCAAATGTAGCTATTTGAACGATAATACAAAAAATCAAATTGCTTTTTTATCGGGGTCCTACCATACTCCAGATAGTTAATTTTCACAAAAAACAAGAAGGGTGAGAAACTTTTGCTAATTTTGTAAAACGTCTGAAAATACAGAAAACTGACCGGTACTGTTATCCCGACCATAACGCCGGAATGTATCTGATCTTTCCAGACAATGGGGTATGAAAAACTATATGTACAAATCTATTAAATTTATAAACCGAAGTCTATGAAAAAAATCAGTTTCTTATTGTGCCTTAGCATGACTTTCAATAATCTTGCAATAGAACAGGCATCAGCCAAAGAAACAAACAGCTATGAAACATGTTTTGTCTATGAAAACATGGATGAAAACAAGGTCAGTCTTGAAGAAATCGCCAGGGAATTATTCGCCGATCCTCTGTGTACGACACTGAACAAAAAAGTCGGAAAAAGAAAAATCAAGTCTTGCAAAAGCGAAGAGTTAAGAAATCTGGCCACAGCCCTGTATAACAAACAATATGACACTCAATTCCGTGTAAACTCCTTTAAACCGGTCTACAGTCCGGAAGCACTGGGAAAACTGTTGCATATCGGAGACGGTTACAGCACCTACCAGCATATTACAGGTATCGTACTCAAGCCCGGAAAACACATCATCGTTGTCGACGGTCTGAAAGAAGGCAGCAAACTCGGCGTGAAAGTAGCGGATTTGTATGCTCCCAATCAGGGAGACGAAGACTGGAGCCTTCATTTCGAAAGATTCGAACTCAAAAATGGGATTAACGTCATTGAGAAAACTTCCGAATGGACAGGACTTGCCTATATGGATTACTACTTCGACAACCCGGAAAAAGAAAATACGGTTAAGGTACATTTCATCACCGGAGAAGTCAACGGATATTTCGATGCATCCGTAAATACCAACGAAGACTGGGACAGAATGCTTGCCAACGCTGTCTATCCGGTTTTCGATGCAACAGGAAGCAACATACACCTGGCTTACCCGGTAGAGGATCTGAAAAAATATGCACCCGGCCAGGGTAAGGAACTGATTGATGTTTACGAACAGCTGGTGTCCAAGCAACATGAAATCATTGGCTGGAAAAAATACAATCACATCACAAACAATAAAATCTTTGCCCGCGTCAACTACGGATATTACATGTTCCGCGACGGTGATGGCGTAGCCTTCAAGTTCGATACCATGAAACGTGTGGCCGATCCTGTTCACATGCGGACAAAAGACGAAGATGCCTGCTGGGGATTCAGCCATGAAGTGGGACACGTATATCAGCTGCAAACCTATCTCTCATGGGGAGGATTGGGTGAAACCAGCAATAATATCTGTACCAGATATTGTACGCAGGCTTTCGGATACAAGAACAGACTTTCCTCAGCTTTTGCCAATGCTGAAAAGAGTTTCCTGGAAGACAGCAAGGCCGGTACGATCAGCCCTTCCCGAAGAGCCGGAGGCATGAACGATTCCATCATCTCTTCCTGCAAGATCAATCCGGACAAAGCTATCAGCTATCTGGAAACAGATGTCTTTGAAAGACTGGTTCCGTTCTGGAAACTGCAATGCTACTTCACTCAAAACGGCTATCCTGATTTCTATCCCGATTTATACGAAAAAATGAGAAACTCCGAAAAAGAACATCCGGAACTGAAAGATCTGGACAGAAGCAGCAACGTGGTTCCATTCCAGCTGAACTTCATCCGGGGAGCTTCCCTACTGGCCGGAAAGAACCTTTATCCTTATTTTGAAAAGTTCGGTTTCTTCCGCATCCTGAAACTTTCATACGGAGATTACGGAGACTACAACTACGAAATGACTACCGAAATGAGAGACCGTTTCAAGAAAGAAATGGAAGAACTGGAAAAACAGCAACTGATCAAGCCGCTCACTCCGGAAGAACTCAACGCACTGATTTATGCTAAAGAAAAAGAGTAACTCAAAGTCTAAATACGAACAAACCATGAAACGAATTTTTCCTCTTTTACTGGGAGGCCTGCTGCTGGCAGCTCCCATTCAGGGACAGGAAAAACCCCTCCCTTCATTATATGGCACCGGAGTCTGGAATGCTGATTCACTCGGCAATCACAGAGTGGTGGTTTCCGTTGACCAGCCCTCAGATGCAGTTCTGGCTCTCATCCAATGGCGACGGAAAGATTTCAATCCGGAAAACAAGGATCTGATTGTCATTGATGCCAAGACCGGAAAGCGCATCACCAACGTATGCCGCTTTCAGATCAACCGGGAAAAAGGTGAGGTCGTCTTTCAGCCGCAAACCGTTCCGGGAGACTATTACATCTATTACCTGAAAAATATTTCTTCAGGAAGCAAATATTATCCGACCGTAACTTATCCGGGATTTGAAGAAACAGCATCTGCCGAATGGAAAAAGGCCAACCGCCTGACTGGGAAAAAGGCTCCCGAACTACCGCAGGCTACCGTCAAGCAATTCCAGGCCATCAATGAATTCCATTCTTTCTACCCGATGGAAGTGATCGCCACTGCCAAAGAAAAAGACGACTTGCTGAAATCCCAACCAGAGGATCCCTATATTCTGTTTACGGAAGACCGGCGTTACCCGATCCGCATGACAACGGATCTGCCCTATAAATGGATAGAGGACAACCGCCATGATTCTTTTGAGGGAACGGCAGACAAGGGAGAATATTACACCTTCCAAATCGGTCTTTGGGCGGCCCGCAAGGATGTCAACCACCTGAAGCTTACCTATTCTGCTCTGGTTAATTCACAAACCGGCGAATCAATCCCCGCTTCTGCATTCACCTGTTTCAACACAGGAGGTGTAGATGTCACCGGAAGTGTGTTCGAAAAAGACTGTTCCGTCCCCAAAGGAAAAGTACAGGCCCTGTGGGTAGGAACGATGGTTCCTGAACAGCTGACAGCCGGACAGTATACAGGAACAGTAACCGTTCAGGCTGCAGGAATGAAACCCAAACAGGTAAAAGTGACCCTGAATGTCACTGACAACCTGATTGCCAACCATGGAGACAATGAACCCTGGAGACATTCGCGCCTGCGCTGGCTGAACTCCCAGATCGGTTTTGATGACGAAGTAATCGCTCCCTATATTCCTCTGAATGTACAGGACAAGACCATTTCACTGCTGGGACGCAAGGTGACTCTTCAGCCCAACGGATTCCCGGCACAAATCACTTCTTATTTCAAGGAAACACTCACCGAAATAGGAACAGAAGGACTGGATATCCTGTCCAGACCGATGGAACTCACAACCGGAGAAAACTGGGAGAACCTGGACTTCACCTATACCAAACGTAAGGCCGGTGCTCTGGGATGGCATGCCACCAATCAGAACAATCAGTTCATTATGAACCTGGACGCCCAGATCGAGTCTGACGGAAACATGGAATACAAGGTAGTGCTTATTGCCCGCAAGGATGGTGAAATAAATGACATTGCACTCCGTACCGAACTGGCCCCCAACATTGCACAATATATGATGGGATTGGGAGAAAAAGGCGGCTACTGCCCCCAGAATCTGGAGTGGAAATGGGGCGTTGAAAAAAATCAGGATGCCCTGTGGACCGGCAGTGTCAATGGAGGACTGCAACTCCGATTCTATGACGACAAATACGAACGTCCGCTGAATACGAACTTCTACCACGAGAAACCGCTGCACATGCCGGTTTCGTGGTGTAACAACGGCAATGGAGGTATCAAGCTGAGTGCAGCAGGAAAAAACACCCTGATCAATGCTTATTCAGGAAAACGTACAGTCAAAAAAGGTGACCGCCTGTGCTTCTACTTCAACGTGCTGATCACTCCGTTCCGTACCATCAATCCCGACAAGCAATGGCAGGACCGCTATTATCACGGATATGACTTCATCGACAAGACTCATGAATTCGGAGCGACCGTAGTTAATATTCATCACGCCAATGCCATCAATCCGTTTATCAACTATCCTTTCCTGCGCACCAGAGAGATGAAAGCTTATATTGACGGAGCTCATGCAAAGAATATGAAAGTGAAGATCTACAATACGGTACGTGAACTTTCAAACAGCTGTACCGAGATCTTTGCCTTGAGAAGCCTCAACGGAGAAATTTTCTCCAAAGGTAAGGGAGGCGGATATTCCTGGCTTCAGGAACACTACGACCAGGATTACATCGCTGCCTGGTTTGCCTATAATGTACAGGATGCTGCGATTGTAAATACCGGAGTGTCCCGCTGGCACAATTACTATATGGAAGGACTGGACTGGCTCGTCAAGAATGTCGGCATCGACGGACTGTACATTGACGACCTGGCTTTCGACCGCATGTCCATGAAACGTGTACGCAAAATTCTGAACCGTACCAACCCCGGTGCCATGATCGACTTGCATTCAGCCAACCAGTTTAACGACAAAGACGGCTTTGCCAACAGTGCAAACCTGTATCTGGAACACTTCCCCTACCTGGACCGCCTGTGGTTCGGTGAATATTTCGACTACGACATGCCGCCCGAGTTCTGGATGGTGGAAGTATCTGGTATCCCCTACGGACTGATGGGAGAAATGCTGTGGGAAGGTGGAAACAAATGGCGCGGAATGCTGTATGGCATGACCGGACGTAACCCGGGATATGGGGTGGACAACCGTCCTCTTTGGAAATTCTGGGATGAGTTTGGAATGAAAGGCAGTGAAATGATCGGTTACTGGGTGAAGGATAACCCGGTCAAGACCGGCAGAGAAAAAACCCTCGCCACCATCTACCGTAAAACCGGAACCAAGACACTGGTCTCACTGGCAACCTGGGAAGACCATGATGTAGATGTTACCCTGCAAATTGACTGGGCTAAACTGGGTCTGGATCCGGCCAAGGTATCTCTGCATGCCCCGGCTATTGAGAACTTCCAGCCCGAAAAGACCTGGAAACCGGGAGACACCGTAACCGTTCCGAAAGGAAAAGGATGGCTTATCGTGATTGAATAACTAAAGGATTCCATCGAATAAAAACCATTTATCACATGAAAAACAGAATACTAACCCTGACAACCTGTGTCTTCTGCCTGGCTCCGCAAGGATTTGCCCAGCATGTATCCGTTCAGGAACAGACGGAGACCCTGAAAACCTATAAATTCTCTGATCCGAATCCGGTAGCAACTCCTTCCAACCTGTTCTACCCCTACTTCCGGTTTGACGGATTTACAGCCAAAGGTGAAAACCGGGAATGGAAAACAGTTGAATTGGAGAATGATTACATCAAAGTTACCCTCTTTCCGGAAGTAGGCGGAAAGATATGGGGAGCCGTGGACAAAACCACCGGTAAAGACTTTATCTACAAGAACGGAGTAGCCAAATTCCGTGATATCGCCATGAGAGGTCCCTGGACCTCCGGCGGTATTGAGTTCAATTTCGGTATCATCGGACACGCTCCCACCTCCAGCACTCCTGTGGATTATCTGGTCAGACAAAAAGATGACGGCAGTGTAAGCTGCTACCTGTTCTCCTACGAATGGCTGACACGCACGGCCTGGACTGTGGAAGTCAATCTGCCTAAGGACAAAGCCTACTTTACAACCCACACCACCTGGTACAACCAGTCCGATGTTGATCAGCCTTATTACCAGTGGATGAATGCCGGATACCGGGTTGGCCAGAAAGCTGAGTTCTGTTATCCGGGCGACCATCTCATCGGACACGGGGGTGAGGTTTCCTCGTTCCCGGTAGATGAAAACAACCGGAACATCGGATGGTATGACTCCAATAATTTCGGCAATTCCAAGTCTTACCACGTTCTGGGATATTACAATGACTATTACGGCATCTACTGGCACGGAGAAGATTTCGGATCCATCCATCATTCCAATTTTGATGAGAAACTGGGTATGAAAATCTTCCTGTGGGGACAGTCCCGTGAAGGAGGTATCTGGGAAGACTTGCTGACCGACCAGAACGGCCAGTACATCGAACTGCAGTCCGGCCGAATGTTCAACCAGCCGGCTTCCAACAGTGCCTACACCCCTTACAAACATCATTCGTTCGCACCTCAGATGACGGATGCATGGACCGAATACTGGTATCCTGTCAAAGGAATCAAAGGAGTGTCCAAGGCCAGCGCCATCGGAGCCTTGCACGTAATGCGTAAAGCTGACGGGCTGAAACTGGCCTTTTCACCGCTGGAAAAACTGTCAACCGATCTCAAGATCTACAAAGACCAGCAGCTGGTGGAAACACTGTCTCTGACTGCCAACGTCATGGAACCGGTCACCCTGACTTCCCTGAAAGGAAAAGACATCCCCGAAGGCCACCTGAAAGTAGTCATCGGAGACAATCTCCTGGTCTACTCGGATAATCCGGAAAACTTCGACCTGAAGCGCCCCATGACCCTTCCCGAAGATTTCAACTGGAATTCTGCTTTCGGACTTTATACCCAGGGAGAACAATGGCTGAACCAGAAAGTATGGGACAAGGCAGAAAGCTACCTGAAGAAATCCCTGAAACAGGATGCCAACTTCTCACCGGCTCTGGTACGCCTTTCCTCCCTCTATTACCGGGAAGGCAGATATCAGGAAATGATTCCCCTGCTGGAACGGGCTTTGGGACTGAATACCTATGACGGAGAAGCCAATTACCTGTACGGACTGGCCAACCGCATGCTGGGCAATGCAACAGAAGCGAAAGCAGCCTTTGCCATTGCCACTTTTTCAGCTTCAGTGCGCACTGCCGCTTACGAACAGCTGGGCGAAATGTATGCCTGCGACCGGAACTGGGCCAAAGCCGAACAATATGCAAAGAAGAGTCTGACTTACAATGCCATGAACCTTCATGCCCGTCAGTTGCTGACCATGATTTACAGAAAGACTGGCAGAACAGAGCTGGCGAAAGAACAGATCAGCCAGGTGCTGGATCAGCTGCCTTTGTATCATGGTCTCCGGTTTGAAGAAGCCTGGCTGTCCGGAAACCATACTCCGGAACAACTTGCTTCATTCGCTTCCCAGATCCGTAATGAACTGCCGGCCGAAACTTTCCTGGAACTGGCAGAATGGTATGAAAGAACCGGATGTGAGGAAGAAGCCATCGCCCTGCTCACCTGTGCCGGAAATCATCCGATAGCCCTGTATCAGAAAGCCTGGCTGCAGAACAGACAAGGAGCAGCTCAGGAAGCCCGGGAAACACTGGAACTGGCCAATGCCCAGTCACCGGATTATATCTTCCCCTTCCGTCCGGAAACCCTGAAGTACCTGGATTGGGCCGAATCGCAGTCAGCCAACTGGAAAATCAACTATTACCAGGGACTGATTTACTGGACCAACCAGCAGAAGGACAAAGCCATTTTGGAAATGAACCAGTGTGACAATGCAGGCTATGCACCTCTGTATCTGTCGCGCGCACAACTCAAGGAAGGCGAAGCCAGACTGGCAGACCTGATGAAAGCCGAGCAGACAGATCCTTCATGGAGAGCCGGCATGGCCTTGCTGAACTATTATACCGCAGAAAGTAACTGGGACAAGGTGGTAGAAACAGGCAAAAAGTACATCCGGAAATATCCGGACAACTATTACATCGGACTGAAATATGCCAACGGTCTGTGCGAAACCAGACAGTATGGTTCCTGCATTTCCCTGTTGAGCAAGATGCAGGTGTTACCGAACGAAGGTTCCTATGCCGGCAGAGCCGTATATCGTGCTGCTAACCTCTACCAGGCAATGGATCAGTTCAGCAAACGCCGGTATGATGCAGCCCTGAAATCCATAAAAGCCTCCGAAGAATGGCCGGAAAATCTGGGTGTAGGAAAACCTTACGACGATCAGATAGACAAACGGCTGGAAGATTATCTGGAAGCCAAGGTATATGAAAAGAAAGGAGAAACGGCAAAAGCCCAAACCCTGCTGGACAAAGTATCTTCCCATCCTACTTCGACCCGCAATTTCGAATCAGCGCATTTGCTGACGGCACTGGCTTTGCGTGACACAGGCAAACAGGCAGAAGCCGACAAGCTGACTCAGAATGGTGGCGAGCGCCGCGCCACGGATGCCCATGCCGAAGGTGAAGATGAAAAGCGGGTCGAGCGCCATGTTCAGCACGCCGCCGGAGACCAGCCCGATCATCGCATATACCGCATTGCCCTGTAGGCGAAGCTGATTGTTGAGCACGAGCGACGCGGTCATATACGGTGCGCCGATCAGAATAATGCACATATAGTCGAGCGCATAGGGCAGAATGGTGTCCGTTGCGCCGAGGAGATGTGCGAGCGGATGCCGCAGCAGCAGCCCCAGAATCATGATAACGCAGCCGGCGCAGAGTGCGGAGAAAAAACCGGTCGCCGCCATGCGTTCAGCCTCCTCGCGGTGCTGCGCGCCGAGCTGACGGGAAATGTAGTTGCCCGAGCCCTGTCCGAAGAAAAAGCCGACCGCCTGGATAAGCGCCATGAGCGGAAACACGACACCGACTGCGCCGGTCGCGCTCGTACCGAGCCGCCCGACAAAAAAAGTGTCGGCCATGTTGTAAATGGATGTGATCAGCATGCTGATGATGGTCGGCACGGCCATTTTACAGATCAGCGGCTCGACCGGAGACTCAGTCATCTGAATATATTTTCGTCTTTGTGCATCTGTCTGCAACAGAGATACGCCTCCTTCTCTCTTTCTAAAGGCGACCTCCCCAGTCGTTCTCGGGAGAATTCTATGTAAATAATAATCCTTCGCGTTTTGATTTGTCAAGCTGTATTCCCCTGAAATTATTCATATGCAATCGTTTTCGCAATCTCATTCTGTTCGAAATACAGGGAAATGCGAATGTTCTGCCGGCGGGCGGCTCCCCGCCCCGTTCCCTCCTCAACCTCTATGCGCCGCACAAAAGCGCGAACAAGCTCTCGTGTAAGCCGCTTCGGACAGCAGCACTCATCGATCGCGCTCTCCAGACGCGCTGTATCAGGCAGGTCCGTTTCTCTCATATCCAGACGCCGGCGCAGCGCAGCCGCCTGTTCTTCCAGACGATGCAGCGCGGCATAAAAGCTGTCTGCCGCAACTCTGCCCGATGCACGGTCCAGGTAGAGCGCCGCAATCGTATCCTCCGTGCGTGAAAGACTGCGCCGCAGACCGTGCGCGTCCTCCCCTTCCTGAGAGCAAAGGCTGTGCATCAGCCGCTCGCGGAGCTTGGCTTTCTCGCGTTCCGTCAACGCAAGATGCCTGTGCAGCACATCCAGAACTGCCGCTTCGAGCGCTTCATAATTCGTTCCGTGCCGAGTGCAGGCGCTGCGTCCGTGCTGCTTGTATCCGCCGCAGGCAAGATCGGCGCGGCTCCCCTTCCGTCTCGTGCCGACCGTGCTCATTGCCCGTCCGCAGTCCGCGCAGAATGCGATGCCTGTAAACACATTGACGAATCCGCCAGAGCTTTCCTGTCCGTACTTTTTGGCAATCTCGATTGCCTCGTTAATAGCAACGCCATTCGGGATATCGTCATCATAGCGCAGCTCATATGCACCAAGGCGCAGTACTGCAAGCTCCACCTTTCCCATACGGGTGGTATCCCAGCCTTCGGTATTCTCATTCAACAGCCTGTCAAGCTCGGGGATTTTCTCCCTGATCTTCTCAAAGCGGGCCGCAATGGCATCTGCATCCTGCCAGGAAGGAACTTCCTCATTATTCTCGCGGAACAATGCAAGCTGTT
>OGDU01001395.1_pt1 | contig 19152 bp, 15 predicted proteins | sample 1570371 | NCBI WGS metagenome assembly OGDU01 (sample SAMEA2581977, study PRJEB24529) | metagenome | biome: Human gut stool | place: China | collected 2011
CTGCTGCTGGACGAGCCGACCAACGACATCGACGTCAATACGCTCCGTGCGCTGGAGGAGGGTCTCGAAAACTTCGCGGGCTGCGCCGTGGTGATCTCCCACGACCGCTGGTTCCTCGACCGTATTGCCACGCACATCCTCTCCTTCGAGGGCGACTCGAAGGTGGTCTTCTACGAGGGATCGTACAGCGAGTACGAGGAGTGGAAGAAGGCGCAGGGAGGCGATACGACGCCCCACCGCGTGAAATACCGCAAACTGATCGAAGAGTAGTCCGCACAAAGATTGATAAACACGAAATAAAATGGGAATACAAAAACCGTCCATACCCAAGGGCACGCGCGACTTCTCCCCTGCGGAGATGATGCGCCGCCAGTATATTTTCGACACCGTCAAGGGGGTGTTCCGCACCTACGGCTTCGCGCCGCTCGAAACGCCCTCGATGGAGAACCTTTCGACGCTGCTGGGCAAATACGGCGAGGAGGGCGACAAACTGCTGTTCAAGATCCTCAATTCGGGCGATTACGCCGCGGGGCTGTCGGACGACGAGGTGCGTCAGGCGTCCAGAATCTGCGAAAAGGGCCTGCGCTACGACCTTACGGTGCCTTTCGCGCGTTACGTCGTGCAGCATCAGGGCGAGCTGACGTTCCCGTTCAAGCGTTATCAGGTGCAGCCCGTATGGCGCGCCGACCGGCCGCAGAAGGGCCGTTACCGCGAATTCTACCAGTGCGACGTGGACGTTATCGGCACCCGGTCGCTGCTGTGCGAGGTCGAGCTGATCGAAATCGTCGAGCGGGTGTTCCGTGCGCTGGGCATCCGCGTGGCGCTCAAGATGAACAACCGCAAGATTCTTTTCGGCATCGCCGAGGCGATCGGCCACGCCGACAAGATGATGGACATTACCGTCGCCATCGACAAGCTGGAGAAGATCGGGCTGGACAACGTGAAGTCCGAACTGCTGGAGCGCGGACTTGGGCAGGAGGCGGTCGACAAACTGCAACCGATACTTGAGCTGAGCGACGATAATTCGCAGAAGCTCACGAAACTGCGCGAGGTGCTGGCGGTCTCGGAGACGGGCCTGAAAGGCATCGAGGAGATGGAGACCGTGTTCGGCTACGTGCAGCGGTCGGGTATCGGCCTGACGGTGGAGCTGGATCTTTCGCTGGCGCGCGGACTGAATTACTACACCGGGGCGATCTTCGAAGTCAAGGCGCTCGATTTCGCCATCGGTTCGATCTGCGGCGGCGGCCGTTACGACGACCTGACCGGCATTCTCGTTCGGCGCGGACCGCATATACGACGTGATGACGGGGCTGAACCTTTTCCCCGAAGAGGTCAGCTTCACGACGCGGGTGCTCTTCACCAACCTCGGCGCCGAGGAGGAGGCCGCGTCGCTGGAGCTGCTCCGCTCGCTGCGCGATGCGGGCGTCGCCGCCGAAATCTACCCTGAGTGCGGCAAGATGAAGAAGCAGATGGAGTACGCCAACCGCCGGAGCATCCCCTACGTGGTCATCATCGGCTCGCAGGAGCTGGAGGCGCAGGCCGCGACAGTCAAGGACATGCGTTCGGGCGAGCAGCGTCAGGTGCCTTTCGCCGCTCTGGCAGCGGATTTGGAGTCCCGCCGTTAGGCGCACCCCGAAAACCGATATCCCGGTCGTGCTGCGGCACCGGCTTGTCCGGAGCAGTACGGCCGGTTTTTTAAATTGTCGAATCTTAAAATTCTATCGCTATGCGTATCGTCTTACTTTTCTTCACCGCCCTTTTCGCCCTGCCCCTCGCGGCGCAGGAGATCGGGGCTGCACAGCAGTTGCGGAAACTGATGCAGGTTTACCGCTACCTCGACGGGCTGTATGTCGACGAGGTGGAGATGGGGCCGCTGGTCGAAAGCGCCATTGAGGGGATGCTCGAAGAGCTGGACCCCCATTCGGCCTATATCGGCGCGGAGGATATGAAGGGCGTGCAGGAGAGTTTCGACGGTGAGTTCAGCGGCATCGGCATCGAATTCAATGTGCTGCGGGATACGGTGATCGTGGTCAATACGATCGTCGGCGGGCCTGCCGAGCGCGTGGGCGTCATGCCCAACGACCGCATCGTGCGCATCGACACGCTCGACGCCGTGGGCTTCAAGCAGACCGACGTGCCGAAGCACCTGCGCGGCAAGACCGGCACGCGGGTCGAAATCGACGTCGTGCGCCACGGGGAGCCGGCGCCTCTGCATTTCGTGATCGTCCGCGACAAGATTCCGCTCAACACGGTCGATGCGGCCTATATGGCCGCCGACGGCGTGGGCTATATCAAGGTCAATCGTTTCGGACGCACGACGATGTCGGAGTTCCGCGAGGCGTTCGACAAGCTGGGCCGGCCCCAAAGCCTGATCCTCGACCTGCGGGGCAACGGCGGCGGATTGCTGGAGCAGGCGGTCGAAATGGCCGGGTTCTTCCTGCCGCGGGGCGCGCTGGTCGTCTCGACCGAAGGACGCGCCGTGCCGCCGATGTCGCTGCGCAATCCGCACGACGGTGAGGCGCCCGACGGGCCTCTGGCGGTGCTGATCGACGAGAACTCGGCATCGGCCAGCGAGATCGTCGCCGGGGCCGTGCAGGATTGGGACCGCGGCGTGGTCGTGGGCCGTCCGAGCTTCGGCAAGGGGCTGGTGCAGCGTCAGATCGGACTCGGCGACGGCTCGGCCGTGCGTATCACCGTGGCCCGTTACCACACCCCTTCGGGGCGTGTGATCCAGCGTCCCTACGAGAAGGGCAAACGCCGCGAATACTACCTCGACCACCTGCGCCGCTACAACGATGCGGTGCGCGATTCGCTCGACGCCGGGGCGCCGGAGTACCGGACCCTGCGCACGGGCCGCACGGTCTACGGGGGCGGCGGCATCCGTCCCGATGTCATGGTCGAAGCCGATACTGCGGGATTCTCGGTTTACTACGCCAATCTGATCCGCCGCGGCGTGGTCAATGAATACGTCATCTCGTACATGGACCGCGAGCGCGGCAGGCTGGAGCGCGCCTACCCCGATTTCGCCGCTTTCGACGCCGCTTTCGGCGTCGGGAAGGAGATGCTCACGGGCCTGACGGCGCTGGGGGCGGAGCGCGGCGTGGAGTTCGACGAGGCGGGTTTTGCGGCATCGGAGCCGCTGATGCGCGTCCAGCTGAAGGCGCTCGTGGCGCAGCGGCTTTTCGATACGGCGGCATTCTACCGGGTGATGAACCCGGCGCAGAACGGCGCCTATCGGCGTGCGGTGGAGATTCTCGGCGGCTGGGAACGTGAGGGAGCCCCGCTGCTGATGCCTGAAAATTAAGGCGGAAAGTTTTGGATTTTAGGATTAAATTGCTTATATTCGTTATACAAAATTAATCCTAGCCCAATCCCAAAACTACCACGCCATGACACCCCAGACAACGCCTCGCCGCGACGCGGAGGAATATGGAGACCAGATTCTGACCAAGGCCGTGAAAGCCGGCCGGCGCACCTACTTTTTCGATGTGCGGGGCACGCGCGGCGGCGACTATTTCCTGACGATAACCGAGAGCCGCAAGGTGACCAACCCCGACGGCAGTTTTTCGTACGACCGGCACAAGATTTTCCTGTACAAGGAGGATTTCGAGAAATTTTCGGACGGACTGAGCGAGGTCGTCGCGTTTATCCGGCGCAGCAAACCCGAATTCTTCGAGCGTCGGGAGCGCGAAAAGGTCGGCGTATAGCCTTCCCGGCCGGAATAAGGCTGTCGGGCATGTCCGGTTTCAACGATTCCCCCCCCCTCTGTCGGAGTTTGGCTCTGGCGGGGGTGTTTTCGATGCCGGAAACCTGTCGCACGCTCTCTTCGTGCGGAGCGTCTGTTGGCGGAGTGTGTGCGATTCCCGCAATTTTCGTATATTTGTGGCTAAATTCAGGATTATGAAGTTTTCCCAATATCTGTTACTTACGCTCAAGGGCTGCGCCATGGGCATGGCCGACGTCGTTCCCGGAGTTTCGGGCGGCACGATCGCCTTCATTTCGGGCATCTACGAAGAACTGATCGAGTCGATCAAAAGCGTTGACGCCACCGCCCTGCGGCTGCTCGGCACGCTGCGGCTGAAAGAATTCTGGCGGCATATCAACGGCCGATTCCTGCTGCCCGTGCTGCTGGGCATCGCCATTGCGATTTTCTCGCTGGCCCGGCTGATGACCTCCCTGCTCACGAACCATCCGATCGCCATCTGGTCGTTTTTCTTCGGTCTGATCGTCGCTTCGGCGTTGCTGGTGGCCAAGCAGATCGGACGCTGGCGGGTGCAGACCGTCGCGGCATGTCTGATCGGCGCCGCCGCGGCGTGGTGGATCACCGTCGCCACGCCCGCCGAGACGCCCGATACGCGGTGGTTTATCCTGCTTTCGGGCGCGATCGCCATCTGTGCGATGATTCTGCCCGGTATTTCGGGCGCCTTCATCCTGCTGCTGTTGGGCAAGTACCAGTTCATCATGCAGGCCGTGGGCGATCTGAACGTTCCCGTCATCGTGATTTTCGTCGTGGGCGCCGCGGCGGGCATCATCAGCTTTTCGCACCTGCTCTCATGGCTGCTGAAGCACTGGCACGACGTGACGGTCGCGGTGCTCATGGGGTTCATGGTCGGTTCGCTCAACAAGGTGTGGCCGTGGAAGGAGGTCGTCGAGACCTATACTGACAGCCACGGCAAGATCATGCCGCTCGTTGAGCGCAACGTCGCGCCGGGGCGTTTCGAAGCCCTTGCGCAGCAGGACGCCCTGCTGGGCGAGGCCGTCGTGCTCTGCGTCGTGGGGTTTCTCACGATCTACTGCATCGAGCTGGCGGCGCGTATCGTCGTGAAAAAACGGGAGGAGTAGGCCATGCGTCGTTACGGACTGATCGGACGCCCGCTGGGGCACTCGGCTTCGGCTGCCTATTTCGCCGCCAAATTCGAACGGGAAGGGATTGCGGACTGCGCCTATGCGCTGTATGAACTGCCGGACATCGGCGCGCTGGAGGGGTTGCTGGCCCGTACGCCCGACCTGTGCGGATTCAACGTCACGATACCTTACAAACGCGAGGTGATGCCGCTGCTCGACGCCCTTTCCCACGACGCCCGGATGATCGGGGCCGTGAACTGCGTGCGCCGTGCGGCCGACGGCTCGCTGACGGGCCATAATACGGATGTGGTCGGACTGCGCGCCTCACTCGACGAACTGCTGGGCGGGGAACAGCCCGAACATGCGCTGGTGCTGGGGACGGGCGGCGCTTCGCAGGCCGTGCAGTATGTGTTGGCCGAGCGCGGAATCCCGTTCGATCTGGTGTCGCGCGACACGGCGAAGGGCAACTATACCTACGACGATCTGCCGTGCGAAGTCGTGGAGCGGAGCCGTCTGATCGTCAACGCTTCGCCCGTGGGGACCTACCCCGCCGTCGATGCCGCGCCGCGGATTCCCTACGGTTTCGTGACGCCCGGACACTATCTGTTGGATCTGGTGTACAACCCGCCCCTGACGCAGTTCCTCGACTACGGACGTCAGCGGGGGGCGCATATTCTCAACGGCGAAACGATGCTGCGCGAACAGGCCGAGGCCTCGTGGCGGATTTGGAACGAATGACCTTGAAAAACAACAGCAGTATGAAGCGAATGGCTATCTGTTTGTCGGCGCTGGCCGTGTGGTGCGGCGCCGCGGCTCAGGAGACCGTGCCGCCCCGCTTTCAGGGGTCGGATGCGAAGCGTTTTTATGGCGCGTCTTATCGGCGAGACCGAGAAGATCGTCGATGCGGCGCAGATTCCCGCCGCCGAGTTTTCGTCGCAGGTCGTCGTTGGCTTTACGGTCGATGAGACGGGAAATGTGACGCAGTGGCGGTTTCTGGACAACACGTGCGAAGGAAAGGATTCGGTCGGCGTGGAGCCGGCGACGCCCCGCACGCGCGAGGCGATGACCGAGGCGCTGGGGCGGCTCGAAAAGTGGACTCCGGCGATGAAGGACGGGAAGCCGACGACCTACAGCTGGCGGCTGACGATGCGCCTGCGTTATGACGGAAGGTTCACCGGCCGCGGCGCGAAGGGCGAAGGCGTCGTGCGCGTGCGCTTCTACATCGAACCCGACGGGAAAATCACCATCGGCGAGGTAATCAAGTCGCCCGACGAGAAGCTGTCGCGCGAGATGATCCGCGTCATCAGGAGTAGTAAGGGCAAATGGACGCCCCGCAAGGTGCGCGGAGTGCCCCAGCGGACCGCCTATGAATACGGGGTCAATTTTCTGGGGATGGCCGAATGACGCTCCCGAAACGCCGGGCGGAGACGAATCCGGCCGGCGGAAGCGTGAGACCGTCCCGTTGGCGGGCCGACCGCCCCGACGATAAAACAAGAGCTTCCGGAACCTCCGGAAGCTCTTGCCGTTCTATCTGTGCCGCAGCATCGCTTTGGCTTTCTCGGCGTCCTCCTCGCGGACGACGACCTGTGCGGGCATGGTGCCTATGGGGTATATGGCCGACATATATTCGTTGCGGATCATCGACCAGATACCTGCGCTGTCGAGCATCGATTTGGCGATCTCGGCTTCGGTGATGGTGTTGTATTCCGCTAATACAACCATGGTTTCGTCTTGCATAATTTCTCGGTATTGGTTGGATATTTAAAGTTAAGCATTTTGTTGATAAAATGCAATAGCCCTGCCACGAAATCTGCGGAAATATCGCTATCTTTGTTCAGCCATAAAAACAGGAGTTAGAACCATGCCCGATTTCGTCCATCTGCACGTACATACCCAGTATTCGATCCTCGACGGCGCCGCCGCCATCAAGCCGCTCATCAAGCGGGCCAAGGCCCTCGGCATGAACGCCATCGCCATTACCGACCACGGCAACATGTACGGCGTCAAGAACTTCCACGATACCGCCACGGACGCCGGGGTCAAGCCGATTCTGGGCTGCGAGGTCTACGTGGTGAAAAACCGCTTCGAGAAGGACAAGGACGAGAAGGCCGGCGACCACCTGATCCTGCTGGCCAAGAACCTCGAAGGCTATCACAACCTCTGCAAGATGGTCTCCTACTCGTTTACCGAGGGATTTTATTACAAGCCGCGTATCGACAAGCAGCTGATCGAACAGTATCACGAGGGGCTGATCTGCTGCTCGGCGTGCTTGGGCGGCGAAGTGCCGCAGGCCATCATGCACAACGACATCGAGGAGGCCGAGCGCGTGGTCCAGTGGTTCAAGAACATCTTCGGCGAAGACTATTACCTCGAACTGCAGCTGCACCCTTCGGGCGATCCGCAGAAAGACGCGGACGTCTACGAAAACCAGCTGCGCGTCAATAAGGTGATTCTGGAGCTGGCGGCCAAATACGGCGTCAAGTATATCTGTTCGAACGACGTGCACTTCATCCTCGCCGAGGATGCCGTGGCGCACGACCATCTGATCTGTCTCAATACGGGCCGCGATCTGGACGATCCGAACCGTATGCGCTATACGTTTCAGGAGTATCTCAAGTCGCCCGAAGAGATGGCGGCGCTCTTCCCGGACCATCCCGAAGCGTTGGCCACGACGCTCGAAATCGCCGACAAGTGCGAGGATTACAAGCTGACGCATGCTCCGCTGATGCCCAACTTCCCGCCGCCGGAGGATTTCCCGATCGCCCTCGGCGAACTGCGCGAGTCGTTCGTCAAGAAGATCGAGGACGAGGAGATGCTGGCGAAGATCGGCGCCTGCGCCACCGTTCCGGAGCTGGAGGAGTTGGTGGCCGGCGACAAAGAGCTTTCGGACCGGCTGATGGTCGCCAAACAGTACTGTTACCTCAAGGACCTGACCTACAAGGGCGCGCACATGCGTTACGGCGACGTGCTGGACGAAAAGACCGAGGAGCGCATCAAATACGAGCTGAGCACGATCGAGTGGATGGGATTTCCGGGCTACTTCCTGATCGTGTGGGACTATATCCGCGCCGCGCGCGAAATGGGCGTGTCGGTGGGACCCGGCCGTGGCTCGGCCGCCGGTTCGGTGGTCGCCTACTGTCTGAAGATCACCAATATCGACCCGCTGAAATACGACCTGCTGTTCGAGCGTTTCCTCAATCCCGAACGCATCTCCCTCCCCGATGTCGATGTGGACTTCGACGAGGACGGCCGCGCCGACGTGCTGCGCTACTGCGTGCAGAAGTACGGTCAGAAGCGCGTGGCCCAGATCGTGACGTTCGGCACGATGGCCCCCAAGATGGCCATCAAGGACGTCGCCCGCGTGCAGAAGCTGGCCCTCTCGGAGAGCGACCGCCTTTCGAAGCTGGTGCCCGACAAGGTCACGCCCGACAAGAAACACGGCGAGACGCCGTTCGATTTCGTCTACAAGGAGTCTCCGGAGCTGGCCGCCGAGCGCGAGTCGCCCAACCAGCTGATCCGCAATACGCTCAAATACGCCGAGAAGCTGGAGGGCTCGATCCGCCAGACGGGCGTGCATGCCTGCGGCGTGATTATCGGTCAGGACGACCTCGAAAAGTTCGCGCCGATGGCCATTGCCAAGGATGCCGAGCTGAACGTGGTGGAGTTCGAGGGCAAGGAGGTCGAAAGCGTCGGCCTGATCAAGATGGACTTTCTGGGACTGCGCACGCTGTCGATCATCAAGGACGCTGTGGAGAACGTCAAGGCGGTGCACGGCGTCGATGTGGACATAGACGGCATTTCGCTCGACGACGCGCCGACCTACGAGGTTTTCGCCCGCGGCGACACGACCGGCCTGTTCCAGTTCGAGTCCCCCGGCATGAAAAAGCACCTGCGCAACCTGAAGCCCAACCGCTTCGAGGACCTGATCGCCATGAACGCCCTCTACCGGCCCGGCCCGATGGAGTACATTCCCAACTTCATCGCCCGCAAGCACGGGCAGGAGCCGGTGACCTACGAGATCGCCGACATGGAGGAGTACCTGAACGACACCTACGGCATCACGGTCTATCAGGAGCAGGTCATGCTGCTGTCGCAGAAACTCGCCGGCTTCACGGGCGGCGAGGCCGACACGCTGCGCAAGGCCATGGGTAAGAAGAAGCGCGACGTGCTGGACAAGATGAAGCCCAAGTTCATCGAGGGCTGTAAGCAGCGCGGACACGACGAGAAGATCTGCGACAAGATCTGGGGCGACTGGGAGGCGTTCGCCTCCTATGCCTTCAACAAGTCGCACTCGACCTGCTATGCCTATGTCGCTTACCAGACCGGCTACCTGAAGGCCCACTACCCTTCGGAGTTCATGGCGGCCCTGCTGAGCCGAAACCTCGCGGACATCAAGCAGCTCACGCTCTACATGAACGAGTGCAAGCGCATGGGAATCCGTGTGCTCGGTCCGGACATCAACGAGTCGATGCGCACTTTCTCGTCCAACAAGGCGGGCGACGTGCGCTTCGGTCTGGGGGCCGTGAAGGGCGTCGGCGAAGCCGCCGTGGAGAGCATCATCGCGGAGCGCAACGCCAACGGCCGTTTCAAGGACATATACGACCTGATGGAGCGCGTGAACTTCTCGGCCGTAAACCGCAAGTGTTTCGAGAATCTGGCCTATGCCGGAGGTTTCGACTCGATATCGGGCTTCCACCGCGGCAAGTTCTTCGGTGCGGACGCGCGCGACAATACGGGCGTGACCTTCATCGAGCAGCTGATGCGTTACGGACAGCGTTTTCAGGCCGAGAAGAACAACGCCCAGCAGAGTCTCTTCGGCGGCGGCGGACACGTTGACATCCAGCGCCCCGTACTGCCCGCATGCGCCGATTGGAGCCAGCTCGAAACGCTCGCCAAGGAGCGCGAGATGATCGGTCACTACCTCTCGGCGCACCCGCTCGACGACTACAAGATCATCATCAACCACATGTGCAAGACCCAGCTCACGGAGCTGGAAAACCTCGAAGCGCTTAAGGGGCAGGAGATCGCCGTCGCGGGTATGGTCGTCAGCGTGCAGAACCTCATCACCAAGACCGGCAAGCCGTGGGGCAAATTCGTGCTGGAGGATTACAACGGCACGCATGAATTCGCGCTGTTCAGCAAGGATTACGAGAATTTCCGCAAGTACCTCTTCTCGGATTATTTCCTCTTCGTCCGGGGACGGGTCCAGCCCAAGCCCTATAACGACAAGGAGCTGGAGTTCAAGATCATCTCGATGGTGCAGCTCTCGGAGATGCGCGACACGATGATCAAGGAGATGAACGTGCTGCTGCCCGTCGAGGACGTAACCCCGACGCTGGTACGCGAATTGACGGAGAAGGTGAAGGAGGCAAAGGGCGAGACCCTTTTCCGCATCAGCGTGATCGACCGCGAAGCGCATGTTTCGCTCAGTCTCTTCTCGAAGAGCCACAAGGTGAGCCTGACGCAGTCGCTGGTTTCGTATCTGGACGATAACGAGATAAAGTATTCCATCGCATAATAACATTTTAAAACTTAATAATTATGGCTTTAGCAATCACGAAAGAGAATTTTCAGGAAGTAATTTCATCGGAGCTCCCCGTCGTCATCGACTTCTGGGCCGAGTGGTGCGGTCCGTGCCGCACGATCGCTCCCATCGTGGACGAACTCGCCGCCGAATACGAGGGCCGCGTGCTGATCGGTAAATGCGACGTGGAGGAGAATGACGAAATCACGATGAAATACGGCGTGCGCAACATCCCGACCATCGTCTTCCTCAAGGGCGGCGAGCTGGTCGACAAGCAGGTGGGCGCCGCGTCGAAGGCCGCACTCGCGGAGAAGATCGAAAAACTGCTCTAAAATGCTCCGCAGTACCGACTGGCATGGGATGCGGGCCGTCGAGTTCTCGAAAGGCGACTATACGGCCCTGCTGATTCCGGGCATGGGCGCAAACCTCATCCGGCTGACCAATACGCGGCTGGGCGCCGAGATTCTGCGGGCACCGGCCGACGACGAGGTCGAAACGTTCAAGGGACGGCCGCATGTCTTCGGACTGCCGATCCTGTTTCCGCCCAACCGGATCGAGGACGGGTGTTATACGTTCGGCGGCCGGACTTACCGCTTTCCCATAACGAACGCCAAAGAGCACCATTACCACCACGGCATCCTCAAGAGCCAGCCTTTCGCCGTGTCGAAGGCTTGGGAGATCGGGGAGGAGGTGCTGGTGGAGTGCCGCTACTATTCGAACGCCGGAAACGACGCGATTTTCCGCGACTTTCCGCACGAGTTCAAATGCAAGATCACTTTCCGCCTTACGGCCCAAGGACTGGAGCAGGAGGTGATGTTCGCCAACCGCAGTGCGGAGCCGATGCCCGTGGGCGTCGGGTTTCATACGCCGATGCAGATTCCCTTTGCGGGCGGTGAGGCGGCGGATTATGTGATGCGCGTCGCAGTTGGAGAACAAGTTGAGCTGAGCGGGCGTAATATCCCGACAGGGCGTAAGTTGCCGTTGTCGGAACAGTTCGCCAGACTGCGCGAAGGCGGATTGCGGGTAACGGACTGTGAGCCGATCGAAGCGGGCTTCACGCTGCGCGAAATCGAGGTGGACGGCAAGCCTTTCCGGGGGGCGCTGGTCGAGAATCTCCGTACGGGCGTCCGCACCTTCTACGAGGTCGATCGGCAGACGACCTATTGGACGATCTGGAACAACGGCGGCCGGGTGCCCTACTGCTGTCCCGAACCGCAGTCGTGGACGACGAACGCCCCGAACGCCGCGGACCCTGCGGCCGAAGGTTTTCAGGCGATCGCTCCGGGCGAAAGCTGGCGCATGAAGTTCCGGCTGTATGCCAAGTGACCTGCCGGATGATTTACGAAACGGGGAATCCGTACGGATTCTTCAAGGCAGACAGCGGGCCTTTCGGGGTGTGGGATTAAAGTGATGTAACGACCTGATTCATCGGGTCGTTACATTTTTGTATAAGATAGTAGGTAACGAAAAGGCAACGGTTTGTTTTCAGTCTGTTGCGCTGAAATACCGCGTTTCAAATAACCTTTTGCAAGATACGGAAAATTTTCGCGATAGGCAAATTATACTGAAAAGCATCAAGGGTAATAAAATTAGATAATATTCTTTATAACAATATAACAGCTGGACGATTACAAAGTGCTGAACCTTGTACTCGTCTTCTGTTTTTATTTAAGATGAATAAAATATATCGATGATAAAATGGCAAGTCAATATATTATCAAATTTAAGAATTTTTCGATATAATTTTCTTTCAGAAATAGATGTCAAAAAATATATGTATTTTTATGATTAGATTTGACAATTATGAAATACTTATTACCCGTTGGCGGAATTAAAATAGCGCATATTTAACTCTGCCAATAGGCTTTTCATTTTTGTAATTAATATATTGGAGGATTGTAAGTGCGCTAATCTTCCCGATAATCCGGGCAAACAATCCATCTGTATCTTTCGCATAATTCCTTATAATCATAAACTGGTCACACAATTGCGAGAATAGGGTTTCAATTCTTTTTCTCGCTTTGGCAAAAGCTGGGAATGTTGGCTTCCATTCTTTTTGATTACATCTGTATGGTACCTCCAATCTGATATTGGCAGTTTCAAACAGATCCAATTGCACTTGGGCACTTATATATCCTCTGTCCCCTATGACTGTACAATTACTATAATCCACTTTCACATCCTTCAGGTAATGAATGTCATGCACACTTGCCTTAGTGAGGTCAAAGGAATGGATGATACCACTTAACCAGCAGACTGCATGGAGTTTATACCCATAATAATACATGCTTTGTGATGCGCAGTATCCTACCCCAGGTGCTTTTCTAAAATCCTTCTTTCCCATACTGCAACGTTTGGAACGGGCAATACGACATACTTCTATCGGTTTCGAATCAATACAGAAATAGTCTTCACCACCATCCATTTTAGCAACCATTCTTTCTCGGATTGCATTACATAGGGAGGAAGTTATTTTACGTCTGTCATTGTATTGTCGGCGGGAAATAAGGTTGGGTATTTCAACTCTATATTCCTGTAGATTTGCAAATAACAGCGACTCACTGTCAATACCAACAGCCTCTGATGCCATGTTCAAAGCCACTACTTCAAGGTCTGAGAATTTAGGGACGACTCCTCGTCTTGGTACATTCCCGGATTCATTGACTAAATTGCCGGCAATTTGCTTGCATATGTTCAGTAATTTTGCGAATATTGCATATAAGTTGTGCATACGATATTTGTCTATTAAATGTTTGATCTCATTTAATTTACTAAATATCAATAATATGCACAACTTTTTAAACATAAATCTTTTATAATTTATAGGTATAGGCGTTTAGAGCGCACTACATTCACAGCTGATTATCAGTCAGTTTTCTTTTGACAAATCATTCGACGAAGTAGCATATCGAAGATTGTGTCCATATTATTACGGCGGTTGAACCTGAAATGATACTCGTCAAGGTATCCTTGAAGATGCTCTTTGGAGCAATGGTGGTGTATTCCACGCAACCATCCCTTTATGTTCATGATGTGAATATGAATCTGTGGATGCCCTTTGCCCTTATCCGAAGGGCGTTGCTCCAATTTTGGATAATCTTTCTTTAACGGCAGGTAGCCTGACCATTCATCGGTTATGACTTTTGCGTCCTTTGATATGTATCTGTCGAAGAACGGACGAAAAGAACTTGCCGAAGCATCATCTATCACTTGGGCATACGCACGTCCCACGCCGTCTCGGACAATCTCCAACGCGACTATCACAAGCTTCTTTTTGCCTTCCGTGCTTCGTCCAATGATTCCTTCCTCTTCTCCTCCGATATAAAACTCATCGACATGTACCTCTCCTTTAAGAGGATAATTACCGCTGCTCCGCATGGCTTTCTGTATCTTACGCTTGAATTCCCATACGGTTTTCTGACGCATACAATATTCTTCCGCCAGTTCCAAAGAGGACATCCCTTTCTTCTTTGTCGATATTTTGAAGGCTATGTGGAAAGCGTAGACAAGCGGGAATTTTATCTTGTCGAACATGCTTCCGCTGGTAACGCTCTCGTCATACTTACAGCGTGTACAACGGCGAGAATAGGGATATCTGTCATTGCAATAATTGGTATGACCGCATTTCTTGCATTTGAAGCCGTCTGCCCACTTTATCGAGGACAAGTACTCAAGGCATGAGGCATCATCGGTAAAACGACTATAAAATTTGATTGATTCCACTCCTTTGAATTTATCGCGTTGTTCCATGCCTGCAAAAGTAGGCAAAATCCATAAAGTTAGTGCGCACTAAACGCCTATACCTATAATTTAATTCCGCCAACAGGTTAACTTCATTAAATCTGTGAGGTTGTGTCAAATGAAGTGCACCCCAAAAGTTAGACAAAAAACTTTTGGGGTGCATTTCAGAATGAGCCCGGTACAATACCGAGCTCACTACTATAGAGATTTAAATAATTAGCGTTTATTTAACGTCCAACTTTCCGGGGGGGGGCACTTCAATCTTCTTACTTTTTAGCCCAGCAATTAATACATCGCTTTCTGAAATGCAAATTTATTGGCAACGTAGTTTTTATATTCTGTCTATTGTTTGTAAAGCATAAAAATGTATATTTGCAACAGACCCAATTGCTCTATATCAAAACAAATGAAAGAGAATGGAATAGCTGTATAAATACTTACAGCCGACCTTGGGATATTATCGTCAATTCAGAAAAGAAGAAGTTTATCGAAGGCTAAAATAAAAATATTTCCTTTTACTGATTTTTGCAGATTTATTTTTATAACATACTATATAATAGTGAAACAGAAAGAAAAGAAAGCTCGAAATAGGAGGACAAATGAACAAATAGACAAGGAGGTAATATCCGAACTTGAAAAGCTTGTAGCTGAATATGGTTTTGGTAATGCCAATTTGAGTGCATTGATGAAAGCTGCAAACATAGAAGCTAATGTGTTTTATAGAAGATACGCCTCAATGGAAAACCTTTACGACAGGCTTGCCAAGCAGTATGATTTCTGGATCAATGATACTATTGACGTTTCCAGCCTGAACATATTGGGACCTAAAAAGTTTTTTGCGGAAACATTCAAGACCCTTTATAGGAACTTGTCTGATAACACTGTAATGCAAAAGTTGTTACTTTATGAAATGTCGGTTATCAATGAAACGACAAAGAGAACAGCAGAAACACGGGATATTATGAATCTAAATTTGATTGCGTTTTATGACAATCTGTTTAAACCGGCGAAAATCAATATTAAAGCTATTATGGCGAATCTGATTGGAGGAATTTATTATCTGATACTTCATAGGAGGTGTGCGAAAACCTGTACAATAGATTTTAGTACTCAAAAAGGGGAAAAGGTCTTTTTCGAATGGATAGATTATCTAACAGATACCATTTTTGACAAACTGGAAGCGTATGAAAGGAATAGAAAAGCAGCTCAAGAAATGTTATCTGACGGCATAAGTGAGTTTAAAATATGTAAATACATGGGCATCAATAAAAATGACTTAAAAATGTTACTTTCAAATAGCTATAGAAATTCACGAGAACTTTCAAAGGAAAGCTAAAAATTTTATTTATAGTACATATCATATTGATAAGTAGAGAATACCATAAAATATTCGCAAAACTCTATTGTAAATCCCTATTCGGATACTTTGTATTAATAGCGGTCATTATCTGTATGGCCGCCGTGTGTATCCATGAACATATAAGTGATTATGGACTTAATAGTCTAATCTGGTCATTGGAGCAAGGGGTATTTGACGTTAGCTATTGTCGGTTACTTTTATAATTTTTTTTCTATATCCCTCTGTATAAGGACTGATAGCCTGCTACAAGAAAAATCTGACACGCTTTGTGTAGCGCGTTACATAAAGTGCGTCAAGTTATTTTTCAAAGGGTACACGAACAGACTTGAAATTGCGGATAATGATATAACTATTCACAGTTTCAAGGTAGTCTTTGGATCTTAGTCCTGCATGTCCGTTCTCCTGTTTTATTATTCCCTGCTTTAGCGTTTTCTATTCCTTTTTTATATACTTCTATTTATCGCTTTTCTGCTGCCGTGCAACCTGCCGTGGATTGAATTTTTCCGCAAAGGTAATCGCCAGTCCCAGTCGTGTCAATGCCGGCATTCAGCCGCAAGTGAAGCGCAAAAATCTTCCTCTCCGCTGGTGAGCGTATTTTTCCTCTTCAGCCTTGCCAGATTGTTCCTGCCGCCTTTGGATGCAGAAAAAATCATCCCGGAGGTCGCAAACAGGCCGAACAGAGGGAAATAAAGAATATTTATAAACTAAGGTAACGGTAGGATTAACCACCTGCCACAAAAAGAATTTATTATGTTATACGTTCACACAATTGGTCGCATTGGCAAGGATTGCCAGGTTATTACTGGAGCACACGGTTCATTCATTGCATTTGATATTGCGGTAGATGACTATTCACATGGAAACAGCATCACTACTTGGGTAAGGGTACGGAGTAAGAAAGAGAACCATATTCGACTATCCGAATATCTTACCAAAGGACGGTTACTGCTCATTGAGGGGACACTGTCGGCTTCACTGTGGAAGGATAAGGATGAAAACTGTCAGATTCAACTATCCATTACGGCAGACGCATTGGAGTTCATCAATACCGGAAAGCGTGAGGGTACAACTTCAGAAGCAGAGAGTCCGACAGATGCCGCAAGTAATGTACCTGTACCACCGGTAGCTATGCCGCAAGAGGACAAGGAAGACTTGCCATTCTGATGATGTGCATATAGTATTGAACAACAACAAATACTAAATGTAGTATTTACTAATTATAGTAAAGTAGGAAGTTTGTGAGTTACCTATTACTGAAAGTAGTATTTACTACATTTAGTTTATTAGTATTTTAGTATAGTAGTAAATACTAAAATACTCTTTTTAGTAAAATAGTATATACTAATTATAGTATTTACTAAGAATAGTATTATCTTTGTATCGCATATAAAGACATCAAATTATGACAAAAATTATAGCTGTTTTGAATCATAAGGGTGGGGTTGGCAAGACAACTACCACCATCAATCTTGCCGCTGCTTTGCGACAGAAGAAAAAGCGTGTACTGGCTATCGACATGGACGGGCAGGCAAATCTTACAGAATCGTGTGGTCTCTCCATTGAGGAAGAACAAACGGTGTATGGGGCAATGAGAGGCGAATATCCCTTACCGGTTATCGAACTGGAGAACGGACTTGCTGTTGTGCCGTCCTGTCTCGACCTGTCGGCGGCAGAATCCGAACTGATAAACGAGCCGGGACGTGAGTTGATACTGAAAGGTCTGATTACGAAGTTGCTTGACAGTCGGAAGTTTGACTACATCCTGATTAATTGTCCACCTTCACTGGGCTTGCTGACACTCAATGCCCTTACCACAGCGGACTTTCTGATTATTCCGGTGCAGGCACAATTCCTCGCCATGCGCGGAATGGCGAAGATTACAAGCGTAATTGAGATTGTCAAGGAACGCCTGAACCCGAACCTGAGTATTGGTGGCATTGTTATTACCCAGTTTGACAAGCGCAAGACACTCAACAAGAGCGTAGCTGAAATTATCAATGACTCTTTCTGTGACAAAGTGTTCAAAACGATTGTACGGGACAATGTGGCACTGGCCGAAGCTCCTATAAAGGGAAAGAACGTCTTTGAGTACAATAAGAACTGCAATGGAGCCAAAGATTATATGGCTTTGGCACAAGAGGTTTTGAAATTAAAATAAGACAATATGGGCAAGAGTGATTTATTGAAAGACAGTATGAAAAGCGGACTGGACGGATTGCTGTCATCCACGAAGAAATCTCCGCAAAAGAAGGAAGCCACACCACTTAAAACTGAAAAAGAGCCTGCGGTACATTGCAATTTCGTTATCGACAAGAGTGTTCATACGCGTATGAAATTCCTTGCTATTGAGAAGAATATGTCATTGAGAGACATTGTAAATGAGGCGATGAAGGAGTATTTGGAAAAAAACGGTAAGTGAGGGTATGTTCCTCGCTTCCCGTTCTTTTAAATCTGTGACTTCTGTTAGTACGTTATGCCGATATGTATTGCTACATATCAGTCATTGACAACCCTTTGTATGACAGGGAATAACCTTTGAACTCTCCCGTTGCACGCATGAAAGCGGCTGCTTTCGCTTCCAGTTTTTCCATGTCGATATTTTCGGCCTTGCGTTTGACTTCGAAAAATGTCGCCGTATCGTCCAGTTCGTTTTCAGCTACTATGTCTATTTCGTTCTCACCCTTGCGGTCCCACCAGCCTCCGATACGCGTATAGACTTGCCGTTCTATCAGTACACGCTTAAAGTAACGTTCAAGCATCAGACCGCTGAAAGTTTCATAATCCCGACCTATAATCATCTTCACACTTCCATAGTTCTCTATCTCCAGCATATAGCTGTACTTGTAGATGAAGCGGAACCAGAACGTGAAAAAATTATCCTCGATGACATACCGGACATTCTTGGCGGAACTCTTCTCGAACAGCGGTTGCTTCTTCGATATGATTTCGTATTCTTTTTCCAGCTTGGTAAGATAACCGCCGATTTCCTTGCCTACCACGTTTTCAATTTCCGAACGGGATGTTTTTCCTCGTGCAATGGCCGATAGTATGGAGAAATAGATTCCGTAATCCTTGCCGAACTCTTCGATAAGAATCGCTTTACCCTCGCCCAAAAATCTGGAGTCGGCCTTTATAATCTGGTCGAGCATAGTCGTTTTGGTTGTTGCTCCTGCATCCACGAGTAGTTGTACATACTTCGCCACACCGCCCGTGAAAGCGTACAAGGCCAGCAGATCTTCCGCCGTGTAGCCGGGGTTGTATTCCGAAAGAATATCTTTCAGAACAGTTGGGGTAAACGGACGCACAGTCATAAAGCGCGACTGCCGGTTATACAACGGCTCTTTCTTATCCTTGAATATCTTTGTCATCATGGAATAAATCGAACCACAGACAATCAGGTTAATACGGGACTTCGGGCTGTATAGATCCCAGATGCGCTGCATATCGCTGAACACCGATTTGTTCACACGGAAAAACTCCTGGAACTCGTCGATAAAGAGTGTGATGGGACGTTCTGCCGAAAGTTTCATCAGGTACTCAAACACATCGGTAAAGTGTTCGGCCCGCCCCATGGTTGGGACCCCCAACTTGTTCTCTATTTCAAGCCGGTAGTCCTCACACAAATCGCCTTCGGCTTTCCGGGCAACAAAGAAATAGAGAATCGGTTCGTCCTCGTATGCTT
>OGDU01001406.1_pt1 | contig 19058 bp, 41 predicted proteins | sample 1570371 | NCBI WGS metagenome assembly OGDU01 (sample SAMEA2581977, study PRJEB24529) | metagenome | biome: Human gut stool | place: China | collected 2011
ATTTCTAAGAATTATTCAGAAAGCCAGGCAAATATGATTGATAAAATATATTCAGTCATTGTAACAATAGATGATGTTGTTAGGTTTGAACATTATGGAAAAGACACTAAGGAAATGAATAATCAGTATTTATTAGCTTTAGATATGTGTCAAAATTAAGGAGGAAAAATAAATGACTATGTTACAATATATATTTAGAGCAGAAGTGTTAATGCCTTTATATGAGGAATATACAAAAGAGAATAAAGTTTCGCGTATGAATACAGAACCTTGTCGTAAATATTTAGAAGATATTATAAATCAACCAGTATCAAGCGAAGATATTTTATGGTGCTTTTATAATATAGGAAATAAGGAGGAAAATTAAATGACAAAAAGAGCAACTAAGGCTTTGCAAATATTAGAATCTAATCATTGCATGATTAATAGTTTATGTACAAAAGAAGAATTAAAAAGCTATAAGGATTTTGATTTTGTGGAATATTTGAAGAAAGCTGTTAAAAGTTATGGAAATGATAATAATGTGGAGGTGACTAAATGAAAGTATATGAATTACTGGATAAAATACCCACTTATTATCAAGCAATAATAAAATCTAGTAATAACAAATTTCTTACAGCAGGAAGAATATTTGAGTTAGAAAGAGCAAAAATTTATTTAGATTCAGATGTTGAAGAAATAAATATATATGATAACAAATTAATAATAAAAATAGAAAGGTGATTGATAAAGTGAGTAGAAGATTATTAAATCTCATAAATAACAATAAACCACAGCTCCCAGCAAATAAGAAATTCTTATCTGATGTAATGAGTTGTATTGAGAGAATGGAACAAGATGGGAGAAGAACTGGAAGTAATTATTATAAGCCATCTTCTCTTCACTGTATGAGGAATATGTATTTCACAAGAACAAAAGCACCACAAGACCCAGAAGTGGTAGAATATAATTCAACAGGAATGGCAGATACTGGAACTGATAGACATGAAAGAATACAGAATGTATTATTACATATGCAGAAGATGGGATATGATTGGAAATATCTTGATGTTGCTGAATATGTTAAGCAAAAACAGAAGTTCGGAAAATGTAAATCCTTGATTATAAAAGGTACACAAGGAGCAGAAACACATCTTATAGATACTGCATTAAACTTATCTTTTAGATGCGACGGCATTATAAGAAGGATACCTACAAATGAGGATTATCTTTTTGAATTTAAAAATGTAGTATCCTTCAAATATAATCAACTTGATAATCATTGCTTAGAACAGCACCATAATCAAGTTATATGTTATTGTACTGCTTTAGATTTAGATAAGGCTTTTGTGACATATGAGAATAGAGATATATGCACACTTGAAGTTCCAGAAGTATTTGAAGTCACACAGGACATGAAAAACTGGCTTGTTAATTATATAAGCGAGTGTGAGGGATATGTTGAAAGAATGATTGCACCACCAAAAACAGAAGATACAAAGAATTGTAAATATTGTCCTTATAAAGGAATATGTAGAAAGGTAGGATAATTATGATATTTGGGATTAAAACAAAGAAAGATAAGAAGATAGAAGAGCTACAAAGAGAACTTAATGAGCTAAAATTACAGCCATCTAAGATTATTGAAAAACCTATTCAGTGTACTACTATAGGTGCTTCTTATATTTTAGATAAGTATAATAAGGCTTTTATACAGGAATCATGGATTAAAGGTACTTTAGCGAATATGTTAGCCAAAGAACTTATAGAAAGAAGATTACCTATAGAAAAAGTCAAAATGGATAATGGTGATGTAGAGTACAGAGTAAGATTGAAGGTGATATTGAATGATATATATAGGAATTGACCCAGGAAAAAATGGTGGAATAGCATTTATCAATATACGTCCGGAATTTGTGACACCACTTGTAAAAGTGTATTGTTATTCCGATGACGAATTAATTTCATTATGTAAAGATTTTAAAGGTTTTAGGGTGGTTTGTTATTTAGAACAAGTTCACGCAATGCCTAAGCAGGGAGTATCAAGCACTTTCAATTTCGGTATGAATTTTGGTTTTATTCAAGGTGTATTAAAAGCATATGGAATACCTTATGAACTTGTCACACCACAGAAATGGAAGAAAGAATTTTCCTGCACATCTGATAAAAATACATCTATCGAGGTATGCAAGAGACTATTTCCAGGTGTGAATCTAAAAGCAACAGAAAGATGTAAGAAAGACCATGATGGAATGGCGGAGGCATTATTAATTGCAGAATATGGAAGGAGGCATTATAATGGTAGAGAAAGTAACTAATCGTTGTTCTAATTGTGATAAAAAATCTGTATGTAAGTACACATCGGATATGAAAGATATTACTGATAGGGTAAATTGTCAATTAGCTTATCTTAATAAAGATTTACCATTCTCAATAGTAAGCATAGATTGTGATTATTTTTCAGTTGAAAAACCTATAACTAAAGGATGGTGATAATAAATGACAAGTCGTAGAGACGGAACAAAAGCAAATAATGAACAGCCAAAAACTGCTGAATCTATAATGAAAAATGTGGATAATATAAGTAATACAATTAAGGAAATATCAGATACACTTGTAAAAAAATATTGTAAGTCACTCGATGTAGAAATGGACATTATCAGATTAGAATTGACAGAAAATAATTCTTTAACTGATGATACATTAGAGAAGCATATATTAGAATTAGCAAATATATTATATTTCACAGGTTCCGCCCAAGAAGATTTAGGTATTAAAGAAGATACTTGCAAAGCTATCCGGCAGGAAGTATATTCAAAGGCAAGGGAGCAAGCAACCGGAAAGACAGTTGCGGATAAAACGGCACAGGCGGAGCTTATAGCACAGGCAGAAACAATGACACTTGCTATATATTCAAGAGCTTACAAGAAAGTAAAGCTAAGAATGGATGCGGGCTATGAGATGTTGAACAGCTTGAAAAAAGTAATGAATAAGCGTATTACAGAAATGGAACTGTCTAATAGCAGATATATTAATCATAGTGAAGGAGAATGAATATGAGTACATGTAATCATGATTGCTTTAATTGTTCTTATGATGATTGTATTTGTGAAGACTATACGGATGATTTAGCATTGGACATGTATCTTGATAGAATGGCTACAAGGTCATACGATTCTCTTAGAGTGTCACAGAGAAAATATCGTGCAACAGAGAAGGGCAGGCAGGTAGTACGCAGATGGAACCATAGTGAAAAGCATAAGGAAATTATGAATAACTATAATAAATCTGCTAAAGGCAAGGAAAGGTCAAAGAGATTTGAACAGACAGAAAAGAGAAAAGCATATCGTAGAGAGTGGCAAAAGAGAAGATACTGGGAAAATAAGGCAAAAAAGGAGGATGTGAATGTTAAATGAAAATGCTGATAGTTCAACAGATATAATTAATGGGGATATGTATAAATTTCAAATGATAGTTGCAGAAAATCAAGAGGAATTTATATTCAACACACTATCTAATTGGGTACATGATAATTTTCAAATAAGAGTAAACAAACAGGAACTTATTCAGGCAATAGAAATTGTGAGAGCTTGTAAACATATGGACAGTTATTCTTTGCGTGATGCTTGTGTTAATGCTAAAAGTCATGCATCTTCTTATAATGATGGGTTTGAAGCAGGTTATAAGCAAGGAAGAAAGTCTATAAGAGATTTAATCGAGGAGGAATTAGGTAATGACTAATCTTGATATGGTATTAAAAGATATGAACAAAAAAATGAAAGTTGGAAATATTCAATTAGGTGTAGCATTTGAAGAAGTGCAGAAAATACCTTTTTCGTCTTGCAGATTAAATTATATGACATATGGAGGCATTCCAGTTGGAAGAATTGCTGAATTTTATGGCACTGATGGAAGTGGAAAGACAACTACTGCTATTGACTTAGCTGGACAGACACAGAAGATGTTCCCAGATAAAAAAGTGTTATTTGTAGACATTGAACATACATTTGATTCTTGCTGGGCGACCAAGTTAGGATTGAATTGTGACGATATTATCTATCTTGACCCAGACAGCATGGGGGCGGAAGAAGTATTTAATTTGATGGTGGAGCTGATTGATACTGGAGAAATCAGTCTTTGTATTTTGGATTCCATTGGTGCTATGGTGTCAATGCAAGCAAATGAAAAGCAGATAGGGGAAAGAACATATGGTGGAGTAAGTATGGCATTGACAGAATTTAGTAAGAAAATAACTCCAGTTCTTTGCAGAACACAAACCACATTTATCGGAATCAATCAAGCTAGAGATGATATGAATAGCCCATATGGAGGAACAACTACGACAGGAGGAAGGTGTTGGAGACATGCATGTAGTACAAGGCTCGAATTTAGAAAAGGAAATTACATTGACGAAAAAGGTAATAATCTTTCAAGAGCTTGTGAGAACCCAGCAGGTAATATAGTCAATGTAGCATTAGTAAAATCTAAAGTATGCAGACCTGATAGAAAAGTAGGATTTTACACTTTGAAATATCTTGAAGGAATTGATTATATTTCTGATGCTGTTGATGTTGCGATTAAGTTAGGTCTTGTCAATCAGGCTGGTGCATGGTTCACATTAGTAGAACCTGAAACTGGAGAAGTTAAAGAGAAATTTCAAGGCAAGCCTAAACTGGTCGAATATTTAAAAGATAATACAGATGTTTATATGCAGTTATCTAAAGATATTCAGACATTGTTAGAAACAGAATAGTTATCAACAATTTATTAAAGTTATCCACATTAAATTGTGGATAACTTTTTTATTTATTTTAAATAAGAACACTTGACATTTTTATATATATGTATTACAATATAATCAAGTTAAGAAATACATTAAATAAAAGTGAGGTAATTATTATGAAAACAAATAAAGTAATTGAAATGAATGTTAATAACTATGTAGGAAGTACAAGAATAATGTGGAAGCCAGATTCACCTTATAGCGTAGGACACTATGAGGCTTTTATCATAGTTCCTTTTCAAGATGTTAAGTGGGAACATCTTTTTATATTTGATAAAGGTAGATTTGATGATGCTGTAGAAAAGGCAAAATGTTGTTTAGCATTAGCATTACAGAATTGTTCTTGTATATAAAGAAGGTATGATTATGAAAGAAATATTTAAACAGATACATAGATTTCAGAATATGAATTTTGAAGAGGGTAAACCATTTGAGTTTACCCTTGAAGGGAAAAGAAAAGAAATAAATACAGAAGATTATATATGTCCTCCAGTTCAGAAAATGGAAGTAGGAAAGTCGTATAAAATCACTGTTAAGAAATATATGACAGAACCAGCAACACCTACTTTTGATTTCCAGGATAAATGGAATAATGGAAAGCCTATGCCACTTTGTATTATGCAAGGAGAAGTTATAAAAGAAACAAGAGGAATGTATTATATGAGTTTGCAGGGCAAAGCAGAGCCTATATCAAGATGTCTTGTATGTGGAAAACCATTAACTAATCCAGTATCTAAATTATATGGAATCGGTCCAGAATGTTCTGAAAAGGTTGGTATTATAAGAGTAGAAAGTGAAGAAGAAGCTAGGGAAAAGTGGAATGAGCTTGTTCAACAGATTGGAAATATTAAATGGGAAGGCTGGGTAATAAAATCAGCAATAAAAGAATGGGAGGTGATAACTTGAAAACGCCTTCTAAGAAACAAATTAAATTAGCTGATAAAATAGCGTATATTCTTGATTTAGAATTTCCTAGGGGTGATTTTGATTTTACAAGTTATGCCTATTGGAAATTTATCAATGAAAATATGGAACATTATAAACATATGTGTGAAGAATTAAGAGTACATGATATTAATAATTTTGATGACGATATATGGTGGGGTTATGATTTAGGATTATGGGAATTTTAAGAAGGGAGATAATATGAAAATTTTAGTTGATGAAATGCCTTTATTTCAACAAGATTGTCCATTTTATACAGGATATGAATGTTCGTTAGACAGAACTAAATGTGAACATCTGCATTTATCCATTAATGAAAGGTGTGCTAAGTCTGAATGTAAGTGGTTAAAGGAGGAAAAAATAAATAATGACAACTAGAGATTATTCCGATAAACAGGAGAAACATATAGCAAAAGTAACAGGCGGAAGAGTACAAAGCAATTCTGGTGGAACAAAATTTGGTGGAGGTGATGTTCATACAGATAAATTTTTCATAGAAGCTAAAACACCAACAAAAGAACAGACATCATTTACTATTAAAAAAGAGTGGATAACTAAAATGAGAGAACAAGCATATGAACAAGGAAAGGAAGAATCTGTATTAGCTTTTAGATTTGACCCGAACACAGATAATGACTTGTATGTATTAAGTCAAAGACAGTTTTTGGAATATTTAAGATTTAAGGAGCAGGAGGTATGATATGTCCATTATGTGATGGAAAATTAAAAGTGGTAGATACAAGGAATATCAAAAAAGATAATTCTATAATAAGGCGAAAACGGTGTTCAAACTGTGGAGCTTTATATTACACTAAAGAAACAGAGATTAATTATATAAGTATTCAAAAAGAATGGCTTAAAGCCGTAAATGAAGGGAGATTAAAGAATGATTAAATTAGAACATACAGTTTTATCTTCCCCAGAGCAAATGGAATTTGTTATTGAGGGTATGAGAAATCCAATGAATAGTTGGGATAAAAGTGATAGTTATACTGGATGTAATGAGACAAAATGTAGGCATTGTGACCCAATAAAATACGATGCTTGTGGTAGAGCAAATTTAGATTATGAAATTGGGAACAATGATTTAGGTCTTATGCGGCGTTTATCTAAAGCAGGTACAGACCATAGAAAGTATATGCGAATGATGCCAGTGTATGCAAGGATTACAGCACCTTTATATTGGTGGAAAGAGTTCGATACATATAAGGTTGGTACTGTTGCTAATAGTTGTAGTACAATGCACAAGATTCAAGAAAAGGAATTTACATTGGAAGATTTTTCAGTAGAGCATCTTAATCGTATCGGAACAAGTACTTTATGGGAAATTATTGATATTTTAAATATGGCTAGAACTTTATATTTGAAAGGCGGAGATTATAAAGGAGAGCATTATAACCCAAAGGATAAACAAGTATGGGGGCAGATGATACAGTTACTTCCATCATCTTATAATCAGACAAGAAATGTAATGCTTAATTATGAAGTGTTAGCTAATATGTATCATTCAAGAAAAAATCATAAGTTAGATGAATGGAGAGAATTTTGTAAATGGATTGAAGGGTTACCATATTCAGAATTAATTATTGACAGTGAGAAATTAGAGATTGTGGAGGGATAATATAATATGAAATGTGAAGACGCATATGTATTTAAAGTAAGTAATGAAGAAGCAGAAGTTATCAAGCAGTTTGTATCAGCAATGGAGAGTATTTCTATTGGCATAGATAATGATGATATTTGGGAAATTATGGAAGCTATTGCAAACAAACAGACTTCTAGTAATATAACAGGAATAATGATTATGTATGAAGAAGGCGAGGATTTGTAAAATCCTAATGAGTGTCCGTTTTAGAAAGGAGAATTGAAATGAAGAAAGCTGAGCCAAAAATGATTTTAAATATATCTCTTAATAGTGAGGAAATTGAAGAAAAGGTCAAGATTGCTATGGACGAATATGTAGAGAAAGTTATTTATAAAAATCTTGATGAAGAAATTACAAAAATTGTTGACAAGAGAATTGAAAGACTTATATCTGCTTCAAGCTGGAGTAGTGACAAGAAAATACAGGGTGTTTCTTTTGAGCAGTTTGTGAAAGATAGGACTGAAAAAACTATCGGCGATTTTGTAGAAAAGAATATTAAAGAAATTCTTACAAAGAGATTTGCTGAAATTATGACAGATAGGAGCTTTGACAATGATTAAAGGTAGAAAAGCTTATGACCCATTAACTGATACTTGGAGTACAGGTTATTGGGTTGCAGATGATAAAGGAAATTATTACTTAGTGTGGTAGAAGAAAAATGCCCTTTTAGAAAGGAGATTATATGAATAATAGTGAGGTATTAGAGAAGTTAAGAGCGTATCTTAAATGCCGAGGAAGACAAGTTAAAGGCATTTATTATGCCTGTAATAATAAAAAGTGTGACAACTGCGATTTATGTTATATGCAGGGAACTGTAGGTGAACATATTGAAGCTATTGAAGTTGCAATACAAGCTCTTGAAAAACTCAAAGATAATGAGCCTTGTTGCAGATGTGATAGCAAACAGACCAATGCCGACAGAATAAGGAATATGTCTGATGAAGAGCTGACGAGTGTACTATTTGATAGTTGTATCGAATCTATGAATTTGGAAGAATGCCCTTACAGTGGCGAAGAAAGCAATAATAATAAAATTAGGGAAAATTGTAAAAAATGCATACTAAAATGGCTTCAATCAGAAGCGGAATAGGAGAGAAAATGGAAGATAGATATTTATTCAAGTCAAAGAGACTTGATAACGGAAAATGGGTACAAGGTTATTTATACGGCATTTGGGAAAAGCGGTATATTCTGTGGGGAATGACAAATGATGTACCTAATATGATTGAAATAGACCCATCCACAATCTGTCAATGCACAGGTTTGAAAGATAAGAACGATAATCTAATTTGGGAGAATGATATTCTCCATAATGGAAATTATTTTGTTGTTAAATGGAATGAATCTTGTTCAAGATTTGATATTGTATTAAATAAGTTTTGTAACATTCCAATAGGAAAATGGGAGCCAATGATTTGTGATTGGAAAACCAGTGATTTTAAAGAATATAGAAAAGCCGTTGACTATGAGGTTATCGGCAACATTTTTGATAATCCTGAGTTAGTTATTAGAAAGTGAGGAATAGAATAATGGCTAAAGAATCATTAGCAGTAAAATATCGACCAAAAGTATTCGAGGACATGACTGAGCAGAGTGCAATTAAAGACATATTAATGAATCAGCTTGAAACCAAGACTTTTCAGCATGGATATTTATTTACAGGACCAGCTGGAACAGGAAAGACAACATCTGCAAGAATATTTGCAAATATGATAAATGATGGCAAAGGAAATCCTATTGAAGTGGATGCCGCAAGTAATAGTGGTGTTGACAATATACGACAGATTATAGAAGATGCTAAAAGAAAACCACTTGATGCAGAATATAAGATATTCATAGTAGATGAATGTCATTCATTATCAAACGGAGCTTGGCAGGCATTACTCAAGACGCTTGAAGAACCACCAAAATTTACAATATTTATCTTTTGCACTACTGACCCACAGAAAATTCCAGCAACAATTCTTTCAAGAGTACAGAGATATAACTTTCAGAAGATAAGTAATGAAGGAAGAGTAAAAAGACTTGAAGATATTTGTATTCATGAAAACTCCCAAGACTATAATGAACCTGAACTTAGGGATATTGGTGATATAATAAGATACCCAGAAGCACTAGAATATATTGCCAAGGTTTGTAACGGCGGAATGAGAGATGCTATTACCTTATTAGATAAATGTCTTTCATTATCCCATGATTTAACACTGGAAAATGTGCTAAAAACTATAGGTGGTGAAGATTATAATACATTTATATTATTCTTAACAGCCTTACAGAATAAAGAAAAAGGAACTGCTATTACTACAATAGAAAATGTATATAATGCAGGTAAAGATGTAAAGCAGTTTATGAAAGACTTCGCAAAGTTTGTTCTTGAAGTTGAAAAGTATGCATTATATAAGAATTTTGATTATATTAGCTTACCTAATACTCTTGTGAATGAATTGGAACAGCTTATTGATGATAGTTTATTCGATGTTATGGACTTTGTAGTTTCTTTGAATAGTCAGATTAAGTGGGATAGTGACCCTAAAACACTTATTGAATTATCTATCTTGATTTATTGTAATAAGGAGGATTAGTTATGATAAAGGCTGGCACAGTATGTAAGGTTATATGTGATTCAAGCGGCTTTTTCCAACCTGGTGATATAGTTGTAACATTAGAATATTCTGATGTTCCTTATGTCTGTTTGATGAAAAATTATAAAGGAACTTTTCAAGAGTGTCCTAGCCATCGTTATGGTTATAAAGAATATAATGCTTTAGTCGATTCAGAATTGGAGGTATTAGATGATAGGGCAGAAGAATAATATTCAAACGCTTATTCAATGGAGATGTAATAAATCTGTCCCTAGATTCATCATTATAGCTGGGGATGAAGGAAGTGGCAGATTAACATTTGCAAAAGCAATTTTAAAAACAATAAATGCTAAAGGTATAATCATGGGAAATAGTATCTCAGATGTAAGAGATACTATAGAACAGGCTTATTATATTACACAACCCACATGCTATATATTTAGAGATGCCGATGATATGAAAAATGAAGCAAAGAACGCACTATTAAAGGTGGTTGAAGAACCACCTAATAATGCTTATTTTATAATGACAGTTCATAATATAGATAATATGTTAGGTACTATTAGAAGCAGAGGAACAGTTATTAAAATGGAACCCTATACAATGCAGGAACTGCGGTCTGCTAGTGAAGATGAATTAAGTTTGGAATATTGTAATAATATAGGTGAGTTACAGATTACACATGAAGAAATACAGAGAGCAGAAGATTGTGTTGATGGTGTATTAAAGGCTCTGAAGGAAAAGAGTGGTACTAGACTATTGAAAGCATGTACACAGCTAAAAGGGAAACAGACAGAGACAGATAAGATTGATTGCTTATTATTTTTTAAAGTATTTCAGAAAAGATTATATCGTTTATATGAAACATTTGATTTACCTATTAATGCTTTATCTTGTGTATTTCAGTGTAAGCAGGAATTAAACAGAAACACCGTAAATAAGAGAGCTAGTATAGAATCTATGCTTATTAAGATATTGGAGGAAATTAAAGAGAATGATTAGATTTCCAAGAAGATGGAATGCTATTACTTGCATTAATTATCTACAGCGTAAGATTATCTTAAATTCTATAGCTTATTATAAATACGATAAATCTTTTGTATCTGATAGTTATTTTGATGAAATGTCACATCAGCTTGTTCAGATGCAAAAGGATTTTACTGGGAATCTTGAAGCCGATACGGAATATGGATATATGATGTATGATTTTGATGGTTCTACAGGTTTTGATTTGCCAGATAGATTATTTCCACATGATAAAGAGTATCTTACACATATGACAGAATATTATATATGCAGACAGGAGAAATCTAAACCAGTCAAGAAAATCACTAAAACAGGAAGGAGGAAATTATTTTAATGGAACTTGTAGATTTAATGAAAGCTATATCTGAAAATAGTGTCCCTCATTATCTAGTTCTTTTTGGTGAAGAACAGGCAATCCTTGACATTTATATTCAGCATATAGCACAGAATTATAAGATTGTATATTGTGATACTGTAGCTTATGCACTTTCACAGGTTGGAAAGAAGAGTATTGATAAGTCCAACAAAGTTTATATTGTAAATGAAGATAATGCTTACACTAAGGCAGAGGAAAACTGGAAGGATGTAAAACAGACATTCAATAAAAGTAAGCACATTTTATTAATCAAATATCATAGTATAGATAAGAGAGGAAAATTCTATACACAGAATAAAGGAAATGCGGTAGAATTTACACATTTATCCGAAGATGTACTAATTAACTATATTCAGCAGAAACTGCCAGCTTTAAGTGAGAAAAACGCTTCTAAGCTAATAACATGGTGTAATTACGATTATGGCAGAATCTTAATGGAAATAGATAAGATAGACCATTATCATTCAGTTATGGACGCTTTAACAACAGACAGTTGCTTTACTCAATTAAATGAACAAGGTTTGTTCTATAAGGAAATAGGTGATATAACATTTGAATTAACCAATGCCGTATTAGGTGGATATTCAGAAACAGCTATACAGAAACTTGATGAAGCTAAAAGAAAAGGTGAACCAGCTATGATGATATCCAGCATATTATATAATGGTTTTAGAAATCTATTAGCTTATCAAGGTCTTGGAAGTAATAAGCAGAATGCAATGGAAAGAACTGGGATGAGTAAAGGAGAATTATATGGCTGTACTAAGAATGTCGGAGGTTATAGTATAGCAGAAGTTAAAAGAAATATGCTTAAATGTCAAGAAGTAGAAGCTGGAATTAAAATGGGTACAATCGATGAAGAAATAGCACTTGAATATATTGTTTTATCCTGTCTGAAATAGACAGGATTTTTTATATAAATTTTAAAAATATGCTTGACATTTCTATCTATATGTATTACAATATAATCAAGTTAAGAGATAACTAATACATACATAGAAAGAGGTAATTGATATGAAATTTGAAGTTAAAACAACATTAATGGATGGAACAGTTAAATCATTTATTACAAAAGAGTATGACAGTTATAATCCAGATAAGAAGAAAGTTAATGGATTGTATCAGATAGGGTTTGTCAAAGAAGGAAAGAGTAGAAATACATGGACACCTATTGGAGCAGGTGATGAATATGACCATAATGTTAAAGAAGTTGTTATAACAGAAGCTACAACAGGTAGAAGGGTTGAAACAATTACTGCAACACATTAAATAAAAATGTGAAGCGATAACACATAAAACACTATTTATAAAGGAGGACAATGTAAATGACAAAAGAACAGGAACAGCTTGTAACAGATAATCATAATTTAATATATCATATTATTAATAAATTCGAATTAGCTACTGAAGAATATTATGATGTGTGTGCCATAGGGTTATGTAAAGCGGCAAGTACATATGACAGTTCAAAAGATGTAAAGTTTGCAACATATGCAGGAGTATGTATAGAAAATGCAATCAAGCTAGAATTAAGAAACAGAAAAAAATATTATGCCCGGGTGTATTCATTAGATAGGACATTCAATAATACATCAGATGGAACTGGGGAGATTTCATATGTGGAAAATATAACAACAGGTTTATCTGCTTATGATGAGATACTTCCATATCAGTTAGATAAAGTATTAAATGCTCGGGAATATAAGCTCGTAGCTTTGGTATTGCAGGATTATACACAGGTAGAAATCGGAAATATTATGGGAATATCGCAGGCTCAAGTGAGTAGAATGTTTTTTAAAATTAAACAGAAATTATTAAAAGGAGAAAAGTAATGTTAATATCAAAAGGAGATGTATATTGGGTGGATATGAATAGAGTATGGTCAGAATCAGACATACATGCACAGAAAGGCATGAGACCATGTGTTATTGTTAGTAATAACAAGAATAATGATAACAATTCAAGGGTTATTATAGTACCTTTGACAACTAAGGAGGATAATTTACCACAGCATACAATGATATTATTGCATAATGTCAAGAACTATGTTGTTCCAGAATGTATAACATCTATACCTAAAAACCTTTTAGGTAAAAAATATGGCTGGATTAGTAGAAGAGCATTTAATTATGTTATTAAGGCAGTTAAGATTCAGTTGGGATTATGGGAAGGAGATAATCATGAACGACACTAAACAGACAACTTGCAAAAGATGTGGAAGAAAGCTAAGAACGGAAGAAGCTATTAATAGAGGTATGGGAATAACATGCTGGAGAAAATGGCAAAAAGAAAACAATCATAAAAAATTATGGGAGGATAAGCAGTGAGTAAAGAGTTGGATTTAACATTTGTCAGAATGATTAATAAGGAACACAATAAGCAGAAAAGAGAACTTAGAGAGGAAAATAAAAGATACATAGAATTATGTATTATAACTATTGTTCTTTTAGTGTCCTGTGTATATCTAATATCAAGAATATTATATAATCCTACAATAGATTACACAGTTGAATCACAGGAAAGTCAGCAGGCAGGATATACATACAATCCATATATAGAGAATCTTACACATGAAGAGATTAATATAGATTCTAATTATACAGATAATATGGAATATTTTGTTAGATGCGTAACGGCAGAAGCTGGCAATCAGGATGATTATGGGAAGAGATTAGTTATAGATGTTATATTAAATAGTTGTGATAAGTATAATATGACTACAACAGATGTTATTAATGCAGACGGGCGGTTTGAAGTAGTAAGTAATAATAGCATTAATACAATTGAACCTGATTTACATATTTATGATTTAATTTCAGAGGAGATAACTACAAGAACCAACAGTGATATATTATATTTTAGAACAAATAACTATCATTCTTTTGGTACACCTGTTATGAAACATCAGGCACATTATTTCAGTATGAGTATATTTAATTTAGATGAACAACAGACGGATACTTTAGTTATAATATTAATAATATTTTGTTTTATATTAGCTTTTGCAAGTGCATTATAACATGAAAGGAGATAATTATATGAAGAGTGAAGATGAAATATTAACAGATTTTATTCATAAGCACTTTATAGAAGAGGCTTTATATGATAATTATATGAGGAAGCTAATAGCAGACACAGCGGAATTTAAAATATATTTATTTAAGTGTAGACTTATAGAAGCCGCTAAAACAATATTAAAAAGGAGGAAATAGATGAATAAGAGGCAATGGAAGAAGCAGGGAAAGAAGTTAAAGCATAACGGACATTATGCTAAGTATGTAGTTTTATTTTTAAAGAATAAAGATGTCATACCTAACAATAACTTTCGATTAGATAAACATTGGGAGAAGTAAAGGAGGAATTAATTATGTTAAACAAAGAGTATTATAGAGATTTGCTTGTGGAATTTGCTATTTCTAATGATAAGGTGGCTTTGAATGCTGAAGGAGTACCTATTGCTTGTAATGATACATGCTGTGCTAAATGTGGATTTGATGATAGGTGTGTAGACGACTGTGATGAAGTGAGAAAAAGATGGGCGAATACGGAATATGCTGAACCAAGAATACATTGGGAAGATGTACCGGTAGATACTCCAGTTTATTTGAATTACGATAGTAGAAAAGATATTCCAGCACACTTTGCAAGTTATGATGCTGAGCTAAATAAGGTAACAGTATTTGACGAGGGAAGAACATCTTTTACAGTAAGATATAGTCAGGTCTGTGGAGCAGGTACAATACCAGAAACAACAATTTATTTAGCTAGTCAAGTATCATTAGCAAAAGAAGAAGATATAAAGAAGTATTATCATAGATAATATAATAAGCATAATATATTAATTAATAAACACACTATTCAGAAATGGATAGTGTGTTGTTTTTATATTAATAATATGTTAATATAACATTAATAAAAAACTATGAAAGGCGGGATAAATATAGACACTAAATCATTAATGTTTAAATTACAAAAAGCATTAAAGACAAAAGGAATAATACTATGTATTAATACAAATCAATTCTATTCTACAGAGCAAGATAGATATATAACAATGTATACTGTAGTAAGAAACAAGAAACAATTAATAAGAACAGCTAGTCAGATACAAGTGATAAATAAACTACAGGAAATATGGGAAGAGGTGAAGAATAATGACTAAAGAAACAGATAGAGAGAAAGAAGCTAAAAAACATCTGAATCAAAAACAAATAGCTTTTGCATTAAATTATACAGAGAATCATAATATAACACAATCAGCCATTAGTGCAGGATATAGTAAGAAGACAGCAAGTGTACAAGGTTGCAATCTGTTAAAGAACACTAAAGTACGAGAATATATAGATTCCATATTGGAAAGGATACAATCCGACAAAATAGCCAATATCGAGGAAGTAATGGAATATCTTACAAGAGTAATGAGAGGTGAAGAGAAGGACAGCTTTGACATGGAACCATCATTACAGGAAAGAACAAAGGCGGCTAATGCTTTAGCTGATAGATTAGATAATAGAGCTAAGAAACTGGAGATTAATACAGCCGTTACTATTATAGATGATATCCCGGATGATGCAGAGGTGGAAGATGATGAAGAAGATTAAAGGTAAGTCTTTAACTAACTGTATAGGTCCTGCTTTTTATTCTATTCATAATGATATTAAAAATGGTAAGCATACATATTATGACTTAGAAGGTGGAAGAGGTTCCTTGAAGTCCTCTTTTGTCTCTGTAGAGATTGTGCATAATATGATGAAGCCAGAAAACAAGAAGCAACATGCCGCTGTATATAGAAAAGTAGGAGATACATTAGAGACTTCTGTATATGCACAGATTGAATGGGCTATTGATAAATTAGGTGTGTCACATTTATGGAAAATGACTAAATCACCTATGAGAGCAGAGTATCTTCCTACAGGACAGAGAATTATATTTAAAGGCTTAGACAAAGCTCAGAAATCTAAATCTATAAAAGTACCTTTTGGATATATAGGTTATCTATGGTTCGAGGAGTTTGATGAGTTTGCAGGCGAGGAAGAAATAAGAAAAGTTCAGCAGTCTGTTATCAGAGGCGGAAATAAGTTCATTGTTTTTAAATCTATGAACCCACCTAAATCAAGAAATAATTGGGCTAATGACTTTATAGAAAAAGAGAAGCTAAGACCTGATACATTAGTATCTCATACAACATACTTACAAGCTCCTAAAGAGTGGCTAGGAAAGCAGTTTATAGATGATGCTGAATGGCTCAAGCTAGTTAATCCTAAAGCATATGAACATGAATATATGGGAATCCCTGTAGGTAATGGTACAGAAGTATTTGATAATCTTGAGATTAGAGAGATTACAGATAAAGAGATTGCTAGGTGGGATAAGTTGTATCGAGGAGTTGACTGGGGTTGGTATCCAGACCCGTTCCATTATGGTTGTATGTATTATGATAAGGCTAGAATGACATTATACATCTTTGAGGAATTTAGAACTAATAAGATGAGTAATAGTGATACAGCACAGGTACTTAAAGATGATTTCAATGTAAGCCGTTATGATATAGTCACTTGTGATAGTGCAGAGGAAAAGTCTGTTAGTGATTATAGAGCATATGGCATTAATGCACGACCAGCAGAAAAAGGTCCAGGAAGTGTAAGATATAGCATGAAGTGGTTACAATCATTATTGAAGATTGTCATAGACCCAAGAAGATGCCCTGCGACTTCCGATGAGTTCAAAAAATATGAGTATGAGCTGGACAAGGAAGGAAATCCAACATCAGCATATCCAGACGCTAATAACCACAGCATTGATATGACACGATATGCAATGGAACCAGTATGGAGAAGGAAAGGAGCTTAATATGATGAGTAAGAAAGTATCTGTATTAGGTACAGATTATATAATTCTGCAAGATTGTAATACTACAGAGAATTTAAACAATAAAGGGCTTGATGGAGAGACTAATGTTTATTCTAAAATAATAAGCATACGCAATATGTCTAATATGTTAGATGCAGATAATCCTAATTATGAAAAAGAAGCTAGATATAAGGAAACAATGAGACATGAGATAATACATGCATTTTTCCACGAATCCGGATTAGAGGATTATTGTATGGATGAAGTATTAGTTGACTGGTTAGCTAGACAGTGGAACAAGATGTCTATAGCATTTCAAGAAGCATTGGAGGATTGTAATGAGTAAAAGAATTGTAAAAGTAGACAAGGAAAATCATATTATATGGTTTGACGATGGAAGTAATGAATATTATACAACAGAGGAAGATAATAACAGCATCATTGATAAAGAATATCAAAATGGTAATCATGCCAGCTATTATGGTGGCAAAGATAATCCTTATGAATGTGACAAGGTTATTAACGCATGGGGAGAACAGAATAACTGGAGTTTTCAAGATGGCTGGTATCTTGGAACAGTCCTCAGATATCTATGTCGTAATGGTAATAAGAAAGGCAACTCTAAAGAGCAAGATTTACAAAAATGTATAAACTATTTACAAATGTATTTAGATAAATTAAAATCTAAAAGAGAACAGACAGAACCCTTAGATTATACAGAATAGGAGTATGAGTATGATTAAAAGATTATTGAGACTTATTCAGGAAGCACTGAATAAGATGTTTGCTACTAAAGATATAAAAGCGGCATTAAGCATATCTATAATATCACAGGATATGCAGGATGCGATTGATTTATGGCGACAGATGTACAAGGATAACTCACCTTGGCTTGATGATGATGCTGGTATATACTCGTTAGGGCTCGCCAAGCAGATATGTAAGGAATTACAACAGCAGGTATTGAGTGAACTTGAAACACATATAAGTGAGCCAGGAGTTAGTGATGATGTAGCTGATGAAGATAAGCAAGCTGAGGAAGTAATAGATACAAGGGCTAAATACTTGAATGAAATATATACTAAGAGATTCTTAAAACAGCTTCCACAGACAATGGAAAAGGCTTTAGCGTTAGGTGGTATGATTATTAAGCCTTACTTTAGCAATAACGATATATATTATGATTATTGTTATCAAGGTGAGTTCTATCCTATAGCATTTGATGATGATGGAAATATTATAGATATAGCTTTCTATGATTCTTTCACAACCGCCGATTATGTGTATACTAAGATTGAGAGACAAGAATTTATTGCATCTGAACATAAGATTATAGTAACTAATACAGCTTATAGGGCAAAGGTTGTTAATAAAGATGATGATACAGTTGAGCAGGATTTAGGAAATGAGATTCCATTGACAGAAGTGAACAAGTGGGCTAATTTAGAGCCGTATGTGCCTATTGAGAATGTAGAGAAGCCTATGTATGGATATTTCAAGGTTCCAACAGCTAATAACATTGACCTTAATAGTCCACTTGGAATATCTATATTCAGCCCTGCCACTAAGTTAATAAGAAAAGCAGATGAACAGTTCTCAAGATTGGATTGGGAATATGATGGAGGACAGCTTGCGATTGATATAGACCCTAATGCAGTACAATATTCAACCGAATATTATGGGACACAGATGAAGCTGGATAAATGCCAAGATAGACTGTATAGAAAAGTAGATTTAGGACAGGATGATACCTATAATGCATGGGCTCCAGCTCTTAGAGATGCTAATTATATCAATGGACTTAATGCTTACCTCTGCAAGATTGAGGATATTATAGGACTTGCAAGGGGTACATTAGCACAGGTGGAAAGT
>OGDU01001412.1_pt1 | contig 18978 bp, 19 predicted proteins | sample 1570371 | NCBI WGS metagenome assembly OGDU01 (sample SAMEA2581977, study PRJEB24529) | metagenome | biome: Human gut stool | place: China | collected 2011
TGCAGGGGCTTGATGCATTAACAAGCAATACAAAGATGTCGGGGCTTGCAGAGTGCGGTGCTTTTGTTGCAACCGAAGGTTATCCAATTTTAAAATCGTTTGAAAAAGAAGTTGAAGAAGAGGAAACCGTAAGACCTCAAATTGCGTATTTGGGTGAAGATTATATATACGGTGAAGTAAAACTTTCAACAGATTTTGAAGAATGTTCGGAAGGGACGCTTCCGTTCGGTTGGGAGAGCGGTTATAATGGGGCAGGCACTTCGTTCGGTTGGACAGGAACAAATCCGTCTATCACTGCACAAGTAGTAAATGATTCTGCTAATGGCAAAGTATTGAATTTTGCTTCTACTAATAACGATGCTTTTGTTGCTATGCCCGAAATTAATTCAGATAACTATGTTTATGAAACCACAGTTATTGTAAATCATAATTCTAATAACACTTCCTCATTTGGTTTGACAAACGGTATGTACGGCGGATTGTCTAATGCAGACGGAACAATGTTTTTATCAATTTATACAAATAAGGCAGGATTATTACCCTATTATTATTACCGCGGCTCAGGCGGAAGTTCTCAAACTGCATTTGAACTTCCCGGAAATGTTTCTTTACCCGTATCCGGAGAAACCGTAAAACTTAAACTTGTTAGATTTGGTGAAAAATCTTACTTATATTATAACGGTGTTTATACTGTTACTATTCCGAATCGTGTAGGCGGATCGGGAAATGATTGCTTGGGATTTTTTATAAGCGGTGCCGATATTCTTATTACTGATGTCAAAGTTCAGGAAATAATTGCACTTGATGATATTTCAAGTGAAAACGAAATCGTTGACAGTCAAGAATATGATTTTTCAAAAGCAGAGCAATTTGATTTATCTCTTTTTAAAAAATCTCAAAACGCAACTGCCAATATTGTAAATGATGCTACAATCGGAAAAGCACTTGAATTCTCCTCATCAACTGAAGGATTTTTAACGCTTCCTAAAATCCACAGCAGGGACTATGTATTTGAAGCCAATGTTGTTATTGCTCACGATAGCGACAAAGATACTCCTGTAGGAATTTGCTTTAATATGTGGAATAGTTCGGGTGTAAATGAAGGCGGAGCAAATAATGCCGACGGCGGATATTACACTTCAATTTATACTAATCAATCCAAGGAGTTACAGAATTTCACAGATATATCATCAAATACAGTAACATCTTATAAGCCTTCACAAAATATAACTGTACCCTCAACAGGTGATATGTTAAATATCAAAATTATTAGCTTTAACGGATACAGTTATATTTATTACAACGGCATATTTGCTACTGTGATAGAACAAAGAGACGGTGATAGCAATAATGATTTTGTAGGTTTCTATACTGCTGACAGTAAACTCTTGATTACCGATGTAAAAGTTGATACGTATATTCCGCATTATTACGGATTTAATGAAGTAAACGCACAAATCAGTTATGCAGATATAATTGGCTCTACGAGTAATGCAAACGGTGTTAAATTTAATGCCTATTTTGATATTACCGACGAGAAATACTCTTCGGATGCAGAATTTGGATTTATTGTGAAACTTTATGATGAAATTGATGAAAACGGATTTACCGTTAGTGACAAATCGGCATTTGCACTTCCGACAGAAAAAACTCCTACAATCAAAAACGGTGTTCTTAATTACTCTGTCGAAATTATCGGATTATCTGATGAAATAAAGGATAAATTCTTTAATGCTCGTGCCTATATGGCTGTTAATGTTGACGGTGAAAAGGTATATTATTATTCGCCAATCAAGATTGTAAGTCCTTCTTCTTTTGCAAACGCATTGTTTTTTGATAATAATTCATCGGAAAATATCAAAATTGCATTAGAAGAAATATATGGAAAAACAATCAAATTCAGAGGAAATAAGATGCAAAGTTTAAACATAACACTGTTTTCGGATTTACATTACAAAGAAGGAATGTATATAGCTTCTGTTGAAGATTTAAACGGCATTCTCAAGAGAGCTAACGACAATAACAGTGATTTTGTATTATCAAGCGGAGATTTTTGTAATGATTATACCGGCTCGCCCGAATTGATAAATGCTTTTATAAACAATTCATACGGCTTGAAGGTTTATAATGTTTACGGAAATCATGAACTTGAAACAAACGGAAACACAATGAATAATGTTACACCGAATTTAACAAACGATAATAATGTCATCTGGGGAACAAAAGATGGTAAAATCGGTGATGGTTCAATAGCTTATTACTATTTTGATAAAAATGGATTTAGATTTATTAATCTTGATACAAACTATTCACTTAATCCGACAACCAACGAATGGGAACATAATTTACCTGCAAGTTACGGTGCTCCGGCAGGAAACAAAATGACTTCTTGTTTAGGTCCTGTTCAAACAAATTGGTTAGAAGAAACCTTGTTTGATGCTGCTGAAAACGGATTGAGATGTATAGTAAACAGTCATGTCAGTTATTCAAGTGCATGGACTTGTGCTCCGAATGCAGCCGAAGTTAGGGCAATATATTCAAAGGTTAACGGAATTTGCCCCGGAACGGTAATGATGTCAATTAACGGCGATTTGCATTCTAATCATAGTGCGGTAATTGGTAATATTCTTTATCTTGATATTAATACAGTCCGTAATGGTTGGTGGCAGAGTCCGGGATATGACCATTACGGTACGGATGATACATTTAGAAAAGTATCTTATGATTCAAACGGAAATGTTACAACTGTCAATGAAAATTACTATTTAAAAGATTTAAGCGGTGGAATCTTGGTTTTTCGCTGACCCATTGAGTGCTGTACTCAAAATAAATACTAACGGTGTAATTTCTCTTGAGGGTAAAAAGAGCACTTGGTATAATGGCGTTATTCCAACTGTTCATGATGAAAGTTATACTCCTGAGATTTCAAGCGGCACATGGAAATTGAATTTTATGAATTAATCGAAAAAGTATAGTTTTGGTAATTTGCTGATTTTCGGAGACAGCTATTCAACCTTCAAAGGCAGTATACCGGAAGGCTATGCCAATTATTATTCGGAAACCGAAGGGGCCGACAATAGCGTTACTTCTGCCAATCTTACATGGTGGGGACAGTTAATCAATGAAACCGACTCAAATCTTATTCGCAATGATAGTTGGTCGGGTTCTACCATATGTCATCAGGGCTATGCCGGTATGGACTGTTCCGAAACATTTTCCTTTTTAGATCGAATCGACCGGATGAATCATGATGGGTTTTCGAAAAAGGAAACCATAGATACCGTCTCCATTTTCGGTGGAATCAACGATAGCTGGGCAAATGTACCAATCGGAGAAATCAAGTATGATAATTATAGTGGTCAAGACCTTCGGACGGTTCTTCCCGGTATATGTGCGTTTTTCGGCAAAGTTAAGGAATATTGTCCCAATGCAAAGGTTATCTGTATTATTAATACAGGATTAAAGGAAGAGATTACATCAGGAATGTGTGAAGCTTGTGCTCACTACGGTTTCGACTGTGTCACACTCAAGGATATCGATAAGTCATCCGAGCATCCAACCTTTAAAGGAATGTGTGAGATTAAAAATCAGATTTTGCTGTCTCTAAATCAGTGATCGACTCTATTCTGAATCCCACATATTGTCTTTTAGCTAAAGCAAAAATGTAAAAAGTGGAAGCAATGTGAGCGTCAAACCTATAGGCGTATAAAAATACCTGTCGTAGATAGTACGGCAGGGAAAGAGAATTATTATATTTTGCAAGCGTCGGGTGCATTCCACGGGAGTCTGAATACCGAACCGTGTAAATGCCAATAATAACCATAAATAAAATTGGAGGTTAAAGGCATGAAAAACAGAAATCATGGTTCGGTATTCAGACTCAAGGCGGCCCGTCAAAAAACGGACTGCCTTTTTGGGTGGTGGAGCATAGCGGGATCGAACCGCTGACCTCTACACTGTCAGTGTAGCGCTCTGGCGAGCAAGGCGGTTACACACACCCTATTTCGCGCTCAAAATAAGCACATCTTCCTTTCATGCTTATAACTAAGCGGTAAATTGTATGATTATCTTGCAGATATTGACCACCAAGCGGAAGATATGTATGATCAACATGAAAACAAATGTCAAAACGTGAAGGTATAACCGAACATCTCACATCGGAGAAGAGAGCCCTGATAATGAGGTGTATTTCTTGCGCTTTTTTTCAGTAGTTTTCACGGTAAAAATTTCCGACGTGCCTGCAATCTCGGTATTGTAACTGCAAGACTGGCGGATACAGCCTTCCACTGTATCGCTATGTCTGTTGTTGTGCTTAATCTCAGAAAGCTAGTGCTTTTTTTGCTACTTTACTACAAAATGTGGATAGCATCGATTGATCAGAGAAAAACTGCTATTATTCAGACATCACATACACATACGGATACTTACCGCCTGTAAAGAACGGTTACGCCAATCCTCGATGTGCACGTAGGCTTTCTTGTTCAGCTCGCTGATGGTGGAGGGTGACACTTTTGTACCCCACATAGCCTCTGTAATATCTTCTACACGCCGAACCGAAACACCGGCAAGATACATTTCGATGAGCGCTTCCTCTACGCTGCTTTCTCTGCGGCGGTAACGCTCAATGATGGCTGTTTCAAAGGGAATTCCTTTTAATCTCGGCATATGCAGCGTTACCTCCCCGGAGGTTGTGGTGAGCTTCCGATCTTAATGACCGCTGCGGTAGCCCTGACGGCTCTCGTTTCTCTCATACCGTTCTGTCTGGGTCAGAGCTTCTGCTTCCTTCTCAAGCAGTTCATTGAGTGTTTCCTCGACGCTGCCTCTGACTAATTCACTGATTTGACTCTTGATTACTTCCTGGTTTAGGTGTAGAATTTTTTCGGACATGGTTTACAGTCTCCTTTCGAATGTTTGTCTCTCAACTTCATTCTACCAGAGCCGGCAAACCCTGTCTGCTTTTTTGTCCATTTTAAATTTGCGCAATTTATTGTACCTTATCGTTCTCCTCTCGATTTCTGCGCTTATTGTAATCTAAGTAATCACGAAAATCGAATGTACGGATAAAAAATCAGTGTACCCACCGTTTCGGATGAGCACACTCAATGTTATATTTCGGGATAGATTGCTTTTAATTGCTGATACATTTTTCTTGACGGCCTGCGGCTGCCCGACTCCCATTTCGCATATATACTCGGAGAAATACCGGCATTTTCGGCAAAATCAACTTGGTTAAGTCCATGACGTTTTCTGACCATATGTAACAGCTCCGTATATGGAGCACCTATGAAAATACAAAAATCGTCAAACAACAGTTCTTCGGATATATGCAGCATTTCAGCCGCAGCTACGGAAATTTCATACGGTATCGGGAAACGCCCCTGTTCATAGGCAAGAACTGTTGCCGGTACAATGTTTAACTTCTCTGCAAGTTGCCTTGTGGTAAGCCCCCTCAGTTGGCGATAGTATCGTATATATTCTCCGGGAGTACTTAAATCACTCAACGCTTCAAAAGTAAACCTAAAGTGCATCAGCATTTTGCCGTGTTTATACTCATATATCTCTGTGTGATTGAGAATAGTATCGCATTTGCACCAAAGTATAGAAGACAAGTAATCTACGGAAAGATAAAATCAGACATAGGACAAATAATAAGGAAATTGTGCGAATGGAAGGGAGTAGAAATTATTGAAGCCGAAGCCTGTCCCGACCATATACATCTTTTAGTGTCAATACCACCAAAGATAAGTGTATCAAGTTTTATGGGATATCTAAAAGGTAAAAGCAGTTTAATGATTTTTGACAAATACGCAAATCTAAAATACCGATACGGAAACCGAGAATTTTGGTGTAGAGGATATTATGTAGATACCGTAGGAAAGAACAAAAAGGCAATAGCAGAATATATACGGAATCAATTACAAGAAGATTTAGCGTACGAACAAATGAGTATAAAAGAATTGGTTGACCCGTTTACGGGTGAGCCAGTTAAGGCAAGCAAAAAATAACCAACCGCTTTAGCGGTAGCTAAGAGTCCGCTTGCGGTTGGCAGATTATTCGGTGGACTTTCAGTCCAGCCAGTAACAGCGGCTTATAGCCGCAGAGCAAACTACCGGCTTAGCCGGTAGTTATGATTATTTGTGAGGAAGTATGAAGAATATAGAATTTTATGAAGTAAATAATGCTTATATAGATTATCTTTTACCGTATGCGCCGCATTTGTTTCATAACAAAAAGCCGGGGCAGCACAATGAGCGCAAGTATATCGGCGTAGTGTTACATATTAACGATAACGATTATTTTGCTCCGTTATCCTCATATAAATCTAAGCATGACGCAATGAAAGAAAAACTGGATTTTCTAAAGATAAAAAAATATGCTGTTATTAACCTTAACAATATGTTCCCCGTACCCGAGTCCGAATACAGCTATGTTAAAATCGGCGAAGAAAAGAACGATAAATACAGGTCGCTTTTACAGGCTGAATACCGTTATATAAAGTCAATTCAAGGAAAGATAAGGAAAAATGCTTTAGAGGTTTATAAGCATAAGATTAAAAACGGTGATTCAACCGGTTTGGCTAAAAGGTGTAATGACTTTATTGAATTAGAACGGCTTTGTAAGGAATATAACGAATAAAACAATTATGAATCGGTCTTTTTACCACGGCACGACAAATTGCCGAGAAATTACCTCAGCAAAACACCGCCTATCCCTATTGGGACAGACGGTGCTTTTTTATGCCGCTAACGGCATTTCCATTTGGTTCTTAACGGCTCGCAGCGACAATTCCTGCGACTGCATTTGCAGCAGCGAAAAGTCTTTGTCAAGGTCGTCAAGCCGGCGTTTGAGCACCTGTTCGTAGGTTGCCTTTTTAGCCTTTAACGCCTCAATCTTTTTGAGCCAGCGGTTAATAACCGCAGCAGATGAGCAGCCGTTGTCAATGAAGTGCTGAATACGCTCCTCGTAGGTTTCAATATCTCTTTTGTAATTCATATAAAATTCAGCCGTCATTTTCTCACGCTGCTTTTCATCGTTCGCCACGAACATACTGTTTGAGGAAACATTACCCGCGTTCAGATTGCATTTTGAAAGCGCCTCAATGTAATCCTCAAATATGTTTAACAGCGGCAGATGCGGATTGGGTATAAAATACAGGTTGCCGTGAATATTTATCTTGACCGCCTGCATTTTTTCGAGTAAAAGCTGCACAACCGAATCAACATGGTCGGAATTGTAGCAGCTTTTAAACCGATCGAAAAGAGTGAGCGCCTGCTCGCAGTATTGCGCCGCGTCAATATCCGAATCGTATTCGGTATTATCGTAGAACATTTCCTCGGTTTCACGCTTGAACGCTATGTTCGCGAGCTTTTTGTAATTGTTGGTTGTAGAGTCAAGCGTTTCCTTTACAAGCTCGCGGCAGATAACCGATGAGGTGTCCTGCTTGTTATCCCGGCAGTAAATGCGGTAGATATGCGTACCGCCCGCGTCCTTATTAACCACACGGTCCTTAAGCGCCGTGGTAGCGTATCTGTACGCGCTTGCCGCCGATTCGCGCGCGGGCTTTACCTTCGGTAAATTAAAGGCCTTGCCAAGCTCAATAAATTTGTCCTTCGGTATTAAAATGTTTGCGGTGGAATAATAGAGCAGCTTGCCTATTATTCCGTCGTTTCCTTCGTTTACTCCCATATATGACTGCATTTCCGGCATAAATCAATTTCCTTTCCGTATAGCTTTTGGGTATGCTCCGTTTAGGATTTTTCAGAATCAGGGTTCGAGTGCAATATGCTTATCGAACATAGAGGAATACCGTTCATATTCTTCTCCGCCTATTTCCTTTAAAAAATCCTCGTTGAAAATCCAAAGGGGATAAGAGCAATAACCGCTGTTCTTGGTAAACCCTGTTTTCTTTGCTATGCCGTATTTTAAAAGCTGGTCTGCAAAGGGACAATTGTTGGTATCAATATATGCGGCATTTTTTATAGATATAAATTCTCCGAACGATACGGTAAGCTTTGCAAACGGTTCTCCTACTTCATAATCTTCCGTAGATTTCGCCATATACAATTGGATTGCAATTCCGGTCAATTTCTTTTTTCCGTACATCAAATCGCGAACGGGGCAAAGCTGAAGCTCCGGTTCTACAGTATAGGTTTCTCCGTCAAAAAGTTTAATGTCATAAGTTTTCATTTTGGTTTTTCCCTTCATTTTGTATTTTTTCTTCGTATTCTTTTTTGAGCTTCCTAAATAAAAGTAGGTCGTCGATCCCTTTCTGATCTATAGGCCAGAAAAGGCGCTTGTAGGTTTCACACAGCGGTGCGCATATTGCCTGAATTTTAACCTGCGCTTTCTGCACCTGCGGGTTGGAGCGCACGTCCATATCCACAGCCTCAACTATTTTCTTGGGTGACAAAGAGGATATAACCTCCTTTAAAAATCCGGTGTTCTGAACGCCCGTAAGCCCAATAAACAGCTTATCTCCCGACAGAAAGCTTGCTGCGTCGGCTTTTAAGCCTCCTTCTGTCAAATAAACGGTATCGCTGTTACGGTTCCCGGTTATGTGAATGTAGGATGAAATTGAAGTGCCCTCATAATCCTTTTGCTTACCCGACGAAAACCACATAAACCTCGTTCCCGTCTTTTCGATCGTTACTCCTTCGGGAGTGGTAACCTTTTTTACGGGAGGGTTGTCAAAACGGATCTGTAAGCCCTGTATGCGGTTTTCGCTGTCGCGTATGGGAATTAAGATACCGCTCTTAAACGCCGCTATGTGCCATATGCCCTCTGTCCTGTAAAACCCCGGCATACCGCAAAGGTCATAGCGGGCGGATAAATTGTCGCATATCCATTGCCGCTCCGCCTTGTCGGTGGGAAAGCTGCGGTACATATTCTTTGCTATTCTCTCGCTGTCAAGCCCTCTGTTCAAAAGATTTGTAAAATGCGCGGGGTTTAAGCGCAACAGCCTTAAAAGCTCGGAATATATCTCGCTTCGTTCGTTAATATCCCGTATCGGTCTTTCGGCTTTCGGGGATATTACCGGCACGTCGTACCGCCTGACCGACGGCTCGTTTAAAAGCGCCTTGTAGCTTTCGTAATTCTTAAGGGTTACACCGTTCGGATTAAAGCTTGAATAAAGCGTAACTGCATTGCCGCCGGTACCGCAGTTATGGCAGTAAAACATATTTGTGAGCCTGCTTAAATACATACGGTAACGGTGGTCGCAGCAGTAGGGACAGCGCGCCTCTACCTCGTCGTTTCCGAGTGTGGAGGCGCGGATGTCCAATCCGCAAAGCTCGGCCGTGTCTATAAGGTCAAAGTTGATGTATGCTCCCATTTATGACGCTTTTTTAAGCGGTTCGGTCGCTTGGTTCATAGATTTAACCGACAGCGGCGCATTTTTAACCATTCTTAAAAATACCGTCTGACGGGGAAGGGCGGACATATCGAAATTTGCAACGCTTTCGGTGTTGTCAATAAAAACGGGGAAATTAAGCCCGGTAAGCCTGCGCATCAGCGCGCATATTTCAAGCCCTGCCGCCGTGCGTTCGGATAAGGAAAGTGCGGCAAAATCCCTGCCTTTGTATGCAAAACGGAATACGCTTTTAAGCTCGCCCGTTGTTTTAACGGGTTCAAATAATGTTACGCTTACATTCGGCATTTTAAGCTCGCGTGATAAAAGCTCGCTGCGCTTTGAAATGTATTCTTCAAGAGAAGCCGTAATGTCTGCATATTTTCGCTTTTCGGCTTCAAACGCCGCAATCTCACCGTCAAGCTCGCGTATTTTACCGTTAACCGAATATTCCCTAAGCTTTTTAATCTGCGCTTCAAGCGCGGCAAGGGCCTGCTCCTCGGCGCACAGCTCGGAATATTCTTCGTCGGATAAAAGTCCGCGGGATAAGAGCATATCTATTTCCTCAATTTCCTTTTGGATGATTTCGGGCGATGAGCCGTCGGTCCTTTTAAGCTCGTCAAGCTCTGCCGTCAGCCTTTCTATATCGTCCTTTTTAAATTGCAGAAAGGTGTCTTTGCTCTTTTGCTCGGTTTCAAGCAGCTCGGCTCTTGTGGCTTTAAGCCCCTCGGCGGCTTGAACCGTACGCCGCATTTCGGCGGATATATCCGCCCTTGCGCTTGTGAAAAGGTCGTCGGTAAGAATAACCGAGCAGGTGGGACACTTTTCTCCGGGCTTGAGACTTAAAAGCTTTGCTTTAAGGGCGGAATATGTGTTTTTAAGTGCAGAAATTTCCGCGTCAAGCTTTGCAATTTCCCCCGAAAGCTTTGAAGCATATTCGCGCTCCCTTGCGTTATTAAGCTTTTCGGTAAGCGCCGCCGCTTTTACCGCAACAGGGCTTTCAAGCGTGCTTTTAAGCTGTTCGGTAAGCTCACTTCTCCGTTGCCTGAAAGAATTAAGGTCAAGACCCGAAAACTGCTTTTCCTTGAGTATATGCACCGTAGCGGCCGAAACCTCAGCCTGCTCGTTTAAACGGTCACACTCTGCGTCGTTTGCCTGTACGGTTTCTCTGAGGGTTGCCCTTTTAGCCTCGGCTATTTTTATCTGCTCGTCACATCGGCGAATGCCTGCTCTGTAAAACGAAAGCATAACGCCGGGCTCGGTTATACTTATTCCCTCAAGCGGCTTTTTAAAGCCGTCCGACATAGCCGCCAAAATACTGTCGCTGCCGACCGTTTTAAGATTGCGGAAAATAAGCTCTCGCCCTCGCGCTTCCCCGAATGAGGTAAGATAAAAGGGATTGAATATGCAAAGAAATGTGTCTTTATCGCAGATAAAGCGGTTAATTTCCTCCTGTCTTACAGAAAAGCTGTCGAATATAAGCTCGGTTTTAGAGCCGAATCTTCGCCGTATAAGGCTGTGCAGTACGCCGTTTTGGTCGGAGAAGTCTACCTTTACTTCACACCCTGCGCTTTCGGAGTTAATAAGCCTATCCGCCTTTTGCTCTCCGAAATATGTAACACCGTAAAACGCGAATGCGACTGCGTGGGCAAGGGTGGTCTTTCCGGTGCCGTTGTGCCCGGTGACGCAGTTAACGTCGCCGAGCGCAAAGCTTACAGGCTCCTTTTGGTTGCGAAAGCCCGAAAGTGAGATTTCTTTAATGCTTATTTCGGTTATCTGTTCCATAAGCACACCTCCGTTATTCCCAAGGTAAAGCGTTCTGCTCGTTTAATTCCGTTATTCCGTCGGGCGTTTCGGTTTTGCTTATAAGGGTCAGCATTTCGCCGTAGGTCTGCATATCCCGCCGTATTATTGTGGTCTTCCACAATTCGTCTCCGAACTCGCCTACAATAAGCCAGCGGCTGTATTTATCCGGCATGACTTCTGTGCGGATAACATTGAATACCGTATACCCCGGCTGTACCAAACAGGGGAAGGAATTACGGTAGCTTTCGAGCACCTCGCTTTTGCGCTTGTATTCCGGCTCGGTTTCCTTTAGAGTTTTCAGGTTGTGCTCCGAAATTTTAAGCGCGCGGTTAAGCTCGTCCGCTTGTCTTTCAAGCAAAGAAATTTCTTCGCTTGCCTTATCGTATCCCTTTTTTAAGGTTTTTTCCTCAAAGGCTTTAAACAGTAAATAGACTAAGGCTATCCCTGCGGCTAATACCAAAAAAGCCAAGGTATACTTTTCGCGCGTCCATATGCCGCTTAAAAGTATTGCCGTTTCCGCCGTAACCGTCAGCAGAAGAATTGCGGATATAACTATGACCGCCGTTGCTGTTTCTGCGTTCTTTTTCATTTTTCTGTCTCCTTATGCTGCTTTTTCAAAGCCGCGTATAATGTTGTACTTGCCTATAGTCTCGCTTTCCCGTTCCTCTATTTGGAGTTTATGTATTATCTGACCCTCACGAAGATCGGGGTTGCCCCGCATATATCCGGTTATAATCCTGTTTTGCGGACTTTGCAGGGTAAGCATGGTCTGCGTGCCTTTAGCACCGTTTCGTACGGCCGACTTTATAACCCGGAACTTTATATCCGCGTTTGCAGCCGCGTCGGGTGCTTTGGGTTGCTCGGCAGGCGGATTTTCGGTGTTTTCGGCCTTAAAGCCTTTCTTCCGTTCCGCCATTTGCTTGTTATAATGGACAGCTAATTTTTTGTATTCGCTTTCCTTTATAACATAGCTTTTGCCGCGCTGCTCAATTTCAACCCATAAGCCCTCTAAATCGTATAGGTATCTGCCTATGCCGAGAACCGAAGCGGCTCTTTTAAGCGCACCCGAAAGTCCTCCCTTTACAGGCTCAATATCCGTGGCGCCCGAGCCGTCGGATTTTTTTATCCATTCGTTTCGTTCTAGGCTGTAAACGGAAATTGTGCAGACATAAGCCGAGGAATTGTCCTCCGCACTCGGAGAAACAGCAAATTCGTTCTGCCAGTTTTCGGGACCGAATATTTTGTCCAGCCGCTCCTGTATCGCCCTTGAGTCAACAAACGGTACGGCAAAGCCCTTGGTTTTGTCGCCGCTGTTGTAGGCGGTGCGCCATTCAATATCCGAGGCGGGGAAGGGGAGTAAAAGCTGTTGCTTTTGTATTTCGGTCATAAAGCTACCTCCCTGTAAAAGTCCGAAAGGGTTTTCCCGGACGGAATAAGAATATCCGAATAATAGTGTTCGGGAGACTTATCCGCCAAATGCTCCATAAGCTCGCGGTGACCGAGTTCCAACCGGTTATGACGGATATTATAATAATCGTCGTTATCCGGCAGACTTAAAATGTAATCCGGCATATTTGAAAGGGAATACGGTGACTTTATTTCGGGCAGAGAATTACCGCCCGTGCAAAGGATAAAGTCGTTGCTGACATTTGAAAACGGATAGGTGTACATAAGCGAACTTTCTCGCAGTATGCCGTTTCCCGTAATTCCCAAATACACCTTTTTAATTTTTTTGCCTGCGACCTTGAAACCGAAAACAAGCTTCGGCAACGGAAAGTCTCTGTATTCCGTATTCATATATGTAATATCCGCTTTGTTATACGGATACTCCATTGCTGCCGAAAAGCTGCCCGTTTCGGGGCAGCAGCTGTAAAACAGCGCGTTTTTCGGCAGTACCGCGCGGTATACGGGTTTTATCTCCCGTATACTGCTTTTAATGCATACAAGCAAATCGCTAAGGGAAATACATTTGCAGGATTTTATGCCGTTTTTTCTTTCCTCAACGAATATTTCCGCGCTGTCCGAAATGTGGATGGATAATCTGTCACGCTTCATTATGCCGCCTTCCTCCTGTCGTTTATATTCTTCATCGGTATAATTTTCATTTCCCGGTTTCCGTTGAGTCTTTCAAGCTCCGCCAAAGATTCTTCGATAAAATGCAGTATTTCGGCTACCGCCTGTACCATACTTACCGTTTGGTAAAATTCCGGACCTATGTATACCTTGAAAAAAGCTTTTTTAACGGATGTTATATTGTAATCGTAATCGTAGGAATAGTCGCCTATTGATTGCATTTCGCTGTTTATACGGCTTTCAAGTCGGTAAAGCCAATAGTTTTTATCCTTCGGTATTCCGTTTTTGCCGCCGTATTTAAGCGCCTCGCGGATATACCTTTTAAGGCAGTCGTTACGGTATACAACCACCGTACTGTCTGTCTCGTCGCCTTCATCGTAGTCAATCTCTCCATCCATCTGTATAAGCGCGTCATAGAAGGTCTCATATTCCGAATCGTAGGATATATCGTTGTCGGTTATAGGGAATCCGTTGTCATACAAATATTTATCTATGACAAGTACCGACATATCGTGAACAATATCATCTGTATAACCGTTAAACACAAAATTCCTCCTTATAAAAATTTTGTCTGCGAGATAAGCGGCGCGGTCTTTTGCAGCCTGTCATATAATTCATACAGCACTCGGTTTTCCGGGCGGTCAACCGCAACGTTTTTCTCGCAGTAACGGTATACGGTTTCGATGTCGGAAATTTCAAACGCATCCATATTTATCTCGCTTGTATTGACCGTTTTTTCCTGCATTTTCGGAATTATAACCGCCCTGTAAAGATAGGCGGCTCCGGGGGATATCCGTTTAAGCCTTTTCGAGTGCTTATCCGGCTTTTTTGAGGGGACGGCTCTCAGATTCTTCATAAAAAGCTCCGGTATTATTTCCGCCTGCATTCAAAAGCTCCTCCTCCGTTACAATTTTGGTTTTCGGTAGGGAATAATCCGTTATAATGCAGAAATATCTGCCGCCCGCACTTTTGCGCCTTGAGTAAACATAGCCGTATCCCGTTTCCATACAGGCGTTGCAGCGCATCCAGTCCTCACGGGAAATATCTCCCCAGTCGCCGCAAATATGCTTTTCAACCGCGCATACAATATCCGTTTCCGAAAGTATTTCCTTTGCCTTCCTGCTGACGGTGTATTTGCCGATATCCCTTATTTTCATAAGAATGGGTTTTGACGAGTACCGATTGTTCAGGGCTTTAAGCGACACAAGCGCTCTTTGCTCCCGCTTTACCGCCTTTAAAAACTCCTCATAAGCCAAGGATAATTTTCTTATGCTTTGCGGATAGCTTTTAAACGCAAATGTCAGTCTTTTTTTAGCACGGTGCGCCGCAAACGAACGGAATAAAAGTATTATTTTTGCCTTTAGCTTTTTACCCAAATTCATATGTACCCCTTTTCACGCGGCGGCAGGCAATACGTCTGCCGCTTTTATGCGAATGCTCCTCATTGTGCTTTCAAGCTCCGAAACGCTTCTTTTAAGACTTAAAGAAATTTCGGAAATATTAAAGCCGTCAAGCAAAAGCGTTAAAACCTCGCGCTCGTTTTGAGCGAACAGCTTTAAAAGCTCTTCTATCCGTATACGCTCCAAAAGCTCTGTTACCCCGTCCGTTTCGTCTTTCAGGGTTTCTTCAACCGTGCGGTAATAATCGTCGTTTTGATAAAGGCTTATAACCTTTTCTTCGTTTTCCGCTTTAAGATCCGCAACGGTTTTATCCATTGCCGCATATGCGCGCTGTTTAAAGTCGCCTTTAGTGTCCTTTATAACGCAATCCAAAAATGCGAATACAACCGTATCGTAGTATTCGTCTGCGTCTAACCCCCTTTCCTTTAAAAATTGCGTTACCGTTTCGTGTTGCTCCGCCGCAAACGCGGCTTTTTCCTTTGTTAATGTCATTTTTCTGTCTCCTTCTTTTTTAAGACGCCAATAAATCGAACAGCGTCAGTTGTTCGTCCGGCGTAATTATCTCTGTCGGCGTATCGGGCTTTAACAGCTTTAAGTCCGGCTTTTTACCGTTTTTAATCGCCATTTTCTTAAAGGTTGCCGTTAAATCCTCTACGCTTTCCTTAATACCGTTTACAAGGTCATGGGCAAGCTGAGCCGTCATATCCGTGTTTTGCGACATTGCCGCAAGCCCCTCGTCGGAGAGCTGTCCTTCTATCATTGTCGCCGCCGCAAGCTTTGAGGACATAAGCTTTAATGCCCTCTGCTGCATGGTATCCTTCCAATAGAACAAATACACCTCTATTTTCGGTGCGGTCTGGTTTATTCGCCAGCTTCTGCAGGAAGCCTGCCTTAACACATAAAGGTTAAAGGCAAGGTTGTAGAAAATAAGGGTTGTAAACTCGTTGAGATCAAGTCCGGTTTGTATCAAAAATGGATTTGTAATAAGCACCTGCATACCCTCATCAAGCTTTTCCTTAACCCATTTTTCCCGTTTTACAGGCTCTACACTTTGCTTTAAAATACACGCCTTAATGCCCGAAGCGGATAGGCGTTTGTTCAAAACCTCCTGCGTATCGAGGCGTACCCATGCGGTATAGACAATTACGCGTTCTCCGCTTTCAGCCTTATGCTTAATAAGCTCCAAAACCTTGTCGAGCTTATCGCTCGGTTCGTTTTCAAGATTTTTCGTAACAAGGGCGAAATCTGCGGCGCATACAGGCTCGTGACCGTAGGGTTGGTCGGGGTATGCCGTCAGCAGATTAAGATACGGGGATAACAGCTTATTTGCAAGCCGTCTGTTCTTTCGCATAACGGTTTTAAATTCGTTCTCAATATGCCTGTATTCCTTTTCTATGTTTTCGGACATTTTACAGGCTATCGGAATTTCCTCATAATCCGGCAGCTCCTTTGCCATATCGTAGAGCGACAGGAAAACGGTGTTTTCCATAAGAAATTTGGAATACACTATCGGGGATATACCGGGCAGGAATTTTTCACGAACCTTTCGCGTTCGGCTTTTTGAAGCGGCGTTATACTTCGTCTCGGTCGTTTCAAAAAAGCTTTCCACCACTCCGTACCGCAGGCAAAACAGTCGTGCGTCTTTGTACTTAAAGCCGTCGGCAAGCATAAGGCGGGGTTTCAGTCTGAAAAGCAGATAAAACATACCCTTTGCGTAGCCGTTGATTAAGGTTGCCGTCATTGCTATTACCTTTTTCGCCATACCCGCAAGCTCCGCCATAGCTTCGCCCTGCGCGCTTTCTCCGGAATACTCGTGCAGCTCGTCCGCTATATATGCGTCTATCCTTTTAAACCGATGCTTTATATACCCTGACAGAGGATACCGCTTATATGCTCCCTGCGCCGGAAATATACCGTTCGGGTCATCTGAAACCGCCGCACCCTGTTTTTTCATACCGTCCGTTTTTACCCGTCCCAAATATCTATAGGCGAATTCACGGTGAATATATCCGTAGCCGCCTATTCTTACCCATTCGTTTTTGGCGGGGTTAAGGCAATCGGGATTAACAGGCTCCCATAAAACGGTTTTGCAGCTTTGGCACTTATGGTTATTTGAGTTTTCCTCGCGGAAGTAAAAGCTGTCGGCAGGAACGGTATACTGTATTCCGTCTGCCGATTCGGTCATTTCCTGAACGGCGCCGCATACAGGGCATACAAATCCCTTTCTGCGCTTATTCCACATAACCGCAGGCTTACGAAGATAACCGTTTCGGGCGCTTTCCTTTGACAGCACCATAAATACAGGCTTATTTGAGGTTTTGTAAAGCTCATACATTCGGTCAATATCCGTAATGCTTGATACTGCCCTCGCTATACAGTCGGGAACGGTTTCATAAAGCTCACGCACCCACTTTTCAGCCACGTGCGACGGGCAGGTTATAACGTTAATACGCGCCCCGCCGCCGAGCGACTTTTGGTAGGCGTACAGTGCCGCCGCACCTATTTTTGTTTTACCAGTGCCGCAGCTTGATACCAGCATAGTCATTTTTTCTTTTTCAAGCTGACGTTTAATTGCCTCGGTTCCCGCAAGCTGAGCATCAAACAGCGAATATCCGTTCTTTTTCCGTATATATTCGTTTACTGCTTTAAGCTCACCGCAGATTTCCTCCCTTGCGGGGTTGAATACCGGAACAAAGCTTGACTGGATTTTCCTTGCTATATCCTTACCGAATGCATTCAGGTATTGCGTGAAGGTCTGTATTTCACTAAACGCCCCGTCACCGGGTTTTGCGTCAGGAATACATATCTCCCCGTATTTCAGTCCGTCGGTCAGAATACGCGCTATTTCCTTTTCTCCGTTTTTAAGGGTCACCGCATACGCCGAGAATGAAGCGTCCTTACAGAATACGTTAAGCTTTTTAAGAATTTTTCTCGCTTTAAGCTCGCGTATAAAGTATTCCTCCCACTCCGGGATTAGGGGTACGGAAAGCTTGCTGTCAAGCTCGCAAAACAGCTCCGACTCGCATTTGCATAATATATAAATATCCTGCGGACTTTCTTTATCTGTTTTAATGTTGTCGGTAAGCTTCATTACGCATTCCGCCGAGGTATTCGCAGCCTTAATTCTGCGTTCGTATTTTCCGCCGAATGAGGTAAGCTCAGTCTCGCAGGTCTCTCCCGGCAGCTTTAATGCAATTTTACTGCCGCTTGTGAGCGCGTCGGACATTGCGAGTACCGTTTCGGGGTAGCCGCCGAATCTTATGGCTACGAGCTTTTTGTCGCCGCCGAACACCACCGTGTCGGCGTAATCTGTTATACCCACGCCGTATTTTTCATCCTTCAGCACTATGGGTATAAGGCTTTTGTTGTTTTCGGTGATAACACCCTCTCCTTTCTGCCGCCGGCCTTACCGTCTCAAAGAAATTCCGAGTAAAAATGTAAAAATCTTTTAAAGACGGCAAGACGCAGGCTTTCTTGTGTTACATCCGGTAGGGAAAACGCCCGTTTCGGGTGCAACACTCTATGTAAAAACAAAAAAGACCGACCTGTCCTGTAAAAATACAGAATGGTCGGTCAATTTTGCAATTACCGAATTTAATTGTCGGGCGCTTTAGGTTACCCCAAAACGCAAAAAAGCCGGACTTATCCCTTTAAGGGAAAAATCCGACCTGTTTCCTCAAACCAATGTCATAATTTGAAAAGTCAAATTTGACATCACACTCAAACCATGTTACAAGTTTATTATATATGATGAAGGGCGGGTTGTCAAGGGGCGGTTATAATAAAATGTTATATAATCGCACAATCAAATTCCGCGTCCTTTAAAGAGTAGAAAGCTTCTCCTGTTTTAATGTAAGCCTTCATTTTAACAAGGCAGGTTGCAATGGCAATTTCCTCATCGGAAAGGCGCGCAAGGGGGAAAGGATTTGTATAAAGCACTTCACCGCCGCCCGTAATGTTGAAAAGGCACATTCCGTCAAGGCTTTCTTCGACACCGTATGTGTTGCGGTAAATTTCAAAGCGTTGGGGAACGCCGTCTTTTAAATAAGAGCAGGTGTTGTTTACTATTTCGCCGTTTGTGCCGCGTATATTTATCTGCGAAGAACGGATATCCGAGAAATACTGTTCAAACGAAAAATCGTACACGGCGGTTTTATCTTTAAACTTAAATATCTTTATTTTTTCCTCTTCTTTTATTACGGCCGGAGTTATATATCCCGCGCGGCTGTTGTGCAAGTTTTATTTCTGTGACGAAGAGATTTACTTCCGCAGGAACTCCAGCAGTGCCTCCCGTGAAATACGAATCTGCCTACCGATGCGGACGCTTCGTATCTGGCCGCTGCGGATCAGCTC
>OGDU01001413.1_pt1 | contig 18962 bp, 18 predicted proteins | sample 1570371 | NCBI WGS metagenome assembly OGDU01 (sample SAMEA2581977, study PRJEB24529) | metagenome | biome: Human gut stool | place: China | collected 2011
CTATCGGCAATGCGGTATGCGATGGGAAGAAACACATATATGCCCGTAGTAGTTGCCAATTATATCAAGCGTCACCGTCAGTTTCTGGATGGTAAGTTTCTCGTTTTGGCTACCGATGATATTCGCCGGCATCTTGAAGACTATGCAGAATATGATCCAAATGCAAATCTCTGGCACAACCTTTTAGATGCGCTCAAAGCAGAACAGGAGGAGCGTGCTACTCGTCAGGCAAGAAAAATCAGACCGTGTCCGGTCTGCGGGGAACCATTAGAGGTTACCAGCATTACTGACAACCGGCATTCACCTGGTGGCTTTGATGTGATAGCTCGCTGCCAAAATTGCCGCTCTAATTACAAGTGGTTCTGCGATAAGGACGGCGGCGTCACAGATATGAAAGAGCATTTTTTCGGATAAGGCGAGCGTGAATCTCGGTAGGAAGCGCTCGGTATATCCCTTATCTATAGTGGCTCAACCTTTGAACTGCGCAGTATCTTCCGTAGAGTAGTCAAAACAAAAATGCACGCTCATATGAGTGGATGCTTTCCCGTATTCTGGTACGTTTTCCCTTAAAACGCCCCTCAAATTACGGGAACGCGACGGCTATTAAGAGAAAACTAATTCAATTCAAAATAGCAGCGTTGCGTCAGCAGGTGTTACATGATCCTCGAAATCTGCATTGTATTCCTGCGATAACTACTAACGGATATACGAGGCAACTCTTGCGGGAAAGACAATTTTGTGGTTTTATATTCATGGGCATAGAGAGGGTAAAATACTATATCCGCGAGTTCGGCGCAAGCCATGTGGGTTCCTAATTTCACCCTCAAAGGCAACACGGTTAGAGTATGATTTTGTGACGCGAGTTGCAGAGAGTGAGTTCTATCTCCAGAAGGCAAATGCGTGAGAGTATTCTTTGTCTATGGCGGCGCAAAATATGTACGATCTGCGCCGAAAATCGCTCTTACTTGAAATCACTTTTTCGAGTGGTTGAAAACGGCGGTTTTGCTGCTTGACTGCGGAACGTCCACCTTGAAAAGTCCGCTGTTGCTGGGGTCTGACGCCCCTCGCGTTCACCCAAGACCGCGAAAACGCCCGCCAAGGTGCACCTTAGACTGCGGTTTCAAAACCCCGGAAAGCCCCGCACTGCGGGGCTTTGTGGCTGAGAGGGCCCCAATTACGGGCACCTCTCTTTATCTTGTACTAAAATCGAACGGCCTTCGCCACCCGAAAAACTTTCCTGAAAAGTTCGGCTTTTCGTCCAAAACCGTTCCCGTAAATATTGCCAAAAAGTTACCGCTACAACTCCGTCCCAAACCGCTTTTCATCCTGATTTTCAACTTCTTGCACAAACGGCCCACGTTCGCTTTCACAGGTGAAAGCGGGTACACACTCGGTCTTCGGAGAAAGATCGCACACAGCGGCTTACACGGCGAAACACGGGACGTTTCGGATGGGGGTGGTATCATTACCCTCGATACGAGCTGCACGTTCACGAATATCCCCGGGCCAGGTATCAGAACGGCAAACTCTGCCGCTTTTGGTCTTGCCCGGAGGCGTCGCGGCCCCGCTGGGCTGCGTGATCCGGTGAGTGCGCTATGGATTATGTGGTGAGCATTTGTGACCCTTGATTTGGCCACGCTTTTATATACATACATTTCCCGGTTCTCTGTGAACCCTCACTATCAGCAGAGGGAGAAAATCAGGCAGAGCTGCCGCCATAAATTTTATCCCCAACCGTTCCTCGTCGCGTTTTTCAACTTCTCGCACAAACGGCCCACATTTGCTTTCACGGGTGAAAGTGGGTACACACACTCGGCTTTCGGAGAAAGGTGGCACACACGGCGAAACAGGGGCGTTTCGGATGGGGGTGGTATCACTACCCTCGGAGCGTTTTGCGCGGTTCGGAAACCCTGCGTGGCCGGGGCTTAAAGCGGCAAACTTTGCCGCTTTTGGGTCTTGGTCGGGAGCGCTCCCGAAGAACGCAGAGAGCCTTCGGAACAGCGATGCGCTTATGCGTGTCGCTGTTCCGAGGCGTCGCGGCCCCGCCGGGCTGCGCAGTCCTGTCGTTGTCCGTTCAGTGTGTTTGGCTGGTTTGAAAAGACTTGACCAAGCGTTTCGACAGAGTTACTATCACACGCAACGACCGAACGGCCAGCCGTTTGGCGCTTGTGTGGGAGCCGCTTTAGACGGTAAAATGAGAGCCATCACGCTTGATTTCAAGGAGAGTCATCATGAACGGACATTGCCTCACAAACGAACAGATCCTCGCGTTTTCCACGGCACTTTTTCAGGCGGAGCGGTCTCAGGCAACGGTGGAAAAATATCTGCGGAGTGTACGAGCGTTCTCGCTATTTTTGGACGGTCAGCCCGTTACGAAGGATACCGTTATGGCCTGGAAAAAGCACTTTCAGAGAGAAGAAAGCTATTCTCCGTCTACCATCAATATACTTCCCCAGCACCTGCTGCGGGACACCTCCGTCATGCGCTGCGGTCTGCGGGGGCTGGCAACTTCGGCAGTTCCTGAATGTAGTAGTGGTTATTGCTCTGGAGCCAGCGACCGTCTTTGGCGGATCGCTTGGTGGGTACTTTGCGGACGAAACCACGCTCTGCCAGGATCTTGATCGCACTGCGCACGGCGTTCTCGGAACAGCCGCAGTGCAGGGCAATGGTTTTCACGCTGGGCCAGCACAGTTCCTTTTGACCCGCGCAGCAGACCAGGTAGCTGTACACAGAAAACTGAATGCCGAATCCCCGCCTTTCGGGAACTTCGGTTGAAGATCAAGCGGCACTTCGGTGCCATCGTAGCAGCTGCCAAGTACGGCATCTCCAACGCCCGTGTAGAGGCTACGAACAACAAGATTAAACTTCTCATCCGTACCGCCTACGGATTCAGAAATACTGACAGCTTGGTCTCCATGATCATGCTGTCCTGTTCATGCGTCCAGCCGAGGCTTCCTGGCCGCTAAATCTTCCACACATACTACCGAAGCCTCATTTCTTTTCAATCAGCCTGCACTTCCATCCATATGGGCAAGCTTTTGTACTCTTCTTCGGAATTCTTCGCTGGTGGAAAACTCTGCCTTCAAAAACAGGTCAATTAGCTCCTCCGCAACCGTGGGACCAATGATTTGCGCGCCCATTGCAATAATTTGAACATTGTCATGTTCTACGCACTGATGTGCGGTATAAATATCATGACAAACAGATGCGCGAATACCCGGCACTTTGTTGCAGGCGATGCTCGCCCCCACGCCGGTACCGCAAAACATGATGCCGCGCTCCGCGCTTCCTGTCAGAACGGCGTTGCAGACCAGCTTTGCTATGTCAGGAAAATCCACAGGATTTGGGTCAAACGAGCCAAAATCTTCGATTTCGTGTCCTTTTGCCTTTAAGGTATCCAAAAGCGCGATTTTCAGCGGATAACCCGCGTGGTCACTTCCAACAGCAATCTTCATACGCCTTATTTCCTTTCTGCATTCTCTCAGACTTGTAAATGTGTCATTGCTTGATAAAGCCAGGTGATAAACGGCATCGTAAGGATACACAGCAAGGTTGTAACTACATTGATGATACTTCCCCAAAGCGCCGCATTGTCGTAAATTTGCGCCAATTGCGCAATGACTGCGCTGGAGGGTGCCGCAGCGGCAAGCGTTGTGATCAAAAGAATCTTAGCTGTATCGGGATGCAGTCCCAGCACCCAACCGCTGGAAAATAAAATCATGCAGGCAAACGGGTAGATCAGCAGTCGCCAACCGGACAGCATCAGCACCCTCCACAACTGCGAGCGCTGAAAGCTCTTCATCGAGCCGATCGTCATACCGATGGAGAGCATGCAGGCCGGTCCGATCATACTTCCAACATTTGTAATGGCGCTGTCCACGATATTCGGTAGGTCCCATCCCGCCAAAAACACGATAACACCTACGAAAATCGCAAGGATATTCATATTGCAGAGTAGTTTTTTTAGTTGGAACTGTGCAGCGTTGCTGATTTTGGAAATACCCATCGACCACACGACAACGGTTCCGATCGCCATGAACGCGCTGGCGTAAAAAATCCACTCCGCGCCCAGCGTGGCAGTAATCAGAGGAAACAGCAGCTGTCCACTGTTAGAGCAAATAAGAGAGGCTTCCTCTACCGCCGTTAGCCGCAGGGGCTCGCGGATCGCCCAGGTCAACGCAAAAAAGATGACATGTACTACCAGAGCGGCACCAAACGCCAGCAACAGTCCGGAGAGCCGCTCGGATGTATACTCGATTTGAAAAGACTCAAAAATGGCACATGGAATGACCGTATTAACAACAACCTTGGAAAAGTGCTGGACGGATTCCCCTTTTATGATTTTGCATTGGACCGCCAAAAAGCCCAACATCATCACAATAAAAAGCTCTGCGATTTGCCGCATGAGCTGAATACTCAGCATGACCCCGCCTCCGCAAGGAGTTCTTTCGCCCGTTAGATATCACATTCAACTTCCGTGAAACCAAATTTGAGGAAAAGGGAGGAAAAGAATCTTTCCTCCCTTTTCCTCCCTTTCAAACAACATGTACGCTAAGTTTTTTCACTTACTCCATACGGCCGAACTCAAAGCCAGCCAGCTTTTCGTAATACTTCATCAGGGTAGCGTTATCTTCACTGCCGAGACCGTTTGCAGACAGGTATTTCATCATGTCCAGCACGATACTGCCCAGAGGCATGGGGGCGCCCACGGCGTAGCCGGTTTCAACGGCGTTGACCATATCCTTGATATGCAGGTCCAGGCGGAAACCGGCTTTGAACTCCCGGTCCATAGCGGCAGTCAGCTTGCCGTCCAGGACCTTGGAACCGGCATATCCGTTGTGGATCGCGTTATAAACAACCTCGGGCTCCACGCCGGCCTTCTTGCCCATGGCAAAGGCTTCAGCGACGGTTGCAATCTCAACGGCGATGATATGCTGGTTCACCAGCTTCGTGGTGTTGCCGGCCCCTAGGTCACCGCACAGGCGCAGTGAAGAGCCCAGCACACTCAAAATAGGCTTCAGTTGCTCAAACAACTCCGGTTTGCCGCCGCACATGATAGACAGCTTGCCTTCCGCCGCGCCGCCGACGCCGCCGGAAACAGGAGCCTCCAGCATGGGAACGCCAGCTTCCTCGCACAGCTTGCCGATCTCCTTGGTGGCCAAGGGGGCGATAGAACTCATTTCCAGCAGGATCATACCTTCATGCTTGCCAGCCAGAATACCATCCGGGCCTGTGACAGCCGTTTTCACATGTGGGGAGTTGGGCAGCATGGTAATCACAACATCGGTGTTTGCAGCCACATCCTTGTTGCACTTTTCAGCAACAGCGCCGCATGCAACAATCTCCTCAACTGCCGCGGGAACAATGTCGTAAACGTGCACTTCGTGGCCTGCCTTAAGCAGGTTTTTGGACATCGGTCTTCCCATGGCGCCCAAACCAATAAATCCGATTTTCATTGTAGTGTCCTCCAAACATTTTAAAATATAGTGAAAATAAAATGTAAACGTTTCTTTTCATAATTATAATACCACTTCATGTATAGCTTGTCAATTGAAAAGAAAACGTTTTCACATTTTGACATTCAAGTTGCACCCTTTTTGTGCAAACTTAATAAACCAGCTTCAGCGGCCATCTCCCGCAATCTTGCGCATGGCTTGAAGCAGCGGATATGTCGCGATGAACTTCTGCAATCGCTCCTGATACTGCGCATGGCGTTCTTCATCGGGATACACCATGTGGGCCGGCCGGTTCCATGCGGAAAAAGATGCCAAGTTGCCTGTTGCCTGTCCTGCCAGAATCGCGCATGCCGAATCCCCGCCTTTCGGGAACTTCGGTTGAAGATCAAGCGGCACTTCGCTGCCATCGTAGCAGCTGCCAAGTACGGCATCTCCAACGTCCGTGTAGAGGCTACAAACAACAAGATTAAACTTCTCATCCGTACTGCCTACGGATTCAGAAATACTGACAGCTTGGTCTCCATGATCATGCTGTCCTGTTCATGCGTCCAGCCGAGGCTTCCTGGCCGCTAAATCTTCCACACATACTACCGAAGCCTCAAGTTTTTTATTGCATGCAGGGTTTGGATGGCGCGTTCCCGGTCATAAGCCAGATCCGTCTCAATACTCACTGTGCCGTCATATCCGGCATCGCACAGCCGCCGCAGCCGGTCCTGATGCACTTTGTAAAGCGCCGGTTTTAGCTCATCGCGGTGCCAGGGAGTTTCATCGTAATCAGAGATATGCGTATGCAGGACATAGGGAACCAGCGGGCGCAGGTCCCGATCATCTTCATGACTCAGCTCCATGTTCAAAAAGTCCAGGATCAACCCAATGCCGTTGTCCGACAGCGCGGCAACATATTCCATGCCCTCGTCGTAGTTATTCACAAAATTGCAGAAGAATGGCGCAAGAGGCTCCAAAGCGACCCTTACATTTACCAGGGCAAAGCACTCGGCGGAATCCAATAAAAATTCCCGCATTTGCGCGGCGGCCAAATCCCGATCAAACCCTTCAGGAAGTGTTCTGGAGGCAGGAGAGCCAATGCCAACCTGCCTGATACCAAGCTTTTTTGCACGGGCGGCCAGATGCCGCGCGTAGCGCTTGGTATTTTCACGGTCATATCCAGGGCCGGCAATTACCACCTCTGCCGAACAGTACGCATTGAATCCCACGCATGGCAGCTCCAGGTCCGACAGGCTCTGGCACAGCGATTCGAAATCTTGCTCCGGCAGCGCCGCCACTGCTTTTCCACGCAGTTCCGTGAAATCGTAGCCACTGTCCTTTACGGCGCTCAGTTCTTCAAATTGCGCGCAATGTCCAAATTTCATCAATAGCACCCTTTCGGAAACGAATTCGATCAAATTAAGGTCCGCGCCGCAGCTTTATGCCGTTGTGTCCTTGATCCAAATGCATAGCAGAAGTATCCACACAAAAACAATGGCAATATCCCGGCGAAGCCATATGAGCATATATTCCTTCCAGCCGATTTTGCAGATGCGAGTGGCAGCTGCCACAGCCACCATTCCCAAAATCCCTGCTGAAGCACCAATCTGGTGCAACAGTTGGTTTTTTGTGTAATAGGCTGTGATCAAAAACGCGGTGCCTATAAGGCCCAGCAGTGTATAAATCACTTTGCCAGAGCGCCCCATTTCCGGTTTTTCTGTCGTCTTGAAAAAAGAGTCTATAATCTTAGACATAGGAATACCCCAAATATAAAATACAAGGAGGAAGAAATATGGATATCTGCATTTCTCCCTCCTTAAACGTGAAAATTAGCCAATCAGGAACAGCGTGACCTGCGGCACCATGGTGATGACGATCAAGGTAATGATCAGCGGGATATAGAATATCGCCGTTCCCCGCAGCTGTTCTTCAAAGCTCAGACCCGCAACACGGGCCGTCGCATACAGGCACATACCAACAGGAGGAGTCAGCAGGCCGATCATCAGATTGAAAACCATAATGAGGCCGAAATGGACCGGATGAATATTGAAAGAAGTAGCCGCCGGTACCAGGATCGGCGCCAGGATCAAAATCGCGGCGTTGGATTCCATGAAGCAGCCCACAAACAGCAAAAACAGATTAATCATCAGCAGGAACACATATTTGTTGCTGCTGACGCTCAAGAAAAATTCCAGCGCCATTTTAGGAATCATGAATTTGGTCAGCATGTAGCCGTACAGAGTAGACGCAGCTACCACCAGCATGATGGCGGAGGCCTCACGGCAGACTTCCTTAAATATCTGGGGCAGGTCTTTCAGCCCCACTTCTCGGTAAACTACGCATACCAGGATCATAGCATACAGCGACGCCACTGCAGCGGCTTCCGTCGCCGTAAACGCGCCGGATAGGATGCCGCCGATCAAAATGACAGGAGTCATCAGTGCCAGGAAAGAAGACTTAAACAGCGTCCAGAGCTCCCGCAGGCTGGGGAAACCACGGCGGGGGTAGCGACGCTTTACGGAGATGATGGCCACCATGATGCCCAACGCGATAGCACAGACAACGCCGGGGACGATGCCACCCACCAGCAGATCGGAGATGGACACACTGGCAGCACAGCCGAACATGATCAGGGGAATGGAAGGCGGGATGATGGGTCCGATGGTGGAGGACGCAGCCGTGATGCCTGCCGCGAACTCCGTGTCAAATCCCTCGTCCTTCATGGCCTTGATCTCAATGGTACCAAGGCCGGCGGCATCAGCAACGGCGGAGCCGCTCATGCCCGCAAATACAACCGACGCCAGGATATTCACCTGTCCAAGGCCGCCGGGGATCCAGCCCACCAGAGCGTTGCAGGAATTGAAGATGCGCTTTGTAATGCTGCCAACGTTCATCATTTTGCCCGCCAGCAGGAAGAATGGGATTGCCAGCAGCGTGAAGCTGTTGACGCCAGCCGTCATTTTTTGCGCCATAGTGCCCATCTGCACCGGGCCGAAGCCGCCAGAATAGATCATGCCCACCACGGAGGTGGCGATCAGCGCGTAAGGCACGGCAACGCCCATGAGGAATAGGATCAACAGCAGGCCAACAAAAATTGCAATGATCATTTACCGCTCCCCTCCCACTTCATATTCCGCTTCCTCCTGGGCAAACGCTTCTTTGAAATGAATGGCCCTCCGAATAATAAACAAAATACCCAGCACGCAGCCAATCATCACAGGAATATATTGATAACTCATCAGCAACCAGCTCACAGAAGCAAAGGTCAATGTGCTTGCAGACTCGTAATAGCGCACCGCACCGTAAGCGGTGAAAACCAGAAGAACGACATATGCAACGGATATCACCCAATAAAGTACAGCCCGGATTGCCATAGGGATCTTATCGAAGAAAAAAGTCACTTTCAGCTGCTCGTTTTTCGCCTCCAGCAGGGGCAGCGTCAAAAACACCATCCATATGTAGCCCATCCGCGCGAACTCCTCCGTAAAGGGAGCAGAGATGTGCAGGACAAAGCGGAATAGGACCTGCAGCAGGCAGCAAATGAGCATAACCAGCAAAATGACTGCTGTTATACTCTCGAGGATTTTCTCAATTTTTTTCATATCAGGCTCCTAATGTCAGCATTGAAAAATCACGTCGGGTTTGAGGAAAACATGAGAATAAAGGGATGGAGTAACTGTTATCACATGGCGCAACAGCAGTTACTCCATTAAAATAAGTCTAGCCAGTTAAGTCAGATTCAAAAGCTTTTGCGAATATCAGCCCAGATAGTTGGCGATATAATCCTGAGCTTCCTTGGAATAGCCGGCCATAGCGGTGTTGATACCTACCTGTGCGGCGGCGGACCAGGCGTCCTTATCCACATCAACCACAGTCACAGAGCCGTCAGCCAGGACCTCTTTCCAATAACCATCGGCTAGGCTCTCCAGCTCGGCATCACCCCAGGCGTTGGCCTCGTCAAACGCTCTTTGCAGGATCTCCTGATCGGCGGGGTCCATGTTGTCATAGGTATCGGCATTGATGCACCAGTGATGCAGGCCTAACAGGTGCTCGGTATTCATGATGTACTTGTTGACCTCAAAGATCTTATTGGTGAAGATGTTGTCGATGGGGTTCTCCTGAGCATCCACAACGCCGGTCTGGAGAGCACTGTAAGTCTCAGACCACGAAACAACAGTGCACAGGGCGCCCAGGCTATTCCAAACGGTGACCCAATCGGGGATCTCAGGGACGCGGACCTTGACGCCGTTCAGATCAGCGGGGGTCTTAATTTCCTTGCTGGCAGTCAGCAGACGGGGAGTGCGCTCCTGCAGACCGATCAGGTAGCAATTGGCTGTGGACTTGGCGGCATCTTTGATGGCAGCGCCCAGGACGGGATCGTCATACACAGCCTTAACGTCATCGATATCTTTGAAAATGAAGGGAATGACGGTGGGGTCGATACCAGTGGCAATCTGGCTGCCGAAGTTATCGGCGAAATGACCGATATCGATCTCGCCGGTCTTCAGCTGCTGGATGTTCTCCAGCTCTGTGCCCAGAGTGGCATCCTGATGATAATTAATCTTGATACGGCCGTCGGAGTACTTGTCAGCCAGTTCAACAATCTTCTCGCCCACCAGACCGATGACGCAGCCGGTAGCGTCTGCAGAAGCCATAGTCAGCTCATAGGTGCGGCCTTCAGTGGGAGTTCCTGCGGGCTTTTGTTCTTTAGCGCCACATGCAGCCAGAGACAAAACCATGGTCAGTGAGAGAATCACAGACAGTACTTTTTTCATTATTCTTCCTCCTCATTTTTTAGCCAAAAACCAATTTTAATTGTTCTGTCAGGCCCGCTGTATTGACTGCACCAGGAAGCCAAACTTGAGGAGCATAATATTTTAACGGGCATAGCAGCAATTGAAAACGTATTCTTGGCTGTCTGTATAAATTGTAGTGCAAGAGTCTTGCAATTTCAAGGTAATTTTTACAAATAGAGCAAGCATTGTGTTAGTGAAACAAGAGTTACCTTTTTGTTATGTTGATAGTCGAATTCTCTGTAACCTACCACAGAGATCAAACGCAAAATTTGATCTTTACAGGCTCTCGTCATCGAGAATGGCGCCGCGGTTGGCAGAGGTCACCATGGCGCGGTAGCGCTTGAGGTAACCACTCACCTGCTTGGGAGGCTGGGGAACCGTCTCGACCTTGCGCTTTTCGAGCTCTTCGTCGCTCACCAGCAGCTGGATGGAGTGGTTGGGGATGTCGATGGCGATCTGGTCGCCATCCCGAACATAGGCCATCAATCCGCTGGCCGCCGCCTCGGGAGACACATGGCCGATGGACGCGCCGCGGCTCACGCCGGAGAACCGGCCGTCCGTCACCAGAGCGCAGGTGGAATCCAGACCCATACCGGCCAGCGTCGCGGTGGGGCTCAGCATCTCGCGCATGCCCGGACCGCCCTTGGGCCCCTCGTACCGGACCACAACCACGTCGCCTGCCACAACCTTGCCGGCGTACAGGCCCTCGCAGCAGGCCTCCTCGCTGTCAAAGCACTTGGCAGGGCCGGTGTGCACCAGCATCTCGGGAAGAACAGCACCCTTCTTCACCACGGCACCGTCGGGAGCCAGGTTGCCATACAGGATGGCCAGGCCGCCGGTCTGGGAATAGGCGTGCTCCTTGTCGCGGATGACGTTCTCGTCCACGATCTCCGCCTTGGCGATGCGGTCGGCCCAGGTGCCGTCCACAGTCTTGGCGGTGGGGTCGATGAGTCCCAGGCCGTCCAGTCGCTTCATGACGGCGCTCAGGCCGCCGGCGTTGTTCAGGTCCACCAGGCAGTGGACGCCGGCGGGATTCAGCTTCACCAAATGTGGCACCGCGTCGGAAACGGCGTTGACGCCCTTCAGGTCAAACTCCAGCCCCGCCTCATGGGCGATGGCGGGCAGGTGCAGCATGGTGTTGGTGGAGCAGCCCAGGGCCATGTCCGCCGCCAGACCGTTCTTGATAGCCTTCTCCGTGACGATGTCACGGGGGCGCAGGTTCTTTTCCACCAGCTCCATGATCTTCATGCCTGCGTGCTTGGCAAGCAGGATGCGCTGGCTCTCCACGGCGGGGATGGTGCCGTTGCCGGGCAGACCCAGACCCAGCAGCTCCGTCATGCAGTTCATGGAGTTGGCCGTGAACATGCCGGCGCAGGAGCCGCAGCCGGGGCAGGAGTGCTCCACGATGTCCTGGGCCTGGGCCTCGGTCATCTTGCCGGTGCGCACGGCGCCGGGAGCCTCGAAAGCGTCCGTCAGGGCCACCTGGTGGCCATTGGCCTTACCGGGCATCATGGGGCCACCGGAGCAGAAGATGGAGGGGATGTTCACCCGCAGGGCCGCCATGATCATGCCGGGCACGATCTTGTCGCAGTTGGGGATAAACACCAGACCGTCAAAGGGATGGGCGTTGGCCATGATCTCCACGGAGTCCGCGATGTGCTCACGGCTGGGCAAAGAGAAGAACATGCCCTCGTGGTTCATGGCAATGCCGTCGCACACGCCGATGGCGGGGAACTCGATAGGAGTGCCACCTGCCATACGGATGCCGGCCTTCACGGCCTCGGAGATCTTGTCCAGATGCATGTGGCCAGGGATGATCTCATTCTTAGCGCTGACCACACCGATGATGGGGCGACTCAGTTCCTCGTCTGTGAGGCCCAGGGCGCGGAACAGCGCCCGGTGGGGAATGCGGTCCACGCCGCTTTTCATCAAATCACTACGCATGCTTGTTCTCCTTACTATTTCTTGTTGAAATACAGAACCTTGGCAAGCTCGATGTACATGCGGTCACGCTCCCGGATGGCCTCGTCAGCCTTATCGCCGGAGTAGTCGTAGAAGCCCTGGCCGCTCTTGACGCCCAGCTTTCCCGCCTCCACCATCTCGTGGAGCCGCTTGTTGCCCACCTTGCTGTCATCCAACTCCGCGTTGAGATAGGTGTTGATATGGTCGAAGGTGTCCAGGCCGCCGAAGTCCGCCACGCCGAAGGGGCCCAGAGCCGCGTAACGCAGGCCCATACCCGCTTTCAGCACTGTGTCCACGTCCTCAATGGTGGCGGCGCCGATGTCCACGATGTGCAAGGCTTCCCGCAGGACGGCAAACTGGATGCGATTGATGATGAAACCGTTGATGTCAGCCACTACCACCGGCCGCTTGCCCAGGCCCTCCACCAGCTTACGCATCTTCTGGACGTTTTCCTGGCTGGTCTTCTCCCCAGCGATGATCTCGCACAAAGGCAGCAGGTGGGGCGGATTCAGCCAGTGCTGGCCCATGAACCGCTCTGGGTATTTGCAGACCTTGGCGATCTCCGTGATTTTTAAGCCAGAGGTATTGGTTGCAAACAGAGCTTCCACTGGAGCGATTTCCGAGATTTCCTCCCAGAACGCCCGCTTGGCGTCCAGGTTCTCCACGATGCTCTCCACCACCAGTGCGGCATCCCGGAAGTCCTCCTTGCCGGTGGTCATTTTGATGCGACTGACCAACGCCTTGGAATGCGATTCTTCTAAAATCCCCTCTTTCACAAAAACAGCTTGGTTCACTTCAATCAAATTTTTTGCCCGCTTCAGGCCGGAGTCGCTTCGGTTGTAGAGGACCGTGTCCCATCCCGCCTGCGCGTAGACCTGGGCCAGGGAGGCACCCATCGTTCCGGCTCCGGCCATCACGACTTTGTTTGTGTTCATGTTGGTTCCTCCTTATTTTGCAAATATCGCTCACTCCAAAGGGGGAGACTGGATTCCCTGTTTCCGTCCCGCATCGATGCTCTTTAAAAGCCACGCCATATTGCGTGCTAGGTTCCGCATGGTCCGCAGGCCCTCTTCGTCCTGGCTGACCTGTTCGGGGGTGCTGCCCACCAAAAGGTTCCAGTAGGAAGAATTCACGACTGGCATGGATTTCATGGCAAAGAAGGAGTTCAGTTCCGCCAGGGCAGAAGTGGCACCACTGCGGCGACAGGTGACAACCGTGGCCACGGGCTTTCCAACACAAGTAAGATCAGCAGTGATGAACCGGTGGATCAACAGCGCAAGATTTCCGTTCGCAACGCCATAATGGCTTTGACTTGCAAAGATGTAGGCATCCGCCTCTGCCGCCCGCTCCAGGAGCGGATTCAGGCAATCATCCAACACGCAGCGGCCTGTTTTTTTGCAACTGTTGCAAAAACGGCACCCTTCCACATTTTGTCCGCCGGTGTGAACGATCTCACATTCAACGCCTTCCTTCTGCAGCTGACCACGAATCTCGTTCAGTGCGATGTAGGTAGTGGATTCAGGGTTGGGACCTGCATCAATCATCAGTACTCGCATTTTGTTCATGCTCCTTTCGTCAAATCAGCGCATTGCCAGAGTCACGTCGCCGGTGGCGGTCAGTTCGCCATGGTTATAAATCTCGGCGGAGCAGGTAGCAATGGCTTTTTCAATCCGCTCGGAAATTAGCTTCGCCCGGATCTCAATGGTATCTCCGGGGAGTATCTTTCTCAGGAAACGAACGTTATTGATACCCAAAAACAGGGGGATCTTTCCCGCATAGCGCTCAGAGGACAACAGTAGGATATCCGCGGTCTGCGCCATGCACTCCACGGAATAAACTCCCGGCAGGACCGGCTCAGAGGGGAAATGGCCCTTAAAAATCTCCCGGCCTGCATTCACGTGGAAAGTAGTGGTGATGTGTACACCCGGCTCCATTTCTTCTACGGTGTCTACCAGCAGCATGGGGTCACGGTGCGGAATGACCGCCATAATTTCTTCACGATTCATTTTCATTAGAAATTCACCTTATCTCCACCCTTGAGATGCAGCAACTCCCGCGCTTCGTCTGAGCTTGCGATCTCATAATCCAAAGCCTCCAGAATACCTTTGATCTTGGTCACCTGCGCTGCGTTGCTGGCTGCCAGCTCACCGGCGGGGTTGATATAGAGCCCGTCCTCCATACCCACGCGGACGTTACCGCCCTGCAGTGCCATCATGGTAGAGTAGCGGAACATCCGTCGGCCACCAGCCACTGTGCTGTATTGGATGTCGCTACCCAGCAGCTTTTTCGCCTGGTCGATCATAAACATCATGCCCTCGTTAGACATAGGGAATCCACCCATAACGCCGGGAACAAACTGAATATAAATAGGCTGTGTGATAACGCCCTCCTTCTTGAAAAACGCCAGGTTGTTTAACTGGCCGTAGTCAAACACTTCGTATTCAGGCAGCGTGCCACATTTATTCATGGTCCGGATACAGTATTCCATGTCCTTGAAGGTGTTTTTGAATACATTGTCATAAGTACGGGTCACATAGGGAACTTCCCAATCATAAAGCGGCTCCTGCAGATGACTGGCCAGCTTATGGTAACAAAAATTCATGGAACCACCGTTGGCGGAGGCCATCTCAGGCTGAAATTCCTCGATAACAGAGAATCGCTCCTCAGTCGACATGCCGTTGGCACCTCCGGTAGTGATGCCGATGACAGCGTTTGTCTCTTTCTTAATGGTAGTCAGAATCTTGCGAAATGTGTCAAAGTCGCCCACTGGCATGCCGTCGCCTCTTCGAGCGTGGATATGCACCACCGCGGCACCGGCCTTGGCAGCGTCAATGGCCTGCTGGGCGATCTGCTCCGGAGACGCCGGGAAGTATGGGGACATGGTGGGTGTGTGGATAGCGCCGGTAATCGCGGCAGAGATCACAACTTTCTTTTGCTTCGCCATAGAATCAATCCTTTCTAGCATGAATGATACTTTGAAGTTTTCTGCAAAACGGAGGTCGAAAGAAAATGGGAAAATACTGCGGAACTTTTCGGAAGCAACGCTAATACTATTCACACATTAGATCGTTCAAAAGTTTGAATACGTTTACATTTCGGCAATTAAAAATTTCCCTTGCCAAAATATGACCAAGGATAGTATAATAAAAAAGGTAAATAGGAAAATTGATGTTGTTTTGAGTGTCTTCCGAATGTAAACGTTATCATATCATAGTTTTATTTTTTCAGCAACCCCTATATTTGCCAATTTTTTTGAATTAATTTTGGCTGTTTTGCTAATAGACAGCCCGACAAAAATTTTGGTGTCATTTTATTTAGAAGAGGGATAAGAATGAAGCGTCCTACGATCAAAGATATTGCAAGAGAGGCAAATGTATCCCTAGCAACTGTATCCCGGGCACTGAATCACGATCCTTGTGTAACGGATACCATGCAGGCACGAGTGATGACAACCGCCAAACGATTGGGATATGTACCAAATTCTATTGCTAAAAGCTTAAAAACAAACAGCACTTATACCATTGGTTTTTTAGTATCTGACATTTCCAACAATTATTATATTTCTATTGCCCGTAGCGTGGAGGATATCGTTAGCCGCCAGAACTATAATCTGATGCTGTGCAGCACCGGAAACCGGCAGGGTCGCGAGCTGGATTATTTGCAGATGTTGATGAGTAAAAACATTGATGGCTTGATCCTCAATACAACGGGGCTAAACAACGATTTTATTTTGGAGATGAACAAAAAAACGCCGATCGTCCTGCTGAACCGCCGTATTATGCACGAGAAATTTAAGGGCGATCTGGTCGATACCAATAGCTATCTCGGTTGCTATAAGCTGACAAAGCAGCTACTGGCCATGGGCCATCGGAAGATCTATGTGGTCCGCGGCCCTGCCCACTTGAGCAATAGCTTTGAACGGTTCCAAGGGTTTGCGGACGCTATGAGCGAGGTTGGAATCACAATCGATAATGACTACCCATACGTATACACAGGTGAGTTTACCCTGAAAAGTGGCGAAGACTCCATTCACTATATGCAGCAGATGGAGGATATGCCTACAGCCATCCTGTCCCAAAACAACATGATGACGGTTGGCATTTTAAAAGAACTCAGACGCTGCATGATCCGTATTCCCGAGGATATTTCCTTGGTTTCGTATGACAGCATCAATTATATGGATCTAATGATGACCAGACCTACTTCCGCCAGCTTCGATATGGCGGCCATCGGTGAAAAAGTGGGGCAATTGATCTTGAACCGCATCAAAAACCCCGAAACGCCAAATCGGGAATACATTTTCGACCCCACGATTACACCGGGTAACTCCTTGGGGATTCCGAGAGATTAATTTGACTTTGGTGAAAATGCCAAATTATTTCCCTCTATTTTTTGCTATTTTGCTGATTTTCCAAATTCATAAGATGTTTTTCTTGATTTTTGGAAAATCAACATTTATCCTATATAAGAAAACGTTTTCATTTTAAGCCTCGGCTGTTCTGTGCGGCAAAAGTACAGCGGCCAACAACTATCTTTGACAGAAAATTTCAAAAAATTTACAACTAGGAGAAGTTATGAGAAATTTTATTGCAAATGAATATGGTCGCACCCTTGTGATTCATCTGGGAAAAGGTGAACTGATGCTGGAGAGCATTCAGAAAGCTCTGGACGAACATGGGATTAAAAACGCAGTGCTGCTGTCCGCCATCGGCTCTCTGCGCAAGTTGAGCATGCACATCATTATGGATACGGATGACAACGCTACCAACAATTTCGTGGTGGTAGAAAAGCCCTTTGAGCTGTGCGCCATGCAGGGCTTGGTGCTCAACGGCGTCCCCCACTTCCATATGGTCTGCTCCGCCCCTGGCAACGAGAGCTTTTGCGGACATGTGGAGCCTGGCTGCGAGGTGCAGTATCTGATGGAGATTGCTCTGATGGAAGTCAAGGACATGGCGCTAACCCGCCGGAAAGACGAATTCAACATCGATTATATCGACAAACTGTAAAAAACAGCTGAGCCAAATCTCAAAGTCCCAAAAACAGGTTTATATTCAAAACGCGGCATTGTTACCCCGGAAAACCGAGGTTTTCCGGGGTTCTTTTGCAAATATCACTCACTGTTAGTGTCGGGAGTTCGCGACCCCGTCTGCTCAGCAAAAGCGCCCCTCGACCCGACGCAGTACCAACAGCACCCAATATGGAGGATCTGTATCTATATTATTTCGGTAGATGATCGTCCGGATGATTCTGGCTGGATCTCAGGTGCAGTAAAGTGCAGGCTTTTCAAAGCAAGGCACAGGGGCGGTTTTCCTTGACATTCTCCCATAACTTGCTATAATGAGGGTAGGAAAAGGGCGCCGTTGCCGACGGTTAGCCCCGCTTGTTTACAAATCTGAGATCTGTTAACCGCTCGGTGGCCGCCGGGCGGTTAACACGCTTTTGGGGCTATGTAAGCCATGATCCAAAGGACCATGAGAAAACAAATCAAAAAACGAAGGACCTTCGTCCATCGTTCGTATCCCAACTGCATCACCCCCTTTCTCAAGGGAGTGGCCAACCGCCGTTTTTGCAACAGCGCCTGACCGCATTTTACCAAGTTCTGCATATTCTGTCAAGAAAGTCGCTTTGTTATATGAGAGCGCCACTTTGTTATATGAAGGCATCCTGCCCGCAGCAAACAGAAAACGAGGATCATGTTTTGACCCACGCCGTGACCCACGAACAGAAAAAACGGGGTGGAAACAGCGGAGAAAAGCGTATCCACTGGTGATGGAATTCATTGGCAAATCCGTTTAACACCGCTGAAACAGTGTGGAAGACGTCCCTATCGAATCTTCACACGCATGAGGCCACTGGTTCGAGTCCAGTAGTCTCCACCAAAAATCACCGGAATCGATTGATTCCGGTGATTTTCTTTCGCAATTCGCAACTTTTTCTGGCGCTTAATTTTTGCCGTTTCTTCAAGACTCACAACCTGACCCACACGGGGAAAGGCGCGGAAAGTACCGGACAGGGCCAGAGAGGAATTTTCCTGTCTGGCCCTGTGTTTTTTGCCATATTTACCGCATCTGCTGGCTGATGACCCCACCGATGGCATCCGCGGCGTCCTGTCTCATCTGCGCCGTGGCATGGGTATAGGTGTTCAGCGTGAACCCCGCCGAGTAGTGGCCCAGCGCGCCGGACAGCGTTTTCACGTCTACCCCGCTTTTCAGCGACAGCGTGGCGAAGGTGTGTCTGAGATCATGGAACCGAATGTGCTCCGCACCGATGGCGTTCAAAATTTTATCGTGGGTTCGGCGGAAAGCGTCCGGGTCATACATGGTTCCGGTCTTGGGGGACGGAAACAGATACAGATTGCGAGAGTGTTTCTGATGTTCGGCGATCAGCAGGTCGACTGCCTGCTGAGGGAGAGCCAGCGTTCGCACGGAGTTGCGAGTTTTCGGCGGACTGACCACCAGTTCCCCGTTGATTCGATTTACCTGCTTTGTGATAGAAAGCGTTTTGCTCTCCACATCCAAGTCCGTCCATTGGAGGGCCAGCAGTTCACCACGCCGCAGGCCGGTGGTCAGTTCCAGATAGAAGGCCGCGAGAAGCCCACGGCGCTCCGCTTCCGCAAGGTACATCCCGATTTTCTCCTGCGGCAGGATCTTCATTTCCCGTTTCTCGAGCTGCGGCAGTTTGCAGCCCTGGGCGGGATTGCTGAGGATCAGCCGCTCCGCCACCGCCTGCTCCAGGCAGTTGTGCAGCAGCGTGTGGACGCCCC
>OGDU01001449.1_pt1 | contig 18418 bp, 9 predicted proteins | sample 1570371 | NCBI WGS metagenome assembly OGDU01 (sample SAMEA2581977, study PRJEB24529) | metagenome | biome: Human gut stool | place: China | collected 2011
ATACATATGCGACGTAATAGAAAAGACTGCAGAATGGCAACCAAATACTCCATGGGAAAAATATAGAGACTTACTTCCTGACCGATGGAAAAAGCAGCAACAGCATTAATTTAATCAGCTGTTACTGCTTTTTTTTGAATTATGCAAGGTATAAACGCGGAGCCGCTTACCCAAAAGTGGTAATAGGTGGCAATAAGGTGACAATAAAAACACCCCTTATTGCCACCCGTTATCTTCTAATAATCAAAGAGTTAAGTATAAGTGTGGCAAATGTGGCATTAAATTAGAAAAAAATACACATGTAATACTACAGAATACTGATATAGCTCAGTCAGCTAACTCAAGTAGTTCAATCAGCTAACCCAAGTAGTTCAGTAAGCTAACTCAAGTAGTTCAATCAGCTAACTCAAGTGACTCAATCAGCTGACGCAGATATCTCGACAAGCCGAAGGATACGTCTCCGTTAGCCTACGGAGTCGTATCCGTAACCCTACGGAGTCGTATCCGTAACCCAATGCAGTCGTATCCTTAACCCCACGCAGTCATATTCTTAACCCCACGCAGTCATATTCTTAACCCCACGCAGCCATATCTATAGGCAAACGGAAGCACATCATGGCAAACTATCAGACATAATAAATCCCAGAACCACTTGGAAGAGCGATTCTGGGATTTTTTATACCATTTGTTTAATATTTATATTATATAGATTCTACATCATCGTACACATTATTATATATAGTACGATGCGAGCATTGTAAAACGTCTCATCTATTACTTGATAACCATCTTTTTACCATTCTTGATGACAACGCCCTTATAGTTCTTACCTACCTGCTGACCAGCGAGGTTGAAGCACTTGCCATCCTTAGCTACATTTGCACTCTCAATATTAGAAATGCCTGTAGTAGGCTCTTCTACAATTTCAAATGTAGCAGCATTCTGCCAAGCTGGATAGTGAATAGTCTTAGTAGCATCATACTCACCAACTGTTGCATTATCAAAATCCTCTGTTGAAAGGAGGTTGCCATCTGCATCATACACCTTAATGCTACCAATATAGATGACTGCATCCTTAGGCATCTTTCCTACATTCAGCAAGAGTGCAGTAGCTGCATACTCATAATCCTTCAAAATTTCCGGATTACAATTTTTGGTATTACCATTTGTATGATCTATCTCCATTCCTGGCTTTGCAGTACAGTGGGAGTGACAAGTAACCGTGGTCTTACCAGGGAAGTTTATTACTGCCTCTGACTTTTGACTAGTCAAGGTAAGTTCCTCAGTATAATTGAACACTGCAGAAGCATTCCACTCCGTCATATGCTCTGTCTGAGTCTCGTCAATAGCCTCTGTTCCGATTTTGAATTCGGTACCAGCTGTAGTGTACACATCAAACTTCACGACATAAGCCTTGCCCTTCTCTAGATTCTTAAGGTTGATATAACACTGGCTGTCCCAAGGATTAACCTTGTCAGCGGTGCCAGTAATCTTCAGCACCTTGTTAGCTGCACTCACGTTAACTGCCATCAAGGCAGCAGCAATCAAAGTAAAATTTTTTTTCATAAGCTTTTAATTTTAAGTTTATTGATAATAATTGTTCATTCGTGGAACGAGAAATGCTTCTCATTTCCGCTTACAAAAGTAACAGAAAAGGCTGAAAAAGACTTTGCGTGGTATAACAAATACTTTGTGAGAAGTACCAAATAGGTTTGATAGCCAACATTATAACGAAAATGATACACCATCAAACCTATTTGAAGAGGAAATCAGGAAAAGTCAAATAAACAAATATTCCAGATTCCCCAAATGTTTTTGCCCAAAATATTCCAGATTCCCCAAATGTTTGGTCAAAACAGAGGAAAAATATACAGATGAGCCTAATACATCACGTCCTTCTCTGGGAAGCCAAATTAAAGATTTTGGCACGAAAACGCACTTTTTCTCGAAAAAAAAGTGAGAAAAAGTGCGTTTTCGTGCCATTTTAAGGAAAAATATCGTAATTTTGCAGTCGAACCAAAACATTAGAAGTATGAAAGCAGATTTAATAATCGGACGAGATAAAGAAAAGGCAGAGCTTCAACGTTGTATAGACTCAGATCGCTCTGAACTTGTTATCGTTTATGGTAGAAGACGTGTCGGCAAGACTTATCTAGTAGATGAATTCTTTGGTCGGAAGTACGACTTCACTTTCGTTGGAGGACACAATCTCCCCCAACGCACCCAATTGCGCAGTTTTGCCAAAGCATTAAAACAAGCCATGGGCGAGACATCAGCTCGCAAATTATCAGATTGGTTTGATGCCTTTGATGTTTTGGAAGAATATCTGTCATCCTTGCCAGAAGACCGCAAAAAGATAATCTTTGTAGACGAAATGCCTTGGATAGATTCCTTGCGTTCCGACTTCACCCCAGCATTTGAAAACTTTTGGAATGGATGGGCAGCCCGTCGTCGCGATATAGTTTTCATCGCTAGCGGTTCTGCCACATCATGGATGGTAGACAAGCTCATAGAAAACCAAGGAGGTCTGCATGCTCGCATCACTTGCCAGATATATTTACGCCCATTTACTTTGTATGAGACAGAACTATACCTAAAATCGCGGGGATGCTCTTGGGATCGCTTCCAGATAGCCCAATGCTATATGTTCTTTGGAGGCATTCCTTTTTATCTGAGTTTAATAGATCCAAGTCTTAGCCTTGTACAGAATGTTGATGTCCTGTGCTTTAACAAGGGAGGGGCACTAAGACAAGAATTTGACGAATTATATGGAGCCTTATTTACTCATGCAGACAATTACATCAAGGTGGTCAGGCTCTTGGCTAATCATAAAGGCGGCATGACAAATGCAGAAATTGCTAAAGCAGCCGAACTGGACGGAAAGAAGTTGTGCCAGATATTAAAGAATCTGGAGAGATGTGACTTCATCATGAAGTTCAGATATTATGGCAAGAAGACGCAAAACCGCCTATATAAGTTGACAGACTTTTATACCTTATTTTATTTAAAGTATATAGAGCCCAATATCGACTCCTTTGATGAGCAATGGTGGAGCAAGCATTATCTCTCTCACAGTGTTGAGGCATGGCAAGGTTTAACTTTCGAATTACTCTGTTTGTTCCATATCAGCCAAATACGCAAGGCATTGAATATTGGTGGCGTGGCTAGCGAGGCTTACATTTGGTTTGACAAGGCTGACAAAACCAAGAATCAGAGAGGAGCCCAAATAGATCTCATCATAGAGCGTGCCGACCGAGTCATCAACCTCTGCGAGATGAAATTTAGTCAGGCCCAATACAAAATTTCAGCAGATTATGAGATAAAGCTGCGCAATAGGATGGAATTATTCAGAGACCGAACCCATTGCACAAAATCATTGGTAAATACCTTTGTCACAACATTTGGTGTTGCCAATGGCATCCATTCAAGTATAGTAAACAGCGAAGTCACACTAGACAATCTCTTTCAAGAATGACACATAGGAGAAAGAGAATATTATCATCATTAAAAAAATGCAAAAAGGTCGGTCGTGTCTTCACGACACAACCGACCTTTATATTTCTTTACTTACATAGGAATTTTTCAACCATAGTCAACAGTTGTTTCTCTGTAAGATTAGCGATTCCGATACTCTCTATAAGGGAAAACTCATTCTTGTTTTTGCTTATCACAAACTTCTTTTCCCTGCCATCTATCTTTGCACATAAATGAAAGTTGCCCTTGTAGGCTTGCTCTATATGTACATCAGTCACTTGATGATCATTAATCTCTACAGATAACGTCGGTTTATCATCTTCATACTCACCCCATTCTTTCAGATGAGAAAGGATGGTAGCCTCCACTCTGCCTATCCATTTTTCATCCACTGCATATTTTACAGCCACAGTTCTAAATTGCAACAAAGCATTCTTTACATCATTAATCAGGCTTTCTGGCTTTCGAATACCATTATCGAATGCAAATTGCAAGACATCCTCTTTTGAAATATTACGCAGTTTGGACCTGATAAACATACAGTGGTCTTGATTGGGCTGCACTCCACCCATATTGAGGATATAGGTAAGATCATAAGCAGGTGATAACCGCCAATTACCCATCCTATCCATCATGAAGGAGAAGTTTTTGTTGTGATCATCAGTATTGTTTGCCAGCACGTTGAATATCATTCTTCTATAAACCTCTTTACAATCAGCCTCTGGCAAATGGAGCGACCTGCAAACAGAAATAAGTTGCTCATAACTATTTGCCTCAGGATACATAGCCGCCAAAGTTTGAGTATGAAGCTTCTTCCCATCTTTTCTATCAAATCTCTGCGTCATGAAGTGCTTGCTGCCATCAACCGTCAAGAGTTCAGAATGCATCATATTGATGCCAGCCTTGATGGCAAGATCGTAGTATGTCATTTCTAGTTCGGCAGAGTTGAAATCAGCATTTCCAAACTTCAACAAGTAGTAATCATATCCATCAAGATCCGAGATTTGTCCACTTCTTATCTCACCATCAGCCGAATTGATAGCAATAATAGCCTTAGGCTGCCTGCCACCAGCAGAAGTTCCCACAGTCAAGAGCGACTGCATGGTAAGAGATTCCTCTGGTAAAATCTGAGCCTCCTCTCGTTCAGTAAATATGCGTTCAGCAAGTGCAACCAAGGAATTGACATCAATCCTCTCTGATTTCTTACTCCTCTCATACTCTGGGACAAACTCCAAAGCACCCATTCCTCTTCTACCGATAAATGACAACTTATCAAGAGGAGAAATTTCCGTATTGGAGAGATGATTCTGCTGTCTCCAAAGATCAAACAACTGATTGCCCCAAGAATCAGGCAATGAGTCAGCCAGGAAAGCAGGAAGTTTTTGATAAATTCTCTGCTCCTCTCCCCAAATAGGCATAAGTCCTCTATTGTTGCGTATGGATGCCCATAGAGGAGATATATCAATACCCCTATGCACAAAAGTTGGATTATAAGTGAAGTAGGACATTTGCCTTTTGTCGTCCCACGACAACCTACCAACTTCCTCATCCCACAAGATTACTTTTAAAGTCTTAACCATAAATCATTCGCTATTATCAGTGTCTAATTCTTTGTACCTTTTTATCTCCCTTGGTCATCAAGTAAGGGGATGGTGGCAATTCGGGCATTAAGTTATCAAGCGCATTGATCTGTCCCACCACCTTGAGCAAGAGAATCAATGTAGAAAGCGAAATGTTTCTAGCACATCCATTCTCAAACTTGTGGATAGTAGTCATACCAATGCCTGTCAGTTCTGCCACTTCCTTCTGTGTCAAATTGCATCGCATTCTGTATTCCCTAAAGCGATTTCCCAGCAATCTCACCAGTTCCGGAGTAGAATATTCATACAAATCTTTCATATACTTAACTATCATTTAAGTGAATATTAAGCCATAAAATAGCCATTATATATCAGTATAGTGATATTTAAGCGCAAAGATACAAAAAAGAAGTGATACAACCTCAAAAATCAGAATTATTTTTTATTTACTGACTCACATTTAACATATTGCAAGACAAATGTTACAAAGCAAAAAGGTTGACCGTGTCATCACAACACAGCCAACCTTAACGACTAACATCTTTTTTCGGTTAATCTTTGTATGATAAACCTAAAACTAATGTCTTTTAGAGTAATTACTTGGCGTTGTTCCAATATTCTGGAGCGCCAAGACCTGCTGCAAAGCCACCATAGGTGTGCTTGCGATAATAATCCAAATCCCAGAGGCCTACTGGCAAACCAGCACGCCAACCACTATTGGCTGGACTGTCAGTAGCACACCACTGGCAGATACCCCACTGCTGCTCCTTAGGAACAATCTCAAGATACTTCTTGACGATAAACTCGTAGTAAGCACGCATTGCCTTGTGCTGTTCCTCGGTCATATCAGTAGTATTTACCAGGATATCTTTGCCGTCTTTCTTAACCTCCAAGCCCATATCCAATTCAGAGATACGAACCAACTTTTGTGAACCAACCATCAGGTTGAGCATGTTCACGTAAGCTTCCTCATTTTCCTTCTGCTTAGCAGGATCCATGCTGCAAGTAACGTGCATCTGACTGCCAATACCATCAATCTTGGTAACGCCGTCCTTCTCCCACTCCTCAATCCAATGAATCAGACTCTTGAGCTTCTTGTTCTGGTCGTAAGCAGTTTCAAGGTTATAATCATTGATGAAGAGCTTCAACTCCTCAGGATTTCCACCAGCATCAGCAAAGCCCTTGCGAGCTGCAGCTACAGCAGTGCGAACATAATCAAGGTCACCCAGGTAATCCTGCCAGTAGAAATTGTTCTTGGCCTCATCGGCAGATTCAACTGTGCCACGTGTGACAGACCATGGCTCGTAGTAACCATCGCCATCAATATCTTTACCAGAGATAGACTCGTTTACAACATCCCAAGCCTTCACCTTACCCTCGGTAGCTTCCATCATGCCGTAAATCCAATTCTGCAAAACAGGAGTAAGTATTTCCTTCTTTTCCTCATCAGTCAAAGGTTTAGTATTGGATTTTTTGACCTGACAAACCTTAACAGAATGTACATCCAAAGTAGCATCTGCTGTCTGTGGTTTCAAGATAATATCATAATTACCTCCAGCAACATTAGGCATCGGAAGTTTTACGGTATGACGACCAGCAGAAACAGGTACTTTTACAGTAATTTGCTGGTTACTATTTGCATCCCAACCATTCTGCATAGTCAATTCTACTCCACTAGCATCCTTTGAAGCAGACAAGTCAAGATAAACCACATAATTACCCTCCTCAGAAAGCGTATTGTTGCTACTTGGCATAACAAAGAACTGAGCCCAATCTCCTGTTGGAACAAAATGGATAGCCCCATTCACAACAGGTGGTTCGCAACCCATAGCATAGAATGGGAAAGGTCCATCAGTATAGGTTTGCTTATGAACTTCATTTTCTATATCTATAGCAGCTGCACCAGCAACATTACCGATTTTATATGAAATGGGTACCCAAGGCACTTGTGTCCAATGCGAAATATCATCTTCATCAAAGGTAGAGTTGACTGCAATATTATGGTCAGAGCCCTTTTCTTTCAATACAAAATTATCAAAATAAAGTGTTCCGCCAACCTTTCCGAAACAGAAACGCATACGGTCAATATCTGCATTTGGCGTGAAAGTGACTTTATTGTCAACAGCACTTTCAGCTACAGTAAATGAACCTGCTCCATACTGTGTAGCAGAACCATCTTTCTTACCAGGCCAGAAATCAATCGTTCCAGGATTAGTTCCCCTTACATTAAGTGAAATCTCGTAAGTTTTACCAGCTTTAAGAGGCTCATCCAAATCATAGTAGATTTCATAATCCCAGGTATTGGCCTTAGGATCGCCACTTGTAATGATAAGACCAGGATTATCCCCAGCAGGAGGTAACTCCTTATCTGCAATCAGTCGCTTCAGATACTTGTTAGGCTGCTGAGCATGCCAAGCCAAGGTATGGCCATAAACAGAAAGGCCTGCATCGGTAGCATTCTTAACATATTCACTTACTTTATCAAAATTCATGCTACCATCATCAGCAACACAAGAAGACATCTTCATGGCGTTGCCGGCTACAGTCTCGTTAAAGTTGCTGTTGGTCAAAGCATACACCAGTTCCTTCTTGTTATATTCATCTACAGCAGTTCCGATTCCGAGGTGGAAGTTTGGACGGTCCTTGATGTATTCCTTCAAGGCATCATATTGCTCCAGATAACCATACTGCGCTTCCTTATCAGGACGTACGGTCTCGAAATTCTGGTCGAAGTGGTCTGCACAAGAGGCCAAAAGCATGGCCCCGAGTGCAGATACTAATATTTGTTTATTCATAACTTATGCGATCATTAATTATTATAGGTATAAGAGAACTCCTCTGAAGTTACTCCACTACGCCACCAGACGAGTTTCTCGTTCAAACTCTTCTTTACACCATCAGCGAAGGTGATTTCGGCGTTGAGTTCCATCAGGTCACGATCCTTGTTATTCCACGAATGGATACCATCGTCAGCCCAAGAGCCTGAGCCTGTAGCCGTAACATCATCGGTGAGCGAAGTGATGGTACACTTTTCTTTGTCATCGAAGGTGAGCAGGAGGTCTGCCTTGTAGATGGTACTGCCCTCCTGGAACTCTACTGAATAAACAGAGCTGTTCAGGGTGCGGGTAGTAATCTGAACCTGTGAAGCCTTCTCGATGTTGTCGGTGCTTGTATTGTGATTTGTCAACCACCAGCCACTATACTTGTTCAGATACTTCACGCAGTACATCACGTAATCCTTAGGAGCTATTTCCCAGATGGATGCATTGGTACGGGAGCCTGTAGCACCTTCTTTCAGAGTACCGGCAGAGATTCTGTCGAAGCCCTGCTGATCGGTCATCACTAGAGGAATCACGTAGGTATTCTTCACGGCATCAGGGTCGTTGAAGAAAGCATCAGTCAGCTGAACTACTGTCTCACCCGTCATTCCACCCTTGAAATCGAGTTTGTTGGTAGAAAGAGAGTAATATTCTGCAGGCATCGCCTTGACAGGGGTGCCATCTGCAAAAGTAAGATGATCGCACAGACTGTTATCCACAGCTACGTTCACATAACCTTTTCTTCCATTGTAAGAGCCGGCAAAAGTTGCCTTGATCTTGCATTTATGCTCCTTATCGAGAGAGGTATCGTATTCATCATCGCCCAAGACGATGGTACGAACCGGACTCTGATAAACGAACATGGCAGTGGTTCCACCCTCGTAATCATCAAAAGCCTGGTCTCCATTCTCACATGCAGTGAAAGAAGCCATCAGTGTCAGAAGGGCTGCCACCATTTTGATATATCGTTTCATAATCATTAGTCTTTATTTATAATATTAGCCGTTTATTATTTCCAACCCTCGTTCTGCTTGAGATTGCTGTATTTCAGAATCTCAGAGTATGGGATAGGACCATAGTACATATACTTATCATACTTACGCTCCTCTGCATCGAAGGTCTTATAGATGTATTTGCCTGTTGTGGCATCTGTCGTGATGTTGATACCCTTGGCAGCCTCATTGAGTTTAGGGAACTCAACATTCCAGCGGCGCAAGTCCCAGAAACGATGATTCTCGAAGCAGAGTTCCAAGCGACGCTCATTGCGAATCAACTCACGCATCTTGTCCTTGTTCTGTGCGCACTCCTCCAAGTATGGATCCTCGCCAAACTCACCAAGTCCGGCACGCTCACGGATTGCCTTGATTACATCGTAGGCAGAATAGTTGGCACCGCCCACATTTGCCTTAGGACCCTGAGCCTCATTGGCAGCCTCAGCATAGTCGAGCAAGATTTCCGTAGTACGGATACGTGCTGACAGATGCTTCTGCTTGGTTGCAGAGCTTGGGTTGAGGTTCACATCAGGACGGAGCAACTTGCGGAGATAATAACCAGTCTTGGTTGATTTTCCGTTCTCCTTGTTCAAGCCATCCAGAGTTTTGGAATCGGCAGCTGTATTTACCACTCCATCAGTAGAACCGATTTTATCGCCATTTACAAGAATGTAGGCAGCGAGACGTGGGTCACGGTTCTGATAAGGATTCTTGGCATCGTATTCTGCATTAGCATCAGTAATAGGATAACCGTTTGACATAGGGAACGCATCCACCAGGTTCTGGGTTGGATTGAGCTTACCGCTACCATAGAGCGAAGGAGGATAGTTATCTGTCTCCAGAGTGTTACTTTCTTCAACATTTCCACGCCAGATAATCTCCTTAGGATTCTCGGATGTAGCACCCAAACCGTCTATGAGCGACTTATTGCAGAACCACTTCCATCCGTCAGGATCCACTGCATCCAAACCACCAAACTCGCTCAGGCAGTTGGCAGCATATTTGGCAGCATCCTCATAAGAGGCTACACCGGCAGATTTATAAGCAGGAGAAGCGGCGAGTATGGCGAGCTGAGCCTTGAAAGCCGAGATGATGCGACCGTCAATCTTGCCACGATGGTTGGTACCGAAGGCACGATTGTACTCTGCATTGGTAGCACCCTTCTGGGCATACTTGGCAGGAACCTTATCCTCATCCACATCGGCATACTGCTCAGGCAAATACTTCAGAGCCTCATCAAAATCAGACATAATCTGATCGTAGCACTCCTTGAAGGAGTTACGTGGAAGATTGAAATCAGACTTTGAATCTTCTGAAGAAAGATGGATAGGCACACCCATCAACTGACCATCTACCATTCCGGCATGAGCACGGAGCAAGTACATCATGTGTAAGCCACGCAAAGCATAGGCATTACCCTTGTAGTTGTCGCAATACATCTGATTGAGAATCTCACTGGAGTAAGACCACTCTACCTTATCGCAGTTTTCCAACATCAGGTTACAGTACTGGATGGCGTGATAACGACCATCCCACTGTGAAACCGGATTCATATTTGCAGCCCAAGAACCTGTAGCCATCTTCTTATGGTTGAAATAGTCGCCTGAGTTTTCGTTGGTGACAGCATCATCTGTAGCCACATCAGTATATGGAGAGGTGCTATATGGCAGAGCCAGGTAAGCATTGTCAAGAATACCACGGGCAAACGTAGGATCCTTATACATCTCGCTGATATCTTGGTTATTTTCCAAGGCAGGCTCAAACAGGTCGTCACAAGAAGTGAGCGATACTAAGACTGCACTTATCAATAATAATCTTGATAATTTCATAATTTTAATTCTTTAATTAATTCTAGAATGAAACCTTAGCACCGATGCTATAGAAGCGGTTCAATGGTGCCGAGCCTGAATTGTTAACATCCATCTCCATGAGTTTGCGCTCCTTGGCTATGGTGAGCAGACTGTTGCCGTTGACAAAGAGCTGAAGTCCGCGTACGAAACTCTTCATGAACATCGCCTTAGGGAAGTCGTAGCTCAACTGCACCTTCTGAAGGTCGATGCGGTCGGTAGAGTACATCCAGAAGTCTGATGTCTGATAGTTGTTCGTACCTGCCTCAGTGGTCAGACGTGGGAAGGTGGCTGTGGCTGCAGTCTCCTTGGTCCATCTGCCACGCATCTCTGCTGTATATTTGGCATCACCGCCTACCCAGAAGTAGGTGGAGTTCTTCACGGCATGAGCACCGAAGTTTCCTGTGCCGAGCATGAAGAGGGTGAAGCCCTTATATTTCAGAGTGAGGTTCATACCGATAGTGGTAGGAGTTCCATACCAGCCACCCTTGCCCAGGTAAACCTGGTCCTTGCTATCGATAACGTTGTCGCCGTTCTGGTCCTTGTACTTCAGGTCACCCGGACGGATGGTTCCGCCGATAATCTGAGTTGGAGAGTTCTTAATATCATTCTCATCCTGGAAGAAGCCCAGGCACTCATAACCCCAGATAGCATCGAGTGGCTGACCCTGGCGATACTGATAGGTATCAGCATACTGCGAATCATCTCGCTTGGTTGCCTCGGTGGTGTAGTAAGTTACGTTGGCTCCTACGCCGAAACCGAAATCACCAAACTGCTTCTTGTAGTTCACAGCAAAGTCGAAACCGCTGCGCTTGTCCTCATTAAAATTAATGTAAGGAACGAAAGAAGACTCAGGATAGTAGCTGAACAGATAGCTAGGCACCTGATTGCGAGCCTCCAGAATTCCGTTGGTCCACTTAGAGAGGAAGTAAGATGCATCGAAACTCAAAGCCTTGTTGAGCACCTCTGCATGAACCGTGGCAGAAATTTCCTTGCGGTGCAGGTAGCTGAGTTCGTCATTGCTACCACGCTTAGACTGCATAGCTGAGTGACCGGAACCACCATTCCAATCCCACCAGCCACCGCTCTGATAGGTTCCGAGATACATGTAGTAATCGTCGATACCCAGATCGGTCTTCATATCGGTGTAGCTTGCGCTGAGGGTCAGATCATCGAAGAATGAATTCTCCATGAACTTCTCCTTAGAGAGGCGCCAGCCCAGAGTGACAGATGGAGATACACCCAATCGCTTGGCTGATGGCAACTTGGCAGACCAAGGTGTAGCCAGAGCGAAATCGGCATAATACTTATGATCATAGTTATAAGAGAGCTGCAAGCCCAGGTTGGCGTTGCTCACCTTATGATACTCTCCAGACTTACTCTGCTGATAACCGTTGGCCACCAGCATGGCGCTTACGTTGTGCACATCGTTGAAGGTGCGGTTGTAATCGAAGTGCGCATTGAATGCGATGGTCTGGTTATCGGTAGAACCAGAGATATTCTGAGCACCCGATTTCTTGTCCACCGTACCATTGTTGTTCAAACCTACGATAACATCCTTGCCGTTGTAGTTAGCCCATGTAGGCTGGAAGGTGGCGTAGGAATTGTTGAACGATGTTGTGTATGCCGTAGCATAGTCGATGGCTACCATGGTGTGGAAACTCAAGCCCTTGAGTACAGAAGAGAGGTCGAAGTTCAAACCTGCATCAAACTGGAACTGACGGCTGTGATAGACATTGGTACCCGAAGCATAAATATCGCCGAACACATTGGTGAGGTCGGCAGAAGAACCACCCAGGAAGTACTTGCCATCAATGATGTTGCTGGTAGCCCCAATCATAGTCAGCGCCGACTTGGCATTAGGGTCAATCATTTCCACAGGAATCAGCGGAGCCACACGGTTAGGGCGGAAGGTGCGAGCCTGCTCCCAGTAGCTGCTATTGTTAGTGTTAGCCGACTTAGCCCCGTAGAAGGTAGCATTCGCATTTACGTAGGCATTGATGGTGCTGCTCAAGGCGAAATCCACATTACCTCTTACATTGAATCGGTCGGTATAGTTCTTCTTAGCCTCGCCGAAGTTCAAGTTGTCACCGTTGCGATAGTAACTCACGTTGGCATAGAAGCGCGCCTTCTGGTTGCCACCTTCTATTTCGGCAGAAACCTCCGAGCGGTTGAACGCCTTCTTGATGTAATCAGAAGAATAGAAGTCTACGCTAGGATAGCGATATGGATTCTTTCCGGATGCATAGTTGTAGATGGTCTCTGCAGAATATGGCAGGTTGTTTACATCACCGCCATCATTGAGGAAAGCCTCGTTGTAGAGAGTCATGTACTCAGCCGAACCGAGATACTCAGGGAAAGCCTTGGCTACGTTCCAGCCCGTATTGGCATTCACCTTTACCGACAAGCCATCGTTAACCTTACCACGCTTGGTGGTAATGAGAACCACGCCATTGGCAGCCTTGCTGCCATAGAGTACTGTAGCCTGGGCTCCCTTCAGAAAAGAGATATCCTCAATCTCGTCGGGGCGAACATTACTGGCTTCACGTGGCACACCGTCGATGAGAACGAGTGCATTGGAATAACCCCACATACCACTGCCATTATAACCGGATACATAACCCTGCATGTTGTCAAGGCTGTAGGTATTATAGTTTTTCTCTGTCAATTCTCTGACGTTGACGGTGCTCACGCCACCGAGCACATCGCTCTGGTACGCCTTCTTGAACGCCACGTTAACCATTGCGCTATCAGCAGATTCCTGAGCCGAAGCAGGCAACTGTGCCAGAAGTGCCGTAACCACTGTCAGAGCAGAGTATATTGTTTTCTTATTATTTTTCATATATAATATGACTATTTCTAAGTTTATGCTTTTTATATATCACATCTCCGGGTGATTACCATCCTGGATTCTGACCGAACTCAGGATACAGATAAACATCGCTTTCCTTGAGTGGCAAGAGATAGTGTTTCTCTGAGAAGTCGCGGGTCACGATGGTCTTCTCGCTCCATCCTGTCACCTCGGCATCACGTGGATCGTTCTTGGTATAATCGAAATTACCTACACGCTTGAATTCCTGTGAAGTCTTGATGTTATAAGGATATTCTGTGAGAAGCAACCAACGCTGCAGGTCGTTCCAGCGGAAGCCCTCAAAGGCAAGCTCTACGGCACGCTCGCGGCGAACCTCGTCCATAAACGTCTTCTGGTCGTTCATAAACTTATCTGCCACATGACCAGCTCCTACTCTATCGCGAAGCACATTGATTGCTTCAGCAGCGGTGAGGTTGAGCTTTGAGCTCTTGTAGTTGGCTCCCTGAACGGCAGCACCAGCCTCAGCATACATCAGATAGAGGTCGGCAAGACGCATGTAAGGAAGGTCGCACTGCAAGGCACCACCCCATTCGTACATGCCATCATACTTGTTTGCCTGATGAGGAACCAGCTTCTGAGTATAGTAACCAGTGCGGCATCCCTGACTTGAAGAACTTCGCAATATACTACCAGAATACATTGGTATATACTGCAATGCTGCAACCTTTGGTTCCTTTACTGCATCAATGGTTGTATTGATATACTTAAAACCATCGAAGACGATGTCATGATAGAAACGTGGATCACGATTCTTGAATGGATGCTTTGGATCGAATCCGGAATCAGGATCATTCAAAGGCAGACCATTAGCCATACCATAATAGTTTACATAGTTGGCTGTCGGCTGGTGAATCACAGCATCGTGTTGTACGATATCTTCCATCTTAGGTCCCCAAAGTTTGGTGAAGTTCCAGTTTGATGAATTCTCGCCAATATATGGACCGCGCATGATTGCCTCTGTAGAACCTGGTTGTTTCCAATTCTTACCTGTAGTACGGAAGATATCAGAAAAGTTGTTTGTAGAACCAGACTTTGCTACATGATTATAAATATCAGAGTAGTCATAGGTACACAATGCATATGGAGTTTTGCCAGAATTTACCTGAGCAATAGCCTCTGCCAAAGCATCAGCAGCCTTTGCGGCAAGCTCTGTATTATACTTATAGGTATTGCCATTCTTGGAAGCTCCCTTCTCTGCACCGATATTATTCAATGGAGAAGAAGCCCAAAGCAACACTTTACCTAAGTAGCCCAAAGCGCAAACTTTTGTAATACGAAGTTCATTCTTGCCCAAAGTTTTCTTACCTATAGTTGTCTTGTCCCAATCATTAGGAAGTAACTCTGCAGCAGCCTTAAAATCTTCGGCACATTTCAATGCGCACTCCTGATAAGAAAGACGAGGCAAAGTCAAAGCTGATGCACCATCCAATACGGTGTCTACGTATGGCATACCGCCAAAGAAAGCTATCAACTCCTCGTGCCACCATGCACGGAAGAACAACAACTGTCCCTTGATGAAGTTCTTCTCTTCCTGGGTACAGTCGGTCATCAGGTCAAGGTTAGCAAGACCCAAGTTACACTTGCGGATGCAATACCAGGCATGCTCCAAAGAATGAGCAAATTTATTGGTTGAAGTCGGATCAAGGTACTCACCAGGATTTCCATAAATTGGTCTGTGCAAGAAACTTTGATTATTGTCATACCAGTTACGGTAGTCGCCTAAATCAAAATGAGCAGTCACATGATCATCTCCCAAGCCAGTATTCATGATTTCATCTTCACCCCAGTTGAATGAGGTACAAAACGCATTCGACTCCTTACTTGGAATACAGTTGTATATTTGCTCCACATATCCCTGGAAATTGGTGAAGTTCTTGAACGCTTGTTCTGCACTCACATCTGTATCAGGGCTCTTATCTAAGTAATCTGTACAAGAAGCAAATCCGCAAGTGAGGCTCAGCGCACAAAATATTTTTACTAAATTATTTTTCATTTGTTATGCATGTTTAAAGATTAAACTTGACACCGAAGTTCACACGCTTCATTGTAGGGTAAGCACCTACGGCTCCACCGTTACTAGAGAAGTTTGACTCTCGGTCGTCTGGCATTCGGGTCCAGAGCCAGAGGTTGTTACCACTTACGTAAACCTTGAGGTTGTTCAAACCGAGTTTCTTGATCCAACCGCCGTTCCAGGTATAGGCTATCTCTACGTTCTTCAGGCGAATGTAAGAACCATCGCAAAGATATTGAGTGCCATAGTAAGCCGCATTCGACATTGGCTTAGAGTTGAAACGTGGAGTGATGACATCGCAGTTGTTGTGATTGTCGCTCCACCAGGTTCCCTGGTCATAAACATTGGCAAGCATTGGGTCAACCAAACTAATCATGGTTACGTCACGGGTTACGTTGGTTACACCATAGAACTGAGCGAAACAGCTGAAGCCCTTGTACTCATAACCGATTGTTGCATTGTAGGAGTTCTGTGGAGTACCGGTATAACCGTAAGGAACTCTATCGTTCACATTATCCACCTTACCGTCGCCATTGAAATCTACGATGTAGTAGTCACCAGGAAGACGCTGGCCATCGTTGGAATCCATCTTCGGAGAACCATATATATCATCATAGTTCTGGAGAATACCCTTATCAAGGAAGGTGTAAGTCTGGTTGATAGCATGACCTGCAGCCTTGCGGTAAGATGGGAGCAACGCCGCATCATCCTTGATTTTTACCTCATTTACAGCATGGGTCATATTGAAATTTGCCCAGAGACGCATCTTGTTGGCAAAAACCTTGTTGAACTTCACTTCCAACTCATAACCGCTGGTAGTTACTTTACCCAAGTTGGCTGTAGGAGCAGTCTGACCGAAGTAAGAAGGAACGGAACGATCTGAACCACTAACCAGAATGTCTGAACGAGTATCATGGAAGAAATCCACAGCACCAGTAATCAAACCACCCAAAAATCCATAGTCAATACCGAAGTTTACCTTCTTCACTTTCTCCCAATGTACGTTAGGGTTACCTACTGCTGACTCACGATACCATGTATAAATAGACTCCTTATCACTGGAAGTCGTACCCAACTGAGTCTTGCCGCCATATGCCCACTGAGTCATATAGAGGAAGCGGTCTCCTACGTTATCATCACCGATTTCACCATAAGATGCACGGAGTTTCATCATATCCACAATCTTGTGCTCACGAAGATACTTCATGAATGGCTCTTCGGAGATCATCCAGCCAAGGGCACCAGAGCTGAAGAAGGCGAAACGGTTATCTGAAGAGAACTTCTCTGAACCGTTGTAAGCACCATTATACTCGAAGAAGTAACGGGAATTCCAATCATAAGTGGTACGGAACACCCAGTCTTCACGATAAGAAGGAATCATGTAACCTGTTGCATATTCCTGGCGGCCGAAAAGTCCCATGGCGCTTACGCTGTGCTTGCCAAAACTGCGAGCCCAGTTGAGCTGAGCCTGATAGTTCAGGTTGCGCTGTGTAAGTTTATTGTCAACCTCACCACCATTCACGGTCCACTGGTTTCCCATAGCATAATCGAACTTATCGTATGCTTCGTATGGCTTCTTGTAAGAAACGGCTCCTGTATGAGGATCTATCCACTTCAGCTGAGGATCATGGTTCATATCATTAATACCACGATTCTTCTCTACAAAAGTATTGTCCCACGAAATCATACCTCGTGCAGAAAGTCCCTTGGTAATGAAATCAAGTTTCTGTTCCAACACGAAATCAGTAGTGATGCGAGTAGTGGTAGAAGTCATGGTACCACCCAAAGAAACCTGCTGGGCAGAGTTGGTTACATTAGTAGATCCTGGCAAATATCCCCAAGAGCCATCGCTATACTTAGGCAAGAAAGCATCTGGAGAAATATTATATGCACCAGCCCATTGCTGGCTGACCTGCCAATCGCTATAACCATCAGAGCTATTTACCCAAGGAGCCTTGCGCTGACCATTAGAGCCAGCAAGGTTCATCTTGAACACGGTAGTCTTTGTGATGTTGAAGTCGAGATTAGAACGAACATTCACACGATTGTAGTCATAACCTGAACTATAGTTACGACCATTGCCGAAATCCTTATAAAGGTCACCCTCGTTCACGAAATCCACACCTGCAAAGTACTTCACAAACTTGGTACCACCCGATACATTCACATTGGCATTGTATGACATGGTGTAATCCTTGAAGAGTACATCCTGCCAATCTACGTTCGGATAACGCTCACGCTGCTCCAGTGTAGTCTGGTTGCGATAGTTCTCGATGAAACTCATCGGTTCCATCTTGTCGAAACTGCCTGGAGAGATGTTCAACTCATGTTCGATAGCCTTGTTGCGGGCAATAAGCGCATCGTAAGAATCATATTTATCAGGCAACTTTGAAGGAATCTTCATTACTGCATTAGCAGTAACGCTAATCTGAGCCTTGCCTTCAGAACCACGTTTGGTGGTAATCAGAATGACACCATTCGCACCCTTCACACCATAAACGGCGGTGGCAGAAGCATCCTTCAATACAGAGATGGTAGCCACAGACTGCATATCAACGCTTGACATTGGTCGCTCAATACCATCCACCAACACGAGAGGAGAAGAGTTGTTCCAGGAAGAAGCACCACGAATCTGAATCTGAGGTTCCTCTTCACCCGGCATACCACTGGATGCAGTGGTAACAACGCCAGGAAGGTTACCAGTCAGAGCTGCTCCGATATCACTGATACCCGCAGCACGCTCCAGCGTTTTTCCTGTGGTCTGGGTGATGGCACCCACGACAGAAGCCTTCTTCTGCTGACCATAACCAACGACTACAACTT
>OGDU01001453.1_pt1 | contig 18380 bp, 18 predicted proteins | sample 1570371 | NCBI WGS metagenome assembly OGDU01 (sample SAMEA2581977, study PRJEB24529) | metagenome | biome: Human gut stool | place: China | collected 2011
GCTTCCATGCCGCATGTCATTTTACCGTGCTTCCCATTCCAGCCGTACGCTCTGGTCTGTTCTGCCCTTAAGTAACTTTTTTCTGTTCACTTGGTACTTATATCGGATGTTCATCCCGATACTTTATAGTAAAAAAGAAATTTTTTCTTTTTTCTATCTCTATTTGTTCCTATTTTTTCTTATCCGTAAACACCGGCTCGCCATAGTTTGTCTTCATCATATTTTTATAATACTGATTTACAACACGCTGGCTCTTGCGGACTTCTCTGACCTGTTTATGTACAGATGCAAATTTTTTTGTCATTAAATCTTTATTGCGTGCTTCCTGTACCTGTATGGTTGCACTTTTACTGGTTAATTTACGGATATAATCCTGCATCTGCGCTATTTCATCACGATAAAGATCCTGATGATTCTTCAAGTCATCTTTTACCCGGTCAAACAGTTCCTGAAAACCATCATCTAATAGATCCAGCTGTTCGATCTGCTTTGACTTTTCCTCTACTGTCTTATCAAAATCATCCGGATCTAATGCCGGATTTTCCAATTCCTCACTCTGCCTGATATTTAATTCCATAATGGCATCTAATATCTCACTCTTTTTTTTCAGGCTCTGTATCATAACCGGAATATATTGGTTTTTCTCCATATTTTCCATATCCTTACTGCTGTGTATGTGCCAGCTTCATAACCTGTTTCCAGGTATCACGCATGGTACGAAGATGTTTCAATACTTCTTCCATGATTTCCTTATCTTTTTTCATGTTTGCTTCCTGTAAGCGCATCATCAGATAATTATACACCTCATCAAAGTCTTTTGCCACCGGATATTTATGATTTAATGTACTCTGGAACTCTTCTATAATGTGCTCTACTTTCATAATATTATCATGAGCTTTCTGAATATCTTTCGCCTCAATCGCTTCAATCGCAATATTTGCAAACTTTATCGCTCCTTCATAAAGCATCAGCGTCAGTTCCGCCGGTGATGCAGTCATAACTTTGTTGTTTGCATACGCTGCGTATCCTTTGTTAGCCAGCATAAATCATTTCCTCCATGTATTATATAATTTTAGATATAATTTTCTTTATGTCACAAATATCTGTCCCACATCTATGTGGGGCAGATATTTAAATTTTATCACTCTCTTTTTTATTTTACCACCATTTTCAGCAATTTTATCAGCTTCCGAACAGGTTGGATAATGAAGATGTCTGGCTCTGTAATTTAGACAATGCTGTCTCCATTGCAGAGAACTTCTTGTAATATGCATCTTCCTGATCCTGCAGCTTCTGTTCCCACTTCTTGATCGTAGTGGTGTAATCACTGTATTCGGATGCCATCTCTTTATCATTGTATACTTTATAAATACTGCTTAAAGTTGAAGATTTCATCTTCGTTCCAATTGCATCGTATAAATTGGTTGTAAGCTGCTGCATAAAGGAAACGACCGTATCCGGATCAGAGTTGATCATTGCCATCAGCTTATCTTCGTTTCCGGAAGTTGCTGTATCGTCCTCATCACCGTCAATATGATATGCATTCTGCTGATTCTCCGGTGCATTCAAGAAACCCAGTGTCTTGATTCCAAAACTTGACAGATAATATTTCTTGCCATCAATCGTAACCGGCTGACTCATGGCATTCGTCATCAGATTCATGACACTTTCCAGACTGTCATCACGACGGAGCAATGAAGATTTAATTTTCTCTTCCCACTTCTCAACTTCTGAATCAGACATTGCACTCTTTTCATCATCTGTCAAAGGCTCATATCCCTTTGCTGTATCCGCATTGTAAAGTGATGTCATTTCGTTGATCAGAGAATTGTACTGTGTCAGGAAACTCTTGATCTTATCGTAAATTGCCTGTGTATCGGTCGCAGTTGTGACGGTAATCGCATTGGTATCCCCATCTCCGGTTGCCTGCATTGCAGTAATGGAAAGTCCGTTGATAGAGTAGGTATTCAGTGAACTGGTGTATGTAATACCGTTTAATTTAATTTCAGAATCACAGCCATCAATCTTCTTAGCACCTGAATTGGTATATTGAGAGCTCTGATCCATAATTTCTTTTGAATTCTGTACTTTCTTTACAAATGCAGTTAATGCTGTTGTATAGTCTGATGAAGTTGAATCCATTGCAGCCAGATCTGCAAGTACCGAATTATCATCCATCGTTTTCTGTGCTGTGGTCATGGTCGTCTGATTCTTTGTAATGACCTCCGCATATTTGTTTGTCACCTTTGTAACATCACTTGCTTTACCTGTTTGATATGCCTGCTGAATGGAATCAATGATATTCTTTCTGGAATATTCATCATCAGCAGCCAGTGAATCCTCTGCACTTTCATACACATTGACTTTCTCAATATTAGATGTCAATTTAGAAACAACCTCATCGGTAAGTGTATCCTTCTTATCCTCTCTAATCTTACTGAGTACATCTGCGGAACGTTCGATACCTGTTGCTGCAGTTCCCTGTGTATATTTCATCTCTGTAATATCTTCTGTTGTACAATCTGACACAGCAACTGTTTTTCCACCACTGACTACATTTTTATCACTATCTACTTCCTTAAAAGTGGTTCCGTCTAATATATAATTTTTTCCATCTGTTCCTGCATATGTTCCGTTATCATTCGGTGTATACACAACTCCGTTTTTATCTGTATACTTATCCCCAATCTTATGCGATGTACCTGTAGCATTATAATATGCCACATTTTCTTTGATACTGATCGTCTGTGTCGTGCCATCATCTGAGATATAAGAATATTTTGCATTTCCATCATCATCCTTATCACCGGTTGCTGTCCAGACATGACCATCTTTATCTGTATAAGTTCCGTCATCATTCGCTGTATAGGTAAGATTATCGCTTCCCTGATAAGTTACAACTTTCTGTATATACTGTTTGGTTCCATTATTATCATACGCGTAAATCGTATTACCATCTGCATCTTTACCTGCTTCTGTATATACATTCCCAGCCGCATCCATCACAGAATTCACTCTCTGGGTTGCACTCATGCCAAGTAAAGTTTTAAGTTTCTTCTGATCATCAGCAGATAAACCACTGTTTTTTAACGCATCCATCATCTCTGTATATGCCGCTGCATATCCATATGCAGATGAAAGATTCGCATTCTGTCCTGATGCTGTCTTATATGATGCCTGCGCCTTCTGATATTTCTCGATGGCCTTCACAACATTCTGTTCTAGTTGTGTACCATCAGCATCATAATACTGCGCATATGACTTATACGTTGCATTTGTCGCATCTGAACCAACGCTTAATCCCAGCTGATACAGTGCTCTCGCACCTTCTGTATTTGCACCGGTCAGGGTAAAATCGTTATCTTTTCCGGTATCCTTTGAGCTAATGAAGATACGATGATTTGTTGCATCATAGTTTGCACTGACACCGGCATCTTTTAATGATGCGATCACATCACCAACGGTCGATCCCTGTGTCAATGTAATCTCTTTTGTTGTGCCATCACCCTTGGTCAGGTTGATCTTTGCATCTCCACCTGTATAGCCAAGTTCTGCAAGCGTTGTAGACGTTGTTGTACTGTTTGAAAGCTGCGCTCCGGTCAGATAACCTGCCTGTGCAACTTTAATAATGTTTAACTGCTGTGTTCCGGTCGGTGCATTATTTCCTGCCTTTACCGTTGCTTTTGTAGAATCGGAAACAGTTGTTGATTTTAAATTATATGCGGTAGATAATTTCATGCTGCCGACGCTGCTGTAAAGGCTGTAAATCTTCGTATTCAAAGATTTCCACGCATCCTGTTTCCAGGATAATTTTGTCTGTGCTTTTTTGTATTTATTCGTCTTATAGTTGTATGAAGATACCAGAGCTGAAATGATAGCTTCTGTATCAAGACCTGATGTCAGACCGGTAATTCTGATTGGCATATTATCACTCCTATCTGATGAAACTTTTCATCTGTTATTGTATATACTCTGCAGACAGTCCGTACTGTCTTTGTTTACATCTTCTCGTCCACCAAAAGTCCTGCGACTTCCCAGACCTTTGCGATCATGTCAAGCGTTTTCTCCGGCGGATATTCCTTTAAGACTTCTTTTGTGTCTTTGTCCACAATCTTGATCATAACGCGGTTCGTGGCATCGTGGATGCCAAAGACTGCTTCCGAATTGTGTGCTCTCTTATTGATCTCTTCTACAGCTTTCCGGATCTGGGTGTTATTTCCTGCTCCTACGAGTGTTTCCTGCTCCTCATCCTTGTCGTTTCTGGCACTCAGACTGTTTTTGGTATCCGTACTATTTTTGTTTTCTGCCTTCCATGGAGTCGTGATGTTCTCCACTGTTTGCGTTGTGCCGCCTGTAGCACTTCCGCTGCCTGCAGCACTGCTATTTCCTGCTGCAGCTGCCTCTACGGATTTGCCGTAAGATGCTGTCGATGTTTCCTGTATCCGTTGAACTCCCATGATCCTGACCTCCGTTTCCATGGTATTCTCAGCTTCTTTCTGCTGTGATTCACACTTCCCTGTGTCTATCTGTGCATGCCGGCTATCTTGTGGCCTGTATGCTAATCTACTTAATCTGTGATTTATATCGGTTTCTTTGCGTATAAAATTAATACCGGAGCCGCATTTTTCTGCCTGTATAACAGAATGCACGGAACGAGGTACGAGTGAACAGTAACAATGTACGCTCAGCGGTCATTCTATTATTGTGAATTATGTGCTCCGGTATTTTCTTAGAGCAGATCCTTTAAAGATGCGATCGCATCGATATTAAGAGCTGCCTTATTTTCATTCTGAATCTGAAGATATACTTCCTTGCGGTATATCGGCACTTCTTTCGGCGCAGATATACCGATTTTTACCTGATCTCCGCGGATTTCAAGTACTGTGATCTCGATATTGTTATTTACCACCAGAGACTCACCTTTTTTTCGTGTCAATGCCAGCATTTTTATTCCTCTGCTTTCTTTCTGCCTTTTACGGCTTCATATACATTAAACTTGATTGGATAATCATCTTCCACAATCACCTGACAGCCTTTTCTGGTATCTGTATTGATTACCAAAGGTGCCTTTAAATTGACAGTCGTATCTTTCTTATCCGCCGCTGCTGTCAGCGTTACAAGTATGTAAGTATTATCTTCTGTAAGGTCTCCAAGCGGGATCAACATCTCATCGCTGACTGACGGTGCATAATCCGGTTTCAGTTCATTTGGATGCATGACCGGAAATGCAATTTCCGGTTCGTCCATGGACTGAAACCACATGATCGAGGACGGTGTTCTCTCTTTTTCCTTATCAAAAATCAGGGTAAACTTTCTTAAATCCGGGAATCCGATCATTCCATTCTCTAAAGTAATGATCTTCTCCTCGTCAATATCTATCTCCCCAAAAAGCCTTGTATTTGCTTTCATTCCCTTTTCCTCCTGATGCAATCTGTATGGTCACGACATGTATTCTAAGAATATTGCCGTTATTTCTGCTGTTAATATAATTTACAGATAGCTGAGCAGTGTCACCTGATTTACCTTGGAAGCTGCCTGTAGTGATGACTGATAAGCAGTGTATGCCGCTGTATACTCCAGAATGATATCTGAAAGTTCTCGGTCTTCATTCTTGGACTTTAACTCTTCCATCGTTTCCTGCTCATTTGACATACGGTTTTTCGTCAACGCAAGGCTCTGTCCTTTGCTTCCGACATCTGTCAATGCAAGATTGACTTTATTCAGGTAAGTATCGCAGTTCCCAATGTAGCTGTTATAGAGCTTTTGCATATTATCATTTGCATAATCACGCTCTTTTTCGGCTGCTGCGATCCACTCTTCTAATTTTGCCTGACAGTCATCGGAAGAATATTCCTGCATTTTCTTCATGGCATTTAAATCTGTCACTTTCTGTTCTGCGTCAAGCGAACGCTGTACAGCATCGATCAGCTCATCCACATCCCTGCTGAGTCCATGATCAAATACATTTGATGCCTCTGTATTGACAGTAAGTGTCTGGTTTGCAGCCACTACATAATCGATATCCTGATAGATCTGATTGCCATCTTTATCATATTTCTCATACTTTAACTTATTGTTCGTATCTGTAATATTCGTGCAGTTGTAATAATATTCCGGACGAAGTTCACCATTTGTAAATCCGGTCTTTGTATAGGAAATATCCAAAGATGCTTTATTAGTGGAAAGTGTATCTGCTGCTGTTTTGCTGAATACCATTTCTCCGGTATTACGGATCAGCACTGCCTCTCCATCTGCAATGTCATATGATTTTGGTGTTTTCGTAGATGCTTCTAACCATTTATCATAAGAATCATATACGGTAACATTCATATTTCCCGTCTTATTGACAGGCGTTGTCCCTGTTGTATCTGTATAATTGTAACTGATCGTTACCGTGCTGCCATTTGCAGAGGTTTTTGTGGTAGTTCCTGCTGCATCTGTCACATCCAGGCTGTCAATGCTGTCATAGCCAAGACGGATTCTATTATAAGCAGCCTGGGTTGGAGAAGCGATCTTTGTGCCATCTAACACATCTGCCTGATTTCCCGGAACTGTAACATCATTTCCATAATACCGGTGTTCCTGCAGATCAGCATACGACATCTTCTGGTCGATCTCGTATGAAGTCTTTTGTTCGTCTTCCGTAAATGTCAGCTTTTTATTTGTGCGGTATCCGGTAAATACCGTTCTGCCGGCATAATCCGCATTTCCTTCTGAATATAATTTATCACGCAGTTTTTCCAGCTGTGTCAGGATCGTTTTTCTGTTGTCTGTTGTAAGTGAATCCTGTGCGCCGTATTCACACTGGGTACGGATCGTCTTGATAACGTCCTGCATACTGGAGATTGCAGTCTCCGTTACATCCAGCCATGATTCTGCATCTGGAATGTTCTTCTCGTAGTACTGGTCGATCTCGCTTAAGGTACTGCGCAGACGGAGTGCACGGATCGCTGTTACCGGGTCATCAGAAGGACGCTGTATTTTTTTCTGGCTGGTCATCTGATTGTTCAGTGTGTCCACATTTCCTTTATTTCCATTGATATTAATGGATGTATTATGCAATATGATATTATTTGTAATACGCATTGCCATTTCCTCCTGTTATAAATCCGTTTATACTCCGGTTTCCTCGATCAGTTTGTCATATACTTCTGCCATAACTGAGATCATCTTGGATGATAAATTGTAGGCATTCTGGAACTTGATCAGATCAAGTGCTTCCTCATCCTCATCCACACCGGAAACAGACATTCTCTGTGTCTCAAGCGCCGCCTGTATATTTGTATAATTGTTGCTGAAGATCGTAGACTGCTGTGTATCAATGGAGATATCAGAAATCATACATTTCAGGAATCCTGATGCATTTCCTGCACGGAATAAAACCGTATCACTCTTTAATTTTGCCAGATCTTCAACCAGTTTATACTTATCTACACCATCTTCTGTATCGGTCTTATACTGTGCAGCAAGTTTAGATGAATCTTTTACACAAATGGAAGAAACGCAGATATTGGATGCTGTCAGTTTGTAATATGAGCTGGCACCACAGTCTGTTGTGTTTCCATTATTCTTATCGCTCTTTCCTAATGCATATTCCTCGCCGGTTACCTGATCTGCCCCGGTAAAGAATGAATAATAATCGGTTGCATTTCCGTCTAAATCCTGTCCTTTTAACATAATATCATTAAACAAAGAACAGAAAGAACGTAAAAACTGGTTCATCTGTGACATGTAATACGGAACACCCATGGTATCAACAGAGTTTCCGATGGATGCCTGCATTCCATCTACCTTATTGGACTGCTGCTGGCTTAATGCATCCTCAAGTTCGAAAGTATAGGATGTGATCTTGCCATTGGCGTCTGTCTCAAAAGTAAAGTTTGTATAATTGTAATCTTTTCCGTAAATGGTGAGTGTACCGCTCTCCGGCACTGTCATTGCCTCAATATCTGTGATGGAAGGACTGACTACTTTCACATGTTTGCTGTCGATCACTCTTGCCTCACCGGTAAAGTTCTCTCCGTTGTTGCCATCACGGATATCAAACAATGCCTTTAAGGTACCTGACATGGAACTTGCGCCAGCTTTGAAGCTGTTGCCGGTTTTCTCCCATTTAACATCATATAAACCGTCCATATCGGACTGGTTTACTTTATTTTCCCTTGCAACACATTTTAATGTTTCATAATCGTAGGTATCTACCAGTACCTGACCACCGATCTTAACTGTAAAGTAATTAGCTCCTGTCGGCAGTTCCGGATCGTTTGAGTTCTGTACCGGAAGTTCCTCTGCCTCTGTCGGAACAATCTTGGATAGCTCATCGATCAGTAAGGCTCTCTGGTCACGCAGTTCGTTCGCATAACCACCCTGAATTTCAATGACGTTGATCTGATGATTTAAACTTGCAATCTTTTCTGCGATGGAATTGATATTCTGAACCGTGGATTTGATCTCCTCGTTGGCATTATTCTGAATATCTCCCAGACCGGATGCAACGCTGTTAAAGAATGTTGCAAAGTTCTGGGCACTTCCGATAAACTGCTGACGTGTATTCACATCTCCGGCATTGTTCTTTAAGGTATCTAAGTCATTAAACATCGTGTTTAAGATTGTTGAAAAACCTTTGGAAGAATCATCATCAATAAAATAATTTTCAATCTGCTTCAGGTAATTGAGCTTCGTCTCATATAAACCGACAGATGACTGGTTGTACCAGTATTTATTGTCATAATACTGGTTACGGAGCTGTTTGACAGACTCGGTCGTAACACCGGTTCCCATACTGCCGTATTTTGCATAGGCACGGATGGATTCGGAAGCAACACGGTTTGCCTGCTGTTTGCTGTATCCTTTTGTCTGTACATTCGATATATTATTTGCACTCGTATTTAAGGCAACCTGATATGCACTTAATCCTGAAGATGCAATCGTTAATCCAAAAAATGTTGATGGCATGTTAACCTCCTATGCTGCTATCCAAGCTGTGTGATCAGATGCTCGATCATCTCATTAATAACATTAATAAAACGGCTGGATGCATTGTATGCGTTCTGGTATTTGATCATATAAGTCAATTCTTCATCCGAAGAAACTCCGATTACCTGCTGTCTCTGGTTATCAACTGACTGTACCGTCTGGGACAGGTTTGTTGCAGTAGAATTGTATACATTTCCGTAGGTAGCAACCTCTCCGATCATAGCTGCATAATAGTCCTTAAAGCTGTATGCCTTTGTGTCATTCGGATTGACTGTAAGGCTTTCTTTATCCCACACTGCTGCAAGTGTCGCCATCAGTGACTGGTCTACATCTCCATTCTGCCGTAAATGTGGAAGTAGTGTTTCATCTGTGATCAATGCGCTGTTCACACTTGTACTTCCCATCGTGTACTGCTTTGTTGTATCAGCCGGATCTTCTTCATTGTATAAATAATAGGTCTTTGTCTCACCAGAAGCCGGATCTGTATAGGAAACCTCCGTATAACGTTCTGTTCCAAGTCTTGTAAATAACTCCTGTGGCGGAAGTTTGCCATCTGATCCCACTGCGCATTTATCTGCATCTAAGATCTTCGTATTTGCTGTCACGGTATAGGTATTGCCGTCTGCATCGGTCATGGTAACAGATCCGTTTCCTGTCAAACCTGTGATGTAATTCGATGCTTCCGTATTCGGGCATAAGATATCGTTGATCGCCGTTGCAATTCCATGGAACAACTGATCCATCTGTGCTTCTGCACGGAGCATAACAGACATGCCTGTCGTATCATCATAAGTCTTGCCGTCCACTCCAAGAATATCCTTGTAATTGGCAACTTTATCTCCTCTCGCAAGCACAAGAGCTTTGATCTCTCCCATATCGTTTTTATTTTCCGTGGAAATATCACGGTTAAAATTAAACAGATAGGTATACTCACCCTTGTCCGGATCTGACAGATGGGACCAGTATGGTGTCACAAATCCTGTCGCTTTGTCCGTCTGTTTTTCTACTTTATAGTAGCCGTTCTCATTGACAAACTCGTTGCCTTCCACGCTGACGCGCACGACACCGTTTACCTCTTCTTTATAAGAAATATCAACAAGACTTGCCAATTCATCTAATGCCAGATCTCTTGCATCACGCAGTGTCATTGCAGTTTCAATATTTCCTGCCTCGATCTTCTGGATCTGCAGATTTAGTTCACTGATCGTCTTTCCAAGTTCATTGACCTGATCAATGTCATCGGAAATCTGTGAATTGATATTATACTGATAACTCTTCAGTCCAGAATAAACAGCACTTGATCTGCTGGTAAAAAGCTGTGCCTTCTGAATAACAAGATTCTGATATACGCTATCCTCCGGGTATTTATATAGCTCCTGAAATGAGCCCCAGAAATCGGTTAATGCATCCTGAAAAGCCTGTCCCTCTAATTCCTGATAATAGTTCTGCACCTCTGTCAGTGCCTCACTGGTCGATGCATAAAAAGACTGACGGCTTGATTCCGTACGATATAACCGATCTAAGAATACATCTCTTGAATGGACAACATCTCCGATCGTTACACCAAGACCGGATTGCTGATTGCTGATTGCTGCTGTTGTATTAAATGTGACATAGTCACGGTCTGCAAACAAAACGCTCTGACGCACATATCCTGTTGTGTCTAAGTTCGCCAGGTTGTTTGATGTTACGTTAAGTGCATTCTGACTGCTCTGTAAACCGGCTACGCCGATAAACATACTTCCAAAACCATTTGCCATGGTAGTTCCTCCCTGCTTTTACTATTGCTTCGCGTCGAATCCACTGCTGCCTAAGATATCGCCTGTATTATAGGCATTCTTATCATAGTTGGCAGTCTCAGGTGCCTGTCGCGTACTTCTCAGCAAGGTAAGGTCAAATTCCACCATCTCCAATGCCTGTTTTAAAAGTGCTTCATTCTGTCTGTTTAGCTGCTGCATCTTAGCACCGGCCTCAAGCAGCCTGTCACGCTGTCTGGTAAGTGCTTCCTGTTCTTTTGGCTGCTTGTTAAGATATCCGATCATCTTTGTGATCGTCATCTCTTCCGGGCTCTGACCTAAGACAGTCGCCATATCCGTCAGGACACGGTTTCTTTTATTGGAAAGATTAAGAAGCACGCTCGCAGCATCCTGCTCTCTCGTCGTAACATCCGTAAGATGTTCGATATTGCCCTGCACCACTGCGTCTGTTTTGATACTGCTTCTCCTCTTTACCCAGCACATCCAAAAGCTCTTCCATTAAACTAGCCACAGATTCATCCTCACTTTTACTTTACTAAAGCATTGTACTTTTCTAATAACTTATTCGCGAAATCATTCATATCCACGTTATAATTACCAGAGTCCAACCTTTCCTTAAGCTGTGCGACTCTATCTTCCCTGATATCCGAAGCATCTGCCACTGCCTGCTTTGCGATCTGGTAATCACGTCCCATAGAAGAGATCTGCACTTCATCGCGTCCGGTGCTCATCTGCTTTGTGTTCTGCACTTTCTGCGTTTTCTCTCTATTGTAAAGTTGTGCCACCTGATTATAAGCTTCTACTCGCATAATGGCATCTCCTTTCTTCCTTGAAATTCGCTTTCTAGTTTTTATATCGGACGAATCATTTTTTTCATTAGCGCAAATATGAAAAAAGAAAATGACAGGTCACCACTTTTCGCAGTATCCTGTCATTTTTCTACTGGTATTCACGGATCAGGCAGTATTGTTTCAGTGGGAAGTTCTTCTCCACAATTCCATACACCTGAAATCCAAAGTTTTTATAAAAATCTACATTTTTTTCATTGTGTGTTTCCAACGATATCATCATGTGGTGTTCCTGCGCATATGCGATCGTTTCGTCTAACAGTTTCGCAGCGATCCCATGGTGCTGCATTTCCGGATCGACTGCAAGATAAATAATATGAAGTCTCTGTGTCTGGTGCAGCTGATCGGTCCAGCTTGAGTTCAGGTAATCCCCACCCTTGATAAAATTGTGGAACGTCGCAAGTGTCGGATCTTCCTTGATCAGGAAAGCGTCCGTATGGATCGTCGCCCATGACTCCGTCAGAAAAAAGTGGAACATATTAATGTGTTCCGCCTCATCCGACACGACAAGAATGCTGTTTAATTCTTCGCTGTCCGCAAAAATCTCACATGTCTCATAAAATTCATCCATATCACATTGAAATAATTCCGGCATCAGCCGTTTTCTTATTTCGGCATCCGGGATCAGCGTTTCATAGAGTGGATCATGCGCAAAACAGCGGTATAAAAGCTGCTCTAATTTTGGCAGGTCCTCGCGCTGTACCCGGTATAATTTGTCCGATTTCATATTTTTCTTATCCCCTTTTTATTGTATCAGAACATTTCCTTTACCGTCTGACTGATTTCTTTTAAGGTCTCGCAGAGACGTCTGGTCTGTTTTTTATAGCATTCCTTTAAGTAATGCAGTTCTTCCCGGTAATCTGTGTCTGCTTCTTTTCTCTTTTTCAGCAGGCATTTCACCACATGGTAGAGATCCTCATGCTCTAACAACCGGCCATAACCCCATTTTAAACGCTCCTTCGGCTGGTTGAACACATAATCCGTAAAATGGCGGTAGACATATTCATCAAACATAAACGCATACGCATTGTTATCCACCTGATAAATTTTTTCCAGTGCGTTATCCACATCAGACTGTTCCAGAGCGTTTATAGTGTCCTGCAATAAGCCAATATTTTTCCACAATATCTCATGTGGGAAAAATACCTCTCCATACCAGTCAATGCGGACAAAATGATCCTGCTCCTGTTTGAATTTTACAAGCAGTTGTTTTTCTCTTTCCCTGTTTTCCGCAAAGAGCTGCTCCGCCTCTTGCATGTTACCTTCTGCAAGAAGTGCGTGGTAGCGGGTATTGATAGCGGCAGTCTCTTCGTAAGACTGTTTTGCTTTTTCCTGTGTCTCTTCTGTTACCTGAATTAATTTTTTTGTGATTGCAGCGATCTGTTCCTGTGTTTCTTCCACTTTCGCTGCGATTTCACTGCCTCCGGCAAGTATGCGCTCTAACACCGGTGTAAAATCAAGCGGCACAACTGCCGTTTCATCCAGTGCTAAGATCAGCAGTGTGAACAGCTCATGGTGCAGCCGGTAAACCGCCTCATCATAAAAATCATCATTATCAAACTGGGAATGGTAATGTGTTTCCATGAAACTTCCGCCGGTAAAATCATTGACCATGGAAGGGATTCCTGCGATTGCCATCGAAAAATCATCTGACCAGGTTTCGATCGGTGCCGTCACGCTTGTCATCTCAGGATAAGCCTTTGTCAGTTCCGGAAGTCCGTCTAAATATTCTTTTATATAATGTACATATTCATAACAGCAGCGGATTCTTGCACGCGTGCCGTGTGCCAGCGCCGGCAGCTCAAAATTCAGATCTGCGATCACTTTTCCGACCCATTCCGGATGTGCGGTAAAAATCTGCTCGTAAGCTCCGGTCGACCAGTCAAAGTTGGAATCAACAACGCCCCATTCCTCTGCCGCCATCGCACAGAACACGATCGTGTTGTTCGGCTTGAATCCGCTTTCAATCAGCGTTTTTGCAATGCCAAACATCATGGCGACTGCCGTATTATCATCTTGAAATCCACTGAAATAGGAGTCATAGTGTGCAGATAACAATACCATGCGCTCCGGGTGTTTTCCCGGAATACAGCCTGAAATGTTATAAGTCGTGCAGTCACGTTTTACCCGGCTGTCGGCTTTCAACCATACGGTTGCTTCTTTCTCTCCATCCAGCAGTTCCCGCAATAATGCAGCATCTTCCCTTGAGATGGAAAATGCCGGTGCATCCTCCGGTCCGGCGATATCCTGTGCGTTGAGTGCCTTCGCATCGACTTCTCCATAACCGCCACACTGCACAGCGATCACTGCCGCCGCACCTTTTAAATGTGCCTGATAAACCGGATAATTGATCCACCACTCATCTCTCTGGTTGATATCCACTAACACCAGTTTTCCGGTTACATCTTTCCCTTCATAATCCGCTTCTGTTCCCTTTCCAAGATACATCAGGGAAAATGCCTGCTCACCGTCCGTTACAAAATCTGTCTGATATGCCCCGAGCAATGCGGTATGCCTTTTTCCCTCTTTCGTTTCAAACGTAAGCTCCGCATTTTCAAACTCCCAGCCATCCACGGTAACCGCATTTTTACATACATCCGACAGTCCAAGTTTTTGCATCTCATCCTTTAACATTTCCCCTGTCAGGAATTCTGCCTTCGAACCCGCAGGACGGTAACCGAGTTTCTCGTTTGAGCGAAACTGCTCCATCCGTTTTGCAAGCTGGTACGAGTAATCCGTATCAATATTTTTTATGACCGCTTCCTGCATTGTCATGTGTGTCACACCTTCTTTTTTGCTGTTTTTTGTGTTATCTATTTCTTTTTGTGTTCAAATTATTTCCTGTTTTTGATTATAGCACACTTTTTTGTTATGAACAGTCTTGTGGGGGGATTTTGAGCCGATATAATTATGTGGATGGGTTCGATTCGGATGGACATGGCTGTCGGTATTATTATCGGCGGTGCTTTTACAAGTATTGTGTCGTCACTGGTCGAGGATATTATCAACCCGTTTCTTGGAATTTTCGGTGGCATGAATTTTGACAAGCTGCACTGGAATATTGTTGGGGATGTCACATTGAATTACGGAAAGTTTCTGACTGCCGTGATGAATTTCCTGATCATGGCTTTTGTTGTATTTATACTGGTGAAAGCGTTAAATACCGCTGCCCGCATTGCACCTCTATCTTAGATGCAAAGGCAGTGGAAGCATTTGAGAAAAATTTGTAATTTTCATTTGCCACAGCAGATGAAAATTCAGGCAAGTAATTATACGAAATGTGAATGATACATTACACTAGTTCAGGCTGTCTGTCTTTGTGTCATGAACGATACAAAGCAGGCATGTCTGTCCATCCATTTTCCGATCAGTCCGATCACTTTTCCCATAGTAAATGCGGCTAAAATGGTTCCGATCCCAAGGCCGTCAAGATGTCCTAAAAATGCAAAGGTCAGTCCGGCTGTCACGGCAAGGCAGGTAACATCAAATCCAACTTTGATCTTAGAATAGGTAACGGATGTGATATCCGACAATTCTCTCGGGAATAAATCCGTCGGTATGATCGGCAGTTTGCATCGGTTCGACAAAGCAATTCCAATACAGAGCAAAATATAACTGATCAGAAAATAGATTACACGATATCCCGGCGTCAGCGGCAAAACATTGATCCAGCTCTCATGCACATCCAATAATTCGCTGAATGCAAATCCCACTACAAAACTGAACAGATACTGCGGCACAAATTTTTTCCGCAGGATCATGAGGCTTAGCACCAGAAGTCCCTGAAATATATAAGTCCAGGTTCCAAGCGATACGCGTGTGAAAACTTCGGAAAATGCATACGGCACGCTTGATATTGCCGAGATGCCTGCGCCGGAATGCAGCATCAGTACAACACCAAGACTGTTGATGGCAACTGCGACCACGAGTGCAAGTTCCCCGCGGACCGTGCGGCGGGATTTTTCTTTCTGTATTTCTGTTTCTTTCATTTTAAATATTTCCTCCCGGGGAAGTTTTTACAGAAGTCCTGCTTCTGCATTTATGGTCATCCCCAAATTTCAGAAACACTTTACACCTTTCTAATCCATTTAACAAATCAATAGTTTTTATAGTTCGATAGACAGTATCTATTAATCGTGATAAAATGAGCAAAACAGGGAGGAAAATCCTCTCCTCGCCATTGGGCAAATTTTACCATGTAAAATTGGATTTTGCTTCGCAAAACAAGGAGGATTGCCATGAACTTATTCCAGCTTCGTTATTTTGTAACTTTAGCAAAAATGCAGCACTACACAAAGGCTGCACATGAACTTTGTATCACACAGCCGAGTTTAAGCCATGCGATCTCGCAGTTGGAGGCAGAACTTGGCGTGGCACTTTTTGAAAAAAGCGGACGCAATACTACACTCACAAGTTTTGGGGAAGAGTTTTTAATCTGCGCAAACCGCACGCTTGCCACATTGGATTCCGGAGTTTCATCCCTGCAGCGGAGCGCACGCGGTGACGGATTGATCAGGCTTGGCATGCTGCGTTCCCTCGGTGTCAGTTTCATTCCGCAGCTTGCCGCGCGTTATCTGGCATCCCATCCTGAGCATGATGTGCGTTTTACATTTCATACCGGCTCGACCGGCGATCTTGTCAACGGTCTCTCGGCAAGGGATTATGATCTGATTTTCTGTTCCATGCCGCCGGAGACAGAATCGTTAGACACTGTGCCGATCACCCACGAGGATCTGGTACTTATCGTTCCAGACCATCACCCACTGGCAGCAAAACAGTCCGTTGCATTGACGGAAACGCTCATCTATCCACAGATTTATTTTTCCCACGGTTCCGGTATGCGTGACGTTGTGGACCATCTGTTTTCACAGATCAATGCAGTACCGCAGATTGCCTATGAGACAGAGGAAGCCGAGGTGATTGCGGGACTCACTGCACAGGGTTTTGGCATTGCCGTCGTTCCTTATATGGATCTTTTATTAAAGCTGGATGTGAAGATTCTGCAGATCAGTGCGCCTGTATGGGAGCGTAATCTGTATATGATTCATGACCGGCAGGCGTTTATGCCGCCTGCCGTAAGAAATTTTTGTGAATTTGTTTTAAAAGAATGTAAGTATCCTATGATACCAGATTAATTCTGCCACTGGATCTGTTGTTTTGTGAGCATTGGATAATGCACCGGAACACTTCCGTCAAGATCTTCTCTGTGCATGTCCACCGCCGTGATCTGGCTGTTGGAATATGTGGTGTAGTAATAAATTCCACGGCTTGCATTACAGCAGGAGGTGTAGATCGTGATCTCATATTTTCCATCGGATACCTCGCAGCAGCCTCTCTGCTGGTCGACAGATCCTAAGATATGGAAAGACTGTGCCACACTCTCCTCCTCGGAATCGTCAGAAACTGCGTTCATTTTTGTAAACGCGACTCTCGCAAAACGGGAAGCTGATGAAAGATCACCCGGCAGTCCTAATGCCCCCATGCCACGGCTGTACATATTCAGATCCAGTTTATCCGCAAAATGATTTTCCGGCTGTTTTGGTGACAGTCCCATGTAATTATTCAGCATAAACATCTGCTGCTCAAATGGCGGATTGTTTGTCAGGACACCAACCGGATTTTCATGGATATGCAGTCCGTCTTTCATGGATTCTACTGTAATCGATCCACTCTTATCTGAGATGATCCAGTGTAGCATGCCGGACGGCAGATTTTCACTGAACGGCGTATCCACAATACTTAAATCTGCAATCAGCTCCCGCACCTCATCTAACGTTGCGCACTGCGCAAGCACCCATGGAATAAATTCAAAGGATGCCACATTTTTTTTACCGCTTTCTTCCTTATGATAATATGCATTGCCGACAAAATTAAGTCCCGCCATGCCGACGCCTTTTTCGTTCACCGCATCATAATAAAGCGGATAATCTCCTGCCATGTGCGCCATGCCAATGATCGCATAATGTTTTTCCAGATTTTCCGTGTGACGGAAATGAAATGGATAATTCCGCGGTGTCACCGCAATTTCCTCGCCATAAGAAAATTCATAATCTAATGTTCTTCCAAAATAAAAGTCTTTCGTCAGGTAAGTTGCTGCTGTACACATAAAATTCTCCATTCTTATATTGTTTTCAAACCGGGACTTTCGTGCGAAAAATCTAGCCAATCTCGTCCACGTTTGCCCCACGCAGTTTAATTCCGTCTGTCTGTTTTAAATCCTGCTGGTATGGATTCGACTCATTATAATATCTGATCTGTGTGTCCGTCACACCACCGGAAATATAAGAACGGCCACATTCCGGGCAGACCGATGTCTGGACTCTGACGGATGCAGATACCACTTCGCCGTTTTGCGTGGCAGCTTTGTGATACGCATTGGAAACATGCTGCCCCTCATGTGCCCGGACAGCAGAAGATGCCGCTTCCGGTGAAATATGCGCAGCATTTTTAAAGGAAACATTCGCTTCGTTAGAGCCATCAACATATTTGCGGTTTTTACAGGTCTGGCACTCTGTGGTCTTAGATTTATCGACCGCGCCTTTTTGTCCCAGTTCATCTTTATTATTAACATTATTCCGCTGATTTAAATTATTATCATAGGAATCTGTGATATTCCATTTGTATCCATCCACGCCACCGATCATAACGCTCCTCCCCTCCATCCCCATAGGTCTTTTATACCCAGGATTCATCATACGGCAAATCTGCAATTCAATATGCCAATTTTTACAGTTGAGATAATATGATTAGGGTGTCAAAAGGTGGTTCATAACTTAGCGATTGTCAAATTGCACAAAGC
>OGDU01001458.1_pt1 | contig 18338 bp, 16 predicted proteins | sample 1570371 | NCBI WGS metagenome assembly OGDU01 (sample SAMEA2581977, study PRJEB24529) | metagenome | biome: Human gut stool | place: China | collected 2011
GAGTCTGCTTTGAATCTTGTCTTTTCAAATATTTCTCCATCAGGAAGAAATGTAACAGTTGTACCAGTATCATTTTTTCTGCATGTACCAATCTTTTCAAGCGGCGCTGTTGCTTTTCCACGCTCGTATCTTTGCTTGTACACACCACCATCAACTCTTATCTCGACCTCAAGCCATACAGAAAGTGCATTAACTACAGATGCACCAACGCCGTGAAGTCCTCCAGATATCTTATATCCGCCATCTCCGAACTTGCCACCTGCATGAAGTACTGTAAATACAACCTCAACCGCAGGTATTCCGGCTTTAGGATGGATTCCGATAGGAATACCTCGTCCATTATCCTTGATAGTTGCTGTTCCATCATCATTAAGAGTTACATTTATCTGTGTACAAAAACCCGCAAGATGTTCATCCACTGAATTATCCGCAATCTCATATATAAGATGATTAAGACCTTTTGTTCCGACACTTCCAATATACATACCAGGTCTCATTCTTACCGCTTCAAGGCCCTCCAGTATTGATATACTGTTAGCATCATATTTATTAGCTGCCATTATTAATTACTCTCCTCTTTACTTTCCAAAATACGCATTGAAAGTATCCTCAAAGCTGCTTCCCAACGTATACGCATCCTGAATACTTAATTTCTTCCATTCGCTATTATTAAATTCCATATATATACCAGCTTCATATTTCTCAAAATCAGCATTAAACTGCTCTAACTTTCTCTTTTCAAGAATTGCAGACTTATTAACCTCGGTCTTAGCCTTATCATTATCCGATGTACATCTTATAATGTAATATCTGCCTGCTGCCTCAACTATACTGCTCATCTCACCAGTAGACAGATTGAATGCTGCTTTTTCAAATGCTGCATCCATCTCGCCACGTTTCAGTTCGTACTCATATTCGCCATCCGCATTGTACTCCTTGGCAACAGCAAAGAATGAACTTCCTGAATTCACAAGATTATATGCTTTATTAATATCTTCCTCTGAATCTGATACAATATACTGGATATCAATAACTCTTGCCTCATCTGCGCTTACTTCAATATCCATGCTGGAAGTAAGGTCATCGTAGAGTTTCTGTGCTATTGCAAATTCAGTAAACATTGTATTCAGTTTATCCTTAGTTATTCCTGTACTGCTTATCTGCGATTCTGTTAATTCATTGTAAAATGCATCAACAGCCTTACCCACAGAATCTTTTTCTTCTCTTCCAAGCACAACACCGCGTTCCTTAGCCTTAACATTCATAGCCTTGACGCGCATTAACTTACTCTTAATCTGGTCCTTAATATAGCTTTCAAAATCAGCATCACCAATTTTCTCTCTCCATATATTACTGCCAAACATTTCCTCATATTCCTTCTTCACATCAGACATTAGAATATCTGCCTCGCATGTATAAGTTGTCTTCTGTCCTGCTGTCTTAATAAGCTCACCGCTCTTCATACCTGTTGTGAAATATATCAGACGTCCATTAAAGAACTTAATATATCCTGCAACCAATAAAACTACAACAAGAATAACTGCTAATATAATAAATGGTTTTTTTCTTCTTTTCATATTCTATCCTCTTTAATTATTTGTGATATGGCTCATTCTTCATAATCCTGTAAGCCCTGTATATCTGTTCCAAAAGAATAACTCTCATAAGCTGGTGCGGAAATGTCATCTTTGAAAAACTCAGCTTATAATCAGCTCTCTTAAGTACATCATCTGCAAGTCCCAAAGAGCCTCCTATTACAAATGTTATGTTACTTGTTCCTTCTATTCCAAGTCTTTCAATCTTTTCTGATAGTTCAACAGAATCAAGCATTTTCCCTTCTATTGCAAGTGCACATACATAAGCATCATCTTTAATGGCAGAAAGAATTCTCTCCCCTTCCTTATTCTTAATCTGTTCATTGACTATATCACTTGCATTATCTGGTGTTTTCTCATCAGGTAGTTCAACAATATCAAGCTTACAGTATCTTGAAAGTCTCTTAGAATACTCTTCAACTGCCTGGGTATAAAACTTTTCCTTAATCTTACCTACACATACAACAGTTATACGCATCTGTACTATCCTTCCACGAAGAAATATCCGCCATTATCAAGCCTGAACACTTCTAACTGCTCAAGAAGCTCATCATTGCTTAAGTCAGATACGTCCATTCCCTCATCATCCATCACTTCTCTTAATTCTTTAATATCTTTACAATACACCGCCATACAATCCTCTAAGAATTCCTTAGCCTCCTCTAAATCATATGCAACAGGTTCATCAAAAAGCTGTTTCTGATCTCTTAAAAACACCTTTGCACACTCATCAATATGTTTATCCATAACTTAAATCTCCTTATCTTATCTCTTTAAATTGCTCTCTTAATGTTCCTTCTACCCATCCTGTTATGAAACGTCCGTGTTTCTTAACATCATCTACAGCTTTCTCCATAACATATGAGTAATACACCCTGTCTAGCATTGCAATATCATTATAGTTGTCACCAAATGCCATACATTCTTCGGGTTTTAAGCTGAAATATTTCTGTATCTGCTCAATTCCTCTACCTTTATTAACATTAGTGTCCATAAGGTCTAAGTAAAGTTCTCCCGATACAAGTACTGAAGCCTTATCACTCCATTTGTTAATAAAATGTTCTTTAGAGTTCTTAATTCCTGTCATATCACACACAGCTATCTTTAATATATCCTCGTCAATGTCTGTGAACTTATCAACTAATGTAGTATGATAATTAACCACCTTGGTCATCCTGTAATAATATTCTTGTGACTTAGGCTTAATATATGCCGTATGTTCTCCTGATACAAGCACCTCACAATCAGGCTGTTCAATTACATCCTCAATTATCTCTAATGCAAGCTTCCTATCCATCGGAGTCTTCCCAATAGTTTCACCCATGTATTCCACAAGTGCACCATTCTCTGCAATATATGCAAGCTTATCACTGACAGTCCCAAAAAGTCTCTTAAGACTCGTTATCTGCCTGCCACTAGCCGGCGCGAATATAACGCCTTTGTCAACAAGTTTATTGATATACTGTATAGCAGATTCATCGACGCTCTGTGCTCCGTTAAGAAGCAGTGTCCCATCAAGGTCACTCGCTACGAATTTAATCATATGTTTTCTCCTTAAAATGCTTTAAGCTCATGTACAAGTCTGGCAACAGGCAGACCGACAACATTATTATAGTCGCCTTCAATACCCTTAATGTATGCTGCAAATTTTCCCTGAATACCATATGCACCAGCCTTATCCATAGGTTCTCCTGTGCTTATGTAATCCCTGATTTCCTCATCAGTCATATCATATACCCACACATCAGTCTTTTCATAAAAACTTACATTCTTATGTGCACTGCATATAGTTACACCTGTATACACCTTATGTATCTGACCTTCTAAAGACTTAAGTATTCTGAATGCATCCTCTTCATTCTTAGGCTTGGTAAGAATCTCTCCTTTATGATAAACAATAGTATCTGCACCTATAACGATTACAGAATCTTCATTATCTGCGTATTGTTCTAATACAGACTGTGCCTTAACAGAAGATAATTCTCTTACATAATCTTCAGGCTCCATCTCTTTAATATTCTCATCTGCATCACTTGTAACAACAGTAAAATCAAGTCCTACCTGACTCATTAATTCTCTTCGTCTTGGTGAACCCGATGCAAGTATCAAATGTTTCATAAAACTTCCATCTCCTTGTTCTTCACTGTATTTTGTGTTCAAAGCCTACTTCGACTCATACATATTGCATTATAGCATAAAAAAGCAGAGTGCTTCAATACCACCCCAATAAAAAAGGCACAACATTACTGCTGTGCCTCTCTGATATCATTAACATTTATTATCTTTTATTGCTCTTTTTGCTTATCACAATAACAGTTCCAGAAATAACAGCTGCTGCTACAAGAATCACAATATATACCCATACATGATTATTGTCACCAGTCTTTACAACCTCTTCATCAGCCGCAACTTCACCAGTTTTTCTGACTCTTGAGCCACCAACAGTCTCATCTTCTTTTCCTGTAACTAATTCTTCATCTCCTGCAACTTCACCAGTCTTCTTTGTGACCTGAGTTGATGAAGTTGTATGTTCTTTTGTCTGTTTATTAGAATCTACTGTTGTTTCATTTGACTTTGTTGTCTCATTAACAGCTGTTGTTTCGTTTGATTCTGGTTTTGTCGGCTTAGTTTCCTTACCAGCATCAACTGTAGTCTCATTCGACTTTGTTGTCTCCTGCGCAGCTGTTGTCTCGTTTGATTCTGGTTTTGTCGGCTTAGTTTCCTTACCAGCATCAACTGTTGTCTCATTCGACTTTGTTGTCTCCTGCGCAGCTGTTGTCTCGTTTGACTTTGTTGTCTCCTGTGCAACTGTTGTCTCGTTTGACTTTGTTGTCTCTTGTGCAGTTGTTGTCTCGTTTGACTTTGTTGTCTCCTGTGCAGTTGTTGTCTCGTTTGACTTTGTTGTTTCCTGTGCAGTTGTTGTCTCTTCTGACTTTGTTGTTTCTGATGAAGACTGTGCTACAGATGTTGTTTCCTTTTGTGTCGTCTCCTGCTGTTGATTATCTGATATAAAATGCATTTGTCCATTGACATTAACAAATGACTTAGAAATTGCTCTTCCATTACATGTAGATGTTAAGGTAATATCTGCTTTTGGTGCAACAACTATACCACATACCTCACCTATATTAATATTACCAGTTACATTAACAGCATTGAAAATAACCGTGTCTGATACATCAACATCTGTTAATCCGCCTGTATTCTTTCCATTAATGCTGAATCTCTTAATGTCTGCATCACCATCACCGCCAAGCAAATTAATGATAACAAACTGTCCCTGTGCTTTATTTGTTATGTTGAGCTGTCCTTCTCCATAATAAGATGAAACTTCTTTTCCCTGCCAGTCAATATAATTATTAGCATACATATTTACCACTACAATCTGCTTATTCTTAAATGAAGCAAGATCAATCTTTCTATCATCATAAGCACCAATAACTATATCAGCCTCCGAATCTGGTGTATCTGCATACGCCTTGAAATTATCGTATACATTATCAAGTGCTGCAGTTACATCCATATAATCCTCTGCATAATAAACATTGATTGTATCCTTGCAGTTAGCAACATTAATAACAGCACCTGTTCTTTTTCCGTCAGAATCTTTAATATAATATTTATTCTCTCTGGGTTCATAATCATAATCAGTTCCAAGTACAAGATTATTAAATGCATTTCTATCCACATTAACTTCTGATGAACCAGAATTATCAAAACTCTTGATATATGTTGTTCCAACGCTCATATCAAGCCATGCACTCATCCACTGATCTGTTATTACAAGCTTGTTAGTCGCGAAACATGTCTGATTGTGATTACTATTCTTAAATTCTTCAGCAACTACACCATAAGGTTTTGCTGCTCCTAATAATTCATTAAGGACATCCTGTGTTTTCGAGTATGCACCAGCTTTTAAAGATGTACCGGCAAACACAGAACCTGCAACTATTGCAACTGAAAGAACACCAACTGCAGTTTTCTTAACCTTTGCATTCAAACTACTTAATAGTTTTCTAAAAAACATTACTATCCCTCCAAAAATGTCTAAATCAACAGTTTCCCCTTAACTATATTTCTTTTCCCCTCTGAGCGTATAATAGCATTAGTACTATAGTACCGCTTCCCCCTTTGAGGGGGATTTTTTAATTCTACATAAATAAAACAACCCATATCCTGAATCAGTATCATTCTAGTATACGTTCCGGACATGGGTTATATTACACATTATTCAATTTAAATATTATGCTTCAAGGCTTCTGTTCATAGCTGACTCTAACGCATCAATAGAAGCTCTGATGATATCATGGTCAATACCAATACCAAAGTAATTCTTTCCATCCTCTCCTGTAATACCAACATATGCAATGGCACTAGAATCAGAGCCCTTCTTTAATGAATGTTCTTCATAACAGAAGATATCACAAGGCTTTCCAAAGTGACTGGCAAGAGCATTACTTACAGCATCAAGACGGCCATTACCGCCATCTTCAACATTGCATTTCTTACCATTCTCATCAATAGTCACAACAGTCTGGATTCCATTAATCTGCTTGAAATGCACTTCAGAAATCTTGAATACTGGTGTATATTTCTTATATCTCTTCTCAAATATCTCAAGCACTTCATCTGCTGAAAGCTCCTTATGATTAACATCTGATACATCTTTGACAGCATAACCCAGATCTTCTCTCATAGCCTTAGGAACAACCATTCCATAGTTATGTTCAAGAACATAAGCAACACCGCCCTTACCAGACTGGCTATTAATTCTTATAACATCTGAATCATATGTACGTCCTACATCTTCTGGATTAATTGGAAGATATGGAACTGTCCATTTATTAGGATCATTTTCAATTCTGTAATGCATTCCCTTAGATATAGCATCCTGATGTGAACCTGAGAACGCTGCAAATACAAGCTTACCACACCATGGATGACGGTCATCAATCTTCATCTGTGTAAGTCTTTCAAATACTTCTGCAAGATGTGGCATATCGGAAAGATCAAGCTCAGGATTAACACCCTGCATATACATGTTCATAGCAAGTGTAATTATATCAACATTACCTGTTCTCTCACCATTACCAAAAAGTGTTCCCTCAATTCTGTCCGCTCCTGCAAGAAGTCCTAACTCTGCATCAGCAACACCTGTCGAACGGTCATTATGTGGATGAAGAGAAATAATAACATTCTCTCTGTTGTGCATGTACTTAGACATATATTCAATCTGGCTTGCAAATACATGTGGAAGTGACATCTCAACTGTAGCAGGAAGATTGATGATACATTTCTTATCAGGTGTTGGCTGCCAGATATCAACAACAGCGTTGCATACCTCAAGTGCATACTCTGGTTCTGTTCCTGTAAAGCTCTCCGGACTGTATTCAAAAAGGAAGTTTCCTCCATCAGCTTCAGCAAGTTCCTTTAATAACTTGGCACCTTCAATAGCAATCTGCTTAACTTCTTCCTTAGACTTCTTGAATACCTGTTCTCTCTGTGCTAATGAAGTAGAATTATATACATGAACAATTGCTCTTGGAGCTCCCTTAACAGCTTCAAATGTCTTCTTAATAATATGTGGTCTTGCCTGGGTAAGAACCTGGATTGTAACATCATCAGGAATCATATTTTTCTCAATAAGTGTACGGCAGAACTCATATTCTGTCTCAGAAGCTGCAGGGAAACCAATTTCAATTTCTTTAAATCCTACTTCAACTAACATCTGGAAGAATTCAAGCTTTTCATCAAGACTCATAGGTTCAACAAGAGCCTGGTTACCATCTCTTAAATCAACCGAACACCAGATTGGTGCCTTATCAACATACTCCTTGTTAACCCAGTCATTGCACTTAACTGGTGGCATAAAATAGCCTCTTTCATACTGTCTGTAATCAAACATTCCTAAAACCTCCTGAAAATATAAATATGTATTGTTAATAAGTAAAGGCTTCCTTAAAGATAAGCATAAAAAAATCTTTCGTCCATGGGCAATTCCACCCAAAGAGACGAAAGATAAATCTCACGCGTTACCACTCTTCTTCATAGCTATGCTATGCACTCACTGAATACGTACAACAAATGTGCTGCATTATATTCTGTCCACTATAACGGTTGGCTTCCGGCTACTCCTACTTCTCATAATGATTTCAGGTAGCAGCTCCAAGGCGAGTTCAATAAGTTCCTTCGACTGTCTCGCACCACCCGGCAGTTCTCTGACTCTGGTTCCTATCTAATAGTCCTCTTCACAGCATTTACTTATTATGTACGCTTATTATACTTGTCATTTTTTATAAAGTCAAGCATAAATTCAAGTTCTTCTTTGGAAATATTCTTATCAGAATATCTTGCTTTCTCATAACTTGCTGTAATTCTGTCTGCAGCATCAGCATCGTCAGTTATTCTGTTTATTGTTATATCCTGTGGCTGCATATTTTCAAGTGATTTACCATCCGAATCCCTGGCTGCCTTTGATGATTTTATTGCTGCTTTTCTGAATGCCTTCCTGTACTGCATATTAACAGGCATATTCTTAGCTTCTTCTACTCTCTGACGTCTCTTTATCCTTGCTTCTGTTCTTCTGTCATTGCCAATGAATTCAATCTCATCACCATTATTATCCTGTGACTTTTTGAAATTCTTGGCATATCTGATAATCATATAGACAATAAATACAACAAGTGCAATTACAAGAACTATTGCAAATGCTGTAAATAATGCACTCATAACAGGATTATCAGTAAATGCAAGGTCGTTATCCCCCTTTACCACATCATCATCAGTGCCTGGATTCACAGAATCTTCGGGCATCGTAGAGACTTCTTCTTTCTCTCTTATAAGTCTTAAGAACAGCTTCAGCACTATCCTTACAACTGCTACAAAACCTGAACCAATCAGTGTAAATATATTGCCATAATCCCCACTATAGAACAGAATCATGCCAAGAATCATAAGTCCTGACACAACCATGACCATTATCATGTTAATTCCTGTAATTCTCTCAGCAGGAAATTCTGATTTGCCAGCATTACTTATAAACAGAGAATTAAGCTCTTTTAACTGGTTAGCAAGAAAAGCAAGCAGAACAAACAGCACAAATAATACTGTTTCATAGTTAACAAGCAGTCTGTTGCCTGCTGAACCGCCATAAAGACTTCCTGCGACCATAACCAGACAATACAGAGGTGACATTCTCTCTCCTGCCTGCAAGGCAGATTTCTTGTCTTCCTGAGTTACATCAGCAAACTGATTCCCATAAAGCGGTTCATTCATATATTCAGTTTTTCTTGCATTAGCCACTCTTATGCTTACAGACCTTATACACACAGCAAGTACGCTTACAAAATATGCTGTAGACTCTGCATCTCCATTACCAATTATAATGGCTGTTATAAGCAAAGCAGCATGAATCAGCATAAATAGAAAATTCTTATGTATATTCTTTCTTGCCGCATAAGTTATAATAACCGGAACTGCCATAAGCAGTGTTGCAATAATATAACTGTCAGATTTATTCGTAAGTCCCAATATAACAAATGCAGAAAATGCGAACGCTACAATACACTGGCTTATTATATCTGTCAATGTTCTTAGTGTTCTCAGTTTATTATAATTATAAACTTGTCCCGACTCATTCATATGTTATCTCCTGATAAACTTATTTCACTTCCCAGCCCTCTGGTCTGATACCACAATAATCAAGGCTGTATTCTCCACCAGTCATATATGGAACAATCCATATAACCTGTCCATACTTTTTCTCAAACTTCTGCATAGTCTGCTGCAGCTTCTTTCTTCTGCTCGCTGATATAACAACATATACACTGTTGTCACTACTCTGGACAGAAACATTTTCTATAAATGTTCTGTTAATAAGCGCTGCAAACTCTTCTTTTTCAAGCTTTAAATCCATTCTTGCAAGTACAGTATTAATACTTCCAAGATGTCCAACTCCTGCTCCTTCTCTTATACCAACTGCTTCCTTTGTGTCAACATCACATGCATTACTAATAAGAGAGACATTAATTCCCTGTCTAATGAATTCTTCCGCCACAGAAGCTGCAAGACTTATTGCTTCTTCATTAACCGAATCATATGTAAGCATTCCATCATCCTCAAGATTAAGAAGAATACATACATTACGGCTGACTGACTCATTATATTCATTAACACACAGATTACCTGTTCTCGCTGTTGCCTTCCAGTTCACATTCTTTAGGCTGTCGTTGCTTGTATAATCTCTTATTCCTCTGAACACAAATGGATCTTCAAGCATATATTTCTTACGTTCTGCTTCTCCTGATATTCTGCTTCTTATAAAGCTGAATCTCTTACTATCCACAGTCTTAGGATAAACTGTTATCTCACAGGTACTACCCACTTTGAGAACATTAATCTCATTCATAAATGGTCCGGCAAATGTAAGCTGTACGCCTGATATTTTGAACACACCTCTGTGATTGCATTTAACAGGAATTCTTCTTGTAATTCTCTGATTAGCCAGAAATGAGAACACATCATTGCGGTATGTAAGGTCTGACACACTTGAATTAGTATCTGTTTCAGGAAATTCAAGTTCCCTGTCCACCTGAAACTTAAGATTCACACATGGCAGCGGCAGACGTTTTTCGTTGGATATAACCTCAACAACATTAACTGTTTCGCCATTTACAACATGCTTTTTCTCAAATTCAAGAGCGACACCCAGCCCCTTATTCCAGTTATAACGAAATACAAGCTTAATTGCCAGATATACTATAAGTACACCAATAAGCATCAATAATACATTCATTATCTTTTCCAATCTTCAGTAGGAACTGCTGTGTTATTAACAACATGTTCTACAATCTGTTCTTTATTATCCATATTCATGTAACCTGTCTGTAACACAATTCTGTGTGCCCATACTACAGGTGCAAGTATCTTGATGTCCTCTGGTACAACATAATCTCTGCCTGCAACATACGCATATGCTCTCGCCGCATTGAGCATACCAAGAGTTCCTCTCGGGCTTACACCGATTGATACATTATCCTGCTGTCTTGTCATCCTTGCCAGTTCAACAATATAATCAATAAGCACTGGGTGAACATATACATTTTTCGCATCTTCTTTCATTGCAACAATATCTTCACATGTTGCAACTGTTGAAAGTTCTTTAGAAGGATCTTCTTTTAAGAATCTGTTAAGAATAAGTACCTCATCATCTTTCTCTGGATAACCCATGTTAATCTTCATAAGGAATCTGTCAAGCTGTGCCTCAGGAAGCTGATAAGTTCCTGCTGTCTCAATAGGATTCTGTGTTGCAATTACAACAAATGGTTCTTCTAACTTAGAATATTCACCATCCACAGTAACCTGATGTTCCTCCATACATTCAAGCAATGCCGACTGTGTTCTAGGTGTTGCCCTGTTAATCTCATCTGCAAGAATAACATTAGCGAATACCGGACCTCTTCTGAATACGAATTTCCCCTCTTTCTGGTTAAACACATGCACACCTGTAATATCTGAAGGAAGCAGATCTGGTGTAAACTGAATTCTTGAAAATTGTCCATCAATGCTCTTTGCAAATGCTTTCGACATCATAGTCTTACCTGTACCCGGAACATCTTCAAGGAGAACATGTCCACCAGCAATAATACTTGTCAGAACAAGTTCTGAAACATTTCTCTTACCCACAATGACCTTACTTACATTATCTAATATATCTGAAGCCTTACTCATAATACCTCCTCGTAACACGAAATTTAAACTCAGATAATTATAACAAAAACACTGCCAGAACAGCAAGTGTCTGACAGTGTTAATAGGTTAAATAATTATGAACTTTTGATGAATTTAATTATCTGTAGGCATCTCCTGATTAACATCAATACCTCTTGGAGCAACAGGTGTTGAGAACACAATCTGTGTACTTGTTCTTCCGAACTTCTGAAGCTGGCCGATAAATGTATCAAGTTCCATGGTACTTGGGAACATAACTTTTAATAGCATTGAATAATTGCCTGTTACACAGTTACATTCAACAACATTAGGGCATGACTTGATAAATGGATAGAAATCCGGTTTCTGCACAGGAGCAACTTCAAGATTAATAAATGCTGTTATATGATATCCCAGCTTTAACTGATTAATCTTAACTTCATATCCTTCAATAATCTCTTCCTTCTCAAGTCTCTCAATTCTTGCTGAAACAGCCGGTGATGAAAGGAAAACATTCTCGGCGAGTGCCTTTAATGGCATTCTTGCATTCTGCTGTAATAATGTAATTATCTTCTTATCGATTTTATCCATGGCGTGAACCTCCAGATTATAATATTCGTTGTAAATGCTATTAATTTAACCAAAAAGGGGACAATCCTAGCGTTGTTGCTAAAATCGTCCCCTTTGACTTAAATTATTAACTTATACATAATATACACCTTACATAATAAAATAGCAAGTGTTTTTTCTTTATTTTCATTGCTTTTATACATAATATTTGTTAGAGTAGAGAAAATACTAAAGCCATTACTGGCAGAACGGAGACATTATGGAGAATAATAATCAGGAATATAACACAGTAACTCTTATGCTTGACGATAACACAGAATGTGAATGTGCAATAATACGCATATTCCCTGCTGGAGATAACGACTATATCGCACTTCTTCCACTTGAGGGTGAAGCTGCAGACAACGATGAGGTATATCTTTACAGATACAAGGTTGAAGGCGACAACGAACCTGTACTTGAGAATATTGAATCTGATGAAGAATATGAGCTTGTATCTGAAGCATTTGACGAAGAATTAGATGCTATGGAGTATGAAGATCTGTACGAAGAAGAGGATAACGAGCAGTAAGAAGCTCTTCTATAAAGCGTGAACGGGTTGTATCTTTGTTGTACCTCTGTTTGGGGTACAGAAGATACAACTTTTCTTTTGCTCTCGTCATCGCAACATAAAAAAGTCTCCTCTCCTCTTCAATCTGCTCATCTAAAACCGCCTTATTATACGGTATTATTCCCTCACAGACATCCATTACCAGTACAATCTTATATTCAAGACCTTTAGAGCCGTGCATTGTAAGCATATGCACACCGTCTGCTGTATTATTCTGTCTGTCTTTATCGCACTGCCTTATGTATTCTGCAATACCATCAAGCCATTGTGACAGACTCATATACTGTGAAGCCCTGTGTGCCAGTTCATCAAGCACATTATATAATTCTTCCTTATCAGCCTTGTGTTCATATATATAATTCCTTATATACTCATCATAACCAACACCCTTTCTTATATAATTAACAGCTGCAAATGGAGACATACTTCTTATCATACTAATATCAGACACCAGTTTTTCTACCCGTTTACTCATCTGTTCATTCCCCTCATAGCCTCTCTTCAATGCATTAATATCTGCCGGCTGTGTAATATATGAACGGCTTATATATCGGAGCGGCTTATTAATAATCCGCAGAAAGTCTATTCTTTCCCTGCTGCCAAGTGCTATCCTTATATATGTAAGAACATCCTTACTTATCCAGTGCTCATATATATCCTGTACTACTGAATAATCGCAGCATGGAATCCCATCACTTTCAAGCCTTGACATATACATATTCCCAATTACATTAGTTCTTGATAACACAGCAATGTCATCAGCTGCTATTCCAGTATCAATCAGTCTTCTTATCTCTGATACAAGAAATGCTTTCTCATCATTCAGACTGTTAAATTCATATACAGACACAGTATCTCCTTGTGAATTGTACGTCGTTATATCTTTATAATAACGATGCTCATTCTCCTCTGCTACAGCCCTTGAAGCAAACACAATATTGCCTGTTGACCTGTAATTAATACACATGTCAATTCTCACTGCATCACTATAATACTTATTGAAATCTAACATTATCTGTGGAGCAGAACCCCTGAATCCATATATACTCTGGTCATCATCCCCAACCACGAAAAGATTTCTGTATCCGTCAGCAAGAATCCTCACAACATCAAACTGTGCCTTATTAATATCCTGAAATTCATCTATCAGAATGTATTTATATTTATTCTGCCATGCCATCCTGTAATCCTCTCTCTGCATCAGAAGATCACGGCACAATACTATCATGTCATCAAAATCAATCAGATGCTTCCTTACAAGCATATCATCATATGCCCTGTATATCATTCTGAAGCTCTGTGGTGGAATACTTCTGCTCTCATATTCATCTATATTAACAGCTTCACCCTTAACACAGCTTATCTCAGATAAAACACCAGCTACAGTTTCCTTCTCATCATCATACTCCAGTTCAAGCCTGCACATCTGGTCTTTCACGAATTCATGCTGTATCTGCGGCTTAATAATACAGTGTGCAGAATAATTATATGCTGCCTTAAGTATTGTAAAAAATACTGCATGAAATGTGCCAAACGTCACTGCAGAGTTTCTGCCCTCTGACAACCCCTTAAACTTAAGCTTCATCTGTTCAGCAGCAGCCTTAGTAAATGTAATAACAAGAATATCTGATGGATTAACGCCGTACCTCTCAATCAGATATCTTACCCTGTGTGTAAGAACCGTGGTCTTTCCAGAACCCGGTCCTGCAATTACCATGCACGGTCCTGTATTATGTTGTATAGCCTGAATCTGTGCTTCATTAAACTGCAAAAGCGGCACCCCTTATAATAATCTTACGCAAACAAATGTATACTAAGATTATATAAGTATGTCGCCATTATGTCAACTTAATAATATATTTTTTTATTTATTAATAACTTGTTATACTATCATCAGAATCATCAGTATTAGATATACTCTTGATAACAACATAATATTCAACCTGTGGATTAACCTGTACAAGCACCCTGTCACCCTTCTTATGCCCAAGAAGAGCCTTGCCAAGAGGCGACTCTATGCTGATCATACCGCTTAATGAATCAGCTCTGATTGTAGTAACAATTTTAATAGTCTCAGTACTTTCATCATCCTCATACAATACCTCAACCGTATTATTAACGCCAACCTCATCATCTGCTGATGAATCATCAATAACAGTCGCATTCTTAATCGTTCTCTGCAGATATCTTATTCTGCTTTCATTCTTATTCTTAAATCTTTTCGCTGCATGATACTCGAAATTCTCACTTAAATCCCCCTGAGCCCTTGTCTCCTTGACATCATCAAGTGCAGCCTTTCTTACCTCATGTATCCTGTACTCAATCTCTTCTTCCATCTTTTTGATATCATTCTTAGTAAGTTCGTGTCCCATATCTATCCTTCTTTCTTACCTTTAATCAATGAAATAATACGAGTATATTTTGCCCCTTTAAGATACATTTTGCAAGTTTATTCTGTCTCGACTTTATTACTTGTCGGCTCATCAAGAAGCACGAATGGCGCGTCATGTAAAATGCTTTAGCAAGCCCGATTCTCTGCTTCTCTCCGCCTGATAACATATCTCCCAGTTCACCGACATTAGTGTCGTATCCATCAGGAAGCTTTGATATGAAATCGGTACTGAAGCCTTTTTGCACGCCTCAATTATCTTCTCATCTGTTGCGTCAAGCTTTGCAATTGTTGATTTACCGCTTCCGCTTCTTCCTGAAATTCCAATAATGCTTCCTTTTAGAACCGGAATTGATACATCAGAAATTATAGTTTCCTCACCATATGAGAATGTAACATTTTCAGTAGCTGCACAATTAAATTCAACTTCCTCACAACCTGTGATATCCTTAGTTACCGGCTGTTCATCAAGAATATCCAACACTCTGTTTCCTGCTGCAAATGTGTTCTGCAATGTACTTCCAAGATTATCAAGTGCAACAATCGGTCCGAAAGAACTCATCATTGCAACTACAGATACTAATTATTTATCAATAGCCTTTATCGCTGCTTCTGCTTCTTTCACATCTTCTATCGATATCCCTAACATGTCTGCCGCTTCCTCATATGTTCTTCCTGATAGGATATTCACTATTAATCTATAATTTCTTTCAATTGCTTTGCCAGCTCTGCTCTCCGCTTCTTCAGCTTTTCGTTTTTCTTCTTCAGCTTTTCGTTTTTCTTCTTCAGCTTTTCGTTTTTCTTCTTCAGCAAGTTTCTTTGCTTCATCTGCCAGTTTCTTTGCTTCATCTGCCAGTTTCTTCGCTTCTATTGCTTCCTGTATTGAATTCTTTGCATATTCTTTAGCATAATCTTCTACTATCTTGCACATTTCACTCTGACCTCCTTCTGTCTCCTTGAAATAGCTTATCGCATTGCTAATTTGTGGAAACTTATCATTATAAAACGCTTCTTTATTAAGCATTAACTGCAATAGTTCTGATTTGTCCGAGCCATCATTAACACAAGTGTTTGCAAATATTATATCTTCTCCATCTTTCACTGGAACGTAACTTTCATCATTCTTCATACACCTTGTTACATGCGTCACTGTCTGATTATTCTTTAAGACATCATACTCAGATATATATACAATTGTAACATCTGGAATATTCTTAAAATCAGCACCTTTAGGTGTATATTTTGCTGTCAACGCTGCCGCATGAAATCTTGTCCTTCTGATATCATCATTGGAATTTCCCTTCTGCACCTCAACATTGCAATATCTTCCATCTTGTGTCATGCATAACGCGTCTAATGTTATTCTTTGAAAGCTCTGAACCACACTCTGTACAGAAACCTTCACAACCTGTAAATGTGGCATATCAAGAAGTGTTCTTAATATTTCTTCACATACACCCGGCTTTTCTCCCATCAATCTAAACAGTGCGTCATCTATAATTCTAAGATTGGCTGCTGTTTCTTTTATTTCTTTTGAATATTCTTTTAAATTCCCCATACTCTTCCCCTTTTTACTTACGGCAGGTAATACCACATATAAGGATAGAGTGATTTCATTTGTCTTATATATTTATTATATACTACTCTTAAACCTATTTGCAATAGCATTCCCACCTTATTATCGCATTGCGTAATATTATTTATATAGTATATATCATATATCATTTCTAAAGTCAATATAGCAGTTATTTTTATCGTATAAATATATATAAATATATTTTATTCTTTCTCTTGCACTTCCTCATAAATACGCTATAATATATAAGTCACATTTAAATATCGGCGTGTGGCTCAGTTTGGTAGAGCGCGTGGTTCGGGACTACGAGGCCGCAGGTTCAAATCCTGTCACGCCGACTTATAAAAAGCTCATGCAGATTGAAGTAATCACATTTACCACAATCTGCATGAGTTTTTTATATTATTTATCCAATTATTCTATACAAGATTATTTTTAACATATGCCAGTGCTTTATTAACAGAAGGTAGGGATATAACTACAAGAGTTACCACTGCTTCAAGTCCGATATACGAGCCATTGTAAACAACTGAATAAAGTACCGCACTATTAAAAAATTCTGGTGTATACACAGCAAAGAATATCCAGCCAGACAAGAAAGAACATATAAATCTGCCTATAACTCCTATAATATATCCCTTCACTAGACCGTGTTTTGATTTAGAAAATACTCCTGACAACCCAAGTGCTCCAAAGCCTAATATATAATCAAGAAGCACCTGAGGAACATTCAAGATATATGGATCAAGTAATAACTGCAAAACTCCATATGCAATAGCTGCTGTCAGACCAGTCTTTATTCCATACCAGTATCCTATAAGCACTATGAATAACATACTGAACAGTGTTACAGAACCGCCCATTGGCAGTTTAATAACTTTAATCATGGAAGTCGCAACCGCAAGAGCCATAGCCATTGCTGCAAATGCAATATGTTTTACATTCAGTTTACTATTATTATCTCTTGCAAAACATCCTATAGTCATTAATAAGACACAGACAATTATTAATACCACATATCCTGAGCCTGTAAGACCATATGAAACGCTACCATCATCAAGTATTTTATTAACTAAAAAATTCATAATCTTCCTTTCATTATCTCTCATTCTTTTATATCCCGTAAAGAATATCCACATTTTCACTAAAAGTCAAGCATTAAAAAAGAGAGCAACAGGTTTTTATCACCTGTTACTCTCCAATATTTTGTCAATTACTTTTTATTAGAACTTACCGTTCTTAGCAGCTTCCTCGATGGAAACAGTGCTGATTTTTGTATTTTATAGTTTTTCAACTACGACTTTGCAACGTTTTTTACAGAATGCAATTCCGTATGCAAGAAGATCGTTTCGTCCATCCTCACGGAGTTCTGCGTCATATCTGTGATTCTTAATCTGCTCCATAGCTCGTTCACACGCCTTGTCAAGTTCATTCATGGAATGTGCGTATTTCAGTTCTATCACGATTCCAACATCTGGATTCTTAGGCTTAAGCAAAATATCTGCATATCCATCACCAGATTCTCTATTCGATTTAACCGCCCAGCCCGAATAATTTTTTAAAATACCGATCAGAATACCATGATAAAAAATCTCTTTTTCTTCGTTTCTTGCTTTCGTATCTAAAACGCTGATTGTTTCGCCAAGAAACATTGTAAGTTCCCGCTGGATGTCATCTGTCTTTCCTTCAAGAAAACCCCTGTTGATTTTTTCCGTAGATGCGTGGTCATTCGCAACTACCTGGTCAAACCAGTCACGGATTTGTAAAAGAAAGACTTCCCTGACTTCCTTGTTTGGAATGATCAATCTATACATCCCATTTTCTACATCACCATTTTTTGTGAGATATCCGGTTGTAAAAAGAACACTCCACAAATTATTAATGCTGTTA
>OGDU01001496.1_pt1 | contig 18091 bp, 20 predicted proteins | sample 1570371 | NCBI WGS metagenome assembly OGDU01 (sample SAMEA2581977, study PRJEB24529) | metagenome | biome: Human gut stool | place: China | collected 2011
TAGAACACCAGCCTTCCAAGCTGGATACGTGGGTTCGATTCCCATCACCCGCTCTTTTAAAGAAACTGTTTATCCGGTTTCTTTTTTTATACTCTTTTTTATGAATATCCTGTCTCATACCACGTAAAAAGGACGGCTGCATCTGCAGTCGTCCTTTATATCATGTATGGGTAATAAAACTCGCTTAGAAGAGATCTACACTTCCGAAGAACTTGTCATTGATTACATAATATGCCTTGTACTCTTCCGGCTTTACATAAATATTTAATGTCTTAATGCATCCGGCACGATGTCCCTCAGCTACAAACTGTTTCTTTACCTTATCCTCAAGTTCTCCAAGATTTGCAGCATTCTGCTGATACTGAACAATGATTTCGGTCTTTGCCGGCTGTTTTTCTTTCTTTGCCTTTGTAGCAGCCTTTGCTTTCGTTGCAGCTTTCTTCACAACAGGTTCTGCCTTCTCAACAACAGCCTTTGTTGTTGCCTTTGCAACTTCTTTTGCCTTCTCTTCTACAACTTCTGCTTTCTTTGCTGCTGCCTCAGCAACATCCCCGACTTTTGATTCTACTTTTTTTGTAGCATCCTTAACCGCATTTTTAACTTCTGTCTTTCCCTCTGGTGTCTTCATCAGCTTCACGTCAGAAACTGCTTTGTTTAACTTCTTCTCCTGCATAACGATTCCTCCTAACCAGAATTATTCACATACTAAAAATTTTTCAATTGCATCAAGTGCTGCTTCTTCATCGGCACCCTCCGTCACAATATCAACCGACATTCCATCGGATGGATTAAACGCCATAATTCCCATAATGCTCTTTGCATTAATTCTGCGGTTATCGCTCTCCAACATAATATCGCTGTCGAACTGACATGCTACCTGAACAAGTTCTGCGATTGGATTGTCGTGTCCTTCTGACACATTAGAAACGATCACATTTTTCTTACTCATACGCTCTCCCTTTCCAAAACTGTATAACTCATTCTCAAATATATCTCACTTATCCAGGAATTGCAATATACGAACTTTATTTCTGTTAAATCTTCACGAATCATCCATAAAACCTTGTCCTTAATTGTTCATTTTTACAATGAAAATTAACGGTCCAAATAAGTAAAGAAAATGTATCCTGCTTTCCGGAACCAGTCATCCGCATCTTTATAACTTTTTGACCTCGTGGAATGGGTCTGCGGATCATAATAATAAATGCTTCCGGAGGTATATCCCGTCACTAATACGGCACTGTCTGTTCCGGTCATTGCAAATACCGGGCTGCCCTTGCTGACATAAAACAGAATCTCCTCTACTGTGCAGCCGGATATATCAAGAACAACTGAATCTTTTAATGTATTTTCAATCGCGCTTTTCGGGGTTCCTCCATTGTCAATCAGTTCTTTTACACTGAGCCCGTTTCCTCTGTAATTAAGCATGGCACTGACCGCCTGAACCACGGATGATGAACTCTTATCCGCATCGTTTACTTTCAGGCTGCTAAATGCCGTCTGTGCCGATTTACGCGCACGCATCCATACATACTGCTGCTTGGAATCCACCACAACTCCCATATGATTATTGGCGCAGACGATGGCATCCGCGATCTCATCGGTTGCAAGCAGCACATCACCTTTTTTGTACACATAAAAGTATTCCTGCGACTCCTTATTTTTCACGGAAACATCACGCGGATTTTCGAGTAAAACAGATTTGGAAGTCAGCATTTTAATTTTGGATGCATCTGCCCCATTTTTCATCATAAGCTGGTACTGTGTTTCCTTGCGATCTGTCACGGTTGATCCCACGGTAACTTTTTCTTCCGTGTCTCCCTCACGGTTCATGATCGCATCGGCTCCTGCAGCCACATAATGTCCGCCGGACTTTTTGATCAGATGAATGGTAATTGTATAATCCTCCACCGAAATGGAACCGATACTTCCCCTGGACGGTTCATACGTCTTTAAGATACTGTGTGAATTTTCGGAAGTTTCCATGATGGTTAAATTTTTCATCGGGAAAACCGTATTTCCCGCTGCTGCAACCATCACCTTATCTTTCTTTGCTGCTCCGTAAATAAAATCTTCATCGATAAACCCAAGCGGAAGAATATACGCTCCCTTTTTTGCCTTGATATCATAGACAGAAGCATTTTTCAAATTCATCAGGTGAATCACATCGCTTTTGTATTCTTTGTCGCTGTCTACCCACGCAAAATACTGATTCGATTCCGACACTTTATAACAGCTTTCTTTCAGATCTTTCACAAGCACTTCCGGAGTCCGCTTGTCCGTATCTATACTGTAAAGTTTCTGATCCATGATCAGGTAAAATGTCCCCTTTTCGTTCACATACATTAACTGCCCCATCTGTGCTTTGAGTATTTCATAGGAAACATCCGACGGAATAAAAATTTCTTCCTCTATAGTGTGTACCAGACCATCATAATGATATACTGCCGTGCCCACTTCGCCTTCATGATCCCCACGGTTCATATATCCATATACAACAAAATCAATACTTCCCGCTTCATCCACACGGGCAATTTTGATATCATGCTGATCCCAGTTATCCCTCGCATTGATCCCCTCTGCCCCAAGGAAACTGAATACCTGTACAATCTTATTATTTACACGGTCAAAGCACCAGAGTTCTCCCTGCTGTACAAACGCGATCACATCTCCGGTCTCACTTACAGCATATTCAATATTTTTGTCACGTATGCCAAGTTGGATCTGATTATTATCTGTAATAAACCGGTTTTCCCCACGGAAAATCTGATTTAAAGTACGCTCAAAATTTAAGACATACATACGGGATTCCGTCATACGCAGACGATAATATTCTTCCACATTATAATACTCGGTTTCCCCGCCGGTTCCTTTGGTGGTCACCACATACCGGAGTGTGATCACATCATAGGAATCATTGATTTCCTTGAAAGATGCCTCGAGTTCTCCCATCTGCTCCGGTTTTAAATCTGCCCAGGTAATCTGGTTTAAGGTACAGCTTAAATCCACATAATTGAGCGTGCTGGTATCACCTGTTGCCGCGTCCATATATTTCGGAATAAATTTATTTGCATCATCCCGGAATGTATATTCATGAAATTGCAGTGCAAAATCCATACATGCCTGAGTATCATCGTTTTGTGTCTGCATCAACCGGGTGTAATACCGGATCTTATTTTTTCCTGAAGCAAGAATAACAATCAGTTCATATTCTTCCCCTTTTCCGAGGATATTCTGGATTTTCAGGTTTGCAGAGATTTCATTATTTTTTTCTTTGATCTCCTGTGCATTTCCCTTTGCAACCAGCCGGGAATCATCAAGACTCCGGATTTCATAAGCAATGCCTCTGATTTTTTGTCCATATGTATTAATTTTCAGCGGAAGCAGTCGTGTATGGTCTACCGGCACAATTCCATCCCGCATCTTTGTAATATTCATTTCCGATACGTATCCGTGCAGCTGTGCCACGCTGTTATTTCCTTCATAAAACTGGACGATGGGAAGGGTTGCCTCCTTCATCGCCGTTGTCATATCTTTATTATCCTGATTGGTTATGATGCTGAAAACAATCAGTGCTGCCAGAAAAAGCCCTGACAGCACCACTGGTTTAATTACTTTCCTGTTCATTTATCTTTTCCTTCTTACTATGGCTGTAATTTCCGCCGTTACATCCATCTCCTGCATCTGCGATGCCGGCAGCGCCGTTTGCACATTTCCGCACCAAACAGCACACCGATCATACTGCAAAGCCACGGATTCCCACATTCCCGTTCCTGTGTTGTCATAGTTTCTCCGGCGATAGAAGCCGGAACCATTTCGAAATATGATGCCGCCTGCATGTTTCCTTCGATCCGGTTCTCTTTCTTTTTCTGCGCTTCGGACAGCTTCCGGTAAATTCCATCAATTTCCATCTGTATCATCAGGCGGTCCGGTTCCTCATCGTAGATGCGGCTTCCCTCATACTCCAGCTGGTCAAGCCTCTGTTCCACCAGCTCCATGATCTCTTTTGTCTCTGCCGGATAGTACTGTTTCATTCGTTCCATATCTTTTTCATATTCCATCTCTGTCAGATACATACTCTGCATCGGATATGTCATATAAAACGGAATCTTTGGGTAAAAATCGTTTGAATAATCCACTTGCATGCTCCATCCTGTCATCATTATAGACTATGCCATGCAACGGTTTTTTGTTCTTATTTTCCTACTATTTTTAAGCATATCTGCTCGTATTCCGGATAATTTTTGTGCCGCATTTCCGTTTCCAGTACTCCCTGTGCATTCTTATGGAAATGATATAAATTATACACACCCTTACGGTAGGCATAGTCCTCTCCATTATCCTGAAAATGATCGTAAGAAGCCTCTCCCGGAGTTGTCAGCAGATACAGCGTACGGTACGGCTTTTCTCCAACATACGCCATTTTTTCATACATCGGGATCATCGTTCCTTCTTTCAGGTACATCGGGCACAAATCAATCGGTGCATCCCGCAGGAAATACTTTCCTCCGGTAATTTTCTCTCCGGTCCAGTAATCATACCACTCCCCTTCCGGCAGATACACCATTTTCTTCGTGGCTCCCTGCTCCAATACCGGGGCAACGAGGAGATTTTCCCCTACCAGGAACTCTCCATTGAGGTTATAGGTTTCCGGGTCCTTTGGATAATGCAGAACCAGAGGACGCATAACCGGAAGTCCGGTCTGTTCTCCCTGATAAAACAGATCATACAGATACGGAAGGAAACGATAACGCATCTTTACATATTTTCGATAGATTCCCACCACCTGATCATCAAACTGCCACGGCTCCTGTCTGCGTGTTCCCTGACAGGAATGATTTCGAAACAGCGGAGAAAATACGGCAGCCTCGATCCACCGGGTCAGAAGTTCCGGGGTCGTATCCGCACCGAATCCGCCAATGTCGGTTCCGGCAAACGCAAATCCGCTCATACCGAGATTACACAGCTGCGGCACCATCATCTGCAGATGCGACCACAGACTCTGATTATCTCCGGTCCACACGGTCGCATATTTCTGTGTTCCTGCATACGCTGCACGTGTGATAACAAACGGACGCTTATCGGAAAGTTTCTGCAGTCCCTCAAAGGTCGCACGGCTCATATAATGTCCATATACATTGTGCATTTCCGCATGATTTGTCGTACGCTCCTCATCATGAAATACAACATCCTGCGGCAGCTCGCCACGGAAACTTGCCGGTTCATTCATATCATTCCATACACCGTCCACACCGATGTCGACCAGAAACTTATGGTGTTTTCCCCACCAGTCGCGTACTTTGCGGCGTCCAAAATCCGGATAATTTGCATCTCCCGGCCAAACCTCATTGACATAGGTAGTTCCCTGTGTATCAGTCGCAAAATATCCGTTCTCTTCGCCTTCTTTACACATAAAATAGTCCGGATCGACTTTGGTTCCCGGATCAATGATCGTAACCGTTTTAAAGCCCTGTTTTTTTATTTCCGCAATCAGATCCCCAGGTTTTCCGTACTTTGCATCATTCCATGTAAACACACGATACCCATCCATATAATCAATGTCAAAATGAATGGCATCACACGGAATATCCAGATCACGGAAATGTTCTGCCACATCACGGATATCTTCTGCGCACTGATAGCCCCAGCGGCTCTGCTGGTATCCAAGCGTCCATCGCTGCGGCAGCGGTGTCCGCCCGGTCAGATATGTATATTCTTCAATCAGATCCGTCAGTTTTTCTCCACCCAGGAAGTACAGATCCAGATTGCCATCATCCGCGCCGTAAAAATAATATTCCGGATTTTCTTTGCCCAGATTGAGATAGCTGTGGAACGTATTATCAAAAAACATGCCATATACGTCATTCTTTTTCTTGCAAAAGAGCACCGGAATCGACTTGTACAGCGCATGATAGTCCTCATTGTGTGCCTGTGGAATATCGGAATTCCAGTTCTCATACTCATAATTTTTTTTATTCAGGAATCCGGTCTTATCACCCAGACCGTAAAAATCATCCCCCTCGTCCAGATCAAACATCATCTGTACCGGATAATCATGTGCGCCCAGATTCGACGTATCATGCCCTTCCGACTCCAGAATCTGTTTCATCTGCTCACTGACTTCCCCGCAAACACTTCTGCCCTGCCGGTGTGTCCGGACAAGCGGAGTCCCGTCCGGTCTCATAATCACCATTTCCAGATTTTCTCCAAACTGCATCCGGATCTTATCGGTTGCAATTACCAGATCTTCTCCTTTTTGCTCTGCCGTCAGTTCTGTCGCAACCGCCTTGTCTCCATCAATGGCCTTAGAATAATGTTCCTTTGTTCTGTAAGGCACAAAAATATTGACAATATCATCCCTTATGGCTTTCACCACCAGTTTTTGCTGTTCATACTTCACACAAATCTCATTTCCATCCTGTCGGAAGGACATAATTTTTCCTGCTGTACTCATTGTTTCCCCTTTCCTTTACTCTGTTTCCTGCGTTGTTGTATCCGGTTTCTGATCGGTAACATAGTCTGAACTGACATATCCTTTTTGTCCGTTATATTCTGCCTGCACCCATCCGTTTTCTTCTCCCAGCAGTGTCAGCTTCGTTCCCGTCACGAGAACAGTAAGAATTTCACTGTCTGTATTCGGCTCTGCACGGAAATTTACGCCATCCGTGCTTGTCCATACACTCTGTCCGTCTTCGTCCAGCGGCTGTTCCGTTACCGGTGGCAGATTGCTGTTGTCTGCCGGCGGTGCATTATTTGTGATTTCCGTTTCCGGTGTCTGGTTTTTCCCTGCATTCCGCCCATGAAGCCATACGATAAGTGATATAATTCCTGCGAGCAGTGCTGCGCAGATTATGGCAAAAATAATTCTGGCAATAATGACGTCTTTTCTGTGACTTGCTTTCATGATCGTTGTCCCTCCCCTTCATCTTCTGTACATATAATTGTGGTTTTCCCTGGATCTACCTTGTCTTTTTTCAAAATCAGTTTTCCAATCTTATCCGCCCGGATGATTCCGCCGGAAGGATTGAGCACACTGTCCACGGTATTTACAATCTGTGCATCCACCGTGGAATACTCAAATGCCAGTGTCGTATTAATCAATTTACAGTTCACCATTTTCAGATTTTCTATATAACACATGCCCTGCAGGCTCTCAATCGTACAGTTGACAAGTGTAAGATTTCTGGCATTCCATCCCAGATATTCTCCCGAAATAAAACTGTCATACACAGTAACATGATTGCTGTTCCAGAATGCATCTTTGGAAAGCATGCGTGCATGATGGATCTCCATGTTTTCCACACCATCAAATGAATAATTTCCAACCAGTTCAAAATGATCCAGCTGCATATTTTTACAATTCATGGCAAAATAATCCCCGTGTGCCTGCACATAGGACAGGTTTACATCGGTACAGTTCCAGAGGGTTTCCTCTGCATTCGGGAAATTTACATTGGTCAGGGTTACTCCCCTGCAACGGCGGAAATTTTTTGGTGCTTCTACAATGGAATCTCTTACCGAAATATCATCGGTATACCATACCCCGGCCCGCGCCATGTCAAACCAGGTACATTCCTTTACATCGACATGTTTGCAATACCAGAGCGGATATTTCCACCGGAACAGACAATTATCCAGATAAAGACTGCTGCTCTCCTTCAACGGGGATTCCCCATCCTCAAACACACTGTCATATACCGCCAGATTTTCAGACTGAAACAGTGCGCGTTCTCCTGTTAATTTCTGCTGACGAAGCACCTGCCGTGCCGTGTCAAATTTATCGTTACTCATTTTTTATTCCTTCTTTTTCAGCTTGTAATGATTGGGTCTACTGGTTATTTTACCACGAGATCACCGGAACATTCAAGTATGCTACTCTAACAAAAGCTCCTCGACCGTGACAAACGAATATCCCTGTTTCTGCAAGGTATCTATGACCGTAAATGCCGCCTGTACAGATGACGCCGAAGCATCGTGAAGCAGAATAATGTCCCCCGGCTTAGTATCCTTTAGAACTCTCTGAACCACAGTATCCGCATCGGTCGTTGCCCAGTCCCGCGGGTCTACATTCCACAGTACTTCGATCAGATTTACCTGCACATCCAGTTCCTTCTGCCAGCATCCGTATGGTGGACGGATATATCCTGCATATTCTCCCGTCACATCATAAATCGCCTTCTGTGTTTTTTCAATCTGCTGCAAAGTGCATGCCGTGCCCACTTCCTTAAAATTAACATGTTTATATGAATGAACACCGATCAGATGTCCGTCATCATGCATCCGTCTGACGACATCCGGATACTGTTTTACCTCTTCTCCCAGCAGAAAAAAAGTGGCTTTTACACCACGTTTTTCTAATCCATCCAGCAATTTCGGTGTATATTCCGGATTCGGTCCGTCATCAAAGGTAATTGCAACTGTTTTCATTTCTTTCTCCACTTTCTCCGGCTGCAGTGTCATTGTACTTACAATAGCCGCTGCGTTTCCAATGCTGTATGACAGGAAAAGAAGCAGTGCATACCCCGCATATCTTTTCCATTGTTTTTTGTCTGTCATTTCATACCACACAAATTTCCTGCTTAGTATATCGTATGAATTTAATCATAAAAAATATGTTGTCCTTATTCTGAATCATAAGTTTCCCTGCTGATGCCCTCCCCGAGCATCATCCGTTCCTCATGCTGCATTTCTTTTTCCCGGATGGCGCGTTCATAACCGGTCAATGCTGCAAACGGAGAAAACTGTGCGGCCCGGTCTTCCGATGGCATCTGCGGATGCTTTTTCGAAACCGGATGCGGCAGATCTATGATGTCATCATAACGATGCGTATTTTCCAGCCGGTTCATGCCCGATGTCCTCCAATCTGTCCGTTGCGCTGCCGCATGGTTGCCCCTTCTTTGAAATTGGTTCCTTTTAAAATGGCATTTTTCCCATAACGCTGCTTAATGGAAAGCATGGCTTTCTGCATCTGTTTTTCCTTCTGCAATGCCTGCTTTTGTGCCTTCTGTTCCTCGGTTTCTTCCGCAAAATCAAACAGGCTCATCTGCTCATACGTCTGTTCTTTTTGTGCCTCCTGCTCTGTGCGTACATGGCATGCCGTAACATAGATCCTGCGGATCAAAAGATCCGGATTTATAATTCTGTCATATAATTCCAGTGTTTTTTCTACTACCGTAATGGCAGAAGATGTATGATTTTGCAAATTTGCCGTCCCATGCGCATGCTTTGGAATCTTTCTTCCGTAACGATCCGTAGTCACTTCCCCGTGATATCTTTTTGCCCGCACCGGGTCTGTCAGATTTTCGATATCATAGCCAACCGTCAGCACTATCTGATCCGTCACGAATCCATGCTCCACCAGATCCAGTACCAGCTGGTCTGTCATTTCCTGCACAACAATCCTTGCTTTATCTGCCGGGTACGGACACTGCAATACCTGTCCCGATCCGGAACTGTTCGCCTGCGGACGATACGCTTTGATCTGTGCAATCGTGCACGGTTCGTACCCCCAGGCATGATCAATCAAAAGTTCTGCATTCACACCAAACAGTTTGTAAAGCAGATCTTCATTATAATAATCTGTTTCTTTTCCGATGGAGCAGCGCGCCACATCTCCCATGGTATACATTCCGTTTTCTGCCAGTTTCTTCGCATATCCCGGTCCGACACGCCAGAAATCCGTGATCGGCCGGTAGTCCCAAAGCAGTTTACGGTAACTTTTTTCATCCAGCTGGGCAATGCGCACACCGTTTTCATCCGCATCGATGTGCTTTGCCACAATATCCATTGCGATTTTGCACAGATACAGGTTGGTTCCGATCCCGGCAGTGGCCGTGATCCCAATGTGATCCTGCACATCCAGAATGATAGTCTGCGCCAGCTGATAAGCTGTCATTCCATAGGTTTTCAGATAATGTGTCACGTCCATAAACACTTCATCAATCGAATATACATGAATATCTTCCGGCGCCACATACTTCAGATATATATCATAGATCCGCGTACTGTATTCCACATAAAGTGCCATCCGCGGAGGTGCCGCAATGTACGACAATTCCGGCTCACCGGTTTTTCGGCTGCGGTTTACCTGTTTTACTTTCTGAACCACTTCAAAAAGCCTGGCCCTTCCCGGAATCCCATATTTTTTCAGGGATGGAGAAACTGCCAGGCAGATGGTTTTTTCCGTGCGGCTTTCATCCGCCACCACCAGATTGGTGGTCAGCGGATCAAGTCCACGCTCCACACATTCTACGGATGCATAAAATGATTTCAGATCAATTGCGATATACTGCGGCATACCTTTCCTCTCCCCAAACAGACATTCGTGTATGCTCTCATTATATCAAAATCCGATAAGATTGCAACGCTATTTACATTCCGTCACAAACACTTCACATTTCTCTAAAATCAGCTTATTTTCGGCATTTGTTCGTTTTTTATTTGATAAAAGTACCTTTTTTGCCGGAACTTCCCAATCCAGTTCTATGGTATCTGTTCCAAAATTTGCCGCTACCAGAACCCGGCGCCCCTGCAGGATGCGGTAATATGCCATTACGTGATCTGCATTCTCATATGCCGGCTCAAATTTTCCATAAGTAAACAACTCCCGATATTCCCCAGATTTGCGCAATGCGATAAGTTTTCTGTAATAATGCAGAACCGAATCCGGCTGCCCTTCCTCTTTTTCCACATTGATCACCGGATAATTATCATTGACTTTCAGCCATGGAGTTCCCGAGGTAAAGCCCGCCTGCGGCGCATCCTTCCACTGCATCGGCGTCCGTGCATTGTCCCTGCTCATGACCGAACATACGGCAAGTGCTTCTGCATCCGAAAGTCCGGCCTCACGCGCCATCCTGTACTGGTCTTTGGTACTGATATCATCGAATTCATCCACACTGTTCCATCTGGCATTCTGCATGCCAATCTCCTGTCCCTGATAGATAAACGGAATTCCACGCAGCAGAACACTTACTGTACCAAGCATCTTTGCCCCGTCCGCATTTTGCGCATAATCCGGCAGAAAACGGGAAACGCCGCGCGGCTCATCGTGATTTTCAATGATATTTGCCTCGAACCCGACATTCTGTACCCGCATCTGGGAATCTGTGATTGCTTTTTTCCACGCATCAAAAGAAATTGGTGGCGCATCGTACCATCCGTGTTTCCCGTCACTGAGCATATGGGCGCTGAAATCAAAAATTGTAGAAAAATGTCCATTTTCTCCAATAAAGTCCGGCAGGTCTTCCACCCCAATGTTAAATACTTCCCCTACCGTAAATGCATCCTTTTTGGCAAATGTATGATTCTTTAAATCTTCAAGCAGCGCATCGACACCTTCTACATTTTCGACCATACGCCAACAGCTTGCCAGTCCATCGTCACCATCCGGCTCCATATCCGGAAATGCCAGATCTTTTTTAATATTGATGATCGCATCAATCCGAAAACCTGCCAGTCCTTTGTCCAGCCACCAGTTGATCATCCGGTAGATTTCTTCCCTCAGTTTTGGATTTTCCCAGTTTAAATCCGGCTGCTCCTTTGCGAACATATGGAAATAATATTTGTCCGATCCCGGTACCGGCTCCCAGCAGTTTCCCCCGAAATAAGAACGGTAATTGCTCGGTGGATTTCCATTTTTTCCCTTCCGGAAATAAAAATAATCGGCATACGGTCCGTCCGGATCCGCCAGTGCTTTCTGAAACCATTCATGCTTGTCGGAGCAGTGATTGACAACCAGATCCATAATCAGATACATATCTCTCTTTTTGGCCTCCGCAAGCAGTTCGTCGAATTCCTCCATCGTTCCGAATTCTTCAGCGATTGCATAATAGTCCGAAATATCATAGCCCTGATCCACAAACGGGGACTTATAGATTGGAGAAAGCCAGATAATGTCAACTCCCAGCTCCTTTAAATAGTCCAGTTTGGAAATAATGCCCCGCAGGTCACCGATCCCATCTCCGTTTGTATCGCAAAAACTCTTTGGATAAATCTGATATGCCACCTTGTCATGCCACCATTTTTTCTGCATGTCCATGTCCTCCTTCGCCTGTATCTCCATGTCCTTTGACAATTTGTTTCTGTAACATTATACTGTCATTATAGTTTGGAATTTCAAAATTATCTTGCATAATTCTTACTTTTTATAACACAATACTGCTCTCATAAGACAAAGGAGAATTTTCCATGAAACGGTTACAGACACTTGCCCTTGAACAGAAAGAAGATGCCCGTCACGGTGACGCGACCTTCCCCATACAGAAATATATCACTTCTTTAAAGCCGGATTATCCGGTCATAACAACGCACTGGCACGAAGAGGCTGAATTTACACTCATCACCGAAGGAGATGCCAGCTACCAGATCGACCTTACTTCCTACGCTGTGGAAAAAGACGATCTGATTTTTATCCCGCCTCTGCTGCTGCACTCGGTCTCCCGCGGACAGTCTGCGCTTTACCAGTCCGAAACCTATGTGTTTCACATGAACTTTCTCGGTGGAAATGCGACCGATATCTGCTCCACCCGTTATCTGATGCCACTGACCAATGAAGAACTGTCGGTTCCCTGTCTGATCCGTCCGACCCATCCGGCTTATGTATCTCTGCGCAAAATTTTTGCACAGATCAGTTCTCTCTTTGCAAATCCGGTTGAGGGATACGAACTGGCCATTAAGGCATTACTGCTGCAGGTTATTTTCCTGCTCCTGCAGAACCGTACCCCGGACGGGAAACGATCTGTCGACACCGCAAACGCCTCTGAAAAATTAAAAACCGTACTGGACTATATCCATCTGCACTATGCCGAACCGCTTACGGTTGCCGGTCTCGCTGCCCAGTGCTATTTCAGCGAATATTACTTTATGCGTTTTTTCAAAAAACACATGAACATGACCGTAGTGGAATACCTCAACAATCTGCGATTGGAAAAGGCTGTAGAACTGTTTGAACAGGGAAACACCTCCATTCTGGAGGTTTCTCTCGCCACAGGATTCCACAACCTTTCCTATTTTCATAAAATTTTTAAACGGAAATTCCACATGACACCCAGAGAATTTCTGAAAAAACTATCGTCTTTTTAAAAGCCCGTCACAAAAAGCCCGATATTTAATGCTGTAACTACAATTGCAATTGCCCAGAGAACCATTTTAAGTCCGGTACTGTTTGCATACTTTCCCATCACTTTTTTGGACGAGGTAAGATAAATCTGCGTAAAAATAGTGATCGGAAGCTGTACTGCAAGAAGCATCTGGGAATAAATCAATCCCTGAAACGGAGACCGGATCAGCAGAATGATAAGCGCTGCCGGAATCATCGTAATCAAAACACCCTGTCTGGTTTCTTTCGTCGCAATATCATAAGGTTTATTAAAAATTCCGGAAAAAATCGTTCCTCCCGCCATCCCTGCGGTAATACTTGAAGAAAGCCCGGCAAGTAAAAGGGCAATGGCAAAAATCACCGTTGCTTCATTTCCAAGCAGTGGTGTCAGCATATTTCCCGCAGTCGTCAGATCATCCACCTGGTTTTCCCCTCTCTGATAAAACGTCGCCGCCATGAGAATCATGGCGCTGTTAATCGCCCATCCGATGATCATGGAAAACAGCGTATCCTTAAATTCAAATTTCAATTGTCTCTGAATCACCGCTTCTTCTTTCAGATTCCACTTCCGGCTCTGAATGATCTCCGAATGTAAAAACAGATTGTGCGGCATGACAACCGCGCCAAGCACGCTCATGATAACCGGCATCGCATGCGATGGAAATACCGGTTTTACCCATCCTGTGGCGGCAGCTCCCCAGTCAATTTTCACCATACAGATTTCAATTAAAAAGCAAAAACCAATCAGAGAGACAAAAAGCATGATCAGTTTTTCGATCCTTTTATATGCATTGGTAAATTCACAGAACAAGACCACGACAAGGATCAGCATGCTGCCCACTTTAATCGGAATGTGGAACAGCATCTGCAGTGCAATGGCACCTCCTAAAATCTCTGCCATCGCAGTCGCAATGGCAGCGGCTACTGCCGTTACAAGAATCACATTCTTCAATGTCCTGTTTATGTAACGGCTTGCTGCCTCGGACAGACACAATCCCGTCACAATCCCCAGATGTGCTGCATTGTGCTGTAAAATAATCAGCATAATCGTTGAAAGAGTTACCATCCAGAGCAGGGTATATCCATATCCCGATCCGGCTGCAATATTGGATGCCCAGTTTCCCGGATCAATAAACCCGACTGTTACCAGCAGTCCGGGGCCGATAAACTTCAAAATATTTAAATTGTCTTTTTTTTCTTTCCTGTTATTTTTATTCATACATCAGAAATCCTTTCTTTTCATACTATTCGCGTAGTTAGTTTTAACTAACTGCATAATACACAAACATTGAACTTGTGTCAATGAAACGGCATTTTATTCCCGTTTTTTTATGCATAATTATTATTGACATGCGCACCAATATATCATAGTATTTATTTATGTTAGATATAGTTTTCAATACTACATTAGTTAGTTTTTATTTATACATTGTAAGAAAGGAGATTTTACTATGCAATTAACAATTCGGGAACCCGGAAGCGCCATCACACATTTTATCGGCTGCCTGATGGCTTTGATCGCAGCCTCACCACTTTTAATAAAAGCTCACGGAAATGCAACCTATATGCTTGCCATGACAATTTTTGCCACAAGTATGGTTTTATTGTACGCGGCAAGCACAATCTATCACAGTATCTGTCATGTATCTACCAAAGTACTCCGGAATTTTCAGAAGCTTGATCACATGATGATCTTCGTTCTGATTGCCGGATCTTATACCCCTGTCTGCATGATCATCCTGGGCGGCAGAATTGGATATACCCTTCTGGCTCTTGTATGGGGAATTGCAGTGGCAGGAATCATTGTCAAAGGACTCTGGATCACCTGTCCGAAATGGTTTTCTTCCATCATTTACATTGCCATGGGCTGGACGTGCCTGCCGGTATTTGCCCGGCTGTGGACGGATCTCCCGCATGCCGCATTTGGCTGGCTTTTAGCGGGCGGCATCATCTACACCATCGGTGGTGTAATCTATGCTCTGAAACTTCCGGTATTTAACGCACTTCACAAATACTTCGGCAGCCATGAAATTTTCCATCTGTTCGTGATGGGTGGAAGTGTCTGTCACTTTATCTTTATGTATCATTATGTAATATGATCATTTATTTTCTGTCACTGTTCGCAGGTCTCCCTGCGAACAGTAACTATTTTTCCACTTTTGTGATCTGCTCTGTGGTGCAGTCATAAACATATTCTATTACCGGATCTTCTTCGGAACCGGACAGTTTCTCTGAACTTACTGCAAATGTTATCTTCTTTGCAGTAAATTCTTCCGGAATAATATAGCCATTTTCGTCATCAACATTCTGTGTGAATAACAGTTTATTATTCTTTCCGTTCCGGTCACAGCGATACACATTCATCTTATTCATGTGTGTTCCACCTTCCGGATAGGTCGCATAATAAACTTTATTCGTTCCGTTCGACCAGCTCATACGGTAATCTTTTGATAAGGTTCCCTGATACTCTGCTGCCGCCTGGACTGCTGTTCCTGAAAGAACAAAACAGAAAACAAAAACGGCACAAATTGTTGTAATTAATCGTTTCATTTTTCGTTTCCTCCTGCTTCTTTTTTGCTACCCCTGTTTTACCATGGTATGCTTTCGGTTTCAAATGGATTAAGAAAAACGTAAGAATTTTCCATATTTTCACAAAAAACGGCTGATGCCTGCATAAAGCTGTTCAAATTTCATATACTGTTTCTAACAATTATAAAACCGTGAGGAATCTATGTCTTTAAAAACCAATCTGTTCCGTTTTATTTTTATTTCTGTACTGGGTGTTCTTCTCCATTTCACCTATGAATGGTCCGGAGATAACGCTGTCGTCGGGTTATTCTCAGCTGTAAATGAGTCCACCTGGGAGCATTTAAAACTTTTGTTTTTCCCGTTTCTGCTTCTGACCATCCTCGAAGTGCTGCTCCGCGGCAATATGCTTCCGGAACAGTTTCTCCCGGCAAGAGTTCTCGGTATCCTCGCCGGAATGGGCGGGATTGTGGTCGGATTTTATACGCTGCGGGGTGTGCTTGGCCGAAACTACGATGCTATAAATATCGCTTTGTATTTTGCAGGGGTTCTTCTGGCATTGTTTGTCGAAAACAAACGGTATCGCAAGTCTTCTCTTCTATCGACGAAAGCCGCAGCCGCTGTCCTGCTGTTGCTTACGGTTGCATTTTTCGTGTTCACCTATTACCCGCCGGATATTGGATTGTTTTGGGATCCTACAGTCGGCCTTTGATGGTGTAGTGCTACCACAGTCTCAAGTGTCGAAAACTTTTCCAAGGTAACAGTATGCTCATCAGGCTGCTCTTTATCCAAAGAAATACCATCGACTCGAACTACTTTCTTGCCATCTCTAAGAATCGGTAGTGGAAACCGAAATTTGATATTCCTAATCCAATTACCATCTTCACGTCTTTCCGGAATGTCCTTCATCCGAATACTCCCCCACTATCTCCATGTCCTGAAATTCTGCATATTTTCTCAGCTTGTCCTTCTGTGCATCAAGACTATATCCGTCAACCTGAATAGCCGTAGATACACGAGTATATATGTAACATCTTGTTTTCTTCTTCAATAATCTCACACTCCTATTTCGGTAATACTAATGGCGAATTTTTCAATAATCCTGCAACAACAGAGTTGTATTTGGCTGTTCCATAATCCTCAACAATGCTTGTTATTCTAGCCCCGGCATCCTTGGAAGAAGCGCCACACAGAAAGACTCGCTCATCCGCACTACTAAATTTTGCATTAAACATAAGCCATTTTTCATCATCATCTGAAATAAAACTATTCATCATATCCGCAAGTTCAGATTTCGTCACTACATCCTTCAGACCTTCTGCGACATCAGAAATCTGTTTTTCAAGAGATATCATATCAGAATTGATTTTACTAATTTCAATTCTGTTGTTAGCAGTCTCCATGTTTAACTGAAGTAATTCTCTCTGACCGATTAAATCACGATTTTCTAATATGTAATCTTTCATTTTTTTGAAGGTTCTTATTAATGCCTTACTCTGTTTAACAGCCAATGGTCCTTTTAAAACAGTCATCAGCATATATAGTCCTTGATATGGAGCATCCTGCGCAGTTCCTTCGGTATGACTATTCTGCCGAGTGAGTCTACTCTTCTGGTCAATCCTGTAATTTTCACTTTATTGTCCTCCGTTACTTTTGCATTTGCATTCATGCTTTGGAGGTAGTATATGGAAATCTGTATGAAATATGTATAATTCAAGGGGGAAAAGACATCATCTATGCATGCTTGCATGCAATTCGATGTATGTCTTATTGACCCGCACTACACTGAGAAAGTAGCAATTTACTGCTTAAAGGCAGTAAATTAGCGGATTAAATATGTATCTATATCCATCAGCTCTCTCTCATCTGCAATATCTACATATACACAGTCATGCTTCTTTGCCACACTTCTGCCACCCTTATCACCCTCCAGTGATAAAAGCTGTGGTATAAGCGATGAATTAAATACACACGGGTTGCCTACAGCATCTCCACAACGAAGTGAAAACGCCAATCGCTTACCCCCTGTATTTTTAAGCACTCTGTCTATTAATTTAATCACGCTTTGACTTTTTAAATATGGCTGGTCAGCTACTGCAAACATGTAATATTCCTCTTTTTCGGCAGTATGATGCGTCACTTCACTGCTTTTCTTAAGCTTTTTCTGCTCCTGCACCGCCATAATTCCTGCCTTTATAGTGTAGGATATGCCTTTTTCGCTGTCCGGACTTATGACTGCATGGCAATCTGGGATACATGCGCAGTAGTCCAATATTTCCCGGTAACGGGTGACAACTGTTATATCTATGGTCTGGCTGTCCGATTTTGATTTATTATATCTATTTTTAATTTCCGCCAAGTGATCAAGCAAATGCCTGTACATAGGTTTTCCATCCAGCTCATAAAACAGTTTGTTACTTCCAAAACGGCGGCTGTTTCCAGCCGCCATGTATATGATATGAATCA
>OGDU01001509.1_pt1 | contig 17957 bp, 14 predicted proteins | sample 1570371 | NCBI WGS metagenome assembly OGDU01 (sample SAMEA2581977, study PRJEB24529) | metagenome | biome: Human gut stool | place: China | collected 2011
GTGAATTATTAAATCGAAACACAGACCCTTTGTTTGAAAAAATGGAAAAGATATTTGCAGAGCGTGATGCGGAATACAAAAAAATGGAAGAAAGAAACCGTGTGCGTGAAGAGGCTGTAAAAGAGAAAGAAAACAGCTTAAAGAAACAGGAGGAGCAATTTAGCAGCCGTGAAGAAAATGTAAGACAGCAGGAAAAAGAGATAGAAGAAAAGATGCAGATGCTCGAAGAAAAACAGAGAGAAACGCAGGAAATGGAAAAGTATCTGCAGAAAAAAAGATTGGAGTTAGAAGCAGACGAACAGCAGTCCTTACTTGATAATTCTATTCTCCGGGAGGAGATCAGAAACGAGAAATTAAAGCAGCAACGTCTTAGCCGGGAACTGGAAGATAAATTGAATGATCTGGGATATTCTTCTGATAATTTTGACCCGGCTATCTTAGAGGAAAAAGAACAGAAGACAAAAGAACAAGCACAGGAAATCCACGCTTTCATCCGTTCCTTGATTGCTGAAAAGTATGGTAAGGAAATTGCTGACAACTGCTCTATCCTTTATGGTGGCAGCTGTAAGCCTTCTAATGCAAAGGAACTGTTTGCCAACCCGGATGTTGACGGCGGTCTGATTGGTGGTGCTGCCTTGAAGGTTTCTGACTTCAAGGGTATCATCGATGCCTTTAATTAAATAGTTGAAAGCTGAAAGTTGAAAATGGATTGCATGTCGTATCTGCATAACTGTTTTCCATTTTCAGCTTTCCATTTTCCGTTATATAAAGATATTGACTCATGAAAAAGCTTGGTTTACTTTTAGTTGCATGTTTCGCTTTTGCAACGATTTCTGTAGCGCAGAATAATATTGTGAAAAGCCTGGAACGTAATGTGCCGGGACAAGGCAAGGTGACTATCCATCAAGATGCACGCATTGCGGCATTGATAGGTTCGGAGTATGTTCCTGCCGGTTCGGATGAGCAGAAAGTGATTAAAAGTTCGGGTTACCGCATACAAGTTTATGCAGGGAATAATACCCGTCAGGCCAAGAACGAAGCTTATGCGGTAGCTACCCGCATCAAGGAACATTTTCCCGAACTTACAGTTTATACCTCTTTCAATCCCCCTCGTTGGCTGTGCCGTGCAGGAGATTTCCGCAGTATCGAAGAAGCGGATGCCATGATGCGTCAGTTGCGGGCTACTGGTGTATTCAAGGAAGTCTCTATCGTGAAAGAGCAGATAAACATCCCCTTATAAAGAATTATCATGTTAGGAAAAGAAGAAATTGTATCTCCTTCATTAGATGAATTGAAGGAACATTATCACCGCATCCTTACTCTGTTGGGTGAAGATGCCGGACGTGAAGGTTTGCAGAAGACACCTGAACGGGTGGCGAAGGCCATGTTGTCGTTGACGAAAGGGTATCATATGGACCCGCACGAGGTACTCCGTTCGGCCAAATTTCAAGAGGAATACAGTCAGATGGTGATTGTGAAAGACATTGACTTCTTCTCGCTTTGCGAACATCACATGCTTCCCTTCTACGGAAAGGCACATGTGGCATATATTCCTAACGGCTACATTACCGGACTGAGCAAGATAGCCCGCGTAGTGGATATTTTCTCTCACCGCCTGCAAGTGCAGGAACGTATGACTCTCCAAATAAAAGAGTGTATTCAGGAGACGCTGAATCCGCTGGGGGTTATGGTTGTTGTGGAAGCCAAACACATGTGCATGCAGATGCGCGGAGTAGAGAAACAGAACTCCATTACCACTACATCCGATTTTACCGGAGCATTCAACCAAGCGAAGACTCGCGAGGAATTTATGAATTTAATCAGGCATAATTCTTGACGGAGAACTCCCCGAATTGAATTTAAAAATTCAGGATGACTCTGTCTCCCAGCCGCTTTGCCATGATGCTTTTTACTTTGTTCAATTCGTTGTAGCGCTCCATGATGCTGTTACACTGGGTTTCATCATTGGCTATGGCAGGGTTCTGTAACGCAAATAGGGTATGCTTCAATTCTTCGCAGACGATGGCATATTTGAAGTTTATCATTAACCGTGGAATTAGCTCATAGAGGCGTTCTTCGTCCGTCACCATTTGTTCTATCTGTGATTTCCTTAACTGATAGCGGTTGCTGATAAGCTCCACGCTCAGCTTGCTGATGACGGGGTCGGGATGCGCCACAAAATACCGTTCGGCGGTAAAACCCTCATTGTGGATACGTTCGGCAGCCTCTGTCAGGATTTGCCGGTGAAGCGGATTGTGGAAGGCAAGTTCGTCTTCTTTTAAATCATTGACTATATATTCAGTTACAGTGATAGGGGTTTCCTGCCCCTCTTCATTGGTGACATTGCACATCACCCGCTCACCATAGAGCACTACCATCTTCAGAATAAGTCGTTCGTATTTATAGAACTCCTGGCCCTCCTTGCCCTCCTGTGGGATGAAGGATACATATTCTTCCTCGGGTGGAAAAGGTGGAGGTGTTTCGGAAGGGAGACCGGCAGGCAGTGATTCGGACGGATAGCCAGCTTGTTGTGCGTCGGGGCTGGTAGCTGTAGCTGCAGTATGACTGCCATTGACACCTGCTTCTGCATTGGCTCTTGCGGCATTGGCCGACCGACGCTCGCGTTCTGCTCGCTCAGCTTGTTGCTCGGCTTGCTTTTCGCGACGCTTGGCAACCTCAGAAACCAGCAGTTTATCTTCTACGTGCAATAATTGGGCGCACTCCTTGATATAGACATCACGCACAATGGCTTCGGGAATGATGGAAATGCTCTGCACAAGGTTTCCGATAAGCTCGGCACGCTTGATGGGGTCTTTTCCTGCATCTTCCAGCAACAGATTGGTTTTGAAGCGGATAAAGTCCGTTTCATTCTCTTGTATGAAGGCCTGGAACTCCGTCGCATTGTGTTTGCGTGCAAAGGAGTCCGGGTCGTCACCGTCGGGCAGGAGGCAGACTTTGACGTTCATGCCTTCTTCCAGCAACATATCAATACCTCGGATAGAGGCCTTTATACCGGCAGCGTCACCGTCGTAGAGCACTGTCATATTGTTGGTGAAACGATGAATCATCCGGATTTGTCCGGGTGTCAATGCCGTGCCCGAAGAGGCAACCACATTCTCTATGCCCGATTGGTGCATGGAAATGACGTCTGTATAACCTTCGACCAGAAAACAACGGTCTTGTTTCACAATGGCTTGTTTGGCAAAATATATGCCGTACAGTTCATTGCTTTTATGGTAAATCTCCGATTCAGGCGAGTTGACGTACTTCACCTTGACGCCTTTGGTGGCGCTGGCAAGCACACGTCCCCCGAAAGCCACCACCTTGCCGGAGAGAGTGTGTACCGGAAAGATGACGCGCCCCCAGAAGCGGTCTCGCAGTCGGTGGTCGTCCGTCTCGTAGCAGAGGCCGGTCTTGACAAGATAATCCTTTTTATAGCCTTTCTTCAAAGCTTCCTGGGCAAGGGCATCGTGGCTCTCGGTACAATAGCCCAACTGGAACTTCTCGATGATGTCATCCCGGAAGCCGCGGCTGCGGAAATAGGCCATGCCGATACTCTGTCCGTCTACGTGGTTCTTTAGGATATTCTGGAAGTAGTCACGGGCAAAGTTGTTCACAATGAAGAGGCTTTCCCGTTCACCCTGTGCTATCTTCTCCTCGCTGGATAGTTCGCGTTCTTTGATTTCAATGCCGTATTTTTTTGCGAGATATTTCAGCGCCTCAGGATAAGACATCTGTTCGTGCTCCATGATGAAATGCACTGCATTTCCTCCTTTTCCGCAGGCAAAACACTTGCAGAGCCCTTTGGCGGGGGATACATAGAAGGAAGGGGTTTTGTCATCGTGGAAGGGACACAGTCCTACATAATTCACGCCGCGTTTGCGTAGGGTAACGAAGTCCGATACGACATCGTATATTTGTGCGGCATCGAGAATTCTGTCTATAGTGGGTTGGTCTATCATGAAAGCGGTTCTATTAACAGTGCAAAGATAAAAAAAATCCCTCGTTGAGGACGAGGGAACCTGATGTTTTCACAATGGACATTTTTTCTATTTAATCTTTTCTCTGATTTTGGTCAGATACTTCTTCATGCCTTCCGCATCCTTGTTGTTGATGATTTCCAGCAGATTCTTCAGTTCCAGGCGGATGTTCTCCACTTGTGAGGGAGTGCGCGGGTTGAAGAGAATTTCTTGGAGCAAGTAGTCATCTTCACTCAGCAGTCCTTTGGCAATAGCCATGTGCTTCTTGAATGTAGTGCCTGGAGCTTCCTGGTGTTTCATTACCGCTGCAAACACGAAAGTGGATACAAACGGAATGGATAAGGAGTATGCCACAGTCTCATCATGCTCGTCGAAGGTATATTCAAAGATGTTCAGCTTCATGGTCTGGTAGAGGTCCTTGAAGAAGATTTTCCCCAAGTGGTCGCCTTCGCTGATGATGATGGCATTCTCCGTATTCAGATTGTTGAGGCTGGCAAAAGTGGGACCGAACATAGGATGCGTCGACACGTAGCGGAAGCCGCTTTCATCGTAGAATTTCTTCAATCCGGTCTTTACCGAAGCGATGTCGCTGATAATGCAGTCTTTGGGCAGTACCGGCAGCACTTGGCGGAAAGCGTCCAGCGTGTATTTCACCGTAACGGCATTGATGACCAGCTCCGGCTCGAAGTCCTTGATTTCTTCCAGTGTGGTGAAGCGGTAGGTGTTGTAGACAAAACGCAGTTGGTGCGGGTTGACATCGAACACAGCCGTCTCGTGCTGGAAACTCAATATATCTGTAAAGAAAGAGCCCATTTTTCCGGCCCCAAGTATAAGTATTCTCATGATGTTTAATGTGCTAATGTGCTAATGTGCTTATTGCCATGCGGCATCACTGCGCAGCCAATAAGCACATTGGCACATTAAATAATTACTTATTTATAATTTCCATTTGTTGCCTCACACTTTCTTCGTGTATCGCCTCAAATACCTTTTTGATGAATTCAGCATCCATGCCACACAATGCGCCTTGCGAGCCGCGTTTCTCGAGGATTTCGTTGTAGCGTCCGGTTTGCAGGATGGTCATGTCATGCTCTTTTTTGTATGTACCGATTTCACGTGCCACACGCATCCGTTTGGCCAGCTCCTGAATAAGATTGTTGTCGCATTCGTCTATCTGCTTGCGCAATTCGCTGAGGTTCTCGGTGCTTTGTGTTTCCTTGCGGATGACCAGCAGGTTGAGGATGTAATCCAGCACATCCGGGGTGACTTGCTGGGCTGCATCGCTCCAGGCACAGTCCGGGTTGCAGTGGCTCTCGATAATCAGTCCGTTGAAGCCCAAATCCATAGCTTGCTGGCAGAGTGGAGCAACCAGTTCGCGCTTTCCACCTATGTGGCTGGGGTCACAGATAATAGGAAGGTTGGGAATTCGGCGGCGCAGCTCAATGGGGATATGCCATTGGGGCAAGTTACGGTAGAGCTTTTTGTCATAGCTGCTGAATCCGCGATGGATGGCACCCAGACGTTTCAAGCCTGCATTGTTGATACGTTCCAAAGCTCCAATCCACAGCTCCAGGTCAGGATTTACCGGATTCTTCACCAGTACCGGGATATCTACGCCTTTCAGTGCATCGGCAATTTCCTGTACGGCGAAAGGATTGGCGGTGGTACGTGCACCTACCCAAAGAAGGTCAATTCCAGCCTTCAGGCATTCGTATACATGTTTGGCGGTAGCTACTTCTGTTGAAACGTACATGCCGGTTTCTTTCTTTACCTCCTTCAGCCATGCAAGGCCGTCTACGCCTACTCCTTCGAAGCCGCCCGGTTTGGTGCGCGGTTTCCAGATGCCGGCACGGAATAGCTTGAGGCCTTTGTCTGCCAATTGTTTGGCGGTGCTCATTACTTGTTCTTCGGTTTCGGCACTGCAGGGGCCGGCTATTACCATAGGGCGTTTGTCTTCAACACCAGGTAATGTGATAGGTTCTAATTCGAGTTCCATATTCTTTATTTGTTTAATAATATTCTTTAATTATGCTTTTTCTTCCTTGTGACGTTTCCTCCTTTTCAGAAGACTTTCTGAGCAAGGTCCCGGAGATTTAGTAAAACGTCGGAGAAGATTTACTAAATCGTTCCTCCCGTTTTAGTAAATCTCCGGTGGAGTTTTAGTAAACGGGATTCCGGCTTTAGGGTGTTCATCTCTTACTTGTAAGCATTTATTTCATGTCCTTGATACGCTTCAATGCTTCTGCCAGTTTATTGTCCTTACAGCAGAGGGAGATGCGGATATACCGTTTCCCGTTACTTCCGAAGATAAACCCGGGAGTAATGAACACTCTGGCTTTATGCAGCACGTGTTCAGTCAGTTCTTCCACGTCTGTACAGCTGTCGGGGATTTTGCCCCAGAGGAACATGCCTACCTGGTTTTCGTCGTAGGTGCAACCCAAGGTATGCATGATTTCTCCTGCCAACTGACGGCGGTTGCGGTAATTCGCGTTGTTGCCGTCATACCAGTCTTGCTCTGCTTCCAGGGCAGTGGCGGCTGCCAGTTGCATGGCACGGAACATACCGCTGTCGATGTTGCTTTTTACTTTCAATATCCATTGCACGAAGTCGGCATTCGAGGCAAGCATGCCGATACGCCAGCCCGGCATGTTGTGGCTTTTGCTCATGGAATTGAATTCTATGCAGCACTCTTTGGCACCCGGAATGCTGAGGATGCTGATAGGATGTTCGTTCAGGATGAAACTGTAGGGGTTGTCGTTTACGATGACGATGTCCTTGCGGCGTGCGAAGTCCACCAGTTTCCGGTACAGTTCCGGTGTTGCGTTCGCCCCGGTGGGCATATTGGGATAGTTGGTCCACATCAGTTTTACACGGCTCATGTCCATCCGTTCCAGTTCGTCGAAGTCGGGCATCCAGCCGTTTTCTTCTTTCAAGTTATAGTTCACGACCTCGGCACCCAGAATCTTGCTTAATGAAGTATAGGTGGGATAGCCGGGATTGGGAACCAATACTTGTTCACCGGGGTTGACAAAGGCCAGCGTCACGTGCAGGATGCCTTCTTTGGAGCCGATGAGCGGTTGTATCTCTGTGTTGGGATTCAATGCTACACCGTACCATTTTTGGTACCAGTCCGCAAAACCGCGGCGCAGTTCGGGGATACCTACGTAGGGCATGTAACCATGTCCGTCCGGATTGCAGGCAGCTTCGCAAAGTGTCCGGATTGTCTTTTCGGAAGGCGGCATGTCGGGGCTTCCGATTCCCAGGCTGATGACATCCATTCCTTCGGCATTCATTTGTGCCACTTCTTTCAGCTTCTTCGAGAAGTAATATTCGCTTACGCTTGCCAGGCGGTCGGCAGGCTTTATTCTACACGTTTGATTTTCCATCTTCATATTCTCCTAATATTTTCAGCTCTTTGGTCAGCGGTGTGATGGCCGCAATGGATTGTTTATATCTCAGTACATTGTCGAAGACGACATCTACGTAAAACTGGTATTCCCATTCACGCCCGATGATGGGCAGTGATTGTATCTTGGTCAGGTTGATGCGGTAGAAAGACAAAATAGACAATACTTGGGAAAGGCTTCCTTCAGTATGGGGAAGTGTGAATACCATGCTTGCCTTGTTGACGTCCTTGCTGCGATGCCGGTTCAGTTCATCTACTTGCCAAGGGTCGGCTACGACCAGGAAACGGGTGAAGTTATGTTTGTTGGTTTCGATACCTTCCTGCAGGACCTTCATGCCATAACGCTCTGCAGCAGCTTTGGAGCAGATAGCTGCATGGCCTTTCAGATGTTCCTGTTGGATGATTTCGGCACTGCGGGCGGTATCTTCGCCTTCCACCACTTTGATTCCGGGGTGTTGTCCCAGGAATTCACGGCATTGCATCAGGGCGATAGGGTGGGAGTTGACTTCGGTAATATCATCCCAGTCTTCATCGGGCAGGCAGACAAAACTATGGGAAATACGTAGCTTGTACTCGCCGACAATCTGTGCGCCACTTTGGCGTAATAGCTCATTGTTATGCAGCAAACTGCCTGCAATGGTGTTTTCTATTGCCAGCATTCCTATGGTCTGACTGTCTTTTTTGATGGCACCGAACACGTCTTCAAAGTTGGCGCAACAGATTAACTCTATTTCTTCTCCTTCGAAGTACTTGTGTGCGGCGATGTCGTGATACGAGCCTAATGTTCCTTGAATGGCTACCTTTTTCATTATTTTTATTTTCTTGGTTATGCTATAAAAAAAATCCCGCTTCCATACGATGGAGCGGGATTCTGTATATTTACTTGTTTCTCTATTCAGTCCTTAAGCATCACTGTCACTTGATACATACAAACTCCCGCTCTACTTTCTGGCTAAAGTAAAAGTAAAAAAAGAAGTAATATGCATAAGTAAATGACTTCATACTTGTATTCTCTGTTTTTGAATTACGTGACAAAAGTAATGCTTTTCTTTTATATACAAACAAAAAACAATGTTTTTTTTAGGGATAGTAGCAATTTAACTTATTTCCCTTTAACTTGTACAATGACTTGAACCGGACGATGGTCGGATGAAATGGTGTCTTCTATGACTTTCCGGTATTGTACGTCAAACCGATACCCATTCTTGGAATAGCCGTAGATGTAGTCTATACATCGGTTGGGACGGTCTGCCGGGAAAGTATAAGAGGTTGTGTCATTGAGGGTGGCAAAATGTTTTGCCAATTCCAGCTGGGGAGCGCTTGCTGGTGCAGAGTTCATGTCGCCTGCCATAAAGATGGGCTTATCGACGTTTTGCAAGGCTTTTTCTATCAATGGTACGGCAAGGAGCTGGTCTTCTGGAGTGAGGGACTGGTGTGTGGCACAAAATACATAATCTTTAAATTCTGCAATAATGAGGGTACGTTTTTCTTCCCGTCCGGGCATTGGAATGATTTTGTATTTTATGGGTATCTCTCTGGAGAGGATTCCGATGCCGTAGCTTCCACCCTGAAAAGGAATGGCTGCTGCATAAGTCCCGTGCATTCCGGTCAGTTTTTCTAGTTCTCCGAGAGCATGGATTCCTTTGTTGCGCACCGTTACACTGTCAAGTTCCTGCAGGGCGACTATGTCCGGAGAAGTTTGACTGATAACATTGGCAATGCGCCGGTAATTGTACTCCTTGTCCATACCTATGCAATTATGTACGTTATAGGACAATATGTTCACTTGCTGTGCATGGGCAGGTGCGAACATCAGTACAAAAAGTACTGATAGAAATAAATTTCGTTTCATTGGCGGCAATAATTGAATTTGTCATAATCCCAGGATATTACCGGTACTTCCCCCCGGTTGGTTACCATATTGTCCGTTAAAGTTCTGTATCTCTTTAGGATTGAGTTCCAGTCCTTTCTTCATGTCTTCTGCAGAACCTTCCTTGTCGCCGTTCAGCAACTTGGCACGTCCGCGCTCATGATAGGCCTCTGCGAAATTAGGGTTCAGTTCTGTGGCTTCCGTAAAGAGCTCGATGGCTTCTGCCAGTTTGTTTTGGGTGATGTAAAGCTGTCCTAAGTAGAGGAAGGCTTGTTCGTTGAAGGGATTCAACTCCGTCACTTTCTGATAGCTGCTTTCTGCTTTTTCTTTGTCTCCCGTAGCTTCTTCTATCTTTCCGCGGAGCAAGATGGCACTTTCGTCTTCCGGGTCTTGTGCCAGAATGGTGTCTATGTCTTCCATCGCTTCCTTGTATTGCTGCATTTGGACCAGGGCTTCGGCACGGAGCAGACGTGCTTCGATGAAATCATCTTTCAGTACGATGGCTTTCGTAAGATGGGCGATGCACATGATGCCGTCCCCTTGCCCATTGTCTGCTTTGCCGAGCAGGTAATGTGCCATGGCGTTGCCCTCTTCTATTTCGATAGCCTTCTTTGCCGCTCCTGCCATGGCGGGATAGTCTTCCTGCATGTAGCATACGTTGGCAAGACTGAGGTAGGTGGAGATATGTTCCGGCTCTATTTCGGTCATGCGTTCCAGTAGTTTGTGCGCCTCGTCCAGTTCGCTGGTCTGGGTGTAGACTTGGGCGAGATATCCCATGGTCTCGAAGTCTTCCTGAATGGCAAGGGCTTCAGTGAAGCATTTGATGGCGTAGTCTGTACGGCCCATGCGTTGTGCGCGCATACCGTCATACTTGAATATCTCAAAATTCTTCTGTTCGTTTTTTTGTTTCTCATTTGCCGGACTGTCTGACTTGCCGGAGAAAAAAGATTTAAAGAATCCCATAGGTGATTAAAATTAAAGAATTAAAAATTAAAAAGGAAAAGGAGGGGCATGGCTGATAGGAGATGTTCCTCTCAGCGGCAGGACATTCTTTTCCAACGGCAAAAGTAATGAATTATTTTTTGATTTGAAGCATTCCGTTGACAGCAATTACCTTGCCTTCGTCCAACAATCCATGTAACACATCGATGAGCATGTTTTTATCGTCTGCTATCTGTTCTGCCAAAGTGGCTGGAGTTTGTCGTTTATCAGATAGGGCTTGAAGAATCTTTTCAGAAAGTTCCTTTTCCGAAAGGTGGCCGGAAGGTTTCTTGTTCTTCAAATTGATGCAAGTGTCGCACTGCCCGCAGTTATGCTCGTTCTTCTCTCCGAAGTAGTGTAGCAGCATCCGGCTACGGCACACGGTATCGCTGCTCACGTAATCCAGCATGGCACTTATGCGTTTCTCATATCGCTCTTTGCGTTCCTCGTACACGGTGGAAGGGATTTGCAGGTGGCGCATTTCAACCCTCTCTCGCGTGTATATTATATATGGTGTCTTTTTGCGGGGGATGTAACTGACGATATGTAGCTTGGCTAGGTGGATGAGCTGTTCATACACTTGCCGGCGTGTGAGTCCAGTGCGTATGGCCAGTGAATCTTCATTGATGAAAGCATGGTCTGTGAAGACCCCGGTATAGGAGCGGAGAATGGTTTGGATGAGTTTGTCCATATCTTCGCCGAGCTCTCTCAGTTTATAAAGTTCGTCTCGACGGATAGTGAACAGTAGCCGGGATGCATTGTCTTGTTCGTCTGTATATTCCAAGTATCCCGCTTGTGTCAGAATCTTCAAGGCACTGTCCACGGGAACGGGGAAGTACTTGAACTTTCGGCAAAAGTCTTCTATATTGAACTCGCGTACACAGCCTTGTCCATCTCCCATTGCCATCTGGTAATAGTATTGAAGATGCTCATATACTTCCTTTATATATTCTTTTTCAGGAAAGGTGTCGGGAATGCGTTTGTGCAGTGTTGCCTTATCCGACTTGGCGTAAAGGACGACCGCGTAGGCTTTTTGTCCGTCCCTTCCGGCACGTCCTGCTTCCTGGAAGTAGGCTTCTATGGAATCGGGCAGATCCATGTGGATGACAATCCGTACATCCGGTTTGTCGATACCCATACCGAATGCATTGGTGGCGACCATGACACGGCTTTCTCCTGTTTGCCAGCGTTGTTGGCGGATGTCTTTGGTGGCGTCATCCAGTCCGGCATGGTAGAAATCGGCGGTGATGTCTTCGTTGTGCAGCAGTTCGGTAATTTCCTTGGTACGGCGACGGTTGCGCACATAGATGATGGCGCTTCCGGGCATACGGCGCAGGATGTGCAACAGCTCTCCCGTCTTGTTTTCCGTCTTGCGGACGATATAGGCAAGGTTTTTGCGTTCGAAACTCATGCGGAACACATTTTCCTCACGGAAATGCAGACGGGCCTGGATATCTTTCACTACTTCCGGAGTGGCAGTGGCTGTCAGTGCCAGCACGGGTACACCGGGTAGCAGTGTGCGTATCTCGGCTATCTTCAGATAGGCAGGACGGAAGTCGTAGCCCCATTGCGATATGCAGTGGCTTTCGTCTACCGTAATCATACTGATTTTCATCTTCTGCAGTTTGGTGCGGAAGATTTCAGTATCGAGCCTTTCGGGGGAGATGTAGAGGAACTTGAAATTGCCGAATATACAGTTCTCCAGTGTGACGATGATTTCCTGCCTGCTCATGCCTGAGTAGATGGCAAGCGCCTTGATTCCCCGCTTTTTCAGGTTTTGTACCTGGTCTTTCATGAGGGCAATCAACGGAGTGATGACCAGGCAAAGTCCTTCTTTAGCAAGTGCCGGAACTTGGAAAGTGATGGATTTTCCTCCTCCCGTGGGCATTAGTCCCAAAGTGTCCCGTCCCTCGGTAATGCTGTTGATGATATCTTCCTGGATTCCCCGGAAGGTATCGTATCCCCAGTATTGCTTCAGAAGCCTCACCCCCAATCCCTCCCCCATAGGGAGGGGAGTTTTGAAGTTACTACTGCTGCTCATGGTCTTATTGAACTTTCTTGCTACTTCTTATCGTTGAATTGATATTCTTTCCTTCTCTATGCTAATAGTAGTGATTACTTATCTTATAGCATCAACCAATTTTCATCATTTCCTTAATATAAGGAGACTATTCTTATTCCCCTCCCTGTGGGGGAGGGGTTAGGGGAGAGGCTTTCAGTTCGGCTTTATGTCTTCAATCTGCAACTGCACTTCACCCCTCTTATGGGTATTCTCTTCAATGGAATAGCAGATGTCGAAGGAACGTTTGGTCTTGATGAAGCGTACGTGGGAACTTTGCCCGAAAGCGATGCCGTTCATTACATTGTTCGATTTATTATCCACCAGTTCTAGCTTGATATGTTCCTGGTCGCGGCCTACGACTTTGCTGGTACCATAATCATAGACATTGTGCGTACAGAAAATGGGTTTGGCATTGTCCGGTCCGAATGGATTGAATTTCTTCAAGTCGCTGAAGAATTTCGGAGTGATGTCTCTGAAATCAATCTCGGCATTGATGTCGATGACGGCGCATGTCTGTTCCGGCAGGATATTTTGTGATACGAACTCTTCGAAGCGTTCGATAAAGGCCGGTACATTTTCCACCTTCATGGAAAGACCGGCGGCGTAGGTATGACCTCCGAAGTTTTCCAGAAGGTCGCGGCAGTATTCAATGGCTTTGTAGACATCGAATCCGGAGACGGAACGGGCAGATCCGGTTGCCATGTCATCCGTACGTGTCAGTACTACTGCCGGCCGGTAATAGATTTCCGTCAGCCGGGAGGCTACGATGCCGATGACGCCTTTATGCCAGTCTTCATTGTACAATACGATGGAACGTCGGTCGGCAAGTCCGTCCAGGTCAGCTACAATCTTGTTGGCCTCCTCGGTCATGGTCTTGTCCAAGTCCTTGCGTGTCTCGTTGTATTGGTTGATTTGTCCGGCTTTCTCCAGGGCAAGAGAGAAATCTTTTTCAGTAAGCAAGTCAACAGCTTCTTTCCCGTTCTGGATACGTCCGGAGGCGTTGATGCGGGGACCTATTTTGAATACAATGTCACTGACGGTGATGTCCTTGTCCGTCAGTCCGCAAACATCAATGATTGCTTTCAGGCCTACGCTGGGATTACTGTTCAACTGCTTCAAACCGTGGTAGGCGAGAATGCGGTTTTCACCCATAATGGGGACAATATCCGATGCGATACTGACGGCGCAGAGGTCCAGTAAAGGGATAAGGTGATGGAACTCGATACCGTTGTTGAGGGCAAATGCCTGCATGAACTTAAAGCCTACACCGCATCCGGACAGATGTTCATAAGGATAGGTGTTGTCTTCCCGTTTGGCATTCAGAATGGCTACAGCAGGGGGCAGTACATCATCGGGGACATGATGGTCGCAGATGATGAAATCAATGCCTTTCTCCTTGGCGTATGTGATTTCTTCGACGGCTTTGATACCGCAGTCCAATACAATAATCAAACCTACACCACTCTCTGCGGCATAGTCTACTCCTTGGATTGAAACTCCATACCCCTCATTGTAACGGTCGGGGATATAGTAGTCGAGTCCCGAATAATAGTTTTGTAAAAACTTATATACCAGAGATACGGCAGTCGTCCCGTCTACGTCGTAGTCTCCGTAAATCATAATTTTTTCTTTACTCCCTAATGCACGATTAAGCCTAACTACAGCTTTTTCCATATCTCTCATTAAGAACGGGTCATGGAGATCGGACAGCTGGGGCTTGAAAAACTTCTCCGCTTCGGCGGCAGAAGTAACCCCTCGTTGAGCGAGTAGCTTACAGAGTGCAGGGACCTTTGGATATCGGTCCCCTAATGTCCGGGCTATTTGTTGTTCGTTTGATGTAAGGGGTAAGTAATTCCATTTACTTATCATTTATATGTTTTTTATTTTTTATCTGTCTTAATGCCCCATTATATAATCGAGAAAGATATTTTCGACGATATAACCGGGAAAGTGTACGAGGTAGGATTACCTTAAATTCCTTACCCTCATGAGGCTATCGCGGTGAGAAGGAGATGTATTTTTTACAGACAATCCTTTTACACCTTATTATTGCCGTAAAGTTATAAAAAGACATTCAATGTTGAGCCGTTTTTAGGAATTAAAATTATAAATCTTCAAATTTTTAACCTCCTTCAAACAATGAGTGTAAATAGTGTTATGGCGTTAGTAATAATTCATAGTCCACGACATCTAACCATCGGTCGAATTTTAGTCCCACTTTTTTGAAATGGGATACTTGTTTGAATCCGAGTCTGATGGGGAGTGACTTGCTGGCTATATTGTCGTCTGTTATGCATGCTATCAATGCGCGGTAATTTTTGTTACGGCACTCTTCGATTAATTTTTGCATGAGCAGAGTCCCTATGCCTCTGCCTGTGTATGCGGGAGATAACGGTTGTTTCTGCTGTATATCGATAAGCAGCTCTTTCTTTCCATGCATGGGCATAACAGTATCCGACCACTATGCCGTCTGTTTCATAGACAAAATAGGGATATTTCGACGATATTTGCACGATACGTGACAGCATATCTTCTTCGGTTAAAGGTTCGGTTTCGAATGAAATTATACTGTTTGTGATATATTCGTTATAAATTTTTGTGATTGCTGTGGCATCTTGTGGCTTTACGTCTCTTATCATTGTTTCTCTGTTTTACGATACGGATATATAAAAAATCGGTAAACTGTTATATACGTGGGTTCGTGTTTTATAAGAAAACGAGAAAGGGGCAAAAATTTATTCGCCCCTTTCTCGTTCGATACGATGATTATTGATTGTCTTGTATCATGTGTACATCTACTTGTGGATAAGGGAAGTGCAGCCCGTATTTGTCAAACTGTTTGTAGACTTGTTCGTTAAAGTCGAAGAATACTCCCCAGTAATTCTCGGAAGCTGTCCATACTCGTACGGTTATTTCGATCGCACTATCGGCTAGACTGCTTAGGACTACAAACGGAGCCGGGTCATCGAATACTCGTTTGTCTGCTGCAAGTAGTTCGAGAATGGCTTTGCGAGCCGTATCGAAATCGTCGCCGTATGCGATGCCTATTTTCCAGTCGACACGTCGGCGTCCCTCTTTGGAATAGTTGTTCAGGCTGCCTGTCGATAATCCTCCGTTAGGTATGATAATCGTTTTGTTATCCGGTGTATTGAGTATGGTATTGAATATCTGTATCTCCTTTACAGTTCCCGAGTAACCTTGCGCTTCGATAAAATCTCCGACTTTATAGGGTTTGAACAGAAGTATCATGACCCCTCCTGCGAAGTTTTGAAGCGTACCGCTCAAAGCCATACCGATGGCAAGTCCGGCAGAGGCGAATATGGCTAAAAACGAACTGGTGTTGATACCGAGTATTCCTATCACGATAACGATGAGAATAAGCATCAAGATGATGCGTATCAAGCTGAGTAGAAAGGTCCGCAGGGACAGTTCGACGTTACGGCGTATGAATGCTTTGGAGATAAAATGATAGATACGGTTGATGATCCACTTTCCGATAAAAAATACAGCCAGTGCGATAGCTATTTTTACTGCTCCGTGTAATATGGCACTGATGGCTTGTTCCATGAATTGCTGGAACGATAGAGACGAAAGTGCCGATAATTTTTGTTGCCACGTTTGGGCGATCTCTTCCGGAGCCGGAACTTCTGGCGTTTGAGCCAGTAAGGATTGTAAAGAATTGAAAATTGACATTATGAATAGAATTAAGAGTTTAATTATTGTCGGGATAGACTCGTTTGTACCAATCAAGGGTCGTATAATATCGGTCGAGGGTCGTGTTTCCTGTTCCTAAAATGTAGCAGCTCAGGCCGCAATGTTTGTAAATGGAGACATCTCCCATGACCGAAGGGGTTGCCGCATGGTAGAGTATGGCTTGGGAGAGGGCTTGCTCCAACCCTGTATTTTCATCGGGAGTAGCGATTTGCGATAGAAAATCTTGTAAGTCAAAACAAATATATGGCGGTTGACGATCGAAATGTTGGATATTGGAAATATCGGGCATGGCATCGTTTCGATGAGCCTCGAAAATTTCATGGATACTATCGGCTAATGCTTCCAATCTATGGCAGTCCACCAATCCCACGGGAGATGTGCGATATGCTCCGCTTTGAGCATTGTAATAAGTATAGATTGTATTGCAAACATCTTTGAGATCGAGATGATAATCGAATAGTTTTGGAATGGTCAACGAGTAGGGCATTCCGGCTCCTAGAACTTCGGCTGCCGATCCTATATAATAATCGGTCTTGTTTCGTAATTGATAGGCACATTCTATTCCACCCATGAAACAAACGTCCGTGAGAATAAAGTGGAATTGTTTATCGGGTATAGCTTCTGCTAGTTCGTCTATTTCCATATAATTTTTTCCGTCTTGCCCGAAAGAGCGTGTGGGCAATTCGTACAGTAGAGCCGGTGAAAGAGCTAACGAGGAGTTTCCCGGAGCCCAGCCGGTGCTGTGAGACCAAAGTATCAATCCGTATTCTTTCGCTGGAAATAGTTCTTTCGTTTCGTCGATTACCGAACGCATGACTTCCGTGGTAGCCGAGTTACGGTCCGGGTATTCCTTTATAATCGCTTTTTCAGCCGAACCAGATTCGTTTTTCCTAATCTGTATAAGCTGGGGATTTGTATCGTATCCGTCGCGGTAAATAATGAGATTTCCTCCATTTAGACCTCCCGATGCAGCGACTTGTAACATGTCGTTGATATTTTGCGTATCGAAACGGTATGTTGATCCTAAGTTGTTGTTCGACAACATATAAATCAGTACCGTACGGTTTACAGATCCTTGTTCCGGTTCATCTTCGTTGGCGCATCCCGAAAACAGAATGACAATTCCTAAGAGGAGAATAATGCGATGGCTGAATAAAAAACTATATATTAATTTATGATTACTCATCATTTGCAAAATTAACAGAAAAATTTAGAATGTCTGTTGCTTTTGATTCGTTTTTGCATATCTAATATGTGAATGTAACGTCTAAACCCGTACCTTTGTTATATAAAATATGGGATATGAAAAATTTTTTGGTTCTCGTTTGTGTGGTAGGGTTACCCTTTTATGTATTGTCACAGTCCTATTATCAATGGGTAGAGAGGGCCGATAGTTGCATCAAGGCGAAAGATTGGGCGGGAGCAGAGTCTGCATTGGTAAGTGCGTTGCGAACCGAGCCTGCGAATGGGCAAAATTCGCTGCTTATGTCCAATTTGGGAACGGTACAACGTTATGCAGGTAATTATGAAGCTGCACTTCGGAGTTATACGAACGGATTGTTGATGACACCTCATTCGGTCACTTTGTTGCGGAATCGGGCGGCTCTTTTTTCCGAAATAGACAGTATAGATCGTGCCTATCAGGATTATAGCCAGATACTGTTAATCGACGATGCCGACGAAGATGCGCTGTATCACAGGGGACTGATTGCATTGGAGCGGGGAGATACGATTTCAAGCCGTGCCGATTTTGAACGAATCTTGAAATTGAATCCGGCGAGTGCCAACGGTCGCATAGGTTTTGCTTCGTTGTTGAAAGTGATGGGTTATTATCCCGAAGCCATAGAGGTCTATTCGCAGGTAATTCGGGTAAATCCCGAGAAGGAGATACTCTATGTAGGGCGGGCGGAAGCCTATTTGTTCGCCGGACAATATGCCAAAGCC
>OGDU01001524.1_pt1 | contig 17750 bp, 10 predicted proteins | sample 1570371 | NCBI WGS metagenome assembly OGDU01 (sample SAMEA2581977, study PRJEB24529) | metagenome | biome: Human gut stool | place: China | collected 2011
TTACTATTTTGTTACCCACTATTAGTAATAGGTGGGCTTTTACTTTGATAATCAGGGCTATATTATGCTGTATGTATAATGTGTGGCAAAATCTTTTTAACAGTTATCAGTTGTGGAAGAAGAGGAAAAATGATCCCATTTAGAGCTTTTTTCAGTCGCAGGCCGGGAGCAGCAGAAGTTCGTAGTCTGCGACATCCAGCCAACGGTCGAACTTCAAGCCGACCTTTTTGAAGTGGGAAACCTGTTTGAACCCAAGCCTTTCATGCAAGATATTACTGGCTTCGTTCCCCTCCGTGATGCAGGCGATCAAGGCTCGGTAGCCATTTTCGCGACATGCTTCAATCAATCTTTGCATCAGGAGCATCCCGATGCCCTTTCCTGTATGTCCGGGAGACAGGTAGACAGTTGTTTCCAGCGTATAGCGGTAAGCTGAACGCTCTTTCCACGTATGGGCATAACAATAGCCGGTGATTTCTTTGTCTTCTTCGTAGACGAAATAAGGAAAGTGGGAAGATATTTCTGTAATTCGGGCACGCATTTCTTCTTCCTGCACCGGCTCCGTATCGAAAGTAGCCACGCTGTGCAACACATATTCGTTGTAAATGTCTGTGATCGCCTTTGCGTCCTGGAACTCCACTTGTCTGATCATATCCCTTTTATCTTGTATTCTTGCCGCAAAAATAATGTATTAGAAGGAAAATAATCTGTATTTTTGTAGAATAATTGATATTGATATGAGATTAAGCAACGAGTGGTTTACCGCTCTTTCAGAGAATGAATCCGGACAACTGGTCACCGTTTCCGGTCGTGATGAATTAACTGAATTTATTCAGTCGGGCAAGTTCAAGGAACGGGTGGAAATCACCTGGAAATATGAAGGTGACGATAAAGGAATGCCTTCCGAAGCGCTTGCCGAAAAGATGGAGGAGGTACAGGAAGTTTTGCGTAAGGCGATGGAAAAAGATAAGCTGTCGATCCTGACCGGCGTTTATACCGGCGGCGGAGAGAGGATATGGGTCTATTATACCCGCACCGTCCGCGTTTTTGGTGAACGGTTGAATGAAGCCCTGGCGCCGTTTGAAATGTTGCCGATCTCTATCTATACGGAGGTGGACCCCGAATGGGAGGAATACTTGGATATGTATGAGATGAAGGAGTGGGCCATTGAATGATATGTTTTGCCCGTAGGAAAAAAATCAAGGGAACATGGTTGTAGAACTCGGAAACATGTTTGGTGATATTGTCCGGAGTTTTTGCTTCTGAGTTCTAAATAGCTTCTCTTTCCTGAAAGTTTAGAAAAACGAATGCTAAATATATTTACATATATTTGTGAGATTAGATAAAATGTATATTTACCATGAAGAATCACAACAGGAGGGATTTTATCAAGCAAGTCTCTGCTACCGGGGCTGTTTTAGCAACCGGAGCATTTGTTTCGTGTGCAGAAAAGGCATCGGCAAGCTGTTCGGGCGCCGGCACGGAAGAGAATATCCAAAGTAAACTAATCATTCCGAAGGCGCAGGGGCTGAAAATATCCGGAACTTTTTTGGATGAGATATCCCATGATATCCCGCATCAGAATTGGGGGGAAAAGGAATGGGATCGGGATTTTGCTTATATGAAAGCGATCGGGATCGATACGGTAATCGTGATCCGGAGCGGTTATCGCAAGTTTATCACCTATCCTTCGGAGTATCTGATGAAAACATTCGGCTGCTATATGCCTTCGGTCGATCTGATTGACATGTACCTGCGTCTGTCGGATAAATACGGGATGAAGTTCTTTTTCGGACTATACGATTCCGGCAAATACTGGGATACGGGCGACCTGACCTGGGAAATCGAATCCAACAAATATGTGATCGAGGAGGTCTGGAAGAAATACGGGCATCATAAAAGTTTCCAAGGATGGTATCTCTGCCAGGAGATCAGCCGTGCGACCAAGGGGGCGATCGCGGCATTCAGCAGTTTAGGCAAGCAGTGCAAGGAGGTCTCAGGCGGTCTGCCGACTCTCATCTCTCCCTGGATTGACGGAAAGAAAGCTGTCGCTGCTGCTGGAGGAGACCTGACAAAAGCCGAAGCGGTCTCTGTGGAACAGCATGAAAAGGAATGGTCTGAAATATTCGACGGGATCAAGGGAAACGTGGATGCCTGCGCTTTCCAGGACGGTCATATCGATTACGATGAATTGGATGCCTTTTTCAGTGTCAATAAGAAGATGGCGGATAAGTACGGTATCGAGTGCTGGACGAATGCCGAATCGTTTGACCGGGATATGCCGATCAAGTTCCTCCCGATCAAGTTCGACAAGCTGCGCATGAAGCTCGAAGCGGCCGCCCGGCAAAAGTACGACAAGGCGATCACTTTCGAGTTCTCCCATTTCATGAGTCCTCAGTCCGCCTATTTGCAGGCAGGGCATCTGTATGACCGTTATAAGGAGTATTTTGAAATTGGATAAATAGGTGATTGCAAAAAGTAGTACGAAGACATGAACATCTCGCCATTCAGGGTTTCGAATTGGTTTTCACCTTGAATGGCGGGATGTTTATTTTTTTGTGCAAGATGTTTATTGTGCCAACAGATAGCTTTTGAAAGTCTCGAAGTCCTTTTCCATCCCTACGCTTTGCTTTTCTCCTTGCATGAAGGCTTTTAGTTTGGCGGGGATTTCGATGTCGGCATCCAGTATTTTGTCTACCGTCCCTTTGAACTTGGCGGGATGGGCGGTTTCGAGGAACAGGCCGGTTTCGTTCGGAGCCAGTTTGTTATCGATTAAAGCCTGGTAACCGCAAGTACCGTGAGGGTCTAACACGTAGCCCGTTTCGTTGTAAACTTGCTTCATGGTAGCCCCGATCTCTTCGTCTGTGAAACGGTAACCGCTGATCAGCTGGCTGATTTCCGCGTGCGGGTTGCCGTTCTTGCCGTACAAGTCCAGGATGCGGGCGAAGTTGCTCGGATCACCGACATCCATCGCATTGGCGATGGTCGGAACGGAGGGACGCGGCGTGTAAACCCCCGTGTGCAGGTATTCCAGGAACACGTCGTTGCGGTTGTTGGCAGCCACAAAACGTTTGATCGGCAACCCCATCCGATGTGCAAACAAACCAGCTGTGATATTGCCGAAGTTTCCACTGGGGACGGATACTACCAGTTGGTCCGCTTTGCCTATTTTATCCAGTTGCGCATACGCGTTGAAGTAGTAGAAAGATTGCGGAAGGAAACGTGCCACATTGATGGAGTTGGCTGATGTCAGCTTCATGTGGCGGTTCAACTCTTCATCCATAAAGGCGGACTTAACCAATGCCTGACAGTCGTCGAACGTCCCGTCTACTTCCAGTGCCGTGATGTTTTGTCCAAGCGTAGTGAATTGGCATTCCTGGATCGGGCTTACTTTTCCCTTCGGATAGAGCACGTACACATGAATACCCGGTACGCCGAGAAAACCGTTTGCAACAGCGCTTCCCGTATCACCGGAGGTGGCCACCAACACGTTCACCTGCTTCAATCCTTCTTTTTTAATGAAATAGCCTAACAGGCGGGCCATGAAACGTCCCCCTACATCCTTGAAAGCCAAAGTCGGGCCGTGGAATAGTTCGAGGCTGTAGATATTGTCGCGTACAGGGACGACCGGCGTCTCGAACGACAGCGTGTCCCGGACGATTGCATCGAGCGTTTCTGGTTCTATATCTTCCCCGAAGAAAGCCTGTGCTGCCGTACAGGCGATTTCATGGAATGATTTGTTTTTGAGACCGGAGATCGTATCCTTGTCCAAAGGCCGGATATGTTCTGGCATATATAAACCTTTGTCACCGGCAAGGCCTTTTACGACGGCTTCTTCCAGTGAGGCAAGCGGAGCTTGTTTGTTCGTGCTGTAATATTTCATAATAATTCTTTTATAAATTCGTCTTTCTCTAATATGCCATATTTCCCTTCCAGTACGGAGAACTCGTCGAAACGCGTCACGCTGTCGGGCTCCTGTCCCGGTTTATAGATAAGGAAAGGGACGGGAGTATTCGTATGTGTACGGATGGCACAAGGAGTCGGATGGTCGGGCAGGACGGCAATTGCTACCGGTTCATCCCATTTCTGCAATTCCTCGAAGAGGATACCGATGGCTCGTTTGTCCAGGTTTTCGATGGTCCGGATTTTCAGATCTACATCTCCTTCGTGTCCGGCTTCGTCGCTGGCTTCGACATGAAGATAAACGAAATCGTTTGTTTTCAGTGCTTCGAGGGCGGCATGCGCTTTTCCTTCGTAGTTCGTGTCGTAGAGTCCGGTGGCACCTTCCACGTCGATTACTTCCAGGCCGGCATAAACGCCTATGCCCCGTATCAGATCGACGGCCGAGATGACGGAACCCTGCTTGAAGCCATACATTTCCTGCATGGTTTGCATAGCCGGACGATATCCCGGCGACCAGGGCCATATGCTGTTTGCCGGGTCTTTCCCGGCAGCGATGCGCCGGAGGTTGACGGGGTGGTCTTTCAGTATCTCCTGCGATTGCAGGATCAGGTTGTTCAGCAGATCGGCGGTTTCCTGTGCTTCGGGTGCTTCCGGTTTGATCATCAGGGGACGGAAGGGATGTAGAGGCACATCGTGTGGCGGAGTACAGTCCAAGCGCTTATCGCCTCCTTTCACAATCAACAGGTGGCGGTAAGACACACCGGTATAGAAATGTATGTGGTCGGACCCTAATTTCTCATTTAGAAAGCGGATCAGCTCGTCCGCTTCCTCTGTGGTGATATGGCCGGATGAATGATTCTTCAGGATATCGCCCTCCACGCAGATCAGGTTGCAGCGCATGGCCATTTCACCTGGTTTCAGGTCATATCCGATACTGGCCGCTTCCAGCACGCCCCGTCCTTCGTAGACGGTCGGGAGGTCGTAGCCCAGCACTGCCATGTTCGCCACTTCGCTTCCCGGATGGAAACCGTCGGCAACGGTCTTCATTCGTCCGGTAACGCCCATTTCGGCCAGTTTGTCCATATAGGGAGTGTCCGCATACTGCATTGGTGTCTTGCCGCCCAAGGCCTCTATCGGCTCATCGGCCATACCGTCTCCCAAGATGATGATACTTTTCATAATTCTCTTCTAATAATTGTCAATTGTCAATTATCAATTGTTTAACGGATGTTAGCGATCGAAATAATATCGGCGAAGACTCCAGCCGCCGTGACATCGGCTCCGGCTCCATATCCTTTGATGATCATAGGATACTCGTGGTATCGTTCGGTAGAGATCATGATGATGTTGTTGCTGCCCTCCAGTTCGTAGAACGGGTGGTGGGCATCCACTTCCTGCAAACCGACTTCGCATGCCCCGTTTTCCATCTTGGCGACGAAGCGGAAACGCTTGTCTTCCGCTTCCAACTGCTGGCGCTTCTCTTCGAACCGGGCATCTAGGCCCTGTATGTTACGCCAAAAATCGTCCAGCGAGCCTTCAAAATAGCTTTCGGGAATGAAAAGGTTGCGTTTCACATCTTCCTGTTCTACCTTGTATCCGGCTTCACGTGCCAGGATTACCAGCTTGCGGATCACGTCTTTCCCGCTCAGGTCGATGCGGGGGTCCGGTTCGGAATATCCTTCTTCTTTAGCCATCATGATCGCTTTGCTGAAAGGAATGTCCGCACTCAACGTATTGAAGATATAGTTGAGCGTTCCGGAAAGGACAGCCTCCAGTTTCAGGATATGGTCGCCGCTGTTGATCAGGTCGTTCATCGTGTTGATGATCGGTAGTCCGGCCCCTACGTTCGTTTCGAACAGGAACTTGATGCCGCGGTGACGGGCAGTTTCTTTCAGTTTGATATAGTTTTCGTATGAAGAGGATGCAGCGATCTTGTTTGCCGCAACGACCGATACGTTATTGTTCAGTAATTCTTCGTACAGATCGGAGACCGCCTGGTTGGCCGTGCAGTCCACGAACACCGAGTTAAAGATATTCATCTTCAGGATTTCTTCTTTCAGATGTTCGGGCGAACTTTCCTGTCCGTTCTTTTTCAGTTCGTCAATACAGGTTTCCAGGTTCAACCCTTCGCGGCAGAAAATGGCATGCTTGCTGTTAGCTATGCCGACCACATTCAGTTTCAGCCCGTTCTGCTGCATCAGTTTCGGTTGCTGGATGCGGATCTGTTCCAACAGGTTGCCTCCGACCGTACCGACACCCGCTATGAAAAGGTTTAACACTTTGTATTGGGAAAGAAAAAAAGAGTCGTGGATAGAGTTCAATGCCTTGCGCAGGTATTTCAGCTTGATGACGAAAGAAATGTTCGTTTCGGAAGCCCCCTGTGCGCAGGCGATTACGCTGATACCTGCGCTGCCCAGTGTTCCGAACAACTTGCCGGCGATACCCGGAGTACGTTTCATGTTTTCGCCTACGATAGCGACAGTGGCCAGATCCTTTTCTGCTACCGTGTCGCTCATATCACCCTGGGCGCGTTCGAGTGCGAATTCTTCGTCCAATACTCTAACTGCCAGGTCTGCATCTGCATTCCGGACGGCAAATGTCGTATTGTTTTCCGAGCTGGCCTGTGATACCATAAACACGCTGATGCCATTCTTTGCCAATGTCTTGAAAATACGATAGTTGACGCCGATAACACCCACCATACCCAGACCTTGCACCGTGATCAGGCACGTGTCGTTGATGGAGGAAATACCTTTGATCATCGCCTTGCTGTCATCCTGCACCCGTTCTTTGGAGATATAAGTGCCCCTTGCAGTCGGGTTGAAGGTATTCAGGATGCGGATCGGTATGTTTTTGTGATAAACCGGATAGATCGTCGGAGGATAAATCACTTTCGCTCCGAAGTTGCATAATTCCATCGCTTCCGTGAATGTCAGCCGGTCGATGACATAAGCCGAACTGATCACACGCGGATCGGCCGTCATGAAGCCGTCCACATCCGTCCAGATCTCCAGCCTGCGGGCATTAAGTGCTGTTGCCAGGATAGAGGCCGTATAGTCGGAGCCTCCGCGTCCGAGGTTAGTCACTTCTCCTTCCTTGCTGGAAGATATAAAGCCGGGAACCAGCGATACTTTAGGCAGCGGGTCGAATGTTTCTTCGATCAGGCGGTTTGTCAATTCGAAATCGACGATATGCTTGTTGAACTGTTTGACCGTTTTGATGAATTTGCGCGAGTCGAACAGTTTGGCCTCGTTTATCACGTTCGAAACGATCAGAGAGGAGATACGTTCGCCGTAGCTGACGATCGTGTCGGAAGTTTTGGCCGACAAGTCGTTGATGAGGTACACACCTTTGTAAATATTACCCAGTTCGTCGAGCAAAGCCATCACTTGCTTCTGCACTTCGATCCGTTTTGTTTTGTCGGGGATAACACCTTGTATGACGTCGAGATGGCGGGCTACGATTTCGGAAAACTCTCTTTCATAAGCTACGTCTCCGTTCGTCGCCATCGAGGCTGTCTTCAGCAGTTTGTCCGTGATCCCTCCTAAGGCGGATACTACGACGATTACAGGCTCTTCAATGGCCTCTACTATCTTCTTTACACTCAGGATGCTATCCACGGAACCTACGGATGTTCCGCCGAATTTCAATACTTTCATCGATATGTATTTATTTAGTTGACAATCGGTAATCGACAATTGGCAGTTTAAAAACAAAACTGCATGCCGGTTTGAGAATGTCAGTTATTTACTGATTATTGATTGATTTGAAAAAAAGAAACGCAAGTGCAATGTGAGAATTGCAACAACGCGGGACGTGGTCTCCGCATTTGTCTATTTGTATATGCTAACCCCCCCAAGGGGTCATTGTCAGTGCCCAGGTATGATATGTGAAACCTGTTAATGTCATTTGCGATTTTCCTTGTGTTTATATTTACGTCGGCAATATTACGCATTATTTTTCAAATGCAAGCATTTTTTTGCCTGAAAGTTGAAATTTGACAGAAAAAAGTTCGATATCACGCCAAAAAGAAGGACGTAGTTCTAACAGGACTTGGCGGGACGATGTTTTAGCCGGTTTTCCTGGCCATCGGAACGGAAGATTATAAAACCATCCTACTTGCATGAGGGTATAGATTCGGTAGAAAAAAAGCCTGGAAAAAGCTTTCCTGATGGTCTTGTTATTTTACAATCTGAATATTTTTTAGCCTTTCCGATTAAAAAATATATTATTTTAGTTTGATTAATTATAAATTTAATATATTTGCATCTATTAGTGTGTCGAATACAATGTCCTGTTAGAACTACGTCCTTTGATTGAGGATCATTATGCTTTCTATACCTTAAATTAAAAGGAAACGTTTTTATAGGCCAATGTGGTTATACTTGAATGTATCATTTAAATCTATTGATTATGAAAAGGTTCTTTTGGGTTCTTTTTGTGATGTCCTTATGGGGGCATTTGCTGATGGCGCAGGAAAAGGCTGTGTCAGGTATCGTAGTTTCTACCGAAGACGGCTTGCCGATGATCGGGGTGGCTGTCGTAGACAAGCAGACGATGAATGGCGTAACCACCAACGAAAAAGGAGAGTTTTCGATGAACGTTTCTCCTCGTACGAAAACACTGCATCTCTCTTACTTGGGATATAAGACAAAGGAAGTTACCATTTCCGGCCGTAGCATGAAGATCGAAATGGAGCCGGACATGGTAGCTATCGACGAGGTGATGGTTGTTGCTTATGGTACAGGAAAGAAGTCGACCTTTACAGGATCGGCCAGCGTGGTCAAGAAAGAATCGCTGGAGAAGATCAAAGCATCCAATGTAACCCAGGCTTTGCAAGGGCAAAGCAGCGGTGTGCAGGTGTTGAACAATTCCGGTGAGCCGGGCGAAGATGCGACGATCATGATCCGTGGTATCGGTTCCATGAACGCATCCAGCTCTCCGCTTTATGTGGTCGACGGAACGGCTTATGACGGATACCTGAATGCTATCAACCCGAACGACATCGAGTCCATGACTATTCTGAAAGATGCCTCGGCCACCGCTTTGTACGGCTCTCGCGCAGCCAATGGGGTCGTGATGATCACAACGCGTAAGGGCGCAAGCGAGAAAGGGCAGATCAATTTCCGTTCAACTTGGGGATTCTCCAGTTTGGCTGTAGGGTTGCCGGATCAACTGTCACCTGACCAACTATCGCAATTGACTTGGCGTGCTTTGTATAATGGCTATCTGGATTCAGGTTATCGGGACGAAGATTCCCGTTCCTATGCGTCTTATTATGTGATGGGTGAGTTCGGTAATAACCCTTATAACATTGATATGCCGGTCGGGACAGATGGGAAGATGGATCCCGATGCCAAGTTGAATTATTGGGGAGATTGGAGAAACGCTTTGTTGAAATCCCGTCTGCGTCAGGAATATACGATAGACTTCAGTGGTAAGAATAAAAAAGCCGACTACTTTATATCAGCCGGTTACCTGAACGATAAAGGTGTATTTTCTATCCAGCGTTTCGAACGCTATTCAACACGGGCAAACTTGAACTATAATGTAAACAAATGGTTGAAGGTCGGAACCAACATCAGTTTGTCTCATAGCGTGCGCGAAGGGTCTGCCAGTGATCAGACTGTATGGCTTTTACGTACGATGCCGACAGTGTATCCTATTTATGAATGGGACAGTGCGACGAATGCCTACAGATTGGACAAGAACGGCAATCGTATTTTTGACTACGGAAACTACCGTACATCCTGGAGTGGGACTAACCCGTTGGCTGATGATACCTATAACAAGTCTCCTTGGACACATGACGATGTTTCCAATCGTACCTATTTTGAAATAACATTCATCCCGGGATTGAAGTGGCGTACCAATTTCAGCGTGGATTTTTATCAGTATAATTATGATGGCTATGTAAACAGCGAATATGGCTTTGCTGCCGGTTATAAAGGTTCAGCCTATAAGGAAAGCGACCGGAATCTTTCTTATACGATCAACAACCTGGTGACTTATGAGAAATCTTTCGGGGATCATTCTTTGTCCGTTTTATTGGGACAGGAAGCCTATGCTTTGGAATATAAGTTGTTATCTGCCGAAAAGCAGGGATTCCCTTTTCCAGGTGTTACGGAGTTCGGTTCGGCAGCCGTGATGAGCAGCATGAATTCTTACACCGACAAATACCGTCTGTTAAGCTGGTTGAGCCGTGTCGAATATGATTATAAAGACCGTTATTACATTTCCGGCAGCTTCCGTACGGACGGCTCTTCCCGTTTTCATCCCGATAATCGTTGGGGGCAATTCTGGTCTTTAGGTGGTTCATGGAGAATATCCAATGAAGACTTTATGAAACCTTATAGTTCCTGGTTGGATAATTTGAAACTGAAAGCCAGCTATGGTGCTGTCGGTAATGATAACTTGGGGACTTATTATGCTTATCAAGGTTTGTATGCGACAGGCATGAACAACTACCGGGATCCGGGTGTTATGGTCAGCCGTTTGTCAAACAAGGATTTGAAATGGGAGACGAATTTGCAGTTTAATGTCGGTTTGGATTTTGCCGTGTTCAATAAGCTGAGCGGTAGTGTCGAGTGGTTCAGCCGTAAGTCTAAAGACCTGTTGTTTACATTGCCGATGGCTCCGTCTACCGGTATGAGCGGTATTGACCGTAATATCGGTGACGTTAAGAACCAGGGTGTCGAATTCTCTTTGAATTATGCTGCCATATCCAATAAAGATTTTAAATGGACCATCGATTTGAACGGGACATCTTATAAGAACCGTATAACCAAGTTGCCGCAGGCCGAAGTCAATGCCGGTGTCTTCAAATGGCGTGAAGGTGAATCCCGCTATAATTTCTGGGGAATCGAGTATGCAGGTGTGAACCCTGAAACCGGAAACGACCAATATTGGAAAACGATTTACGAAACAAACGACAAAGGAGAAAAAGTCGTGAAGGAACGGGTAAAGACCGAAAATTATAATGAGGTGACAAGCGACAGCCAGCAGAAATATCTGGGCGATGCCATTCCAAAATTGTTCGGGGGCTTTACCAATAACTTCTCATATAAAGGCATCGACCTTTCTTTCATGATCTATTACAGTATCGGTGGCAAGCTGTATGACAGCGACTATGCGCAATCCATGTATTACCGGAGAGGCTATAGCATGCACCCGGATATGTTGGATTCTTGGACTCCTGAAAATCCGAATGCCGAGTTCCCTCGCTTGACCACCTACTATAATTATGCGAATTATATGAGTTCCTATACTTCCAAATTTATTTTCAACAACTCTTTTGCGAGGTTGAGGAATATGACGTTGGGATACACGTTGCCTAAAAATTTCACGAAGAAGTTCCAGGTCAATTCATTACGCTTGTTCGTCCAGGGGGATAACTTGGTTACGATTGGTAGTGCAGCCCGTCGTGGTACGGACCCGGAACAAAGCATATCCGGAACGACCGCCAACCGGTTCCCGGTGACGAAGTCCGTTTCATTCGGTCTGCAACTTAATTTGTAAGAAGTCTAATTAAATAAATGATGAAGAATATGAAATCAAAGAACTATATATTGTCGGTTTTGGCTATAGGTCTCATGACGGGAAGTATGGTTTCCTGTAGTGATTTTTTGGATACGAAACCATCGACATCTGTCGATGATACGGATGTCTTTCAAACAACTTCCGGCGCACAGTCTGCTTTGAATGGTTGTTACTATCAAATGCGTGCCTATGGTAGCGGGGGAGCTAACCGGGGTGACGACTACGGTATACCTTCTATCCAGATGATTTCGGACATGTGCGGTGAAGATGTGATGAATAATGGTAGTGGATGGTATTTATATAACTATAATTATTGGGGAGAAACTCAAGCTAATATATTCCGTACAGATCAGTTGTGGACCTTCCATTACCGGTTGGTCAATAACTTGAATTCCGTAATCACTTATGTCGATGATTCGGAAGGCGAAGATATGGATAAGCAATATATCAAAGGGCAGGCTTTGGCTTTGCGCGGATGGGCCTATTTCGATTTGGCCCGCTTGTATCAGCAGACTTATGCTATCGCAAAGGACATGCCGGGAGTTCCTATTTATACGGAACCGACTGTAGACGGTACACAAGGTAAACCGCGTGGAACGTTGGAAGAAACCTATCAGCAGATCTTGTCAGACCTGACGACTGCCGAATCGATGTTGGAGGGCTTTGTTCGTAGTTCCAGCTATCCGAACGTGTTTGACCAAACGGTTGTACAAGGTGTTTTGTCTCAAGTCTATCAAGTAATGAATAACTGGGCGAAATCGGAAGAATATGCTAAAAAGGTGCTGGCGGTTTATCCTTTGACGACTGCAGAAGAGTATGCAAATGGATTTAATGACCATCTTACCAAATCTTGGATTTGGGGAATTAAACAGACGGAAGAGCAGAATATGGGCGACTATTCTCCTTTTGCTATGTGGTACAACGGTGATCGTAAATGTTGGACTTTTGCAGGCTTTATCCTCTCTGATCAGTTTGTGGATTTGTTTGACGAAGATGATATTCGCTTCAAACAGTTCGAGAATTGGTCTACGGGTTCTGGCCAGACGAAAAAAGAATTCTGGATTTCTCATAAGTTCAGGGATAATGAGGACTGCCGCGGATCGATGGTTGTCATGCGTTCCGACGAAATGTTGCTGAATGCGGCGGAAGCTTGTGCGCACCAGGGAAAAGATACGGAAGCGAAAGCGCTGTTGTGGCAGCTTCAGGACTTGCGTAATGCCAAGCGTACGGAAGCAAGTGGCGATGAACTGATCGAAGCTATTTTAAAAGAAAGAAGAAAAGAACTCTATGGAGAAGGTTTTTCTTTGTTTGATATGCTTCGGACGCAGAAGGGCCTGGAACGAACCGGTAACCATATGGACTGGGGAGGCTTGATCACGTTGCCCGCCAAATCATGGCGTTTCATCTTCCAGTTGCCGGGAGCCGAAATGAAGAACAACAAATCTTTAGTCGATGAAATCTGGCCGGCCGGTGACCAGAATCCGTTTGACGGGGTCTATGAACCGTGAGATTTTTGGCGGTGTGTCGGAGCTACCTCCTTCTTGGTCAAAGCGATGACATACATAGTCGATGATTAAAGGAGGATTTGTATTCCCATGATCACCGGCCTGCATTTGCAGGAACGCAGGCCGCCGTTTATAGGAACGCAGGCTGGTGATTGCAGGAACGTCGGGAGACATTCCTTACGGGATTTGACACAATTGGCACATTTGACATAGGGTTGCTAAACTATATATAGGTAATAATATATATTCTGGTATATATACCTATGTAGGTATATTAAATAATTAATTATTTATCTCGCGTATATATATTTCTACAACCCCATGTCAAATGTGCCAAATGTGTCATCGTTTCCCTTTCTCCATGTCTTCCCGGCTTTTGCTCTGTGTCACGAGATAAACACCTGTGAAGACCAAGACAGCCGACAGGACTTTCTGCCAGGAAAGGGTGTCCTGGCCGATCATGACGGCAATGAACGAGGCGACGATCGGCTGCACGTAGTTGTACATGCTGACTGTTGTCGGGCGGATTCTTTTCAACGACATCGGGATGAGCAGGTAGGGGAGGAACGTCGCCCCGAAGAGGACGTAGAAGATCGCGCCCAGTTCCGTGAAGTCCCAAACCTCCCGGTGGAAAGCGGGAGCGTCGAGCACATGCCGGAAGGTGAAGGGGACCAGCGTCAGTGTCGTGAAGAGGAACATCCATTTCATCATCGTGACCGATGAATAGCGCAGGGAGAGCGGTTTTGACAGAACCAGGTAGATGGCATACATCAACCCGCTGACGATCATCATCATGTCACCGTCGAGGCTGCTGATGCTGTCGATGGCATGCGTGGAGCTGAAGACAAGCAGCAGGCCGCCGCTGACCCCCATGAACACACCGAACGACTTCTTCCGGGTGATCGGCTCCTTCAGTATGACGGCGGCCAGCAGCAGGACGAAGATCGGCACGGCGGTGGCGATGATGGAGGCGTCGACTGGAGAAGAACGGTTCAGCCCGACGATGAACAATCCCTGATTGATCCCCACTCCGCAAAGGGCGCATACAAAAAGCATCCCCAAGTCTTTCAACGGCACTTTCTCTTTTACCGTGAAGAGAGACACGATCCAGAACATCACACAGGCGAAAGCCATGCGCATGATCGTAAGACCTTCGGGGGGAACGTGTGCCGGCAGCAGATATTTGGATATCGGCATGTTGACGGCAAACAGGATATTGGTTATCAATATCAGGATGTGACCTTTCAGTTTCTCGCTGTTCATGACAAGTGTTCTTATTTATAACGCTCTTTTTCCTTGATAAACCCGTTGCGGAACGCGTAAAGGAGTTTTTCGAGATCATGGATCTGTTGTTGCAGGTCCGCCCCCTTGTCTGTGTCCTTGACCATCTGGCGGTGGGAGTTCAGTTCGACGACGATGGTGGTCGAACGGATGTCTTTGCCCTCCTTGATGGCCTGGTCGGTCGACAGGAACGGTTCGTGCTGTACAAGCTGGAAGCCGCGCGAATGGTAGACCAGGGTATAACCTGCAATGCCTGTCTCCGGGTGGTAGGCTTTGGAGAAGCCGCCGTCGATGACAAGCAGTTTCCCGTTTGCCTTGATCGGGTTCTCGCCTTTGATGGAGCGTACGGGGACATGTCCGTTGATGATGTGGCGGTGCCGGCCGGTGACGCCGAACTCGTCCAGCAGCATGTCGCAGACCGATTCTTCTTCCCGGAGGGAATAGTAGGCGCCTTTTTCCTCCTTCTGCACCGATTTGTCGTCGATGAAGCAGCGTTCGAAAGTCGCCATCCGGCTCTTGTCGAAGAGAGGGGAGTCTTTGCCTTCCCAAAGATACCAGATGTAATCCATCGCGAAGTCCTTCTCCGGGCTGTCGTCGGCATCGAAATAGGCGGTGCGCACCAACTGGTCCACTTTATCCAGCAGGGCTTTGCCCTTATATTCCGTTCCTTCGATACGGATCGCCTTGAGCGTGCCGTCCGGGTTCATCGGGACGGAGGCGTGGAAGAGCAGGTTGGAGTTGCAGACCTGGTACATGCTGCCGTGCGTGAACAGACAGCGCATGTGCTTTTTCAGTTTCTCGCTACATTCGAACGAGTGCTTGATGCGCCGCATCAGTTCTTCTTCTTCGATCGAAAGGGCATAGGGGTCCTTGGCATTGAGAGTCGGCCAGTTCTTGTCTTTCAACTCGTATTCCTTTCCTTCGATACGGATCGTCCCGCGGTGGAGGTCGATATGGTGGAGCAACAGGCGGTCGTCCATCCCGAATTCCGGACGGCGGCGGATGATCTCGCCTTCCAGCTTGAACTGTATGATCGTGATCGCCTTGTGCATGCGGGCGATCAGTTGGGTTGTCTTTTCATCGAAGGTCGCATCCGACGCGTTCGTACGCGGGATGAACAGTTCGCAGGGGTCGTCTCCATAGACTTCCATGGCGAATGTCGCCAAGGGCAGGAGGTTGATGCCATAGCCGTCCTCAAGGGTTGCCAGGTTGCCGTAGCGCATGCACATGCGGATCACGTTGGCGATGCTCCCCGCGTTGCCGGCGGCGGCCCCCATCCAGAGGATGTCGTGGTTGCCCCACTGGATGTCGAAGTTATGGTAGTTGCAAAGCGTGTCCATGATGATGTGGGCGCCCGGCCCGCGGTCGTAGATGTCGCCGATGATGTGCAGCAGGTCGATCGTCAGGCGTTGGATCAGGTTGCACATGGCGATGATGAAGTCATTGGCCCGGCCGGTCGAGATGATCGTGTTGATGATCTGGTCCACATAGGCGGACTTGTTCGGCTCGTCGCTTGACTCGTGGAGCAGTTCCTGGATGATGTAGGAGAACTCCTTCGGCAGGGCCTTGCGCACTTTCGAGCGCGTGTATTTGGACGAGACGTTCCGGCAGACGCGTACCAGTTGGTTCAGCGTGATCAGATACCAGTCGTCCAGGTCTTTTTCGCGTTGCCGGATCAGTTCCAGTTTTTGTTCCGGATAGTAGATCAGCGTGCAAAGCTCCTTCTTCTCGAAGTCGCGCAGCGTGTTGCTGAATATCTCGTTCACTTTGCGCTTGATCGCACCGGAGGCATTTTTCAGCACATGGTTGAAAGCCTGGTGCTCGCCGTGGATGTCGGACAGGAAATGCTCCGTCCCTTTCGGCAGGTTCAGGATGGCCTCCAGGTTGATGATTTCCGTGCTGGCGTCTGCCACCGTCGGAAAGCTGCGTGCCAGCAGCGTTAGGTAGCGCAGGTCGTTTAATACGTGTTCTGCTGTTATATCTTTAGTCATACCCTATTTTTTTATTGTCAATCGATTGAAACGTCTCCAAAGTAACAGTCCGAGCGTGGTCAGGCTGATCGGGAAGCCGCACCAGATGCCGATGGCTCCCCAACCAAAAGTGAACCCGCACAGGTAACCGATGGGAAGTGCCAGTCCGAAGTGGCAGAAGAAAGCCATATAAGCCATGTATTTGACATCCGAGATGCCTCGCAGAGCGTTGGCGAAAAGGATTTGCAGCCCGTCGCCTGCCTGATACAGGATCACTGACCAGGCGAGCAGGGCGACCAGTTCGACCACCTCTTTTTCCGGAGTGATGATATATCCCATGATGTTGCGGAAAATCCCGATCTGGAGAACAACGATGGCTGCCGTCCCCATGACCAGATGCAGGCCGGCAAAAGATGCGTGCCGTATGGCAGGCCAGTCGTTCCGGCCCCGGAAGTTGCTTACCCGTATGGTAACCGCCGCCGCTATGCCGTAATAGACCATGAAGCCGAGCGTGGTGATCACGCCTGCCACTTGGTGGGCGGCGAGCGCCGTGCTTCCCAGCCACCCCATCATGATGACACTCAGACTAAACGAGCCTGTCTCGACTCCCATCTGGAAGCCGACCGGCAGGCCGAGGCGGACCAGGTTGCCTATGTTCGCCCGGTTGACTGTCCCTTTCTTGAACCCTTCCCTGTAAAGTTTGTAACGGGAATGCTTGGCAAACAGGACGCAGAATATCCCGAATGTCAGGATACGGCTGGCGAGTGTCGAGATACCGGCTCCGGTAAGCCCAAGTTCAGGGCATCCGAAGTTGCCGTATATCAGCAAGTAGTTCCCGATGATGTTGAGCACGTTGGCTCCTAACATGACGCACATCGGGGTGACCGTGTCTGTCGTGCCGTCGCTGAACTGCTTGAACGAGTTGAACAGCATGGCGAAAATGACCGAGAAGAGTTGCAGGATATAGTAAGGCACGATATAGGGCATCAACTCTTCCGGCTGCTTCAGGATATGGATGTTCAGAAGCAGTATCAACATGCAGAGGCTGAGTAGCAATCCCACGATGAGGTTGATACAAAGGCTGTTTTTCAGTGTCTCGCCTGCCTTTGCATATTCTTTCTGCGCAAAATACCCTCCGATGATGGGAGTCAGTCCATAGGAAAATCCCATCCCCGCGATGAACACGAGGTTGAAGAAGTTGTTGACAAACGAGGCGGCAGCCAGCTCGGCCGTACTGTGATGCCCGACCATGATGTTGTCGGCAAAGCCTACAACAATAATGCCCAGCTGTCCCAACATGATCGGGACACCCAGGCGTATCGTTTCTTTGTAATGTTCCTTGTAAACCGAAAGTTGCATCATTCCAAAACCTCTACCGACTTGATTACTACATTTTCCGTCGGGCGGTCTTGCTTATTTGTCTTTACTTGCTGGATCGCGTCTACTACGTCCAGTCCTTCCACCACTTCGCCGTAGACGGTGTATTGGTTGTCAAGGAAGGGCACGCCGCCGATCGTCTTGTAGGTCTCGCGCAGTTCGGAAGGCATCTTCGTCT
>OGDU01001529.1_pt1 | contig 17689 bp, 8 predicted proteins | sample 1570371 | NCBI WGS metagenome assembly OGDU01 (sample SAMEA2581977, study PRJEB24529) | metagenome | biome: Human gut stool | place: China | collected 2011
AATATAAAGCCGAGTTTGCAGAAGAGGGCGGAGCCTTAAAAACCCCCGTTAAGGACGGTATGGAATTTGTCGGTTGGTATTCTTCTCCCGATTTCAGCGGAGAAAGGGTTACGGCTGCCGCCGCAGGCGCCGTACTTTACGCTAAATGGGCGGGCACCGGCGATGATTTATTTATTAAAATACATGACGGCATAACCGATTCCCCAAAGCTTGTTAAATACAAGAAGGGTCAAGAATTGGATGAACCTTCAAGAACAGGCTTTAGGTTCCTTGGCTGGTATAAATACAGCGGGTTCCTTGGCAGACCTATAACAAAGGCCGCAGAAGGAATTGAGGATTTGTACGCCAAATGGGAAGAAATCGATCCAAAGCTTGACACAGACGTTGATTTAACTAAAAATTCGAAAATTATAACAACAGAAACGAGTGCCGATTCTAAATTAACTCTTAAGGGCGCTAAAGCAGTATTCGATATTTATGCCTATTCGAGAAAATTGAGCGATTCCGTTCCGACAGAGGTCACATGGTTCCCCGGCTATAATTTTAAAGACAGTAATAATAATTGGATCAAGCTTGAACAGGGTCAGACCTATACGTTTGAAACGGTATATAGGGTAGACAAGGTTGCCGCGGGCGACAATGTAGGTATACAAATAGGCTACGGCGTAGATTATCAGTTAGGTACAAACCGTACATACGTAAAGAGCTTTGAAAAACGGACAAAGAGCGACGAGGGAAAGACCTTCACTTATAAGGCGACCTATACTGTTGACAGTAACGTATATACAAAGCTTTTGTTCTCAGGTCAGGGCACGGTCACGGTATTAAGCATTAAGATCAAGAAGATACCGGAGATATTAGTTGATACAGAGCTCGGAACACAGACCTATGAAGCTTATGAATTAGGCTCTAAAAGCGGAGTTTTAGGCGATAAAAACGGTACAAACGTAACCAATGAAAAAAATCATACGGCAGGCTCTGCGAGCAATAAGTCATTGAAGCTTCCTATCAATACGGGGCTTTCAAGACTTACTGCCAATACTGTTATTTCTTTTAACGGCGCTCCGATTACCGTAAGGGAGGGCAATGCATACTCAGTCAGCTTTTATCTTTACTCACCTAAAGATATGAACGATTTAGTTTACAGTGTTAACAGCGTCGGAGATACCTTGCAGGGTAATTATCTTAAATTCTTTAATCAGGAAGCAAGGGGCAAGGTTTCGTTAAAGGCTAATGAATGGACAAAAGTAACTGCATATATACCGAAGCTTGCCGGCTGTGCAGCGTCGAACGATATGTTATCCATCGCCGTTTCTTCTTATGATTATGACGGCAGCTTCGTTTATCTTGATGATGTAAGCATTAAACAGTATGTAGATTCTGAAGTTCTGGTTTACAATTCAAACGGCGGTTCTGCGGTTAAACCCCAGCGTGCATTTGCAGGCGAGCGTTTAGGCAATCTTGCCGAGCCTGCAAGAAGCGGATTTATGTTCGACGGCTGGTATTACGATGAGGCTTTAACAAATGAAGTTAATTCTTTTGATATATTCCCTGCTGATACGACAGATTTAGTTATTTATGCAAAGTGGACGGAAATGCCTGCCGTGGCTAAGGATTTTGACGCAGGAACCTTTGATAAAGAAATTTATGAGTGTGTAACTCCCTATAGCAACACTTTAAGCGATTTGGACGGCGTTGTTTACGGCGAAGATTACAAGCGTATAGGTAAGAATGCCGCTTGGGTTAAGTTTGCCGGAATTTACGGTAACGGTACTGTTGAAGAAGACGGCGCACTGCTGCTTACAAACGAACAATTCAACAATGTAAGCGATAGCACCGGCAGAACTGCAGCAGCCCTTATGAATAAGGACGGTACGCCGTTTACGGTAGTAAAGGGTCAGCGTTATACTATTGAGTACGATTATGTATCTGCCGGAAACTACGGTCTTGCATATTTACAGCCGATTATTTTTGAGGGCAGTATTTACGGCGGTTTCGGTAACACAACAGGTCAAGGATTAGACAAGGTATCCGTTCAGGCGGCCGATTCCGATTATCAGACATATAAGCAATCCTTTGTTGCGGAAAGAACGGGTATAGTTTACTTTACTCTTACTGCCCGTGCCGACGGTAAGAATGTTGATACGCACGTTTACGAGAAGGTTTATCTTGATAACGTGAAGATAAAATTAAATCCAAACGTACATAAAGTGACCTTTAATACAGGAAACAGCGTTTATGCCGTAAGATACGGAATTACGGGCGAAAAGGTTGTTGTTGCAAATGCGCTTAATTCCGATACTCCGGGCGTAACCTTCGACGGCTTCTATACCGATAAGGAATTCAAAACCCGTTTTGACGATAAATTTGCTGACAGAGATATAACGGTATACATTAAATATAAGACCTTAAATTATGAAACTCCTTCCGATTTCAAGAACCCGATCAAATTGGATTTCGAAGAAACCGATATATTAAAGGACTTCTACCGTCAGTCTAAGTATATGACGTCTTGGTCAAGAGAAACTCAAAACGAATGGCTGTTTATAACGGGCGATTCTAAAAATTCGCTGAACGGCAGTAACTGTATAAAGCTTAACGGATTTAACACCTATTGGAACGAAGCGAAATTTGTTCTTTACGATATCAATAATCCCGACGGCGTTATGCTTCTCGATAAGGGCGCAAAATACCGTGTTAAAATTATGGTAAGATGCGAGGACAGCTATGAATCTCCGGGAGACCTTACGGTTTGCCTTGAAAACCCGAAAAAGAGATACCTGCTTGAAGAAAATCCGAGCGCTGCGCTTGTTTATGATGAAAACGGCGACAGCGGCAATTATATGATGTTCACTGCGGATATTGAAGTTCCCGAATCATTAAGTTATTTGCCGATGCTTGCAATCAGAAAGAATGCAAACGCTTTACAGAGCCTCTTTATTGATACTGTTTCGGTTGAAAAGCTCAGAGACTGCACTGTAACCTATGAGACAAATGGCGGTTCTTCTGTTGAAAAGGCAACCGTTCAAATTCACGAAAAGGTTTTCGATCCGGGCGAACCCTACAAAGAGGGCTATGAATTCTTAGGTTGGTTTACAAACAGTAAATTCACCGGAAACAGGTGGAATTTCGATAAGGATACAGTTGAAAGCGATATGACGCTTTACGCTAATTGGAAGCGGGAAACGGTAAAAGTAATCACAGAAGAAACCGATAAAGAGGATGAAGATGAAAAGGTCAGCAACGGTAAGGCACCGTTAATTTTGGATCCCGACGACGTTAAGAAATCGGCTGACAACAATCAGAAAGCCGACAGCCTGTCAGATGAAGCAATGCCGATTTGGGCAATAGCGTTGATAATTGCCGGCGGAGCTTTGCTGCTTAGCGGATTGGCAGTATTGCTGATAATTATTGTTAAAAAGAAAAAAGGAAAGCAGGTAACTAAAGCATGAAAAACAAAATAACAGCTATTTTGTTAATATCAGTATTAACATTTTCCTGTCTTTCCGGCTGCAAAGGTCGGGCAAATACCGCTAAAGTGCCGAAAACAGGAAATGAAGAAATCAAGCCGCAGCTTGTGGTCGCAGCTAATCCGAGCTTGGTTTTAGACGGTCGTAACAGCGTTATAGCCTTTAACGACGTTAAAAATGCCATGGCGGCCGACCGAAAGGCCGCAACCCTTACTACGCTTTATGATGAAACCGATTGGGCTATGGTTTATAAGACCGGTGAGGATTGGAAAAAGCACGGAATCTACGGTATAGAAAAATGGCATAACGGCGCTCATATTTCCTCCGATAAATTAGGCTCATACAGCTTTTCCGATGACGGGACAATTTCCCTAATGCCTTACACAACAGCCGCCGCAAGACTCGGTGCTTATGAAGGCGGCACACCCTCTGAGGCGGGTCTGTTAGTTTCCGTTTCCGGCAACGAGCAAAACGCTCTTTGCTATCAAATTAAGGAAGACGGCTATTTGGCAATTCCGGCGGGTAAGCTTACGGCTATTGACAGCGTAGGCGAAATTAAAACCGGATTTTTGGCTGAAGACAATGACAGCAGAAGCGCGGCGGTAGAATTTATTGTTAATACCAGAGTTGTTTGGTCAGGTGAATTTGTAAACTCTACCGCCGGTGACGGTACAGCTGTAACCGAGCTTAGCTATCCGGATATCGACGGTATTGAGGTGAATACAGGAGATAAATTCTTTTTGAGCTTTAAGCTTGACGCCAAGGCTAATAAGCCGGAAGATATAAAGCCGACAAACCCCGCAGAATCGAGCGGCAAAAAGGATAATGATGCTGCCGCGCCGACAGAACAGGTTACAGATATTCCTATTATGGACGGTTATGATTCGCACTTTAAGATAGTTCGTTCAGACAGCGCCGATATTAAGGAGCAGCAAATAGTTGCAAAGTTGCGTTCGGCAATGGTAAGCGTTTTAGAGGCAGATGTTATTACCGTTACCGATGAAATGGGAGCTGCTGCTAACGAGCTTCTTATCGGCAGAACAAACAGACCGGAATCGGTTAAGGCTTATGACGAGATTACCTCTTACAGAGCCAACAACGGCTCCGACTTCATAATCCGTATGGATTCGGGCAAGCTTGTAATTGCGGCTAATACCGATTATTCATTACAGCGTGCTGTCAATTACTTTTTGGAAAAATACTGTAATTCCGATAAAGCCAAATTACCTTCAAATCTTAATTACTGCTACAGACCGGAGCTTAAAAATATCACAATCGGCGATAGGAGCATAGCTTCCTTTACAATAAGAACGGAGAAATATCCCTCTGTTATGGCAGTAAAGGCGGCAGAAAACTTAGCTCAGTATGTTATTGAGAAAACCGGCTATAAGCTGAAAATCGAAAAGGACACCGCAGAAACTGCAAACGAGATTTTAGTGGGTATGACGACGCGTTCCGGAATTTCCGCAGAAACCTTTAAGAGCAAATCTTTAGATTTAGTTAAGGGGCTAAGCCGAAAAACACTCGGTAATGACGATTACAGTATCTTTATTAAATCGGGTAAGCTTTTCTTGGAAGCAGGCAGCGACTATGCCGCGAACTTTGCGGTTACACAGCTTATAGCAAAGCTTAAGGAAAGCGGCACACTGGCTTCTGATTTTACCCTTTCGGGTAATTACAAAAAGAAGGATTACGCCCTTACCGACGCTTATGCTTACACCTGGGGCGATGAATTTAACGGAAGCTCGCTTAACCGCAAAAATTGGGTGCTGAACAGTAAGTTTAAAATAAGGGTAGGTCCTTATTATTCAGGTAACGACGCTTATTATCTCAGCTCAAAAAAGTCTTTGGATAATAATGACCCGAATGATGATTTCGGCGGACCGTGGATTAATGCCGGAAACGGATTTATGCAGGAAGGCTACTTAAAAAATACCATTGGCAATTCAACGGTTGAAAATAATATGCTGGTTCAAACCGTATATAAAACAAGCGAAGGTTATAACGAAAATGTTATCTGCACCGACGGCAGAATGGAATTCAGGTACGGTATACTTGAAGCTCGTATAATGCAGTCCTCAGCAAACGGAAGCATAAGCGCCTTTTGGACCAGAACAAGAGACGGAGCTAAGGTCGTTAACGAAATTGATATCAGCGAAACCTTCGGCGAGGATAAAATTAAGCCTAACCTTCATACATGGGGTTCGGCGCATACAGATCACGGCAGTATGATAAGCGTAAGAAATATAAAATATCCTCAAAACGGAGAGCATTTCTATGATACGTTCCATCATTTAGCTGTTGAGTGGACTCCCGATTTCATAAATATGTATCTTGACGGCGAGCTTTATCTTTCGCAGGATATAACCTCGGATACATGGGCAGCCTTCAAGGAAACTACCTATGTTGTATTTAGCTGTACTGTGCCTTCGGGGGATTACGCTTACGGAAATAATCCCGGCAGTATAATCACCAATCAGGGAGTTAACCAATATGCTGCCGCAAGGCTGTTTGACAGAAACGGCGACGGCAGGATCGATATAAACGATTTTTGCGAAAAGCAGTATGTTGACTATTTGAGACTTTATCAGATAAATTCGCGTAAATATTCACTTAGCGCAAAATAGATTAAAACTTTATGAGGTATAACGGATGAACAATTTAAAAAAAATCACGGCATTTATATTATCCTTGACTTTGATTTTAATACCGCTTAATGCCGAAAAAATGAATAATGTAAAGGCAGACAGCTCATCCGTTATACCCGACGGCGAATATTCAGCCTATAAAGCCGGCTTGAATTATCCAAATTCAACCGGAGAGCTGGTTTTGGCTGACGGAGATTATCTGACCGCAGATAAACAAAACGGCGCAGAGTGGAGCTTTGATACAAAATCTGATTCTAAATATAACATAAAGCTTGTTTTTGCTCCTACGGACGAGAATACAAACATTTATAAATATTAGCTTTTTATTGATAATTCGCTCCCCTTTAAAAGCTGCGAGGAATTAAAGCTTCGCACATATTGGGAGGATGACGGAGGAATAAGGACACTCACGAACGGGGATCAGGTAAATCCGCTTCAAAAATGCATTACCGATTTTACGGAGCAGACGGTTTTCGACCCTGACGGCATAGAAAATTCACCCTATGAATTTATGCTGAGCGCCGGTAAGCACACAATTAAAATCGTATCGCTCGGCAAGGCCTTTAAAATTCAAAGAATCATACTTTCCCCCGTAGAGGAAATTAAGAAATACAGCGAAGTATCGCAGGAATACAAAAATTATAAAAATTATGACGGCAAGCAAATTGTAATTGAAGCCGAGAATGCGCTTTATAAGAACGAATATTCACTAACCTCTAAGAGCGACAATTCTACAGCGGGAATTTCGCCGTCAAGTCCTACCAATTCGCTTATAAATTATATAGGCGGAACAAATTGGAAGGAGCAGGGCACCGAAATCGTTTGGAATTTAGATGTAAAGAAGGACGGACTTTATAAAGTAGGCTTTGCCTTTAAGCAAAGCTATGTTACAGACGGCTTGGTTTACAGAAATCTTAAAATCGACGGTAAAACTCCGTTTTATGAGGCGGGGGATATACCCTTTGCCTATTCTTCAAAATGGCAGTTTAAAGAATTTAAAGACGAAGAAGGCAACGATTATTTAATTTATTTGACCGCGGGCAGCCATAAGCTTTCGCTTTCCGTCACTCTTTCAGATACAGCCGAGGTCTTTAAAAGACTGAAAGAGGTTGTATCTGCCTTGGGCGATCTTTACCTCGATATTGTAATGATTACAGGCGAGGATCCGGATACTAACCGTGACTATGAGCTTCATAAGCAGATCCCCGAATTCGAGGAAACCTTGACCGACAGCCTTAAAAGGCTGAATGCTTTATCAAAGGATCTAAACGGGAATTTAAAGGTTAACGGCGAGCTTAACGGCGCGGTTAAAAATATGTCAAGGGTTATACAGAATATGCTTGACAATGTTTATGACGCACATTTGCAGGTTAAAAATTATTACACCGCGCAGCAGACTTTAAGCACCTGGCTGTATGATATTAAGAATATGTCCTTGGCGTTAGATCAGATTATTTTAGCTTCTCCCCAAAAAGAGTTTGATACGCCGAAGGCGAGCTTTTTAGAAAGACTTAAATTTTTTATTATAAGATACAGCGAATCCTACAGTAAAAATTCGTCAACGGTAACGAGCAGTAAGGATAAAAGCTTAGATAACATTAAAATTTGGGTCAACTGGGGAAGAGATCAGGTTAAGGTTTTAAATTCACTTATACAGGATAGCTTCACTCCGAAGTACGGGATCAACGTTACGGTTGAACAGGTAAACGCAACTCTTGTTCAGGGCGTTATTTCCGGTAATTCACCCGATCTGTACCTGCATATGGCAAGAACAGAGCCTGTAAACCTTGCTATGCGCGGCGTGCTTTATAATTTAAGAAATTTTGACGATTATGAAAAGGTTTTGGAGGAAAATTTCCAAAAAGGCTCAGATACACCTTATCTTTATAAGGACGGCGCCTATGCCCTTCCGGATACGCAAAACTTTTTTGTAATGTTTTACAGAACGGATATTTTCGATAAATTAGGTCTTAACCCGCCGAAAACCTGGGAGGATTTCTTATCTGTAACCGGAATTTTACAGCGTAACAAAATGAACGCATATTTGCCGTATACAAAGCTTGGTGCGGCGGGTACCGTAAATATAGGAACCGGCGGACTTACAATTTTTCCCACTATGCTTATTCAGCGCGGAGAAAGTCTCTACAACAAGGAGTTTAACGCCACGAATTTGGCAAGTCCGATTTCGGTTGAAGCGTTCAAATTCTGGACAGAGTTCTATACGGATTACAGTCTTGATCAGGACGCAAACTTCTTTCAAAAATTCCGTGTAGGAACAATACCCATGGGAATTGCAAGCTATACGCAATGCCTGACCTTCAGCGCCGGCGCACCTGAAATTTCGGGTAAATGGAGCATTGCCGAAATACCCGGTATAGCAGAAGAGGACGGCAGTATCAATAATATCTGTTCGGGAGCGGGCACGGGCGCCTCGATAATGAAATCAAGCAAAAATAAGGACGCGGCTTGGAATTTCCTCAAGTGGTGGACGTCAAGCGAAACTCAGTATCGATATTCCTCTGATGTTGAAGCAATTTTAGGGGAAACCGGCAGAGTGGGCACCGCAAATAAAAACGCGCTTCCGCGACTTGTTTGGGAGGATAACGAGATAGAAGTAATTACCTCTCAGTGGAGCAAGCTTCGCGAGATTCCCGAAGTACCCGGAAGCTATTATGTTTCCCGTTCGATAGACCAAGCCTTTTGGGCGACTAAAAACGGTAAAAAATCCGCAAAAGAGTCGATTGTTCATTGGTCGGAAGAATGTAACAATGAAATCACACGTAAGATTAAAGAATACGCAAATAAGGAGCAGTAGAATATGAAAAACAATAGTAAATTTTTTACTGTTCTTAAGGAGCGGTGGCAGATATATCTGCTTATCGGACCGTTTTTGATTCTTTTTGTACTTATGACGGTTTTACCTATATTGTCCTCTGTTGTATTAAGCTTTTTCAATTATGATATGGTGTCGCCTCTGTCCTTCAGCGGAGTTGAAAACTATTTAAGAATGTTTATACAGGACGATATTTTTTGGACCATTCTTAAAAACACATTTATTCTAACGGGACCTACGGGCTTTTTGCTTTCCTTTGTTCTTGCCTGGATGATAAATGAGTTTAATCAGGGACTCAGGACGCTTCTTTCCTTTATGTTTTATGTGCCGTCGCTTGTGGGTAACGCGCTTTATGTTTGGACGGTAATTTTTTCAAGCGACAGCTACGGCTATATGAACAGCATTTTGCTTTCCTTACGCTTGATAACGCAGCCTAAACAGTGGTTTTCGGATTCGGCCCTGATTGTTCCGATAGTTGTTATGATCCAATTATGGATGAGTATGGGTATATCCTTCCTTTCAAACATTTCGGGACTTCAAAATATCAATCCCGAACTTTTTGAGGCGGGTGCTGTTGACGGCATCAGAAACCGTTGGCAGGAGCTTTGGTATATAACGTTGCCCGGTATGAGAAATATGCTTTTTTTCAGTGCGGTTATGCAGATTGCAAGCGCTTTCTCAATCAGCAATATCGTAACAACTCTTGCGGGTTATCCTACGGTAGGCTACGCCGCGGATACAGTGGTTTCATACCTTACGGATATAGGATCCGTCAGGTATGAAATGGGTTATGCCTCTGCGCTTTCGGTAGTGCTGTTTATAGTTATGTTTGCTACAAGGGGTATTACCGTTAAATTACTTAAAAAGGTGGGTCAGTAATGAAAAAATTCAAAGAAATACTGACCGATATGAGAAGAACCGAAAAGGTTCAGGTGCGAAAGTATACGCGTTCAAAATTCGGCAATTTTCTGTTTTTTGCCTTTCTGTTTTTGTTCGGCGCATTTTCGGTTTTGCCGTTAATTTACAGTATTGCCACATCATTTAAGCCGCTTGACGAAATACTTGTTTTTCCGCCTGCAATGTTCACTGTAAAGCGCCCGACGCTTAATAACTATTTGGCGCTTCCGAATTTGATTTCCGGACTTAACGTACCTTTTTCAAGGTATCTTACAAACAGCCTTTTTATAAGTATTGTCGGAACGGTTTTACACGTGCTTGCGGCAACTGCGGCAGCCTTTGTATTATCTAAGGTCGATCTGAAATTCAAGAAAACGATATTTCTCGTAATTCAAACCTCCCTGCTTTTTAATGCTTATACCCTGAGCATTCCGCGTTACATCATATATAACGAGCTACATATAATAGATACCTATTGGGTTTATATTCTGCCGTTTATCCCGTCGTCTATGGGTGTGTTTTTAATGAAGCAGTATATAGACGGCTATATTCCCGACGCACTTTTAGAGGCGGCAAAAATAGACGGTGCAAGTTATCTCAGAATTTTCTGGCGTATTATTTTCCCGAATGTAAAGCCCTGTGTTTTAACGCTTGTTTTGTTTGCATTTCAAAGCATTTGGTCAACCGTGCCGACCGGTACAATTTTTAACGAGTCGCTGAAAACCCTGCCCACGGTAATGTCAACAATAGCAACCGGCGGAATTTCACGTTCGGGAGCGGCAATGGCGGCTACGGTTATTATGATGATACCGCCGATTTTGGTATACCTTGTATCCCAAAGCAGCGTTAAGCAGAGTATGGGCAGTGCAGGTATTAAGGGGTAAAGCTATGAATAAAAAAATCAGCCTAATAAGGATTGCAAGCTTTCTCTTTGCGTTTGCCGTGCTTTTAAGCTTAAACGTATCAGCCGCACCTCAAAGGACTACCTCTGCAAAAACCGAGGAAAAGCCTTTTGAGACCTATACATATTGGCAAGACTTAGGTGCAAGCGAAAAAACAATGGTATACTGTAAGCCGATGTATAAGGTCAAAACGGTTATCAATGCAAACGTATTAAATATTCCGTCCTTCGGAAGTATCAACGATATTACAGCCGATAACGGAAAAATATATATACTTGACAGCACAAATTCAACAGTTTATGTGCTTGAAGGCGATTATTCGCTTTATAAAAAAATCGATACCGTAACCTATAACGGCGAAAGGCTTTCATTTGACGGGGCAAGCGGTATTTTTGTAAAGAATGAACAGATCTATATAGCCGACACGAAAAACGCGAGAATTTTAGCGCTTGATACGAACGGTAACGTTACGGCTTATTTAACCCTGCCCGAATCTAAGCTTATTCCCGATAATTTCAATTACAGCCCTATAAGGGTTGCGGTTGATTCAGGAGATTATATTTACATTGTAAGCGAAGGCTCGTATTACGGGGCGCTGGTTTATTCGCCTAAAATGGAATTTTTGGGATTTTACGGTGCGAATTCCGTTCCGGCATCTGTCGGTGAAATTTTAACCGAATTTGTTACAAAGCTTTTTTCAACCAATGAAAAAAGAGCGGCTTCGGTAAGAGCGCTGCCCTATCAGTTTACGGATTTTGCAATAGGTCCGGGCGATTTTATTTATACGGTAACCTCTACAAACGAAAGCGCCGTTAAGGGTCAGGTAAAAAAGCTTAATCCGGGCGGTAGGGACGTTCTTAAAAAGAGCGATTATAATTTTGCGGACGATTCCGCAAAGCTTATTAAGACCGAAAACCTGAATTCAATAGACGTTGATTCCGACGGATTTTTTTATGCGCTTGACAGCGGTGTTTATAACCGTATCTTTTGGTACGATAAGGAATGTAACCTTATGTGCGTATTCGGCGGAGGCACAAATTCGCAAACTCAAAAGGGAACGTTTTCAAAGGCGGATACGCTTGCAATAAACGGAACCGATATTGTGGTTTCCGATTCCGTGAACAAGAATATTACGGTATTTTCAATAACCGATTACGGTAAGGCTGTGCGAAAGGCTCAAACAGCAACCTTAAACGATAATTACAGCGAAACCGCCGAGGAATGGAAAGAGATAATAAAGCTTGATAAGAATAATCAGTTAGCATACAGAGGGCTTGCAAAGGCCTACTATTCCTCTGGCGACTATGATAAGGCGCTTGAATATGCGAAGTTAGGCGCGGATAAGGAAACCTATGCCGACGCGTTCGGTAAAGAAAGAACAAGATTTTTTGAAAAGAATTTTACCTTTGTTTTCTTGCTGGTAATTTTTATTGCCGCGCTGCTTACAGTGCTTATTTATATAAAGCGTAAAAAGAAAATCGTGCTTATTAAAAATGCAAAGCTTAAAAATATGCTTGAATGCATTCCGCACCCGTTTGAAAGCTTTAGGCTTGTTAAGGAAAAGGGCTTAGGCTCTTTGCCCTTGGCTACCGCCGTTTTAGCGGTTTATTATATTATTTCCGCAATAAGCGATAAGGCTTCGGGCTTTGCTTTCAACCGTTTTGACGCCGAGAATTATAATTCGTTTTACGTTTTGTTAAAAACAGTTGCGCTGGTTATGCTCTTTGTTTCGGCAAACTGGCTTGTATGCGTTTTAATGGGCGGTATCGGTAAATTCAAAGAAATTTACATTGTTACCTGCTACAGCCTGCTGCCTATAGTTTTTGCGCAGATAGTTTATCTTTTAATGACGCATATACTTTCACCCGATGAATTTGCATTTATTACTATATTTAAAACAGTTTGTATTTTCTATACGTTTTTCATTTTAGCCGTTGGCGTTATGAAGGTACATAATTACGAATTCGGCAAATTCGTCGGCACAACCGTTGTTACGGCGATAGCGATGATTATAATCGTTTTCCTAATATTTATGGTTTGCCTGTTGGCTCAGCAGGTTTACGGCTGGATAGCAACAGTATTCACCGAAATAAGATACCGATAGAAGGGGAGTAGAGCAATTGAAAAACAGATTATTCAGAATATTTGCGCTTTTGGTAGCTCTTATAACCCTTTTAGGCTTGGCAGGCTGTGGAAATGATAAATCGCTTGTGACCTTTTTAAATTTCGGCGATCAAAGCTTTGATTCGGAGTATGTAAACGGCAAGGTATGTGAGAATGACAGATTTGAGCTTTATTGGGATAACTCGTTAAAGCGGGTAAGCTTTGCAGATAAGCAGAGCGGAGCGGTTTGGGGTCAAATACCTGCCGAGGCGCAAAACGGAGCTGCCGAGAACGGCGTTAAAAAGAAAAACCATCCGCAGCTTGAATCTGCCTTGCAGGTAAACTATCAAGACCCGAAATCCTTTGATGAAATTACGTTGTATTCCTATACCGGAGCCGTTCAAGAGGGCGAAATTTACACCGAAAAGATTGATAACGGATTAAAGGTTATTTATGAATTTACCGAGTTTGATATAGCTGTGCCGGTTGAGTATACAATAGGTGAAGACTCCTTTGCGGTAACCGTTGATCCAAAGGAGATTGCGGAGGGAGAGGATTATAAAGTAACCTCAGTAGCATTAGAGCCATTCCTCTGCGGATTGAAAAACAACTCCGAAAACAGTTTTCTTTTCTTCCCAGACGGTTCAGGCGCAATTGTGGAGCCTGTAGGCGAGCAGGCGGTCGGAAACGTCGGCTCTAAGGAGGTTTACGGCGGTGATTCGGCTTACAGAAAATTCGGTACGTCTACAACCTCAGAACAAATTAAAATGCCGATTTTTGCCGCTAAAAAGGGTGACAGTGCAGTGCTTGGGGTTATCTCGTCGGGAGCGCCGTCTGCAAGTATAAATTGGAATATCGGCTCAAACGACATCGGTTATTCAACCGTTTACCCATCATTCCGTATAAGAGGCTTTAAAAATATCGAAAGACCCGAAAATTTCATAACCACCACAACGCTCGGCAATTTTAAGGTTTTTGATAAGGGTATTTTAACCACGCCCGTTAAAGCGGAATATTTTGTTTTAAGCGGCGAAAAAGCAAGCGTTTACGGCATGGCGGAAAAATACCGCGATTATTTAAAGAAAAATTCGGGACTTGAAAAATCCGAAAATAAAGAGGTTGACGCAAGCTTTAAAATCATCGGCGCAACCCTTCAGCCCGATTTTATCTTAGGTATTCCCACAACAAAGCTTTTCCCCCTTACAACGGCGGCGGAAGCGGAAAAAATTGCAAATGAGCTGTCGGAAAAAATCGGCAGTAACATAAATTTAAACCTTTTGGGGTTCGGTCAAAGCGGAGTGGACGCACAAAAGGTTGCAGGCGGCTTTAAAATGGCAGGCAAGCTTGGAAATATGGAAAAGCTTTATTCCGCACTTGATAAAAAAGGTATAAACGCGTTCCTTGATTATGACGTTATAGCCTTTAATAAATCGGGCGGCGGTTTTTCAAAGAAGGACGCCGCGGTATATTCAAGCGGTATGAGTATAACATATACAAGCTTTGACACCGTAAGCAAGGCTTCAAACGACGACAGATTTTACCTGCTTTCAAGAAGTAATTTAAGCCGTGCTGTTGAAAAAATAATAAAGGTTTCAGCCAAAAAAGGCGTTTCGGGAATTTCATTAAATTCTCTCGGCACTACGGTTTATTCCGATTATGCAAATCAGGAAACATATTTGGCAAACAATATGGAAAATGATGTTGCAAAGCTTTTTACCGGTGTTAAAAAGGGCGGATATAAGCTGCTTTCCACCTCGGCAAACAGCTATGCGGCTGTAAATGCAGACTATGTGAACGACGCTCCGATATATTCCTCGGATCATATCGCGTTCGACTTTGACGTTCCGTTTTATGAGCTTGTTTTCAAGGGCTACGTGCCGCTAAGCTCGGTATCTATAAATCTTTGTTCTGATAAAGAAGACGCGATACTTCGCTGTGCCGAAAGCGGAATTTCTCCTTCATACACGGTTTACGGAAATTTCCGAAAGGAGCTTGTTACAAACGATAATACGTTTATCTTCGGCTCAAGCTTTGACGGTATTAAGGAAGATATTTACAGCACCGTAAATAAAGCTAAGGATTATTTGAAGCTGACGGGAAATGCCGAAATCGTCGGTTATGAAATAATAAATAAGGACGTCCGCATTACAAGGTTTGCAGGCGGCGGATACACGGTTGTAAATTACGGCGAGGCTCCTGTTGCTACACAGTACGGCGAGATTGCTGCTAAAGGCTATATATACGGGAGGGAAGGATAATGAAAAAGCGCAAGGTCAAGGGTCTTGAAACCTTAAAATCCCGTTACGGATATATCTTTCTTGCCCCTTGGATAGTCGGTATGCTGATTTTCTTTATCGTGCCGATTGTACAGTCTGCATATTTTTCCTTTGCCGATATAACAATAGGCGACGGCGCCGTAACAAAATTTGTGGGGCTTGCGAACATCAAGTATTTGCTGTTTAAAGATACAAAGTATGTAAATAATCTTATTGCGGCATTTACGGATATGTTTATTTCAGTTCCGTTTATACTGCTTGTAAGTCTTATTTTAGCGGTGCTGCTGAACAATAAGTTCAGGGGAAGATTATTCTTCCGTTCACTGTTCTTCTTACCTGTAATAATTGCAGGCGGTTCGGTTTTGGACCTTTATTTAAGCGCGGCGTCCGGAAATGCCACAGAGGTTGCGGTCAATGAATCGGTTTCTTTCGGAATGGTCGATTTTTCGGCAATCTTCTCGGCGCTGAACCTTCCGGCTGCGGTTGAAACCTATCTTTCGGTAGGGCTTGATAACCTGTTTATGCTGGTTTGGCAAAGCGGAATTCAGATAATTCTGTTTATTGCGGGTCTCCAGTCGATTCCCGATCTGCTTTACGAGGTATCCGAGGTTGAGGGAGCGACCAAATGGGAGGAATTTTGGTTTATAACCCTTCCGAGTCTCGGCAGAACAATGTTTCTTGTAATAGTTTTCACAATCGTTGAAAACATAACAAAAAGCAGCAATAAAGTAATAGAACAGGGCTATAAGTTCTTCAATTCACTGGCATTCGGCAGAGGATCGGCGGCACTTTGGCTTTACTTCCTTGTTGTAGGTATAATTGTGGCGCTGATCTTATTTATTTACAATAAGAAGCTTTTAAGGAGGTGGAGTTAAATGACTTCAAAATCAGGTTACAGCAGTACGCTTCTCCGTCGAAAGGCTTCGGCCGCAATAATTTACTTGGCAAGGCTTTTGATTCTTATAATTGTAGGCTATATTGTTTTATATCCGTTCTTTTATATGCTTGTTACTGCTATCAAGGATACAGACGCAATGCTTGACGTAGAGCATATTTGGATCCCCGTAACCTACAGCCTTAAAAGCTTTAAGGATATTTTCGAGCTGTTGGATTTCGGAACGGCGCTAAAGCAAACCTTCCTTGTTCAAATTTCAAGCGCGGCGATAGAAACCTTCGTATGCGCCTTCGTTGCATACGGCTTTGCGAGATTTAAATTTAAAGGTAAGCCTGTATGCACCTTTTTCCTTATACTTTCCCTGCTTGTTCCTATCCAAATGTACAGTCTTTCGATGTCTGTAAACTACCGAAATCTTCATTTGTTCAACACGCCGTTTGTATATTGGCTGCCGTCATTTTTAGGCGTCGGTATAAGAAGCGGTATGATGATATTTATTTATCAGCAGTTTTTCGTTAATCTGCCTAAGGAATTGGAAGACGCGGCTTATATCGACGGCGCAGGTCCCGTGAGGACATATTTTTCAATTGCTTTGCCGTCGTCAAGCGTGGTTTTGGTTACGGTTTCGGTGCTTTCTTTTGTTTGGCATTGGAATGAATATTATCTCGCTTCACTTACCTTTTTATCCGATTCGGCCCCGCTTGCAATGGTTTTAAGCTTCCTTAAGGTCTATTTAAAGCAGGTCGGTATATACGAGGGCTGGCCGGAATATGCGTCCTTAGTCAGCGCGGCGTGCTTAATGTATATAATAATTCCTCTTATACTCTATATGATTTTCCAGCGGAAATTTGTCCGTTCGATAGACAGGGTGGGTATAACGGGATAAATTAAGGTAATATGCTCGAAGGAGCTATTATAAACGGCAGTTTTTTCAGCCGGACGGTACCGGCAAATATATTGTAACAAAGGAGAAAAGAGTATGAAAAAAGCATTATCAATTTTATTATCAGGCATTTTACTTATGGCGGTAATAACGGCAATACCGTTTACCGCGTCGGCCGCAACCGATAGGGTTATCGATTTGTCAAAATCGGAGTTGTTAGTTGCCGGTGACAAAACTAATATGACATACGATGCCGAAGGTGCAACATTAAAGCTTTCTATACAACAGTGGTATGGTGCTAATAAACCTATATCTGCAGTCGGTGATACATCAACATGGTGTAAAGAGATAGGCTTAAAGTATGCGGATGGCAACTGGGCATGGCTAGAAAGCGGCAAAAGGTATGCAGTAACATTAAATTACAAGATTCTTAATAATAACGGGAATGGAAGTGATACACAGCATCTGCCGCAGATTGCTATCGGTTATGACGATAACGGATCAACAACCTCTAAAGGTGCATTTTATGTAGCTGCCGTTAAAAATCATAAAAGGGCTGATAAAGGAAACAGTTATTATCTTAATGCTGAAATAGCGGTAGAAAAAGACAAGCCGCTCAGAATAGGCTTTTCCGGTGCTTGGCAATTTCAAATCAATTCAATTTTGTTGCAGGAAATTGACGCGACCGCAGAAAATCAGGTCACCGTTGTATACTGTGACGACGGCGAATATAAAGCCGAGTTTGCAGAAGAGGGCGGAGCCTTAAAAACCCCCGTTAAGGA
>OGDU01001536.1_pt1 | contig 17628 bp, 15 predicted proteins | sample 1570371 | NCBI WGS metagenome assembly OGDU01 (sample SAMEA2581977, study PRJEB24529) | metagenome | biome: Human gut stool | place: China | collected 2011
TTCCTCCGTCTCTTCATCCATTTTACTATTTTTATAGCGCCCTTTTTCATAACAATAGATGCATCTAAAATTACAGTTTAAAGTCGGTGCAATTGTTAAACCCAAAATGCCAGATCCATATCTCGATTTATTCATCCTATGCTCTAATATTTCTAATTCGTTTATCTCATCGCCGATTAAAAAATTTCCTTTCATGAGTTCCTGCTCAAATGTATTGTCCAATCCCTCAATCTTTCCACTTGCAAACTCTTGAAGCTGAATGTATTTTTGTCTTTCTAAAAGTGCAAGTGAATTGCTAAAGCTATTGTATGCCACATATTTATTTGGGTCTTTTTTATATTCATAGAAAAAATTGTACTTTGATAATTTCATATATTCTCCTTTGTACTTGAGATAATCATTTGTAACTACAAATCAATTATAATAAAAGTTTTCTTATGTTATAATTTCATAAATGGAAACTTTTCCGACATTTATGTATGTTTTTCAAAACCTTGCATTTTCCCTATGTCCGTTTTATACTGTTTGTAGTTTCATATAAAGGAGCTATTTTCTATGAGTGTACAACATGCCGGTTCTATTATTAGACAGGCCCGCCTTAATGCGGGTCTAACCCAGGAACAATTATCCGATGGAGTCTGTTCTACCCTCTCTCTGTCCCGCATTGAGAACGGCTCTGCCGGTGTCAGCCCTGCCACTTTTCAGACTTTAATGGCACATGCTGGTATCTTTTGTGAAGCTTATCCTACTTTCTCGACGCGCGCAGACTTTGACTGCTTTTACGCCTTGAAGAAAGTACGCTTTTATCTGGATTCCTGGCAACTCACGCCCGCCTGCCAGTTATTGGATCACATTGAAATGCTGAATTGGGCAGACAATAAATTTTACTATCAGGAATGGCTTCTGCTTCACTGCAAGCTGCAATTACGTTCTGGTCATGCAAATCACGCTCATACTTATGAGCTGGTTCGCTTTGCTTTAAAAATCACAAGATCTGATATCGACAATGCAGCGATCCATTCTCTGTTTTTGTCTTCTGTCGAAATAGAACTATTTATATATCTTGCGCAGGAAGCACTGTACATTGGTGATACAGCTACTGCTCATCATGTCTGCCAGCAGATTTCTTCCTATCTCTCTGCCCGTTCGCTTTCTTTTCTTGAACGGGATCGTTTACTTGCGGAAAATGCGGTGGTATATACCAAATATCTGCTGACTGTCTGTGATTATAAGTCTGCACTTGAACTGTCGAACTTCTACCGCCATCAAATGATTTCAAATCTTGACGACGGGCTTATGCATGAGCTGACGTTTTTAACCGCACTCGGATGCTACTATACGGGACAACAGGATCGTTTTCTGACCTTATTTAAAACTGCCTTTTTCTCTGCCCATTCCATTAACAGCTGTTATGCTACCATCTGTAAAAATTATGTTTCCAACCACCTTTCTACCACTTTGGCTGAAGACTTAAACATATTTTCCGATATTCCGCTTATATCGTTTTCCCCCAAGGTTCCTAGGGATGTCTCTTCTATGGGAGATGGCACCTATGACTTTTTTTCTCACAAGGTTTTCACGCTGGGTGGCCTGATCCGCTCTCTACGCAAAGAGCAAAAATTATCTCAATCGGCGCTTTGTCGGGGATTATGCAGCAAATCCAAGCTTTCAAAAATCGAAAACGAAACACAGCAGCCTGATATCATTCTTGCTCAGACTTTGCTCCAGCGCCTAGGTATTTCGGATCTTGTTTTTACATTTTATGGGAGTGAAAAAGAGAACAAACTGCAGGAACTACAGTTTCGTTTAGCAAAAACTCGTATGAACCATAAAACCTTGCAGCTTGATCTTGTAAAAAAAATGGAGATGCTATGCACCTCCAAAGATATCTGCTATTTACAATTTGCTGCTTACAAATCAGCCATCTGCGAACCCGACAATAATCAAAAATTAAAGGGGTTAAAAAATGCTCTTTTTATGACTTTGCCCGGCTTTCAATTTGATGAAATTCTTGACTATCGATTATCGTGGATAGAACTTACCATTTTAAACAATATCTGCCGCACTTATGCAACTATAAATCCTACACATGGCATTTACTGTTTTTATAAGCTTCTGGAATATACCAGCCATGTTCCGTTGGATGTTCTCGAGAAAAAGCGTTCCTTCCCTGTAACCTTGGGAATGCTTATAAGATTTCTTTATACAGAAAATCGTCTTTCGGAAATCGTTGCGTTAGTCCCGCTTTTTTCCGATGCTATAAGTTCAATGTATTTTACAGGGAACATTTTTTCACACTACTGTCAGGCATTGGGATCACTTGGTCTCACAAATTCCGCAAAGGAATTTGCACACTATGCCTATTACAATGCCCTCCTTATGGAGGACATCTACAATGCATCCGGTCTGAAAAATGATCTGAAAAAAAATTACAATATTTCTTTACTATAAAATTTCAATATTCTCTTCTGAAGACCAGTAGGGTACAATCTCCTTGCTGCTTACTCCAACCATGGTAAGCAGCAAGCACGCCATTACTATGGTAGCAATTACTTTTTTTAAATTATTTCCCTTCATTTCACATTCTCCTTCGTCCACTTACTATGTAAAAATCCACACAGTATATCAAATCCACCCGTTTCTCATACTATATAATGTGCAGAATCTTTCATTCTCTTTCACGCTTGTATTCTGCCTTTGAAATACATCTTACATATATAGTATCTCTTTTTTACAAAAAATAAAATAACAAAAGTGGAAACAATTTTGTTTCCACTTTCGTAAAATCACTTCAAATATTGCTCCCACAGATCGCTATCCGTCCGGTACGGTTCCAGTTCCTCCATCGTCCACTGCGTGGAATCCCAGCCGTGCATAATCAGTCCTTCATCGTAATAATGATAGGTAAGATTCACATAAATATCATTTTTGCAGAGGACATAGTTGCTGTAATATCTCCCGTCCAGAATCTCCCCGTCCATCGTCTGTCCCGCCATCTGGGCGGTAAATGCGGGCGCATCGTTGAAAGAATCCGACTTCTCACAGATTTTTTCATAATAAGCCTCCGCAAATGTATCATCCGAACGCAGTACGTCCTCAACCTCATATCGCTCTGCCGTGGCAAGATTGATGACTCTTGTGCGCAGGTCACAAAACTCGCCCCACATACTTCCGTTAAAATAGTGATCCTGAAATGCCACGCACAGAATCTCATCACTCATATACGTGATCTCATAATCCACATAACATGCCAGATACGGGTAGTCTTCATCCAGATACAGATATTCCGGCTGCGGCTCCGGATACATGGTATCCAGCTGCGCACAGGCGGCATTCCGCAGAAGCTCATTTACTCCGGTCGCATCTCTTCCATCCGCATAGGTAATAACCGGATACGAAACATCGTACTCCTCAAATCCGTCTTTCCGCTGATTCGGGACCTCGATATGCTGTGCGGTAACCGTATAGGAAAGCTGATCTGCCACATAAATGTCATCCTGTGTGACAAAAAAGTCCTTTCCCAGAGAATCCGGCAGTTCTAATACCTCACGTTCCTCCCCGGTGTCTTCTACCGCCGTATCGTCCTCCGTATAGCTGCCATCTTCCCCGTCTCTGTCCGCCTCTGCAGACGGCTCATTCCACGTCAACGTATCCTGCACGGTACGGTTGACCGCGTGAAAAAGAATGAACGCCGGCACGGTCACAAGCAGCACGGCACCAGCTATGACCGCCAGCACAATCCACAGCAGAGCACGGCTCTTTTTTTGAGGTGCTGTCTGCTGACCGTAACTCTCTCCGTACCCCTGTCCATATCCTGTGTTCTGATAGGACTGCTGACCGTAACTCTGTCCGTAGCCCATATTCTGATTCTGCTGCTGGCTGTAGCCCTGTCCATACCCTGTGTTCTGATATTGCTGCTGACCATAGTCCTGTCCGTAGCCTGTGTTCTGATTCCGGTACGCCTGCGGCTCCGGCGTAGGCTGCTGCCCTGTCACAGACGACTGCTCCGGCGCACCCGCTGTCGCTGTATACTGCATCCACTTCCCTGGAATCTTTATCTCTTCTCTTGCAATACTGCGCCCGACAGTCGCAAACTCCTCCATCTCGCGCAGCACTTCCGCCTCCAGTCCCCGATGCTGGAAATTCAGCCCTGCGTAGAGAAGCGTGACCGCACCCGCCGCATCGATCGCACCGACGGCGCACATCTGGTCATTGTCATCAAACGCTCCAAATAAAAAGAGCTTATTTTTACATGATTCCACCCATAGATGGTCTTCATCTGCATAGCGTTTGAAATCCTCTATCTCTTTCGGATTCGCCACATACGGCTGCTCCATCCTGCTGTATGTCTCCATCACCAGCGCTGCCGCCGGTCGGAGTTCATACGCATACAACTGTCTGATTTTCATTTTTACCGCCACTCCTCATTTTCTTCTTTCTCTTTTATACTATCATACCTGGCGGCTTCCCGCCACGACTTTTCTCACCTGTTTCTGACACGCACCGGCGCACTCAAACGATATGTAAAAAGAATCTCGCTTGCGAGATTCTCCGCGCGCGAGCGGTTCGCAAAGCGATATTTTCCTTACCGCGAGCTGCGCATCCTCGCGGAGCGTTTTTTATTTCATAGGAAGGTTCTGCTTTCACATATTAATATATCACGGTATTTCCTATGAAACAAAAAAATCCCCTCTCCGCCGGCAATCCGGCAAAGAGGGGATCTGTCCTAACCTGACTTCTTAATTGCGTTCATGTAAGATGGATTACATAATCTTGCGGAACAGCTCTTTTAAATCCTCCACCGATGCATCCTTCGGGTTGCCCGGTGCGCAGGCATCCGCATGTGCGGACTCTGCGAGGAAGTCAAGATCTGCCTCTTTGATGGCTTCCAGCTTTGAAGGAATTCCCACATCCTCGGAAAGCTTTCTGACTGCTGCAACAGCGGCCTTCCGGTACTCTTCCTGCGACATGGCATCCACACCTTCTACGCCCATCGCCCGTGCAATTTCACGGTACTTCTCGCCTGTGCAGTCTGCATTGTACTCCATCACAATCGGGAGCATCATCGCACATGCCACACCGTGCGGCGTATCATAAACCGCACCTAATGTATGTGCCATGGAGTGGGCAATTCCAAGACCGACATTGGAAAATCCCATACCTGCGATATACTGTCCGAGTGCCATACCCTCGCGCCCTTCCGGCGTGTTTGCCACCGCGCCGCGCAGAGATTTTGAAATAATCTCGATGGCCTTTAAATGAAACATATCTGTCATCTCCCATGCCGCCTTCGTCGTGTAACCCTCGATGGCATGTGTCAGCGCATCCATTCCGGTCGATGCCGTCAGTCCCTTCGGCATGGAGGACATCATTTCCGGATCTACCACAGCAATGATCGGCATATCATGCGGATCTACGCATACAAACTTTCTCTTTCTCTCAACATCCGTGATAACATAGTTGATCGTAACCTCTGCCGCGGTACCTGCGGTCGTCGGCACAGCAATGATCGGCACACACGGCTTCCTGGTCGGCGCAACGCCCTCCAGGCTTCTGACGTCCTCAAATTCCGGATTTGCGATGATAATGCCGATCGCTTTTGCCGTATCCATAGAAGATCCGCCGCCGATTGCAATAATATAGTCCGCTCCGGATTTTTTGAACGCAGCCACACCGGTCTGCACGTTCTCAATCGTAGGATTTGCCTTGATGTTGGAATAAATCTCGTAGGAAAGCCCTGCCTGATCCAGCAGATCCGTTACCTTTGTGGATACCTGAAACTTAATCAGATCCGGGTCTGAGCAGACAAATGCTTTTTTGTAGTCGTGCGCTTTCGCCTCATTCACGATCTCCGCAATCGCTCCCGCCCCATGATAGGATGTCTGATTCAACATAATTCTGTTTGCCATTTTTTGTTCCCCTTTCCCATACATAATGATCTTTGATCGTATTTTAACAACACAATGTACAAAAGGGAAGTGACAGAATCCGGGAAGTGTAACTATTTATCACAATTTCTATTTCAAAATCCTCTATTATCAATACAATATTTCTAATTGTTCAAACAACTCGCTTATTTTCTCGGGCATCGCCTTCACCATAAGCTCTGCTAAGCGCTCCGGCGGCATCTTCGTCCCCTCCGTCACCCATTTCACTGTCATATACACGGAACTCTGGCAGTACATCTCGAGTAAAAATCCAATCTCCTCATCGGGCATTTTCCCTGTTTTCTGTCGGATCAGATCCTCGTAAAACGCCAGAATCAGCCTGAAATCATGATCTTTGAGATTATTCTGGTCCGCAGACTTAAAACCGGCGGAAAAAAAGACCCGTTCTTCCCGAATGTAGATAAATTTTTTCACGAGACTCTCATAAATATTTTTCCCGCTCCCCATATGCTCAAAAGACTTGTGAAGTAAAATATCAAAATACCAGTTGATCAGATCGTACTTGTCAATAAAATTGCGATAAAATGTCTGCCTTGTAACACCGCACAATTCCGTCAGCTGTGTCACGGTAATGTTATCGACCGGTGTCGTCTTCATGCATTCCTTCATCGCCTCCGCCAGACGGTATTTTGTGCGGGTTCCCTTTGTCGTCGTATCCACCTTCCGTCTCCTTCCGCTTCGCGTCCTGCGCTTCTTTGTCCGGTTAAATGCCTGCTCTTTTTCTACAATTCCTGTCCATCGTCCGTTTCCGTATTCTCGTCCCACATCGGATCAGGCATCTCATATCCGCCCGTGATTCCCTCCTGTGTGATATGATATACGGTAATTCCCGTCACTACCGCCACTGCGAAGGCGATGGTTACCGCAGTAAGCCAAAGCACCACCCGGGCGCTTACCTTCTTTTTCGGATAAGTGATCTCCGGCTTTGTGCGCCGCGGCTGCGCCACCGGCACACCACCGCCCTGCGCGGATGTACTGCCGCTTCCCCCGATATTTCCCATGTATCCCTGGGTCATCGGGACCGACCAGATTCTTCTCTCCAACGGCACGTACATTCCCGCCGGTGCCCCCTGAATCAGCGTAAATCCCGTGTGGTAAAAATAATTCGCTGCTGCCGGCGCAGCCTGCACCGTCACTCGCCCGCACTGCAATCGGAATGCCGCAAAGTTGCACATCCGGTCCACCAGATTGCTGCCGATCCGTCTTCTAAAATACTGCGGTCTTACATACAGCGCCGTGATATGTCCGACATTCTGCATGGCACTGACGCCGCACATCTGCCCGTTTTCAAATGCGCCCCATAAAAACAGCCTTCCCGCCAGCATCTCCTGTGAAAGATTGGGCAGATTCATATAGTCATAATACTGCTGCACCTCCGCCGCATTTCTTGTATACGGACGCACACACTGCTCATAGACCTCATGCGCCGTCTGCACCGCCCACTGTATCTCATTTCCGTATAATAATCGAATCTCCATCTGTATCTGCTCCTCTTTCACAATGCCCGATCCATAGAACTCTTCCATCACATTTTAACTCATTCTACCATGAATCTGGGAATTCAACAATATCCGGGATACCGGCAGCTGCACCGAAAACACGGTATCTCTATAGAGAAAAAACCGCGCGGGCCTCTTTGCGGCTCTGCGCGGTTCTGTTTCATCCTATTTATCCTGTTTATGTGATAAGCTCTGCCTCTGGCGCGCCTTCTATTCCGCTTCTTCCTCCGGCTCGTCTTTTGCCCATCCGTACGCATACTTGACTGCCTTATTCCAGCCCTTGCGTTTTGCCTTGCGCTCTTCCTCCTCCATCTCCGGGGTAAAGATGCGGTCGATCTTCTGGTTGTTGACCACATCCTCCTTATCCTTCCAGTATCCGACTGCCAGACCTGCCAGATAAGCGGCTCCCATTGCAGTCGTCTCGACGCACTGCGGACGCTTCACCGGCGCATTGATCATATCCGCCTGAAACTGCATTAGGAAATTATTCGCACTTGCACCGCCGTCGACTTTCAGGGACTTTAAATCAATGCCGGCATCTGCACGCATCGCATCGATGACGTCGCACACCTGCAGTGCAATCGATTCGAGCGTCGCGCGGATAATGTGGTTCTTGTTCGTTCCTCTCGTCAATCCCACGATCGTGCCCCTCGCATACTGATCCCAGTGTGGAGCTCCCAACCCGGTAAAAGCTGGCACAACATAACAACCATTTGTATCTTTGACTTTCTTTGCCATATATTCCGAATCCATGGAAGAATCAATCATCTTCATGTTGTCGCGCAGCCACTGAATCGCAGCGCCCGCCACAAAGATGGAACCTTCCAATGCGTAATTCACCTTTCCGTCGAGTCCCCACGCAATCGTAGTGACCAGGCCGTTCTTGGAAAATACCGGCTTTTCTCCGGTATTCATTAAGAGGAAACATCCGGTACCGTAGGTATTCTTCGCCTCGCCCTCGTGGAAACAGGTCTGTCCGAAAAGCGCCGCCTGCTGGTCGCCTGCAGCTCCCGCAATCGGGATCGCATCTCCTAAAAACGAAGGATCTGTGTAGCCGTAGACTTCGCTGGACGGACGCGGTGTCGGCAGCATGCACTCCGGAATCTCCAGCTCCTCCAGGATCTCCTTGTCCCAGCACAGATCGTTGATGTTAAACAGCATCGTACGGGATGCGTTGGAATAATCGGTCACATGCACCGCACCCTTGGTGAACTTCCAGATCAGCCAGGTCTCCACCGTTCCGAACAGCAGCTTGCCCTGCTCTGCAAGCTCTCTCGCCCCCTCAACATTATCGAGAATCCACTTGATCTTCGTCGCAGAAAAATACGCGTCAATGATCAGTCCTGTCTTCTGACGGTATGTCTCCTCGAGTCCCTTCGCCTTCAATGCATCCGCAATGTCCGATGTTCTGCGGCACTGCCACACGATCGCATTATAGACCGGTTCTCCTGTCTCCTTGTTCCAGACAATCGCCGTCTCACGCTGATTGGTGATACCGATCGCCGCAATATCTGCCGCCGTCGCGCGGATCATGTTCATCGCCTCAACCGCCACGCCAAGCATTGTAGACCAGATCTCATTGGCATCGTGCTCCACCCAGCCCGGATTCGGAAAAAACTGCCGAAACTCTTTCTGTGCCATCGAACAGATCTCTCCCTGCTCGTTAAATAAAATACAACGGTTGCTCGTCGTTCCTGCATCCAGTGCCATCACATACTTTGCCATACCATGTTCCTCCTTGTTTGCCCCTTATTGCTTATTTATGCTTCCCTCTATTGTGAAATCCGTTCCTGCCCCGTGCTCCCCATGCGCAGCGCATAAAAAAAGGAGACATCGTTATAAAACCTGTAAGCACCCCTCATGTGTACAGGAATTAAAATCATCTCCACTCTCAGATCCCACAATATCTAATTATATTTTACAAGAGCTGTGCGTTTCCACTGCTTCATGTATAGGCATATTATACCATACCGCAATGAAAACGCAAGCTTTTTTTGACACATTTACTATAGATCTACAAAATCTTGCTGAATGCCAGCACCACAAACAGGGCGCCGCCGATCCAGGAGTAATCTCTTTTGCACCGGTCCGCCGCATATTTTCCGACAGCGCTTCCGCCAAGCACCGCCAGTGCACTGAATACCAGATTCAGACACACCGTACCGGCGACCGAGATATCTAAAAACGCCGCCCCCAGACCGCCGAAAAATCCGTCCACCGACATGGCGAGCGCGAAACATATTCCTTCCGTCACTGACATGGTCGCAGAGCAATCCCTATCTGCCGCCGCCGGATTATTGTAAATGCTGATGATAAAATTCAGCTGTGAAAATTTCATTTTTACCTGCTTGCACAGGAAATGGTGTCTCCTGATATACGCCCGGATTCCGTACTCCGTCAGCTTATAAGCGCCGACCAGAAACAATCCCGCAAAACACAGATACGCCGCATATTTTTCCCTGACCACTCCATCGATCAGTTTTCCGCACACTAATGAAAAAAGCAGCACTCCGCTGCATACCGCGCCGATGCAGAGTGCTGTCTTCTTTTCGATCCGGATCTGTTCCGCCCCGCACGCCACGGATGCCAGAAAGACGTCCATAGAGAGCGCTACGATCAATAAAACTGTCTGCACATTTTTCCTCAAAACGGCTTTCTCATTCTATCTTATTCAAATCCGCGGCTGCTGCCACTTTATATTCGCCATTACATCTGCAGCAGATATTCGATCAGTTTATGTCCTTCCGGAATAAAGTTGGCTGTCTGCGCCGCCTCGCGCTCATTGTAATGCCAGCTCTCACTGCGCTCTGCCGTGCTGTCATAGAGTAGATACGGCACATTGTCCGCCGTGTGTGTGCGCAGGGAAATCGGTGTCGGATGATCCGGAAGCACCACCATGCGGAAATCCTCTCCTGCCTCCGCAAGTCCCTCGGCGATCGGCCGGATAATGCGCTCATCCAGGCGCTCGATCGCCTTTACCTTCTTCTCAACGCTGCCCTGGTGTCCCATCTCATCCGGTCCTTCCAGATGCACGTAGACAAAGTCATATCCGTCCTTCGTCAGGACATCTAACGCCGCGTTCGCTTTTCCCTCATAATTCGTATCCAGACCGCCGTTCGCTCCGTCCACTGTGATGACTTTCATGGAAGTGCCGACCGCAATTCCCTTCAGAAGATCGACTGCGGAAATCATCGCGCCCTTTTTGTGGGTGCGCTCCGTAAACGGATAGAGTGCCGGCTTTGTGCCTGCGCCCCAGAACCAGCAGGAGTTCGCAGGATTTAATCCCTTTTTCTTACGCTCGATGTTGATCGGATGATTCACCAGAATGTCATAACTTTTCTTCATCATGGTGCGAAGCGCTTCGTTCTCCGGAAGCTTGTCTCCGATCTTCTGTCCCAGCACATCGTGCGGCTGCACCAGATCCACCACCTCGCCGTTCTCCCAGATCAGACAGTGGCGGTAGCTTGTGCCCACATAAAAGTGAAAAATGTCTGTCTCCAGCTCCTTCTTCACCGCCTCCAAGAGCACTGCACATTCCTCGGTACTGATCTCACCCGAACTGTGGTCGATGATCGTGCGATCCTCGTAATTGTCCTCCTCCTCGGAAAGCGTGACGATGTTGCAGCGCAGAGCCACATCCGTATCTTTCATTGGAACACCGATAGAGAGTGCCTCAAGCGGAGAACGCCCCGAATAAAATTCTCTCGGATTGTATCCCAGCACGGAGAGATTGGCAGTGTCGCTGCCCGGCTTCATGCCGTCCGGGATCGTATGTACCATGCCGATCTCACCTTTCGCTGCCAGTTCATCCATCTTCGGTGTCTTTGCATACTCTAACGGAGTCCTGCCGCCCAGACTCTCGATCGGGCGGTCTGCCATGCCATCTCCAAGAATTACCAAATACTTCATCTCACACTTCACTTTCTGCTGTTATCAGCCTGCTGTTTCACATCGGATCCCCTGTTTTACTGTGCCACGCGGATCATCTGAAGTACACTGCCAAGCTCCGCCGCCTTTTTCTCATAATCAGCTTCGCTCATGCGCGCCGTCACAAATCCGGTCTCTCCGGATACGCCTTCCGCCGTTACATAACTCACTTCACCGAAGACTTCTTCTATGCGCTTCTCATCTGCGGACGTGCGCACAAAATAGCAGTTCTCGACGTTGCGGTAATCCACCAGCTCCAGTTTCTTGGAGCTCCACTCCACCGCGATATTGGTGTCCAGATGCTTCGCCATATCCACGATATCCGCCACAACTGCGCTCGCCGTCGGGAGCTTGCCGGCGCCGCTTCCGTAAAACATGGCATCGCCGAGCACATTGCCGTGTACAAAGATGGCATTGAACACATCGTTGACATTGTAGAGAGGGTGTGTCGCCGGTAAAAGGAACGGCGCTACCATCGCCACATATCCGTCTCCCACCTTGTGGCTGGATGCCAAAAGCTTGATGGCTCTGCCCATTGCCTTCGCGTACCGGATGTCCGTCGCCGTGATCTTCGTAATACCCTCTGTGTGAATATCCTCAAAGTCCACCTGCTGTCCGCATACCAGGGATGTCAGGATGGCGATCTTGCGGCAGGCATCGTATCCTTCAATGTCAGCGGTCGGGTCTTTCTCCGCATAACCCTTCGCCTGCGCATCCTTTAACACATCGTCGAACTCCGATCCCTCCTCGGTCATTTTCGTCAACATGTAGTTCGTGGTTCCGTTCACAATTCCGGTGATCTCCTCGATCTCATCTGCCGTCAGACAGGAATTGAGCGGCCGGATAATCGGGATACCGCCGCCGACGCTCGCCTCAAACATGAAATTGACATTTTTCTCCTTGGCGAGTGCAATCAGCTCCGCACCCTTTGCCGCAACGAGCGCCTTGTTGGAGGTCGTCACATGTTTTCCCGCTTCAAGCATTGCCTTTACGAACGTGTACGCCGGCTCCACACCGCCCATCGTCTCAACAACAATCTGCACTTCCGGATCATTGGCAATCATCTTGTAATCATGTACCACCTTTTCCTGAATCGGATCCCCCGGAAAATCTCTTAAGTCCAGAATATATTTCACACCAATCTCTTCTCCGGCACGCTTTGCAATGCTGTTCTTATTGATGTCTAATACTTCCACTACGCCGGAACCGATGGTTCCATATCCCATTACTGCTACTCTGATCATACTGCCTCCACTTTCGTCTTCTATCCTATTCTGTTCCTACTCTCTTCCGAGGATCTTCACATAATGTATCCCTGTCTGCTCCTCGATGCTCGCCACCATCTGTGTCACATCTCCCGTCTCCGGCAGAACATCGACCGAGAGTGTCAGCGATGCGATCCCGTTGATCGGAATACTCTGATGAATCGTCAGGATATTGGCGTGAAACTCTGCCACCGTCTTGAGTACAATCGACAGCAGTCCCGGTTCATCATCCAGCTGGATGACCATGGTGATCGTCTTCCCCTTTGCTGTCTCATGAAACGGAAAAATATCATCCTTGTATTTATAGAAAGAACTCCGGCTGATCCCGACCTGCTCTGTCGCATCCTGCACGGAGTCCGTCTTCCCCGAATCCAGCAGCCGCTTTGCCTCCACGACACGAAGCAGTACATCCGGCACCGCCTTTTCCTTTAATACATAATACTGACCTTTCTCTTTCATGTTCCTCATAATCCTCTTTCTTCTGGTATCCCTCACGAGTGTATGTGTGCAGCACGCTGACACTTGTCCTCATGAGGAAGATAATAACACAAAGAGGCTGCACAGGCAACCTCTTTTGTGAATATCCGTAATAAAATTTAGTTATGGAAGCTATTCTCCCTTTAAAACTTGCGGCTTCCTCCGCCGTGTGATCTGCCACTGCTGCTCGTGTGCGTCGTGCTTCTTCCGCTGTGCGAGGAGGAATGTCCTCCACTGCTGCCGCTGCTCGTTGAGATCCTGTGATGCGTCGTCGTCTGATTCACCAGACGATCTTCCTTGACGCGCAGATTGACCTTGGAATTCTGCTGGTAAGCGTAATAATATCCCTTTCCGCGCACCTTGTAACTGTTGCTGATCGTAAAATAAATGATGCAGCCGGCTCCGATGGCGACCGCCAGCACGCCGAAGATCTCCCCAAGCGTCAGAACATGGTATCTGGAAATCTTCCCCGTCTCGGAGTCATAATTATACTGTCCCTCTGAAATGCCCTTTTCGTAGTAATTCTCCACACCGGTCAGCATGGAATGCATACAGCCATTGTAATCGCCATTGCTGATCTTCGCGTACGCGGCATCCAGGATATTGTCAATTCTGGAATCCGTCAGATACCGGATCGCAATGCCGCAGGTGGAAATCGTGATCTCACGGTTATCCATATCGATCAGTAACGCCACACCGTCTTCCTGTTCTGTGGAATGTTCATCAAAGAAATCATCCGCGTAGGCGGTCGCACTTTTCCCCTGTGCATCATCTGTCGTGACCGCATAGACATTCCAGCCGGATTCTTCCATAAAGGAGGCAATCTCATCGTTCAGGTCTGAAATCTCATCTGCCGTCAGAAGTCCTGCCGCATCGTACACATAACCATCCGCTGCATCCTGCGCCGCGTCCGCCTCCGCCGCCAGTGCCGCACCGCTGCACGGAACAAGACACACCAGGCATACCAGACACCACAGGAGCGATTTTTTCATCTTCTCTACCATAAGAAATACCCTCCTAACAGTCCGAATACCAGAATGCCAAGCGCTATCAACAGACTGGTGAGCGCAAGTCTCGGGCGGTCAACCGGCAGATCACCGCAGATATTTCCATTCTGTCCGTTCATGGAATAGTAGTATACTTTTCCGTCTCTGCCCTTATATGTAATCGTCCATACCGGAAGCAGCACATACGACCAGATTTCCTTCTTCGGTGCAAAAAAGGTATTCTTGACCGATACGCTGTTGTAGCCGTTAATGGTATCGCGCATCAGCTTTTCCGCGCTCTCACGCATGGTATGCTGCATCTTGCCCTGCACCGCATTCTGCTCAATATCCCTGCGCTCCGCAAGGAATCCGGAGAGGTATCCCATGTGAAAATCTTTCATCTTGTCATAGGCGTATGGCATCACACCGCTGGTAAGCTTTACATTTGCCTTCTTTAACGCATTCTCCGTCAGATTGCGAAGCGACACATCGCCCTCACGCTCCACCGCATAATACTTGGTCTCCGTGTACTGGGTATTGCCCGTCGTCCACATGCGCACACTTCTCGCATCTCCCTGCATCTTTCCCTCCAGCTCCACATCGTAGACCCAGTACGGGAAATAGACGCCTGTCATGCTCTCAATCTGCTTTTTGTCAAAAAATGCTTTCGGCACATATTTCTTCTTGCCGACAAAATCCAGGAACTTCTTCTCGGCTTCCTCTCTGCTGATCTCGAACGGAATGATCTTGTTCGGCAGATAGGTACCTTCCAGCCGCTTTCCGAGCACAACCGGATTATGGCAGTAATAGCAGAAGGTTGCCGCAGTCGTCGCGTCCGTCACAATCTCTGCGCCGCAGGACGGACAGCTGTAATACACCGCCTCGCCCTCCGGTTCGCTTTCCCGCTCTCCGGCTGCCTGCTCCGCCGCTTCCGTCTCATCTGCCCGTTCTCCGCCTGCCTGCTCCTGTGCCACAGCGTCCGGCTCCCCGCCCTGCATCGGCTTCATCGCATCCAGTTCTTCCTGCGTGAACAGCGAATTGCAGTATTCACACTTATACTTCTGTGTCGCCGGGTCAAAAATCAGTTCTCCGCCACAGTTTGGACACTTAAAACTGATAATTGCCATCGCTAGTTCCTCGCTTTCCCACAGTTGCTGCAGAACTTTCCGGTATTCGTCTGTCCGCACTCACACGTCCACTCACCGGATACGGGCTTTGGCTTTCCGCACTCGCTGCAGAACTTTCCGGTGTTCACATGACCACACTCGCACGTCCATTCATCGGACACCGGCATCGGCTTCCCGCACTCGCTGCAGAACTTTCCGGTATTCGCGTGACCGCACTCACATGTCCAGCCGCCCTGGGCACCTGCCCCCGGTGTCTGTCCTGCTGGCACTGCGCCTGCCGCTGGCATCTGTCCTGCCGGTGCCGCGCTGCCCTGCTGCATTCCTGCATTTGCCTGCATGTCTGCCGGTGTCTGCATCGCGCCAAGTCCGGACAGCGTCTGGTTCATGGCATTCATTCCCATGCCAACTCCCATAAAGCCTGCCATGGCACCGTTCGCATTGCTTCCGGCGTCACGCACACCCTCCGTAATATTCTTGACCGCCATACCGCGCATGACGTTGAAATCGCTTCCGAGCATTGCGCCCTCATTGCGCATGTTGATCAGCTTCTGGGACTCTTCGTCATAGGAAATGCCCGCGATACCGACCTTCTGGATCTCCATACCGCGCATCTGGTTCCAATCAGCATCCAGAATGTCCTGCATGTACTTGCCCAGTTCCATCGCCTTGGAAGTCACATAGGAAATACGTGTTCCGTCCGCCGACATCTGGTTGATCGCCGACTGCAGTGCCTCTAAAAACTCTGACAGGTACTGCTCGCCGATCTCATCGTAATTGACACGGTCTTTGTTTCTCGGGATCACTTCCGCATAGAACTGCAGCGGATTCGTGATCTTGATGGAATAATTACCGTGTGCGCGCAGGAAAAGCTCTGCGTTATAAAAATTATCAAAGTAATTGATCGGGTTTCTCGTTCCAAACTTGATCCCTTTGATCTCCTGCAGATTCAGGAAATATACTTTCTGTGCCGTCGGCGTCTGTCCACCGTACTTGATACGGTTGAACGTCTCTTTTACTGATTCTCCCAGTTCACCGTTTAGCATGGACGGCAGGGAAGAATTATCTACCTTATAATATCCCGGTTCTGCCGTGTAATCGACTACTTTTCCTCCATCCACAAGCATCATAAACTGGTTGTCGTACACGTGAATCACGGAGCCATTGCTCACCGTATTGTTCGTCCCCTTGGTATTCTGTCCTCTCCGGATCAGCACACCACTCGTAAAGACGGTCTGTTCCCCCATATCATCCGCCTCGAACACCTCGAGCCACTGATCCGCCAGTCCTCCGCTGACCGCACTACCGATTGCCTTGATAATTCCCATAACAATTCCTCCTGTTCTATTCTTTCGTTGTACTCTGACGAGTTCTTATTGGAAGTTCCTGCAAAACTTCATATGCACAGAATCATGCGCCAAAAATGTATTCACACATGGTGATAATCCACCTCAGAAAAACGTACCATCCGCCAGACTCTGGTGTCTACCGGTACAACCGGGCTGCCGCAGTATTCACAGATCTGCTGTCCAAGTCCCTTCATCGGAGCCCCGCAGTTCGGGCAGTTCAGCCCGAAGGCATTTCCCTCCGTCTGCTGCGCCGCATCCTGTACATAGAGCAGCTCCATATTGTACTTTGTCTGCAGCTTCCGGTCTTTGTATCCCCAGATAATTTTGCCCGCTTTTTCCTTGTAGTGGTAATGCTCTACCGCACTCTGAAATGTGATCACACAAGTGCCGTTCTTTTTTTCGTAATTGGAAATCTCTGTCTGATGAATGCGGATCTGCTCATAGGTCTCACGCACTCCTGCCGCACGGTTTCCCTCAATCTGACGGCTGACCTGCTCCTTCAGTTCATCGGAAGCGCGCGCGACACTTTCCAGATTCCCCGCCGACACTGCCTGAAGCGCCGCCACAAGCTGCTGCTGTGCGAGCGCCTCAAACTGCTCCAGATTCATTCCCGGAAAATCACGGGAAATCTGGGGTGCAAAAATCCGCGTCATGGAAGCGACCGACTTCGGTGTCTCCTCCAACATCTGTTCCTGACGCTTATATTCCTCAATCAGACCGCCTTTTCCAAACACCCACTTTAAGGTGCGGATCACATCACTGCTCATCGTCTCCTCCAAGTCCCTTCGGGCAGCCGAGGGAGAGCCACTTCAGATATCCATTCATAAAGATATCCAGCTTTCCGTCCAGCACGCTGTCCACATTACCGGTCTCCACACCGGTGCGGTGATCCTTCACCATCGTATACGGCTGCATGACATAGGAGCGGATCTGGTTGCCCCACCCGATCTCCGTCACTTCGCCGCGGATTCCCGCCGCCTTCTCGGCATTCTCCTGCTGCTTTAACAGGTACAGCTTTGCCTTTAACATCTGCATCGCTTTGTCCTTGTTCTG
>OGDU01001540.1_pt1 | contig 17596 bp, 8 predicted proteins | sample 1570371 | NCBI WGS metagenome assembly OGDU01 (sample SAMEA2581977, study PRJEB24529) | metagenome | biome: Human gut stool | place: China | collected 2011
TTATATTCGTTTTTACATTTGTTTATTCGATTATTTTATATGCTTTTTCAAAAGCTAAAGAAGGCAATACGCTGGTTTCCAATCATATGATAAAACACCATGTTTTAGAAGTGATAGAGAATTGATCATGCGCAGTATGGACCTGCTTCGCGGGAAAAACCCGAATCCATTTACTAACTATGTGAAGAAAGACTGCTATATTTGCCTTGTAACAATCGTTGCTGGGCAAATTATCGTATATACAGAAGCATATGAACATACAAAAATTAAAATTACTATTAGCAACAGCCTGTCTGGCTCCCCTGCCACTCACCGCCCAAATCACGGAAAGAGAACGGCCGGCAGAATGGAAACACCTCATTACAGGCGGACGCTACATGGACCGTTTCGAAGCAATGCCCGATGGCACGCTCTCCGGAGAGACGTGGGGAGCGGACAGCGTACGCCCCCGGTATATCGACAACGGTATCGAACATCCCGATATCTCGTTCTGGGGAGGCAATATCCTCCAAACGCCGGACCGGAAATACCATCTGTTCGTATGCGGATGGCCGGAAAGCGCTCCCAAAGGGCATATGGAATGGCCCAATTCAACCGTTTATCACGCAATCGGCGATCATCTGCATGGGCCTTTCACCATCCAAGACACAATCGGGAAAGGGCATAACCCGGAGGCTTTCGTCCTCAACGACGGCCGGATCGTCGTATATGTCATCGACGGATATTATATAGCCGACCAGGTCAACGGCCCCTGGCAATACGGAAAGTTTACGTTCAATCCCCGCGACCGGAAGATCATCGAAGGACTGAGCAACCTCAGCTTTGCCAAAAGGCAGGATGGTTCTTATCTGATGGTTTGCCGGGGAGGAGGCATCTGGATCAGCAAAGACGGCATCGCCCCTTACGAACAGATCACGGACAAGCGGGTTTATCCGCCTGTCAAAGGAGAGTTCGAGGACCCGATCATCTGGCGGGATTCCCTGCAATACCACCTGATCGTGAATGACTGGCTGGGGCGTATCGCTTTCTACCAACGTTCCAAAGACGGCATCCATTGGGTGACGGAACAAGGGGAAGCCTATGTGCCCGGCATCTCCTTCCATCGGGACAGGCATGTCGAGCATTGGTTCAAATACGAACGTCCTAAAATATTCCAGGACAAACAAGGACGTGTAGAGCAGATGAACTTTGCCGTCATCGACACCGTCAAATGGGATGATCATGGCAATGACAACCACAGTTCGAAGAATATCTGCATCCCGATGAACAAGGGGATGCTATTATCCGTCCTAAACCGAACACCGATAACGGCCTCCACTGAAACCATCCGGGTCAAGGTCCTGGCGGAAGAAGGCTTCGACCCGCTCCGGGAGATCGATGTGCCGTCCCTGCGGTTCGGTTCATACAACGAAGTGAACTTCGGACGGGGAAGCCAAGTGATCCGGACCGAAAGCTCCGGAAAAGACCTGATCCTCACGTTCGACGGACGGGGAAGCGGTATCACACCGGATGAGTTCGCCCCGAAGATGATCGGGAAAGACAAGCAAGGAAAGATGCTATTCGGCTATGCGAGCCTGCCGTATGCCGATTATACGCCGCCCCTGCTGTCCAGCTTGCGTCCCGTCTACCGGAAAGACAAAAACGAAGTCAGAGTCGAGATCCAGAACTTCGGGCTTTCGACTTCCGGGGAGACAGCCATCGAGATCAAACAGAACGGGATGTTAATGGGCAGCCGGAAAGTAAAGGCACTCAAACCGTATGAGAAAACGGAACTGGCCTTTACCCCCAAGAAGGGAGAATGGACGGATAAGGCCGGTTATCAGGTCGTGTTCCTCCGGGACGGACAAGTCGTTGAGACAAATAATTTCACTATTCAATAATAATCGCTTATAAACATGAAACACACCTTTATCCTCCTGCTTGGAGCCATGTTGTCCCTACAGGGGCAAGCCCAGGACAAGCAGATACCATTTCAGAACACGATCAAGGTCGAAGCAGGCGACAGCCACGCGGACATCATCGCGAAAGCCGCCCATGTCGTGCCTTCGCCCAACCAGTTGGCAGCGTTGCAAAACGAGTTTATCGCCTTCATCCATTTCGGGCCGAACAGTTTCACCCGCCTGGAATGGGGAAGCGGAAAGGAAGACCCGAAAGTCTTCGACCTGAAAGAACTCGACACGGACCAGTGGTGCGAAGCCATGAAAGCGGCCGGCATGAAGATGGTGATCCTGACGGTCAAGCACCATGACGGGTTCGTCCTGTGGCAAAGCCGCTACACGAAACACGGCATCATGTCCACCGGTTTCCGCGACGGCAAAGGCGACATCCTGAAAGACCTGTCCGAATCCTGCCGCAAGTACGGATTGAAGTTAGGCATTTATCTGTCACCGGCAGACCTGTACCAGATAGAAAACCCGGAAGGGTTGTACGGCAACCTCAGCCCATACACCAAACGGACCATCCCGCGCGAAGTCCCCGGACGGCCTTTTGCCAACAAGACCCGTTTCGAGTTCGTAGTGGACGACTACAACGAATACTTCCTGAACCAGCTCTTCGAGATCCTGACCGAATACGGCCCGATCCACGAAGTATGGTTCGACGGGGCACATCCCAAGCGGAAAGGTGGACAGACCTACAACTACCCCGCCTGGAAAAAACTGATCAAGGCACTTGTCCCCAACGCCGTTATCTTCGGACGGGAAGATGTCCGGTGGTGCGGCAATGAAGCCGGCGGCACACGGTCGACCGAGTGGAACGTGATCCCCTACCAGGCAAATCCGGACACGATGTCGAACTTCGCCGATATGACTGACAAAAACCTCGGAAGCCGTGAACAGCTCTATAAAGCCAAATACCTGCATTACCAGCAGGCCGAAACCAACACTTCCATCCGCGAAGGCTGGTTCTACCGGGACGACACGCACCAGAAAGTACGAAGCACCGACGATGTGTTCGACATCTATGAACGCGCCGTAGGAGGCAACTCCACCTTCCTGTTGAACATCCCGCCCAACCGGAACGGGAAATTCTCTCCGACGGATGTAGCCGTGCTGAAGGAAACCGGCCAGCGAATCCGGGAAACCTACGGGACCGACCTGTTCCGTCAGGCAGAAGGCCCGAAAGAGGTGCTCGACCAAAATGCAGACACCTATGTGACGGTCGATAAGGACGGGGCGGGAATCGTCATCTCCACTCCCCAACCTGTCACCCTCAACCGTCTGGTTCTCCAGGAAGCGATTGCCACCAACGGGGAACGGGTGGAAAGACACGCCGTGGATGCCTGGATCGACGGAGGATGGAAAGAGATCGCCCATGCCACCAACATCGGCTACAAGCGAATCCTGCGCTTCCCGGATGTCACGACGGACAAGATACGGGTCCGCATACTCGAATCCCGCCTGACACCCGCCATCTGCACCATCTCCGCCCACCACTACAAAGCCCGTCCGCCCCGGTTGAGCGCACAGAGAAGCATGGACGGATTGGTTACCATCGAACCGATGGCACAGGAATTCGGCTGGAAAGCGCACGGCGAGAACATTGCCGAGAACCTGAACGCAGGTTTCAAGATCTACTATACGACAGACGGAACGGAACCATCGGCAGGCTCTACCGAATATAAAGCACCTTTCCTGATGGGAAATAGCGAACTGAAAGCGGTAGCCATCCTGAACGGAGAAAAGGGAGCTATCTTGCAGGAACGGTTCGGGCTGGTCAAGAAGGGATGGAAGATAGCCGACAAGACCGCGCAATCCCTCGCCATCGACCTCGGCAGCCAGCAAACGGTAAGCGGCTTTGCCTTCACCCCGCAAAAACAAGGCGGTAAGGGCACAGTAGCCGGTATCATCCGGATCAGCAACGACGGGAAGAACTGGAAAGAGGTGGAACGCTTCGAATTCGGCAACCTGATCAACGACCCATCCAAACGCTACCATCATTTCAAGCAAACGGTAAAAGCCCGCTACGTCCAAGTAGAAGCAGCGGAAATCGCCGCCCGTACGGAGGCTGCCGCCCTTGCTGAGATAGACTTGTTCTGATCTATATACCCTTAAGGCTAAAAAATATACCCTCTATCCTGTCCGGCTACTCCCTATAAGGTAGCTCCGGACAGGATAGAGGGTATTTTTTTAGCATGCATGCTTTTTCAAAAGAGGATGCACGCTTTTTCAAAAAAGGGTACATGCTCTTTCAAAAAAGGGTGCAAGCAAAAATTACAGAACAAAAGGTGTAGCTTTCACATACGCCTTATATCCTTTGATCATGCCGGGGAATCCTTCTTCTGCACGGGGCAGGTAGCGGAAACCGGATATCGTCTGCTCTTCCTTCAAATCGATCACGACCTGGTGCGGATATTTGTCTCCCTGCTTCGTGCTCCAATAGGTAGATTCCTGCAAGTCATAGATCTTATCGGCAGTGAAGTTACCCCACTGCGTGCTTTCACTGTCCGCATAGGAGATATTCCAATGCTGGCGAGGGAGCGGCTTGCCGTCTTCGTCCAACAGATAGAACTCGGCCATAGCGGCATTGTCCTTGCCATCCTGTGCATCCAATGCTTCGAGGCAGAAATAGCGGCCCTTGACAGTCTGGCCAAACTTCACTTCCTGCCAGCCGTTTCCGGGTTTCAGCGCACCGTTGGCAACCGGTTTCTCACCTTTCAGGTTCAGCGTCTGCCCCTCTTCACGGTGGGTAGCCGGGGCTTCAGCCCGCAACATATCCAAGATCGGTTCCTTCCGGCCTTCCACTACAGCCTTTTCCGGGCCTAACAGGTCGAGGATGATGATCTCGTTCTTTCCCTTCTTCAACCAGCATCCGGGCATAAACAAAGTCTGCTGAGGTCCGATCTCCCAGAAGCGGCCCATCGCCTTTCCGTTTACCCAAACCATGCCTTTTCCCCAGGTCTGCATGTCGAGGAACACGTCTCCGACTTCATCCAGCTCGAAAGTAGTCCGGTAATAAGCCGGTCCGTCGAGTTTGTCTCCCGCTGCATACTTCTTGTCCTGTACGAAAGCGTAATCGACCGGGAAGCTGTAAACCTGCCAGTCTTCCAGTTCCTGTCTGCCGGTGTCGCTGATCAGTTCCACCTTATCCGTAATCCCCTTACGGTCGTGGATGGCAACATCGAAGTTGACACGTCCCATCGCCTCCACCAGGATATCCAGGCGCGTTCCTGCTGCCAAAGCCGGCAGCACCACCGTGTTTTCACCTCTGCGACGATCCAGACGGCCCAACAGTTTGCCATCGGCAAAGACCTGTGCCCAGTCATGCACCTCATCGATCAACAGGGTCGTTCCTTCCTTTACGGCAGGCAGAGTCGTCCGGTAAAGGATCGTTCCCCAACCTTGGTCGAACTGCTCCATCGGTTTAATCTCTTTCGAAGCCTGGGGAGCAGGCAGATTGTCGAACAGCGGAGCCACTTCGCCGACGGTGAACGCCGGGATCTCGATCAAAGGATAAGCTGCCGGGACATCGGGTATGACCTGGCCGGAATCGGCATATTGTGTCAGTAGTTCACGTAACTTGTAGTATTTGGGAGTCGCCCACCCCGCCTCGCTGATCGGGGCGTCATAATCGTAGGAGCTGCACATGGCGGAATAGGCCGGGCTGTTCGCACCGCCCCAATGTCCGAAAGTCGTCCCCCCGTGCGCCATATAGAGCGAGAAGGAGATATGGCGGTCCAGCATGTCCTTGATACCGGAAACCATCACCCCGGCATCGCGCGTCTCGTGCTTGCGTCCCCAATGGTCGAACCATCCGCTCCAGAACTCGCTGCACATCAGCGGAGCATCGGGGCGTGCCTCTTTCAACTTCTTGAACTGGGCATCGATATTGGCTCCTGTCCCGAAGTTGATCGTCCAGACCAGGTCATCCAAACCGTTCAACTGGAAAGTAGAGCTCCAGTCACACTGGAACAACGGGACATCCGTAAAGCCTGCTGCCTTCACCGCATCGCGGATATTGGCGATATACGCCTTGTCGGTAGCATATGCCCCATACTCGTTCTCGACCTGTACCATGATGATATTCCCGCCCCGGGTCACCTGCAAGTCGGCCAACTGCTTGCCGATCTCGTTCATGAACAGCTTCGTCCGTTCGAGGAAATAGGGATCGTTGGTACGGAGCTTGATATCCTCCTTCTTCAACAGCCACCAGGGCAGTCCGCCCATCTCCCACTCAGAGCAGACATAAGGGCCGGGACGCAACATGATATACATGCCTTCTTTCTGGGCCAGCCGGCAAAAAGCGGCAATATCGTTCTGCCCCTTGAAATCGAACTCGCCCGGTTTCTGCTCATGGATATTCCAGAACGCATAGATACAGATCGTATTCATGCCGAGTGCCTTGCACATCTGAATACGATGTTGCCAGTATTCGGCGGGGATACGGGTGTAATGTATCTCCGCCGCCTTAATCACAAATGGTTTGCCATCCAGCAGGAAGGTTCCCTTCCCGATAGAAAAATCGTGCTTCTCCCCTTGTCTGGGACTGCATCCTGAGAGCAGGAGGATAACGCAGCAGGTTATCAATCCTGCTAAAATCTTGTTTACGTGTTTCATATAAGTTAATTGTATTGTACTGTCACTGTTTTATCTTTCTCTGTTTCCAGAATCAGGACTCCCTCCTTCTCCAGTTTATCTCCCTTGTTGCCCGTTACGGAAGCGACTTTGCATCCTTCAGGGATAGCCAGACGCAACGTCCCGCCCTGTTCGGGCAAGATACGGACTTGCCGCACCTGCCCCGCCACCTTTTCGGCCGAGACAAGGAAAGCGCCCATGGCACGCAGTTTGTCGAAAGATACATCCTGCCAGGCAACCGGTACAGCCGGGAACACCCGGATAACGCCCGTATGGCTCTGGAGCAGCATCTCCTGGATACCGGCGGCAAAGGCGAAGTTTCCTTCCAAAGTAAACGGACGGTAGGTGAATTTCGACTTTCCGCTTTTCGTCTGGTCGCCGTTCGCATGGAACGTATTCGGGAGGCAGAAACATTCGGCAAAGGTGCGCAGTGCATCGGCAGCCCCTTCCCCGTCGAAGGCACGAGCTTTCATATTCCCGAACCAGCTATAGGAATAGCCGCACCAGTAATCAGGCCCGAAATCTTGTAGCTTCTTCAAGGTCGCTTTTATAATCTCCTGGGATTTCTCGCCCTGGCTCCAATCAACAAGGCCGAGCGGATGGATCGACATGGCGTGGGAGAAATGACGGTGCGACTGGTCGTAAGGGAAACCTTTTGCAAAGGTCAAAGCCCGGTCTTCATCCAGGTTCAGATCGGGCAGTTGAGCACCGATCGCTTTCCAGTGGGCATCCTCGTCTGCCAACCCCAATTCGGAAGCCAGCTCGGAAGCGGCATTGAAAGCAAAGTGCATCAAGGAAAGGTCATAGTTTGTCATATCCTTGAACCACGCATTGATCGAGTTGTCGAAAATTTCCGGGCTGGAACTCAGCGGCAACCGGCGTACTCCGTCAGCATCGACTGTGGAGATCTGTTCGAGATAAGTCGCCACGTCCTTCAGAAACGGGTAGGCCCGCTCTTTCAGGAAAATGCGGTCGGCCGAATACTTCCAATGCAGATAGAAATGCTGTCCCAGCCATGCGCTGACCGTCGGCGACATGGAGTACTGTACCCATCCGCCCATCGGCTCGCCGGTCAGGGTGCAAACGCCGGGAACATTCATCCCGTCCGTCCCGAAATACTCTCGGGTATATTTTTTATACACATCACGCTGTTCCCAAAGGGTATTCAGATAGCCCATCCCCTCCTGCAAATGGTTGCCGGTATAGGCAGGCCAATAACTCAACTGTGTGTTCAGGTCATGATGGTAGTCTCCTTTCCAGGGCGGCAACATCCCGTTATCGGCTGTCCAGACTGCCTGAAGGGAAATCGGATAAGAGTCCTCGCGGGCAGCCGACCCGAACTTGTACATCTCGTTGTCGTACTGTTTCTGCAGGAGCGTATCCGGCAGCGAGACGGACGACTGTGCCCAATAGCCTTTCCAGAAGTTCATATGCGAGCGGTAGTCTGCCTCCACGCCACGCTCCATCGCCTCTGCTGTTTCCTGGTCTGCCCGGTCGGCAGCCAAAGAAGAAGTCAGGCTCCATACGCCGCTGAGCGTGCCGCCTTTCTGCTGCCAACGGACGACCACATCGTACGAAAAGCCTCCCCACCCTTCCTGATGGAAAGTGGTCGTACCGGCTTCCTTCTGTATCGTCCCCTGTTTATATCCGAGGCGTCCCAGGGCCGGACCGGCATGCGAGTTGTCGCCTGCGACCTCGTCCGGATTGCTGTAGCGGGGTGCAATGATCTCCGGCGAAACCGTATCCGGCAGGTTCTCGAAGACAAACCATCCGACCGGTTCGTCGGCATGCACGAACGTTTTCAACTTCGTCCCGTTCTCCCAAAGCACCTCACAAAGGGCATTATTGAGGAAAAGATGTACGGAAGAAACCTTCCCGATATTCAACGGGAACTCCAAAGCCGCCCCCGGTATCTTAGACGGGGCAGGCAAGGCGTTATAAGGGTGGTCGAACTTCTTCTGCACCGGCAGATAATCCCCTTTCCTCACCTGCTCACAGACCCAGGCAAAACGATTGTTCGGTCCTGCAATACTATCCATCGGGCGCAAGTCCCAGAGATCCGTCCGATCCAGCGAAAAACGTAGCACAGAATCGCGTTGCCAGACTAATGTTCCTACTGTGGCATTTCCCAACGGAATTCCTTCATCCCAAGTCTTGGCCAAGTGACCAAACTGCAAGTCACTGCTTGTCGGTGTGACAGGCAGTGACTCCTTTTCGCAACAGGCAGCCAATAGGCATGCGCTTATGCAAGTTAGCCAAAATTCCTTTTTCATTCGTATTAAATCGATATTATTCTTTCTTTGTCTCCTGCAAAGATACGGTTTATTGATTTAATAACTGCTTGACAGCTTCGTCCGAACGAGTTTCCGTCTCCTGGATTTTTTATAGTCGAACAAAGCATCGAGTTCGTAAAGTTGCAGGGTAACAGTCGGGGCAAAACGGTCGGAAGCGACATAGTTGCGGGCTGATGTCAGCAATTGCTGCATGGCCGGGCGTTTCTCTATATCCTTAACCGGATCGACCACAAGGACAAACAGCTTGCCGCTTGCCGCAATCTCTCCGCTTTCGCTTTCGAGCTGCCAAGTCAACTGCCCTTTACGGATCGCTTCGGGACCGAAATGATAGATGCCATCTTCGCAGTAAAGGTCTCCGCATTTGTGTAAGCACGCTTCTGAAGGCGCGCCAGCAGGACGATCGGAGCACATGATTCACGGTATTTCTCAGGGGTTACCAACCCTTTGCTTTCCCAGAAGGCATCCAAGATACCGACTACTTCTCCCGCCTCTTCAGCAAGATCATAGGGATGCCGCCGCTGGAGTACAAGAAGATGAAGAAAGGAGGATTACCAATAATACTTATCCAGTATCTCCTGCATCCGGGGCGTTGCGGCATCGGTATCGCCAACCTCGCGACGGAGTTTCAGCAGCTCGCGCTTCATCTTTTCGATTTCACCGGCATAAGCGGGGGAATTGTAGACGTTATGGTCTTCGTGGGGGTCGGCGAGCAGGTCGTAGAACTCCCACGACGGCGTGACGAGAGCCTTATCCGATCCGGTCGCATTCAGCGGATCGCCGTAGAGGAACATCAGTTTGTAGCGATGGTTGCGGATGCCCATGTGGGCGGGACGGATCTTGTGGTGCGTCCAGTAGCGGTAGTACATGGACTGCCGCCAGTCGCGCGGAGTCTCGCCCTTCAGATTGTCGCGGAAGCTGCGGCCTTCGCTGCACGACGGGGCGTCCACCCCGGCATAGTCGGCCAGCGTAGCGGCAAAATCAATATTGAGGATGATGTCGGAATTGCGCGTCCCGGCCGGGATCTCCTTCGGGTAGCGGATAACGAACGGCATGCGAAGCGGCTCCTCGTACATCATGCGCTTGTCGAAAAAGCCATGCTCGCCGAGGAAATAACCCTGGTCGGAGACATAGACTACGATCGTATTCTCGGACAGCCCCTCTTCGTCAAGGAAACGCAGCAGGCGGCCGATATTGTCATCGATGGCCGCTCCACAACGCAAGTAGTCGCGAATCAACTTCTGATAGATTTTCCGGCGCGCATCTTCCTTGTCCATTCCTTCTATGGAAAAAGGCAGTTCCGGATACTTGCACCACCAGGAATCCGGGTCTTTCGAGGCGATCCCCCATCGGCGGGCCATATCTTCCAACGGTTGTCCGGGGAACGTACGCCCGGATTCTTCCGGCCCGAACTCCATCATGTTTGCCGGTTCGGGGAACGTGACTCCGTCATAAATATGTTTCAACCGTTCGGGGAAATCCCACGGTTCGTGCGTCGCCTTGAAATGGCAACACATCATGAAGGGTCGGTCCTTATCGCGCGAACGGATCCACCGGATCGTCTTGTCGGTCACCAGGTCGGTCGAGAAGCCCTTCTCCACCTTGCCGCTTTTCCCTTTATCATCGTCTATCCAGCCCTCCGCGGTCTTGAAAAGCGGGTCCCAATATTCCCCTTGGTCATGGAAAACCGAAAAGGTGTCGAAACCCGACGGCTGCGTCTTGAGATGCCATTTGCCGAAAAGGGCCGTCTGATACCCTCCCTCCTGCATGCGTTTCGCAATATTGTCCAAAGCCGGATCGAGCCTGTCTTCAAGCGTATAGACCCCGTTATGATGGCTATAGGCGCCTGTCATGATAGCCGCGCGGCTGGGCACGGAGATCGAGTTCGTGCAAAAGCAGTTGTCAAGCACGCACCCCTCGGCCGCCAGGCGGCGGATATTCTCGTTCTTCACGTATTCGCTCAGTATTCCTCCATAGATTCCCCACGCCTGCGAGGTATGATCGTCGGAAAGGATGAAAAGGATGTTCGGGTGTCCAGAGTCGGCTTCCGGCTTTTCGTCTGCCATCGCAGGAGAGGCAGACGCCAAAAAACCGGTCGTGATGATTAGTTGATCGAATGTTTTCATGACATTTTTTGTTTTTCTTTCCTACAAAAGTAATGAATTTAAATAGATACCAACAACATTATCTTGCAAATGAAACCCCTCGTTTCATTTGCAACATGACAAGGAACCTTATCGATTTCCGAAAAAATCATATCTATAATTAATTATTCATTTGCTTTCAATATGGCGGAGTTTCTTGTCTTCTCTATTTCTATTTGCTTAAATGTATGCTTTTTACCCCAGTTGAACCGATAACTCACATTCACATAAAATACATGATCGTTTATTTTCGGACCATAATTCCGGGAATATGAGCTATAGATATCCGAAATATACTCTCTCTTTTTTACAAAAGTAGAAAATGGATTACGTGTTCCTAATTCAAAATTCCAATTATTAAGATTATATCCTACGTTAAAATTGTAGATAAGTGGAGTACGATAGAAAACTCCGACATCATCATAATTCTTTTGGGGAGTTATGAGTTGTCCGGAAGCCATGAAATTTTTATATATAAACAACAATTTAGCTGAAGCATAAAAACAATTGACATCTAATTTTCTCCATGCATGTATAACTCGTTTTTTATAATATCCGGCCAAATCGAATGTCAATTTTCCAGGTATGACATTTAGCTTCATTCTTGGACCTGTCACTAAATCAAATCCGGATTTAGCTATGGCATAATCATGTATAAACAAATTCCGGCTTTCATCATAAGATACTCGTTCATAAGGGACATCTGTCGTCACTTCAAACGAAGTATGATAAGTAAGATTGAAAACAGGCGTATTTAAAGAATAAGTCAAACCCGTCAAATAAAATTTCAATACCTTTACCTCTGGATTACCTCTGCGTATCTGATATTTATCAATTCTTTGCTCTGTTAAAGAACGATATTGCAACCCAAGATCACCCGATTCAAGAGCCGTGGTAAAACGTATCGAATTATTCTCATTAATCATATAAGTCATAAAAAGTCCGGGACTGAAAAAATGTTGTAAAGAAGATTCTTTCTTATTATCGATATAAGTCAACTGATCGGCCCATTGAACAGTCATTTTCAATTTATTTTTTAACCGAAAAGCATATCCTAATGTCAACCTCCCTTCTCCCTTTGTTTGGTAATCATCCGAAAGCTGTCCATCGATTTCATATTGAGTATGGGCATAAGTATGGTCATAGTTCAACAGGACAAAGAGAACATCGCTTTTTCGTACAGTTTTCCTATACATCAGTTGAGGAATTACCCTATAATTATTTTCTTTTGCATGTGTATTATAAGCTAAAGTAATTTTGTCATTTTGTAAAGCCTCATACTGTCTGTCATACTTATTCTGATTGTAATTTCCACTTAAACGGAAACGTATATACTGTTCGTGTTTTAGACTCCCGGTATATTCTATCCTCAAAGCAGGATTAAAATTATGAGAAGAAGAATTGTCATCCACTTTATACCGGACCGGGTCATTGCTGTACGTTTGCATACTTAAATCATCCTCATCCGATTTTTCCTGATTCAAGACTAAAGTTGTATAAAGTTGATTGTGCTTATCATGGTAAAGATAATTAAAATAGCTATTTATACTATTACTATTTTGAGGAGAGGGTAAACTTGAAGCTTCATTCACGATCGTTTCCTTTGTCGATTTTAAATAAGTCGAAGTTTCATAGCCACGTTTAGGAGTATAATTATTATAGCTGTCTGAAACTGAAACAATAAACTCGGACTTTTTGTTAAAAATCTGTCCTGTAGCTCCATAACTACCGTTTCCTTTATTCAAATGCTGTTGCCCATTCATAGCGACCATCCCTCCTCTATCATGATGTTCTAAAATATAGTCGACAACAGAATTCGCATTCGGATATTCAGGATGATGTTGATCATAAAAATCAATACGGAGAATATCTTTGGGATTCAGGTTTCGGATCTCATCGCTCGAAGCTTCCCGTCCATTGATGAGGAGCAATGTTTCTCCTTGAATAGTCGATACCTTTTTTGTAAACGGATCGACATCCAATGTCGGTATCATCATTAACGCCAATGCTTTATAACCATCCGATGCATGACGTAACTGTTCTTTGGAAGGAAAATACAAGACCTTATCAGTAGTACGCGTTATTTGTCGACCGGTGACAACAACCTCATCCAGCTTATTACTTTCTTCTATCAAAACAATATCACCTAACTGCAATTCACCCAAATCGCCCTTTGTATGAAGGACATGTTCCTTATAACCAATATAATTTATAACCAATTTATATCCAGAAGGAGAAACAGGTGCTGTTATTGAAAAATTACCGGTACTATCACTGATATCTCCCTTTACAAACACTGAATCGTGTATGAAACAGCGAACTGTTGCAGAAGAGACCGCATTTTTATGTTCATCTACAAGACGCCCCTTCAAACAAATATTTTGAGCCTCTAATAATGTATTCAATAAACATAAAACAATTATGAATAATGCTTTCATTGTATCCTACAAAATTTTAAAACCGCCTTGACCATGCTTAGCTCTTAATCATAAAAGAACCTTCACATAATCAGGACAGCATGTTATTCCATTCTGAAGTCAGAAAAAATAAACATACAATACCATCCATAAAAATAAGCAAATTTTTATTCATAACTCTTACCTTTCTAAATTCTAATGCAAATTTCAGACATAAAACACAAAAAAAACCGGATTAGAAAAAATAAGTTCAGTATAGAATAAAAAACAAATAATTTACTAATTTTCAGACATATAAATCTGATCTCATACATTAAAAATTCACTTTTACTTTCAAAAACCGGATTCGACCAGACAAAAAACCGGATTTTACCATAATAATTTTTCAAGAAATCGGTCTAAACTTTGCTTTTCAGACACATTAAAGTATTTTTCTTTTATCTCGGCTTTCTGTTTTGTGATCGTATCTGGTGCTAAGTTTAGTATAGTCGCAATTTTACCAGTTTTTACCCCCAGTTTAACCAGACAACAGATTAACAATTCTCGCTCATCCAATTTATACTGTATGAACAAATATTCTACAAATCCAGGAAATACCGAAGAAAAATGCTCATAAAACACATCCTTATTAAAGTTTAAAGGATACAATTGTTGTCTATTATCGGATAGATTAAGCAAAAATTCATCTTGATGAATCAATTTTTGTATCCATGCTTCATACATCCTGGATTTTTGTTTGAGTTCACCGGCTACCTCTTGTTCTTTTCGCAATTGTTCTTCTTGCTGAAGCCGCAGTGACTCCCAATCCAGGCTCAGTTGTTTTTGCGCCTTTACATTTGCATCCAGTTCTTGGCTTAGTACACTTCTTTGTCTTTCCAATTCTTCTTTCTCTTTTATTGAAAGAAGAATACGTTGCTCTAATTTTCCATTTTTTTCTAATATAGACTGCAATTGTGTATCTTTCTGTCTAAGTAGTATATCCTTATTGCTTATTAATTCCTCTTTTTGCTTAAGAATCGTCTCTTTCTCTTTGAGAAGTTTAGATTGTTCGATATTAGCCTCTTCCTGTTGCTGTTTGTATATTTCCAGTTGAGATAAATTATCATTTTCCAATGTCTGGATTGTCTCAGTCAAGGAGTCTATTAACAGATGGTTCTCTTCCAATTGCTTCTGGATAGTCTGCAAAGCGATGTCTTTTTTCTCCATCTCCTGCTTATCGCTCAGCAAAAGACTTTCATTTTTCTGCAATAGCTTCTGTATTTCTTTATTTCTCAATTTATGTTTACTGATTATTTGGAACATGATCACATAGACTATCCCTATTGCAAGACAAGCACAAAGAAAGCAGATAAGCAGGAAATCTTGCCTGCTACGAGCTGTATGCATTTGCTGGTTTTGCTTGCTGATTAAACGCTCTTTATTATATAAAGCTTCTACTTTCGCCAATTTTTGAGGTTGATATACCTGTTCGATTGAATCCCGGAGTAAAAGGTAACGTTCATTATATGTACAAGCTTTCTTATAATCCTGCTTTTTTACATATAAAGTATATATTAGCCAGTTAGCACCACACTCCACATATAAATCAGTGCTCGCAAGAGCCATCTCTGCAAATAACAATGCAGAATCCAACTTATGTAGATTTCCATATAATTTTCCGATAGAATAATAGCAAGAATAGATTGTATTTCTCTTTTCTGAATAGTTCAAAGAAGCTTTCTTGTATGCCAAAGCCTTTTCATATAGTTTTTTTTCTGTATATATATTGCCCAAAGAGGACAATAAATAAGCGGTATAAGATGTAATACCTCCCTGTCTAGCAAGCTTTAAAGCACCATCTAAATAGTGATAAGCACTATCAAGTTGTCCAGACTCACGCATACATTCTCCAATATTTTGCATTGTATTAATTATTCCAATCGTATCCCTACATATTTTATAATTTCGATAACTTTTCTGATAGCAAACTAAACTTTCTTTAAATTTTCTATTTTTCCAGTATAAAGTTCCTAAATGATTATTGATACGCGCCTCCAAATCTCGATCAGATGTTTCTCGTACCAATTCCTTTGCCTTTAAGTAAGCAGTTAAGGCTTCTTCCGAAGCGCTCAGTTCTGAAAGAACCCTGCCTTGACAATAATAAGCTTCGGACAGTCGGTTTATATCTTTTTTCTTTTCGAAGTATTGTATTGCGACATTGATCAAGGAATCCGAAGTATGTTCGATATAGTTCTTATCACGAGCCTCTGTTATTAACAAGCACCAAGTGGCATAATCGCGCTCCGGCATCTTTTCTGGGGCTGCAACCTGTTCCAACAAAAATAAAGCGCTATCCGGATGTTCGGACATTACTTTCTCGGCTTGCTCCAATATAGGGTGTTGCTGACTTACCTGATGACAAGAAAAGAAAATGATAAAAGCAAGTAAGGTTGCCTTGAGTATTTGTGTTTTCATAAACTTAGCAATTAAGTAATCACAAAATTAAAGATAAAATTCTATTTATTAAGGCTAACCTGACACAAAGTTATCATTCTTCTTTCACTACTTCAGACAATAGATATCCTTTTACCTCACGGGAGTAAAAAACAATCCGGCAAACAGTATGATTCTTCCTGAATGTGTTGTACATTTGTAGCCATCTACTATCCAGTGGATTGAGCGGGAGAAACAACGTAGGCATCCTCATCTTGACCTGTTCGGCGATGAACGCCGTAAGTGTGAGAAGGAGCGTATGGATGCGGAAAGGCTTTTCCATACTTTCCGTTTACAGCCAAAAAAACAGCCATCGGCAAAAAAGATGCCAAAACAAGGCATAAAAGTACCTCCAACATGGCGGATAAACATCCACGCATCCCCGTAAAGACCTCACACAGACCCGGGTCTGCACCTCTCCCGCACCCGGGTCTCCATGATGGGTACACCCGGGTCTCAAGCGGCTTTGCAAGCTGTTTTTGACAAAAGAAAAGCCTGTCTTGATGAAAAAAGAAGCCGTTTTAACAGGTTTCGTACCTGTTTCTGAACGGTCCCTGTTTTTATCGTCCAATTAATACACAGCACGTTATCGTTTTTTACCATGATGGTTATGACAGATGAATGATAGTTCAAAATGGCAACTATCATGACATAACATATTGGTTTAAACCAATATACGAACGAATATGATAGTATGATGGTTAGTTTTGCAAAACATTTATATGAAATGGCTGCTGCCGTTCTTATTGCTGAATTGTGATGTGGATGTCTGCAAGATTGATTAAACAGAAAAAGCACACTTGTCATATAAACAGAGTGCCGGAAAGGAGGTTTCACTCCATCCTTCCCGGCACTTTTTTAATATAATATATTCAGGTAAACTTCCTTTGGTCGCTTTCTGATCAAGCCAAAAGGAATCCGCCCCCACTATTACTTCACCAATTTCAATTCCTCAATCAGCCGCGGGCATTTCCCCCACTTGTCGATCATGTAGAGCACATAGCGTATGTCGACGCTGATCGTGCGCTGCAAATCCGGTTCGAAGGCGATGTCGCCGCTCATCGCTTCCCAGTTACCATCGAAGGCGAGGCCGATCAGGCGAGCGTTCTTGTCGAACACCGGGCTGCCGGAGTTTCCGCCCGTATTGTCCGTGTTCACGATGAAGCATACGGGCATCTCGCCGTCGGGCATGGCATATCGTCCGAAATCTTTTGTCTGGTACAATTGCTTCAGTTTGGCAGGCACCACAAACTCCCAATTGTCGGGGTCTTCCTTTTCCATTGCCCCCTTTAGGGTGGTGTAATATCCGTATTCCACACCGTCGGCAGGTTTATACGGCAATACGCGTCCATAGGTCAGGCGCAGGGTGGAGTTGGCATCGGGATATATAGGTGTGCCGGCTTCCCGCTTCATGTCCATCATGCCTTTTACCCATACCTTGTGAGCGGCATTATAGTTGCGGTTGGCATCCATCATGGCAATGGTAGTTTGCAACAGACCGTCGGTGATGGAGTATTTGAGCAGTGTCATCCAGTCGTTGCCAATCTTATACAAGCTGGGTTTGCGGATGAACTTGGCGAAATTCTCCTTGCTGCCGAAGATGGAATATTCGAAGCAGGCATCGATAAAGGCATCGCTGTCTCCCTTGAAACGCTTGTCGCTTATTCTTGTAAGAATATTCGCCAATATGCACATTATCT
>OGDU01001550.1_pt1 | contig 17461 bp, 22 predicted proteins | sample 1570371 | NCBI WGS metagenome assembly OGDU01 (sample SAMEA2581977, study PRJEB24529) | metagenome | biome: Human gut stool | place: China | collected 2011
AGTAGCAGCATCTTCTACCGCTATGACGGCGGTGGCGGCGTCCTCTACCGCAAAGGCGTCCATAGATTGGAGACGATCCTTTCCAATCCGACCCATGCGGCGGAGTTTGCCGCCAACCTCGGCGGTGTGAGTGTGATTTTGGGCGTGCCGGTCAGCATGCCGGACCGCAACAGCGACAAGCTGCTTGAACTGCTGCTCGGCAGTGAGGTGGCAGACAATGCGGTAGAAACGTGGCTGCACCAGTTTTATGAGTTTACCGACTGGGATGATCTGCTCAGTGATTCCGCCCGCTGTCAGGAGATGGCCAACAACCCGCTGATCTGGCGTGCGGCCGGCGGCAGTAAGCTGGCGGTCGGTAAGTCCGTTGCTACGCTGGCGGGGCTGTCCTGCTCGGCGTATAAGGATATTGATGCGGTGGTGGCATCTTCTACCGCTATGGCGGCTGTGGCTGCTTCTTCTACCGCTATGACGGCGGTAGCAGCGTCCAGTGTAGCAACGAGCGCGATTGCCGCATCTACGACCGCATTGACCGCGATTGCGGGCAGTACAACTGCGTTGGATGCACTTTATGCCAAGAAAAGCCGCCTGACCGGTGCCAGCGCATCTAAGTCCGGCAAGTTTATCATTCTGGAGATCAGCTCCAACAGTGCATTTGATATATCGCAGTATGGTTACGCCACTCTGTCTGACGGCAGCAAGCCTAATTGGCAGGATTATAAGAGTAAGTACGCCTACTTTAAGCATTTTAAGAAGATCGCCACATACATCAAAAACGATACCGAAGGTGATGACTGGATCGACTATTTTCCGTGCGGTTGATGGCCTGAAACAGCCTGTTCTTTGTTACGCATTATTCTCCTAAGACGTACTGTGAACCTCGGATATGCCGTTTTTACGCGGTATATCCGAGAAAACACGGTGCGAATATGCGTGGATTTGCGGAATACTGAGATAAATCAAGCCATAAGCAGGCTACTGTTTCGCATTAGGAGAATAATGCGTAGATATACAGCGACGATTTTAGGCGGATTTTACCGTTACGGAAGCGGAAAATAAGCGATGCTGATCGCCGGCCAATCGCTCTGAGAGTTGTACGTTTCGAGTTTCGAGCAGAATACAAATTCCTTGTAATAAGTGCCGGATACCTTGGCATTGCTGTTGAAATTACCGCTACCCATCGAGCTGTTATAACGCTGCGAGCCTTGGTACGTCCTGCTGGCTGCGCCGTCTAAACAGGTGCGGATACCAACTGTGCCGCCATTATGAGAAAAACACCACTGGAGTACAATGCAGGGCTTCTCATAGCGTGTAGACCAACCCATGTTGCTGTATGTTCCGGAAATAGTGGCATAGGTTGCCTTACTAAGCAGGTAATCGTATGCAACGGTACTTGCGCAGATAGCTGCTCGCGCAGTTGCAGAGGCTGCAATAGCCGCCATAGCGGTAGAGGATGCTGCCACCGCCGCCATAGCGGTAGAAGAAGCAGCCACTGCCGCCATAGCGGTAGAAGATGCTGCTACTGCCTTCATGTCGGCGTAGTCGGCAGGATTCAGACCTGCGGCACCAGCAGCGTACTTAGCCGTAGCCATGCTCGATGCAGCGATTGCATTGCGAGCGGTCGGAGATTTCTGGATCGCCGCCATAGCGGTAGAAGAAGCAGCCACAGCCGCGGATTGGAAAGGATCGTCTCCAATCTATGGACGCCTTTGCGGTAGAGGAAGTCACTACCGCATTGAGCGCTGTCGCGTTTGCGATGATCGCCGCCATAGCGGTAATTCGACTTAAGCGCGCCCGCATACGCCATAAAATCGCTCTGATTTGCTAACATTTATCGTTCGCCTCCATACTCTACGGCAATGTAGTTAATCTTGATACTGTCAGCCGTGGTCGTTGTGCCGCTGACCAGTGTAGTCGCGCTGTGCGACGGATTGGTGCCCGTCGAGCCGCCGGTGTAATAACTGCCCGTTGCCAGCTTGCGCAGGCAGTAGAGGAAACCCTCGGCGGTAATGTCCTTGACCAGCACCACGCCGTCAAAGTTCTCGGCCTGACAGGTCACCTGCGGCACGCCTTCAAACGCCTCACGGAACTTAAACGTATTCCAGCCCGCGCCCGCGTTGGTAAACGTGCCGACCTCCATCTCGGTGTCCTGCAGCTCGCCCACGCCGCTGTCGGTCTCGCCGCCGTTGGGGGCATCCATCGCGCCGACCACGTTATCCTCCGTGAAGCCTGCAAACTGCCCTTTCTTGCCGGTCAGCTTGTCGAGCTTTTTCGCAAACAGCGCATTATGGGCGTTGCCTGCGGCATTGTGCTTCTTTACTACGTCTGCCGCTGTGCCGGAAGGATCAAAGTCCATCTCCGGCAGCTGGCTGCTCGGCACTTTTCCGTCAGCGCCCAGACCTGCAATACCGCCTGCCTTGCCCTTATCCTTCGCCGATACCGCGCCCAGATCGGCAGCGGTCAGACCGCCGCTCTTGACGCTCTCCTTGACCTTCTCAGCCAGTTCGGTGGTCTTGACACGTTCGCCCACCGCGTCAGCATTCTTTTTCAGCTCGGTGTCGATCGCGGCAAAGTTCTGGTTGAGCACTTCAACATCGCCAAACTCCTCGTAGCCGGGTTTATTCAGCTTATAATTCGGTGTTTGCTCCATCCGGCAGCACCTCCTCCTTAATTTCTCGCCAGGTGAGCTTTTTCAGCTCTCCCCATGTTAACTTCTTGATCTGCTCCCATGTGTTGTACAGCAGCGACGTCGTGCAGACCATATTCGCCGGCACAATATCTGCAAGCAGCTCCTCAACCGCCTGCTGATTGCGCTTTGCGGTCAACGCGACTTTGACCGTCAGTGTGTACCTGTCGCCGTCCAGTTCCAGCTTGTAGCCGTCCGTACCGCAGAGCGTTTCAAGCTGCTGCCGCAGGCGGCGCACCGAGAACGGCAGCTGCGCATTGATCTTGGCGAGCACCTTAAACCGGCGCTCGGCCAGCGTGTCCGTGTCCATCGGCGTAATACCGAAGATCTTCTCGTAACGCGCAATAGCAGTCTCACCGGCGGTACTGATAAACTGCGCATCGAGCACCGCATCAGCGGCATCACGCAGGCGGTCAATCTCCGGCTGCTCAGTGTCGCACAAAAGCGGAAACTCGTAGGTTTTCAGCAGGATCGGCGGCAGGTAGTCTTGCAGCTTCTTTCTCACGGTGCACCGCCAATCGTTTTCAGCCGCGGAATCTCGTCCACAGCCAGTTCAATGTTCTTGGTATCGCCATTGACGGTCGTGCCGTCCACGTCGACCACACAATCCGCGGTCAGCAGGTGTGTTTCGATCTGTGAGATACGAACCACCGTTGTTTCGCTGTCTGCCCAGGCTTTGCACAGCTCATCGAGATACGCATTGGCGGCGCTGACAAGCTGCGACTTGCCGTTCTCCCAGTTCCAGCCTGCGGCAAAGGTGATGTTCGCCGCAACGGTGAGGTCGGCGTACTTCGCGCCGGTGACGGTCACGGTATGCCCGATCGGCGCGAGCCCCAGACCCTCGCCGTGATTCTGCTCGGGGTCGATGGCGGTCTGCACCTTAGAAATCAGTTCGCTGCTCGGCGCGGTGAAGTCGGACGCGATAATAGTCAGCTTGACCGTACCGCCGCCGTTCCACACCGGATAGACCTTAACGCCGCCAACGCCAGTAATCGCGTTGGTTTTGTCCTTGTAGTCGGCAACATTGCCGCCGAATGCTTCACCGTCGATACTGGCGTAATACTTCTCACGCAGGGTGTCGGTCGTGTCGCCGTCCTCGGCCGGAATGAGCACCGCCGCAATCTGGGCGGTTTCCAATCCGTTGACCGTCTGGATCGGTAACAGCAGACCGGTGTACTTGTTGCCGACCGTGCCAAGCGTTTCGGCCTCCAGCTTGTAGTGACCGGCCGAAATCTTTTCTGTGATGGTGTAATTCACCTCGTCGCAGTTGAACCGCAGGCCCGCGGTCAGCTCCACCGAGGACGGGGTGAAAACGCCCTCGATAACAGCAGCCGTTTCGCCTTGAATAGCTACGCCGCGCTCCTTACAGCGCAGCATAAGGTACTGCAGGGATGCGGTATCAACAAAGGTTTCGTCCATGACCACATCAAGCTCCGTGTAGCATTTGACCAGTTCCGCGGCCGCCGGTGCAAGTGCGTCATAGATGATGCTGCCCTCGCGCTTGTCTATCGTATCCGGCACGGATTCCAGCATACGGTTCATAATGTAGTCAAACGTCATTTCGTCCGAGTATCGTCCGATCATGCCGCTTCACCTCCAAACTCAAATTCGCTTTCGATGTCGCCTTCGGTCGTGGTTACGGTAAACTTTACAAGCAGCTTGCGCTTTCCCTTGGTGAACGAGAACTGCTCAACCGAGAGCACACGATCATCTGCCATGAGCGCATCTTCAATCGCCTTGGCAACCTTGGCCTGCAGATACGGCGTCATGGTCTGACCGAGCAGGGCGTTCAGCTCAATACCGTAATTCCAGCTGTAAATCGCGTACTGAAACCGCTCGGTCTGGAGAATCAGGAAGATGGCCTGCTTCATGGCTTCCAGTCCGTCCAGCTTGCCGCCGGAACACGGGTAACCGTCAAACCGCAGTGCATAGGTGCGCGAAGGCTGTGTTTCAATCTCGAAATCCTGCACGAGATCGTCATTATACTCTGTCGGCAGCATTACAGCGCCCCTTTCTTGTCGAATATCAGGTACTTTTGCCCGCCCTCATTGCGGAACAGGATGAGCACATCGCCCACCTTGAACGAGGATGCGCTCACGCCGTTTTTCACGATGAAAAACTCCTTGGTGAGCACAAGTTTCTGGTCAACCTGCACGCGGAATGGTGAGAGTGCAATCACCTTGCCGAAGCAAATTGTCATCGGCAAAGCGGCTTGACGCTCGTTCGCGGCAATCTGTTTTAATGTGTTGATAAACCGCTGCATATCAGGCACTAAACTCACCTCGAATTCCGCTCAGGTACAAATCCATCGTGTACAGGCCATTGCTGAACGTGTGCTTGGCTTTCTCCACGCACATATAGTTTTTGATGTTAATGTCGCCCAGACCCATGCCGACACAAACCGAAGTACCGGCACGAGCGCGAACATCCCCGAACACCTTCTGCATGGTCAGTTCGCGGTGGATGACGTTGTAGTATTTCATCAGCGCCTTTGCCTTGGTCTGCAAATCAGCGGTGTTGAGGGCATTGTCCAGCTTTTCATAATACTGGAGCGTGCCCCATTTGCTCTGGCTGGCGGTATTGTTCATCACATGAACCTCTCTGACGCCGGTTTCATCATTGTCCCACGCCAGCTTGATGCGATTGTACACGTCGCTGTCAATCGAGGACGTGTAACTGTAACCCTGCGCCGTGTCCTCGTCGATGTAGAGCGGCAGGAGCAGGCTCTCGTAGGGTTTGAGGCACAACTTGCCGAAATCGTCGTAGAGCACATACACCTTGCCGGTATTGATGATTGTGAGGTCGGACGCATTGCCGAGCATATCAAAGAGCGTCCCCTCCTCGATACGCTGCGGAATCTTGTACTTGGTGTCGGTCACGGTACCGACCTTGAGTCCGTAGTCCGCAGCCAGCATTTTCAGCACATCGGCATAGGTCTTGTTCGTGTAGCTGATGGTGTCCTTGTTTTTGAAGTAGCGCAGCTGGTCATAGGCCGTGACCTTAATCAGCCGATTGTCTGAGCGCGACTTCTTGAACACATAGCCATAAAAGACATTGGAACCGTTGAACCGAAAGCTGACAGGATTGCCCTCGTGGAAGTTGAGCGTATCATCCTTGACCACCGTAAACGTCAGCGAGGACGCCGCGCCGCTGCGGGTGGTTTCCCACACGATGTCGCCCTCGATCATCGGCTGCTGAAGCTGACCATTCCTGTTCTGGATAATCAGTTCTGCGCCGGGAAGCTGGCAGCTCGGTACATCACGCAAAATTTCCTTGCGTGTGCCCGCCGCACCGGTCACAGACTTGACGGTAACGGTCGTAACGTCCTTCTTCTTGCTCTCGGTCGAGGTCGTGCCGGAACTTGTTGTACCGGACGAACCACCCGAGCCGCCGATGACGGCTTTGCCGTACTTCTTGCCCCAGCGGTTGCACTCGGCATTGCTGCTCATCAAAAGATCGAAATGGTACACGCCATTCTCAATCTGAATCATGCCGCCGCGATCATTGACGGTGTAGGTCACGCCGTCAAGCGCCGTACCGGTGCCTTGCACGGTGATTTTCGTCCCGAACGGTACAGACGGCGGCGCAGCACAGGTATGCTTGGACGGATCTAACTTGTTACCAAGTGCGTCAAGAAAACCGCCCTCCATGGCGTTATTCGCCGGATAGTACGCCGTAAATAGCGCCTTAACCGTATTTGTAGCAGTGCCAGACGATTTAGAGCCGGAATACTTGGCGAGCGTGTCACCCGAGGAAACGTAGTTCAGCGGATTGACGGACGAGCCGTTCTTGTGCATACCGAAATGCAGGTGACATCCAGTCGAGCTGCCAGTTGTACCAACGGCCGCGATTTTCTGACCGGCGGTGACTTTTGCGCCCTGCTTGACGTAGAGCGCCGAAGCATGACCGTAGAAGGACATCAGGCCGCCGCCGTGGTCGATGCTGATGTAGTTGCCGTAGCCACCGTACCAGCCGGACTTCGTGACCGTGCCGGGGCCGAACGCGAGGATTGGCGCGCCGCTTGCCGCTGCCAGGTCAACGCCGTCGTGGAATTCCTTGCCGTGGAACGGGCAGGTACGGTTACCGTAGCCGCTCGAAATGCGCGAGTAGGATGGACACGGCCAAACATATTTACCCATGTTCTCCCCTCCTTAACTCGGCAGTTTCAGTACGGTTCCGGGATAAATCCACCAACCGTTACTGCTGCTTGATCTGCCGTATTTCTTCGCTGCGGCTTCGATGACCGTCTTGTTCAGGCTGTAAATGCTCGTCCACTTAGTCCCGTTCCCCAACTTCACACGGGCAATGTCCCACAGGGTATCACCCTGCTTGACGGTGTACGTCTTACCTGCCGGTGCAGTCGTGGTGTCGCGCTTCTGCGTGACGGTCGCTTTCTTGGTGGCGCCGCTGCTGCTCTCGCTTTTCTTGAACTCGATAGACTTGGTATGGTACGGCGCATATTGCAGCAATTCAATCTTTGCCATCACGTCAACGCCGTAGCTGCCGGCATCCTCGGCAAGCTCATAGCTTTCGAGAGATACTGTCATCGGCTGTGCGCTCATCAGCTGTTCGCCGCTGTCGTCTATGCGGATAACCGAGAACTCAAACGGCTTGCAGGCGGTCTTGAGCGCTTCCAGCTTGCTCATGTAATACTGAGCAGGCTGATAACCGCTCGGGTAGCACGCAAACGGGTATTCCCTGTTCGGCAGGAGCGCCGAAAAGCTGATTTTCGACAGTCCCGGCGTTTTCAGGACGTTCACCTGACCCTCGTTGATGAGGTTGATGGTCTTGTTCTGATTGCTGATCTTGATGGTCAGCGCACTCGGCGTGACCGGAAGGCGCACACCGTCCATGTAAAACTCGTACATATTTAGATGTGCACTCCTTCCGCACTGGTGACAAGCGCCTCGGTGACCTTGGCTTCCAAGAGATTTACTACGCCGTCCAGGTCCATCTCATTGGAGATGTTGTTGTGGTTGACCATTTCCACCTTGATCTCGGCGGTGGTGTACTTGTTGATGACCTGCCGCTCGGCAATATCGCGCAGCAGCTTGATGTCATCCGAGGAAACGCTCACATCATCCGCGATCTGTGCGGTGTTGTCCGCAATATTGGACAGCAGACCCGTCGCCGGGTCGTCCGGCAGGTCAAGACCCAGCTTTTCAGAGATGCTGTTCTGGAGGTTTGCGCCCCAGTTGTAACCGTTGGCGTAAGCCGTTGAATACTCGATCTTCTCCTTGTGCTTAACGTACTCCGTCCACCCGGACTGATCCTTGATCTTCTGAATGCTGTCGGTGTAGCTGTCGTAGAACGTGTCCAGACCGCTGGTGATGTTGATCTTCACGCCCGGAATAAGGTTGATGAGCTTCTCAATCGTCCTCACCATACCGCGGATGACGCCGACAACATACTGGCTGAGCTGCAAAAACAAAATCTCGATCGATGCAATCGGGTGCTGGAACACGTTGCCGAGGAAGTTGATAAGGTCGGCAATGACGTTGTAGACCGGCAGATAGAACATATTGTAGACAAACGCGCCTGCCATCGCGAACAGGCCGCAGATCACGCCGACGGCGCTCGTCGTTTCGTTCTTTGCCCGGTTCGTGTAGTTGATGTATGCCGCGATCACGCCGATGAGAATGATGATCGAGCCGATAATCAGCACGATCGGGTTGAGCGACATCACGGCATTGAGCATCTTCTGCGCGGCTGTCAGCGCCTTCGTAGCCGCAGCACAGATCTTCGTCCAGTTGGCGGCCACCGCAAACAGCGCAAAGGCTGCCGCAGCCGCAAGCACCAGCGGGCCGATGACCTCAATATTGTTCGCCACCCAGTTGATGGCTTCGAGCAGCGGCTGCAACGACATGATCGCCATGTTGCTGGCCTGCGTCCAGACGTCCGACCAGGTGAGCGGAATCTCGTTGAACTTCTGATTGGTTTCCTCCGCCGAGGACAGCAGCGCGGACTTGACAACGCTCGCCGTCAGCTCGCCCTCCTGCGCCATGCTGCGGATTTCACCGACCGACACGCCGAGGTAATCCGCAATCGACTGAATGATGGTCGGTGCCTGCTCGAATACCGAGTTCAGCTCCTCACCGCGCAGCACGCCGGAGCCCATCGCCTGCGTGATCTGCAGCATGGCGGCGGCCTGTCCCTCTGCCGAGGTGCCGGCGATCTTGAACTGCTTGTTCAGCTGCTCGACAAACGCGATCGTTTCCTGATTGCTGCTGAATGCGTCACCGGCAAGCAGACCCATCTTCGCGACCGCATCCGCCGTAGCGTTGTACGCGCCGCGCGAACGCATAGCCGACTGATAGATCAGCTCCTGCAGGTCGGCGGTGCTTTGCAGACCGTCGTTCATCAGATTCAGACGCGCCGTGGTCTGCGTCAGCTCGTCCGACATACTGACGATACCGCTCACCAGCTTGGAGCCGAGGAACGCTGTGCCCAGCTTTTTGAGCGATGCCGTCAGGTTCTCTGCCGGCGGCTGCGCCGAGGTCATGCCGCTCCGCAGCTCCTCGACTTCGCTCACGGTTCGGGTGAGCTCTTCGCGCACACCTGTCAGTTCGCTGTTAAATTGTGAATAAAGACCGGTCGGTGCAGCCTGTTCGGTCAGGCTTTGCATCCGCTCAAATCGGTCGTTGACCGTACTCAGGCTGGACGCGATACGGCTGAGCACGTTGCTCATGCCGTCGCGCAGCTGGACGGTATTTGACAGTGCCATAGAACTCACCTCCCTCGTTTTGCTTTATCCAGAGCCGCCTTTTCGTCCTCGTTGTGCACGACACAGGACGCCCAGATAAATGCCCGTTCTTCCTTTGGCAGACTTAAATATTCGGACGGCAGGATATGGAGCTTTTGCAGGCAATAATGCGCTGCATACGCTTCATAATCATCAGAACCCTCACCGTCCCGAATCAGTTTTTTGCCTGTTCCATCAGATTGAGCTTGTCACCGAAGCCGCAGATATCGAACAGCTTTTCCGTATAGTTCGTATACTCACCCGGCGTCAGCATGGCCGAGATCAGCTCCTCGGCGCACTTTACGCCGTAGCTGTCCTGCAATTCTGCGTCGTTGAGGTTCGGATAAACCGTGCAGGCGGCTGCCAGCTTGGCAAGGTACAGCACATTGTCGAATTCCTGACGGAAGCTGCCGCGCTTACCCGGCACCTGTACACGGTACTGGCAGTCACGGCGCAGCGTTTCATCCTCGCGCGAGGAAATGCAGCGCACCTCCCACTCGAGCGGCTTGCCGTCCTCATCGGTGAAGCGGTCGGACACGACCAGCCTTACGTTTTCAACCTGTTTGGCGTTCTGCGCCAGAAATGCGGTAAGATTACCCATTGTACAAATTCCTCCTTATTCCATACCGGACAGCGTGTTAAATTCCTCCGGCATATCCCAGCCGTCGAACGTGCCGGAAAGCTCCTCATCAAGCAGACTGTCGCCCGCGTCGAACTTCGCCAGAATCGAGCTGTCGATCAGGCAGCCGGTGTGCGTGATGGTCTGACGACCGGCGGACGAGGACGGGTCCTCGTTGGACACCTGAATCTCAAACGGCGTCATTTTGCCGGTCTTGCAGTAGGTCAGGAACCAGCGGCGGAACACACTCTGATTAAAGTGCGCCGTGCCCTTCCACGAACCGGACCACCCGGTCGGCTTCTTGCCGATGCCGGTACGGCCGAGGATTTTCACGTCCTGCGAATTGACCTTCGCGGACGACTCAAAGCTGTACAGCTGCATCATATTGTAGCGGTTGCCGTCAATGGTGACGTAGCACTCGGCCATCGAGCCGGATACCGCATCATTTGCTTCCATAACAGGAGCGTTCAGCATGACTTTTCCCTCCTTTATTCAACGATTACCTTCATGTAAAGCTGTTCCATCGCGGAAACCGGCTGTACATGGTCCTCGACCGCAACAGACTTCTTCATGTCGCCCTGCGACACGGTGACGCTGCTGCTGTCGAAGTTCTCAATGGCGCGGATGGTCTGGAGCTGGGTGTGGTGCGCTACAATGTCGCTCCACAGGCTCACGCGGCCGGAGGCGTCGTTCTGCACCTTGCCGAGGTACTTCGAGTTAAACAGACTTGCAATGTCATTCGCAATCTGGTCGAGCACGCGCATGATCTGATTGGACGAGAAATCCGCGCTCTTTTCGTCTGTAATGCTTACAAACGTGTTGATGTCGGTCAGCACGCGCGTCTGGTCACCGACACGGTGGAACGTGAACTCACCGGCCTTGATCGCCTTTTCAAGCTGGGTCTGCGTGTAGTTCGTGTCGATGTCGTACTCGCCGGTGTAGGTCGAATTGGTCATCGAACGGTTGACCGCGCACGCAGATTCCGCGCCGGTCGTCCAGTAGACAGCCGAGGTATCATCAGATGCACCGACCAGACCGTTCTTGACGGAAATCACGCCCTCATAGTCTGCCGAGGGATAACCATGCAGCACGCACTGGAACTTCACGCCCTGCTCGTCACGCAGGCGGCGCGTCCAGTTGGCAAACAGACCCTTGACCGTGCTGTTCTTCGTGTCGCAGCCGACCGCGTTGAAGCTGTACGGCTCGATCTTGTCGAGGAACGTCTGGTAAGCTGCGTCCTGCACCGCGCCGGTCGTGCCGCCGGTGAGCAGCAAGCCTGCGTTCTCGGTCAGCGCTTCGCTGCCCTTCCAGTGCAGATAGTCGTTGTCCTCGAGGTCGGAAACCGCCTTCACCGCCTTCTGCGTGTCCATCAGGGTCGTGCCGAGGTAGGTCGAAACGTCGTAAACCTCGTTCGTCGATGCCGTGAAACCCTCGTTCTGCTGAATGACGATTTTCAGTTCGTTGCCGATCTTGCCCGGATACTTCGCCTCTGCGTACTTGCATGCTGCCTTTGCACCGCCGCTGTTCAGACGGAACAGGTGCAGCGTCTTGGCATTTGCGAAGATCTCGCGCAGCGGACGCAGCTCATCCGCCGTGTAGGCGTAGCCGGTCAGCGCAAGTGAGCCCTTCTGGAACTCGCTGTTCTCGATGGTCACGACCTCGTTCTCCGGTCCCCAGTCGAGGGACAGCGGGAAAGCCCCCGTGCCGCGGTCGCCCAGGGTCGCAGAGGCACGCGCCGCCGACACAAAGTTGATGTACGCACCGGGCAGCACCTTGTTCTGTACGGTATACATACCGCCGCCTAAAGCCATTTAATTCACCTTGCCTTTCATAAAGTTGTCAATGAGCGCGTCAACCTCGGAAAAGGTGTAGCGCTGATCCTTGTCGAGCAGCACACCCAGCAGGTCGCGCCGCTCGCGGTATCTGTCGAAGGTCAGGAGCTGTGCGCCGGTAAACGCCGGTGCTCCTGCCTCAGTTTTGCGTTTAACTGCCATTTTCGTTCTCCGTTCCTACGGTGGTCTGCAAATTTTCCATCGGAATATCTTCCGGGACTTCCCGGACAAACTGCCGGTAGTCCGCGAAGAAGTGCAGCACCTCGTCTGTAATTTCCCACGAGAGATTGCTCCCGTGCAGGCTCTCCGTGCGCCGCAGCAGCAGCGTGAGCGTCTGTGCAACTTCCCGGCACTGCTCCTGCGGACGGCCGTCCGACGGGAAGAACCGCACGTCCATGTGCTGCACGATCTCATGCAGGCCGGACGGATACGGCGTGACGTCCGCACGAAGCTGCCGAATGGAGAAGCACGGCGCAGAGAAGCCCTGCTCGATACACTCGGTATAGATGTCGTACTGCGCCGACGGATAGACCGTGCGCAGCTTATCGACGATTTCCTGTACTACGTTAATCATTTGCCCTCCATCATGCGGCTGAGGAATTCCTCACTCTTGGTCTTGATAATATCGGGCGCAGCTTTCTGGAGATCGAACATGCCATTGCGCAGCATGTGCTTTCCTTCAACGAAACTGCGAACCAGACGTTTGCCAATAGCCGGAACATACCGTCCGACCTCCTGCCGATGGCCGTTTTCCACCCACGGCGCGTACTCGATGTTGTTGTAAATTTCCGCGCGGTAGTGCTTTCCGCTGCGCCGTGCTTTCGTCGTAAACCAGTTGCGGTGCAGGTGTCCGCTTGGACCGGGCGGTGTCCGTTTAATGACATCAGCCAGCAGACCGTTCATCATCTCGTCCAGCAGTTCGGTGTAGAAAGCGTCCATCTCCTGCTCGCTTGCGGCAGCCTTAATGCGTTCGTTTAAGTCGCGCAGCTCGTGAAAATCACAGCTTCCCCAGCTTGCCATCACGCTCGCTCCTCTCGAACGGCGGAAAGCTGCTGATGGGTCGGATAGACCACGCTTTCGCCGCTGTATTTCAGCCGATAGGTCGCGCCGTACTGCTGAACCACAATGCGGCAGCCTGCCGGGACAGCCAGATCAGGCGCACAGTAGATCGTGGCCTGATAGCTGATCTGACCGCTGTTCGCGTCGGTCTTGCTGTCCGGTGTGCCTGAAAACGACAGCGCACACGGGATATTCTCGTGCAGTACCGCGTCCGGCGTCACAATCGTTTCGCCGTTTCGGGTTTCCTTGCGTGTGCCGGTGACGGTCATCACGCCGTCATAGGTCTGCTCGAGCAGCACACGCTCCAGCTCCGGATTGCCGAGCATACTACCACCTCATCTTTCGATAAGCGTTCAGCTGCGCTTTCCAGTCGGTCAGAAAGTCGCCCGAGGACGCAAGCGCCGCCATCTGCTCCGCCGCCGTTGCAAAGGAAAAGGACGTATCCCCTCTGGACACGCCCTTTGCGGCAGGCTGCATATTCTCGTTCTGGAGCTGAACGCCGTTTACCAGACCACGTACCATAAGCGCTGCGGTGTTCGTCAGGCCGTCCGGCGCCTCGGTCAGATTACAGTAGTTACAGATCTGCTCGAGCACCAGATCGCAGGCGAACTCAAGCGTTTCCTGCGGCAGGTTCGGCAGCAGGCTTTGCGCCCGCAGCATCAGCGTTTCCCTTGTCATTCCTGCGCTTCCCCCTCGGTTTGTCCTCGGTCGGCTCGGTTTCCTCCTCGGCGGTCACGGTTTCTACGGTAAAGCCCGGACGGCCGGAAAACCAGCTTGCGAGCCACTCGTTATCCGTCTGTGCCTCACCATTCACGAACTGCACGCCGGCGATCTTGCGGTCGTACTCCTCGTTCGGTGCCTTAATCTTGTACATAGCGCTTCCCTCACTTTACCTTGAAGTTGCGGAGAACACCGGCTGCGCGGGACTTCTTGAGCACGGTAGCGGCTACCATTTCCACGTCACCGGCCTTGACTGCACCTGCGGTGGAGAAATCGGGCAGCGTGGTCGAAATCACCTTGCCGCCCATCGGAGAGACCGCGTGGAAGCCGTCCAGACCAAGACGGACTGCGTACAGGTCGGTCAGACCGGTAACCGTGGTCTTGGACGAGGACGCGCCGTATTCACGCGACGTGATCGGCACGACCGGCTTTTCCTTCTTCTCAGCGGTGTCGTAGTAATACTGCATATCCATGAACGGAATGCCGTTGTAGCCTGCAATCTGGCGGCCGAAAGCGTCCTCGGCGTGGGTCAGATAACCGGCACGGCGGGCGCAGGAGCGGATCTTGGTCAGCAGCGCCGCATTGCCGATGAGCATAGTCGGCACGCCGTCCAGTTCGGACAGGAACTCGTCGAGCATATCGAGCACGGTCTTGTAGTTGGTGTCGATCGCCGCCGAGGTGGACAGATCGATCGCCTTGGATGCATCCGCGTTGAGCTCGGTGGAAGTGCCGACAAGCAGCGTGTCCAGACCGTCAAAGCCCTTGGTGCCCTTGTCGCCGTTGATGGCGGTGTAGTGGAACAGGTTGGTGGTCGCCTTGATGTGCTCCTCCAGCTGGAACTGCACCTCGCTGATCTGGCCGTTCGCGGTGTTAGCAAGAACACGGTCGATCTTGAACGTACCGCCGAAGATCTTGAGGTCAACCGACTTGGTTTCGCGGTCGGCAACGGTCTCGGTGTAGTCGGCGTTGATGTCGCGGAAGTCCGCGCCTGCCGGGGTCTTGAGCTGGGTGTAGCCATAGGTCAGGGTCGAGCCGCCCGTGCCGGGGGAAACCGAGTTGTCAAAGGTCAGTGCCTCCAGCAGCATGGAGCCGCGGCGGAACTGGTCAATAACCTGCTGGTCCACATGGTTTGCCATGCCGACCTTTGCCTGTGCGAGAGTGATAGGCATTTTTCATTCCTTCTTTCTGTTAGCCGTTGGTGTTGTATACTTCTGCGAGAGCGGATCCGAGGTCGTTTACCGTGTTCGGGTTGCCGCCGGACTGCGGATTGTAGCCGCCGCCCTGACCGCCGTTCGGGTTTCCGCCCTTGTCGCCCTGCTTGCCGGACTGACCTGCGCCGTCCTCCTCGAACAGCCATGCCTTGTCTTTCTTCAGCGTTTCGAGCTGAGCGTCCAGACCGGTGACCTTGCCGTCCGTGCCGAGCTTGATGTCGTCCATCGAGAGCGCCGCACGGGTCAGCTGCGGATCGCGTGCATGGGCACGGGTCAGCGCCAGGTCGATTGCCGCATCGCGGCGGATGTTCGCGGTGTCGGTGTCGTACTTGGTCTGGAGGGTCCTGAGGTCGTCCTCCAGCTTCTTCGGGTCCTTTCCGTCCCACGCCTTGGCGGCATCCCGCAGGTCCTTGATGGTGTTGTTCGCCGTGGTCAGCTCCTGCGCCTTGGTGTCAAGGTCTGCCTTGGGAACGTAAGCGCCGCCTGCGGCGTTCACGACCTCAAACTTTGCGTCCTTGGCTGCCTGCTGAAACTGCTCCCACGTCAGTGCGCCCTTTTCAAACAGGCTTTTGAGAAATTCCATTGGTTTTTGCTCCTTTCCGTAAATGGGTATGAAAAAACCACCTTGACGGTTGTCTTGGTGGTTAGTTCTTCGGTTGTACGACAAAGGCGCCCCTTGCGGAGCGCCCCTATCGGGATTTCTGGTATTTTGGTGGGTGTGCCCTTTCCCACATTTCTTTTGACCCAAACAGAAATACACAATACTGATAGCATAGTATTAAATTTCCGCTTAGGTGTGTAGCAGCACAATCTCTACTTCAAAATACCGTTTATCTGTATGATTATTATAACAGATTTATTCCTTGCTGTAAAGAACCTCGCTTTTGTTTATGAGTTTCTTCAAATTCTTTTCTCTGATGCGATAGAACGTCATGATAGAGTTTTTCCGTCCTGTATCATCAGTATCCAGTGCAAGCCGCACAACAACATTCAAATTGGTGTCAGGTAAGCTCTTTACCATAAAAATCGTTCCGTCATGCTTGCCATCAACCAGAACGGTATCCGGCTCGAGTGCCGCAGTGGCTCCATATTTCTCGAACAGCTCCACATCTTCCGGGTGACGTTCTCGAATATGCTCCAGACGCTCGTCCATAATAATCAGCTCATCTGTTTGCAGCTTTCCAAAGCGTTTTTCCAGATACTCGGTTTTCAGTTTTCCCAACGTCCGATAAATCGGTTGCTCATTCTGCACAGCCGTGTCCCCATTCTCTGCTATCTTAGGTTTTATTATAGCAGATTTTGTCGGCTGTGCAAGCGATTAGAAGCTTGTTACTTCTCCAGCAATTCAATGCTTTCAATTTCGGTTTCCAATAATCCCGTCAAGTCGAGATTATCATCGCGCCGAATATCCAGTTCGTTGATTTCCGGTTCGTTATCCAGCGCACCGATGACGCAGCAGAATTTTCCGGTCAGTACCTTGCCGTCAGTACATACCACCCTTAAACGATGTTCTTTCGTATAGGGGTCTTCTGTACCGAATAATTCTCGCAATCGCTTAATTAAATCCATATTCACTGCCCCTTTCTGAACGGCACAATATGCGTTCCCTTTTTTGAGTAGTGGATTTTGAAATCCGTTGCCGGGTATTCCTTGCCAGTCAGCAGGTCAACGACCACACCGATATTCTGCTCAGTGTGGATAACCTCCTGGCGTTTCCACTGACCGTTTCCGTCCCTTTTCAGCTCGCCCGTTCCGGCATACCGGTCTACGAGCGCCTGCGCGTCCTTTTCGGAGATCGTCAGGTAGCTGCGTCCCTCGATGTAGTTATTATGCCCTTTGATGTGCTTGCCCTGCTTGCCGCTCTCGATTTTCTTCGGCTGCGCGTCGGACTGGATTTTATCGCGCAGCGGCTGGTCCTTGTAGTCCTGTTGCAGGGTCTTCCACTTCTCAGGTTCAGTATACTTCAAATTCTGGAAAGCATCAAGCGATTTCGGCACTTTTGTTTTGCCGAGGCGTTCGATGTAGCGGTCAAACTGCGCCTTATCGCTGTGACGGCGCTTGTACTTCTTGTCCGCCAGCGCACCGGCAGGATCATCCTCCACATACTTCTTATGCCACTCTTCCCACGTCATGCTCTTCGGAACAGTTCCGGACTTGCCGGTTACGGGGTCGCGGGCGGCGCGCTTGTCGCCGATGTTAAACTCGGTAACGCCCGTGTATGTGCAGTGACATTGCGGGTGCATGGGCGGGAAGTTGACGCCGGTCTCGCGTTCGGAAAACTTGAACACCTTGCCGTCCAGCATACCGCAGATAGAGCAGGTTTTAAGCTGCAAGCTCGCGAGAAACCGATATTCCTTGACACCGGTCTCGCGGTAGCCTTTCATGGACGCCTCAGCGGCGATATGGGCGCTCTCGGTGTGGATGAGCACCGCCGCACGGCTCTCGGACACGCCCATTCGCTGGGTGAACTCTTTCGTCATGCGATCGAGCGAGTCGCCGCGAACAAAGCCGCGTGAGAGTGTCTGCATCAGCTCACGGGTCAGCTTGTCCTTGTCCGCCCAGATGCGGGAGGAAAACTCGCTGCCGAGCCACGGC